>FTDB01002502.1_pt1 | contig 59176 bp, 55 predicted proteins | sample 1639741 | NCBI WGS metagenome assembly FTDB01 (sample SAMEA3914869, study PRJEB12502) | metagenome | biome: forest; material: soil | place: USA | collected 2012-03-12 | depth 0.1 m | reverse complement strand
CCGCCAGCACCAGGTGATGGCGGTTGCAGGGCGACAGGTCCGACCCCGTCTGGGCGATGCCGATGATCGGCTTGCCCGACTGAAGCTCCTCCAGCGACAGCCCGAAGTTCATGTAGCGCTCAAGGTAAAGCGCCGTCATGTCGACATTGCCAGGATTGTCGAACCACGCGCGTGAGCGAAGAGGCGGCTTGGCGGGCATCAGGCCTTACTTCACCGTGTTATAGAAGTGCTCAACCGTCTGCGAGCTGTAGGTCTGGCCGGGATCGAGGCGTGTCGACGGGAAAGCCGGGTGGTTCGGGCTGTCCGGATAGTGCTGCGTCTCGAAGGCGATCGCCTGGTACTTGACCAGCTTCTGGCCGCCCTTGCCGGCGATGGTGCCGTCGAGGAAGTTGCCGGTGTACATCTGCACGCCCGGCTCGGTGGTCGAAATCGTCATGCCGCGGCCCGACGTCTTGTCTTCCAGCGTCACCGCCAGCTTCGGCGTCGCCGTCACGCCGCCGTGCAGGATGTAATTGTGGTCGATGCCCTGGTTGCCGATGACGACCTGCGGATCGTTCGAGGTGACGCGCTCGCTGACCAGGCCCGGCGTGGTGAAGTCGAACGGCGTACCCTTGACGGGCATCTCCTGGCCGGTCGGGATCAGGGTCTTGTCGACCGGCAGGATGGCGTCGGACTCGATTTTCAGCATGGCGTCGGTGGCGGGGCGCGTCGCCGGGATGCCGCCCAGGTTATAGAGGCCGTGGTTGGTCATGTTGATGACCGTCGGCTTGTCGGTGGTGGCCTGATAGCTGATCGTCAGGTCGTTGTTGTCGTTGAGCGCGTAGGTGACCTCGGCGACGACCGTGCCGGGATAGCCCATCTCGCCGTCGGGCGAGGTATAGGTGAAGGTGACGCTGGCGCCATCCGCGCCTTGCGTCGTGCCCTTGATCGTCCAGTTGTGCTTGTCCCAGCCCTTGTCGCCGCCGTGCAGGGAGTTGGGCGCGTTGTTGATCGGCAGGGTGTAGGTCTTGCCGTCCAGCGTGAAATGGCCCTTGGCGATGCGGTTGGCGTAGCGGCCGACCGTGACATTGGTGAAGTTCGGCGTCTTCTCGTAGCCTTCGATGCTGTCGTAGCCGATGACGATGTCGCCCGGCGTGCCGGTCTTGTCGGGCGTCAGCAGGCTCTGCATGGCGGCGCCGTAGGTGATCAGGCGCACCGTCATGCCCTTGGTGTTCTTCAGCTCGACCATCTCGACCTTGCTGCCGTCCGAAAGCGCGCCCCAGTCCGAGCGCACGGCGGTGACGCCGGCCGCGGCCGGCGCATCCGTCTTGGCGCCCTTGTCGGAGCAGGCGCCCAGGCACATGGTGGCGCCGAGAACGACGGCCAGCGCCGTGGCGCGGGCATAATGGGACATGGTCATGGTGGGACTCCCTGTGAGGTCTGCGTTTCCATCCGTGTGCCGCCGCCTTTTCCGGCGGGGCTTTCACATACTCTTAGCGTGACGATATATAGTCGGACAATATAAAAATTGCGGGAAGGCTATTTATTCCGGCGTGGCTTCGGGCGCCGGATCCGGCGAGAGGGCGCGCTGGGTATCTTCGTGCGCCATGCGGATCAGCGATTCCATGCACCAGCGCGCCGCGCCCGAATCCTGGCGGGCGATGGCCTCGAAGACGCGCTCGTGATTGGGGATCGGATCGTGCAGCACGACATTGTGCGCGGTCTTGTAGCGCGTGGTCCAGCTGACCGCCGCCTCGATCGACGACGACAGCGACGCCAGGGCTTCGTTGCGCGTCGAATGGATCAGGGCGTGGTGAAAGGCGACGTCGGCGCGGCGGCCGGCTTCGGTCGACAGCGTCTCGGCCTTCATGATGGCGAGCGCGGCGCGCATGGTCTCGACTTCCTCGTCCGACCGGCGCAGGGCCGCCAGTTCGGCCGCCGCCGGCTCGGTGATCAGGCGCAGTTCGAACAGCGACTTGATGAAGTCGGGCGACGGTTCGGTCTCGAACATCCAGCCCAGCACCTCGGGATCGAGCAGGTTCCAGCGCGAGCGTTCGGTGACGCGCGTTCCCGTCTTGGGCCGGCTTTCGACCATGCCCTTGGCGGCCAGGATGCGGATGGCCTCGCGATAGGCGGAACGCGAGATATCGAGCGTCGAGGACGATTCGATCTCGTTGGGCAGGATCTCGCCCGACTTGTAGATGCCGCGCAGGATATCGACACCCAGGCGCTTGGCCAGGGCGCCGTGCAGCCGGCCCTGGAACATCGACGGGCCTTGCGGCGCCTCGGAACGCAGCGGCCGCGAGGCGCTCATCTTCAGGCGGCGCGTCATGCCTTTTGTATCTTGGCCCTTATCCTGGCCTTTAGTTTCGGGCGATATGGGATTCGCAGGCGTGGTCATGAGTCCGGTAATGACACCGAATGGCCGGTTTGACAAAATGATTTTGCGGGCCGCCCAACGGGCCGGCCGCGTGATGTCAAGAGTGGCAGCCGCGAAGAGGTCAGGCTGGATTGTTCTTCGCCAGGAAAGCCAGCACCGGCGTCATCACTTCGTCGCGCCACGCCTGGTTGGCTTTCCAGTCGTCGGTCGATTTCGTGGTGACGAGGGTCACGTCCTTGCCCGCGCCGTGCAGCGCGCCGGCCATGCGCGACGATTGCTGGTACTGGACGCCCGGTTCGTCCTGGCTGTGCAGGATCAGGACGGGTGCGTCCGCCCTGGCTGCAGCGCCGATCGGCGAGATGGCGTCGAAGTCGGTGGTGCCGAACAGGCGGGCATAATGTTTGTAGCGCGGCGACGTCAGGCCTTCCGGACCCGAGGCGATCAGGTTCATCATCGCCGTCACATCGGCCAGGCCGGCGATATCGACGGCGCAGCGATAAAGGCCCTGCTGCAGCGTCACGCCGCACAGGGCCATGTAACCGCCGGTGCCCTCGCCCATGATGGCCACGCGCTTGGCGTCGATGGTGCCTTGCGCGGCAAGGGCCGCCACGCCGTCGGACACGTCGGTCAGGCGCTTGCCGGCGCCCCATTGGCCGTAGCCGGCGGCGATGAAAGCATCACCGTAGCCGCCCGAGCCGCGATAATTGGGCTGCAGAACGGCGTAGCCCGCCGCCGCCAGGGCCTGGGCGATCCAGTTGACCGCCTGGTCGTCGCGCGAAGGCGGGTCGGAACGCTGCGGGTCGAAAGGCTTCACGTTGCGGCCGTGCGGCATGACGACCAGGGGCAGGCCCGTCGCCGGCTTGCCGGCGGGCAGGGTCAGGATGGCCTCGATCGGCGTGCCGTCGCTGGCTTTATAGGCGAACACCGATACGGCGCCGACCGCGTCGGGCGAGATGTCGGGGTAGGCGAGGCCGACCTCCATGCTGACGCCGGTGGCGAAGTTGATGTAGTACCAAGTGCCGGAATCGTCGTCGCCTTCGGAATAGACGATCGCCTTGGCGGCGTCGTCCGACCAGGCGTCCAGGCGCATGCGGTAGTCCTGCATGGCGCCCTGGGCCTTCCTGGCCAGGTCGGCCAGGGCCGGGTCGGAAAACTCGTACTGCGGCCAGCCGGTATCGTGGCTGAAACCGACGAGGTTGAACTGCGTGGGATGGAAGATCGGCTGGCGGCTGGTGGCGTCGTCGACCAGCGGCGCCGACAGCGTACCGTCGGCCGCCATCTCGTAATACATGCCGACGTCGCCGTCATTGGGCATCAGCACCACGACCGACTTGCCGTCCCGGCCGAGGCCCAGGACCTGCGGCGCGTGCATCTCGACGGTCGAATGATACATCTGCTTCCACGACTGGCCGTCATAGTGCTCGGCGGTCCAGCCCTGGTTATGGAAATAATAGGCGCTGCGCACCACCGGCGTGCCGTCGGGCTGGATGATCCAGCCGTCGGTTTCCTCCGGGGCGCGATCGAGCATCTCGCCGTGGCCGGTATCGGGATCGAGGGCGTAAAGATAGGCGAAGCCCTTGTCCGGCCCCCAGTAGCTGGTCGCCGCCACCATCGCCTTGCCTTCGCGCACGATCGGATAGATGTCGCCGACCACGCCCGACTGGAAGTTGGCGATGGCGTCGAACAGGCTGATGCGGCTGTTGCTGTCGACATTATAGACGGCCGCCAGGCGCGTGGAGCCCAGCCCCATGTTCATGCGGCGCGAGGGAATTTCGGTCACGACCGCGATATGGCTGTTGCCGACCCAGAACATCTCGCCGACGTCGGCCGTGCCGATGTCGATGCGATTGGCCTTGCCGGTGGCGACGGTGAAGACGATGATCGACTGGCTGCCGTTGACGGTGGCCAGGGTGGCGTCGCGCGATCCGTCGGACGACAGGATGGGAAAGCGCACCGCCGGCAGGGCCACCCAGGTCTCGGGCTTCGCGGCCGCCGCGGCGCCTTGCGCCAGCGCATGGGGGGCAAGGGTCGCGCCCAGGGCCGTGGCCAGGCCGCCCGCGCCGGCAGCAGCCAGGAGACGGCGGCGATTGAACGAGAGCGACATGATAAACCCCTGTTGTTATTGGTTTCCCATGTTACAACCGGAATTTAACGGCTGGCAACCCGAATTTCGCAAAGCCGGGTTGCGCATCCCCGGGCGTGTCAGGCCGGCAACGGACCGGGCGGATTGTGCTGGGCCAGGAAGGCGACGATCGTCTTCATCATGTCGGTGCGCGCCGATTCCGTCGTTTCCCAGTGATCCTCGTGGTCGTACTGCACGAAGGTCACGTCCTTGCCGGCGGCCTTGAGCGCGGCCACCATCCGGGTGCTCTGCTCCATCGGCACGACGGTGTCGTCCTTGCCGTGGATGATCAGCACCGGCACGGTGCAGGCGGCAGCATTGGCGGCGGGCGAGGCGGCGGCATAGGTGGCGGGATCGCCGAAATAGTCCTTCCAGTAGTACCAGGCGCTGGTATGGGTGTCGGCCGAACCGTAGGCGTCGGACCATTGCAGGAAGGTCGTGAGGTCGGACAGGCCCGCCACGTCGACGGCGCAGTTATAGACGCCGGGATCGAGCGTGGCGCCGGCCAGGGCTGCGTAGCCGCCGTAGGAGGCGCCAAAGATCGCCACCCGCTTCGGATCAATCGTGCCCTGAGCCGCCAGGTAACGGACGCCGTCGGACAGGTCGGTCTGCATCTTGCGCCCGATCTGGCCGTGGCCGGCGTCGACGAAGGCCTGGCCGTAGCCGTCCGAACCGCGATAGTTCGGCTGCAGCACGGCGTAGCCGAGCGCGGCCAGGGTCTCGGCCTGCCAGTCGAGAGCCAGGTCGTCGCGCGCCTGCGGGCCGCCGTGCGGCAGCAGGACCAGCGCCAGGTTCTTTGCTTCGCGGTTGGGCGGCAGGGTCAGGTAGGCCTCGATGTCGAGGCCGTCGGCGGCCTTGTAGGTGATCGCCTGCTTCTCGCTGATCCATTCGACCGGAATGTCGGGATAGGACGAGCCGATGGGGATGTTCTTGCCGGAGGCGAAGTCGATGAAATAATAGCTGCCGGCATCGTCCGGACCTTCGGTGTAGATGATGACCTTGCGCGCGTCGTTGTCGGCGAAATCGACGATCAGCATGCGGTAGCCGTCGACGGCGGCCTGGGCCTTCTTCGCCGTATCGGCCCTGACCGGGTCGTCGTAGGCGTAGCTGGTCCAGCCCTTGTCCCGGATGATGAAGCCGCACGGCAGGAAGGTCCTGGCGTCGAACACCATGTCCGAATGCGGCCCCTTGTCGGGCAGAGGCGCCGACAGCGCGCCGTCGGCGCCGATCTGGTGGTAATGGCCGGCCCCTTCCACCGCCTTGTAGATGATCACCGACTTGCCGTCCGGCGCCAGCCCGACCAGGCTGGGCGGCTGCAGGCGCGAGGTCTCGCTGTACACGCCCTTCCATGCGTCGCCGACGCGGATGTCGAGCGTCCATTCGGCGGACTTGTGGTTGAATTCGGCGCGCCCGACCAGGTCGCCCTGGGGCGTGACGATCCAGTCCTCGGTGTCCCACGACGCCCGGTCCATCAGCTTGTACTTGGCGTTGTCGTCCAGGTCGAAGCGGTACAGGTACTTGAAGTCGTCCTTTTCATCAAGCGGCAGGCTGGAAGCGGTGATCCAGGTCTGGCCGTCCATGGTGATCACGTTCAGGCCTCCCAGGATGAACCTGGCGAAGCCGTCGACGTGCGAGTACAGGATGTTCACCGTGTTCTTGCGGATATTGTAGACGGTGGCGATCTCGAACGTGCCGCGGCTGCCGGCGAAACGGTCGATCTTGTCGGTGGTGAAGGTCGACAGGCACAGGTGGTCCTCGTCGATCCAGAACAGGCCGCCGATCTTGGCCGTGCCGATATTGTAGGTCTGGTTCTTCGCCGCCGCGATATCGTAGACGAACATGTACTTGGTGCCGGTGTCCTCGCGGATATAGGCGATCCTGTTGCCTTGCGGCGACAGGCAGACATGCGCCAGGTCGGGCGTCTTCGCCCACTGGTCCGAAGTCGGCGGCGGCGGCAGGGCGGCGGCCTCCTGGGCCCGCGCCAGACCCGGTGCGGCCAGGGCCATCGCCCCGGCGGTCATCATCATATGGCGGCGGTTGAGCATACGGTTCCCCTTAAGCCTGTGTATGTCAACGGAACAACCTACAGATAATTCCGCAACCCTCAAGTCATGCCGGCAAAGAATCCGGCGGGTTGTGCTTCGTCAGGAAGTCGAGCGCCACCTTCATCATCTCGATGCGCGACGAACCGACCGTCTCCCAGTGGTCCTGGCCCTTGTAGGTCACCAGCTGCACGTCCTTGCCGGCGGCCTTCAGCGCTTTCTCCATGCGCCGGCTCTGGTCGATCGGCACAACCGTGTCGTCCGTGCCGTGGATCATCAGGATGGGGCACGACGCCTTCGCGGCCTGGCGGGCGGGCGACACGGCGTCGTAGTCGCTCTTGTCGCCGGCCATGCGCACCCAGCCCTGGACCTGCGGCGCCTTGGCGGTGATGTAGTTGGTGGTCAGGTAGTCGATCCACGGCGAGAAGTCCGACAGCCCGGCCACCGAGACGGCGCAGGTATAGACGCCGGGATCGAGCGTCGCCCCGGCCAGGGCGGCATAGCCGCCGTAGGAGGCGCCGAAGATGGCCACGCGCTTCGCATCGATCGTGCCCTGCGCCGCCAGCCAGCGCACGCCGTCGGAAAGATCGGTCTGCATCTTGCGGCCGATCTCGCCTTCTCCGGCGTTCTCGAAGGCGTCGCCATAGCCGGTGGAGCCGCGGAAGTTCGGCTGCAGCACGGCATAGCCGCGCGAGGCGAACACCTGGGCCTGCCAGTCGAAGTCGACATAGTCGCGCGCCCACGGCCCGCCATGCGGCAGCACGACCAGCGGCAGGTTCTTCGCTGTCCGGAAGGGCGGCAGGGTCAGGTAGCCGTGGATGTCCAGCCCGTCGGCGGCCTTGTAGGCGACCGGCTGCTTCTGGGTGATCCATTCCTGGGGCAGATCGGCGTAATTGGTGGCCAGCAGCCGCAGGTCGCCGGTCGAGAAATCGGAGTAGTAATAGCTGCCGGCGTCCTGCGGGCTTTCGCCGTACAGGATCATCCTGCGCGGGTCCTCGGCGAAGTCGATGATCGAGACCCTGTACTCGTCGCCCATCACCGGCGCCAGCGCCGCGGCCAGCTTCTTGAGCAGCGGGTCGAAATAGTCGTAGGTGAACCAGTCGTCGTGGCGCGAGAAGCCGGCCAGCCGCCACGTCACCGGATGGAACAGCGCCGAGCGTTCGCGCTGGTCGTCGCTCTGGTCGATCGGCTCGCCGAGCACGCCCTCGGCGGAGATCTCGTAATAGTCGCCGCCGAAACCGTTGCCGTCGCCGTCGTCATCGCCGTGACGCGGGATATAGATGACGAGCGCGGCGCCGTCGCGGCCGATGCCTTCGACCGACGGATAGGCGGGCGCGTCCGTCACCCTGTAGATCTGCTTGAAACGGGTGTTGCCGGGCTTGCCGATATTATAATAGAGCCGCCACTCCTTCTTGGTGTCCTCGAATTCGGTATAGGCCAGCGGAAAGCCGTCGGGCGTGACGACCCAGCCCTCGGTGTCGGTGGTGGCCTGGTTGATCAGGTGGCTGCGCGCCTTGTCGAGGGAAAAACTGTAGAGGCACAACTCATAGCCGGGCTTCATATGGAAATTCTGCGCCGTGACGCGGTATTCGCCGTCCACCTTGATGCGGCGAACGCCGCCCATGACGATGGCGTAGAATTCTTCCTCGTTCGCGAACAGAAGCTTCATCTCGCCGGTGTCGACATTGATGGCGCGCGCCTGGGAAAATTCGTGCTTGTCGCCGGCGAAGCCTTCCAGCGCCATCGTGATCGAATTGGTGAGCACGACGTGCTGGTTATCGCCCCAGATCAGGTTGCGAATCTTGGACGGCCCCAGGCCGATGGTCGCCGCCTCGGGATCGGCGACGTGAAAATGCGCCAGCACCTTGTTGTCGCCGTTCTGGCTGACCATGGCGACACGGCTGCCGTCGGGCGACAGCGCGATCTGGTCGATCAGCGGCGAGGCGGCATAAACCTCGACGCCGGGCATCGGGCTTATAGGTTTGGCTGGCGGTGCGTCTTCGGCCTTCGCCGCCCACGGCAGCGCCCCGGCCGCCGCGACAGCGCCCGTCAGCCGCAGCAGGTTGCGGCGGTTCGTCCCCGGTTTCATGAAATTTCCCCCAAGCTTACTCAGCCGGAGGTTAGGCGTTCAAATCCGCGCTTTCAAGCGAATTGATTGCGGAACCAGGTCGTCTGGCGCTTGGCGTAGTTGCGCGTTTTCCGCCGCGCCAGGGCGAGGGCGTCTGGGAGGGACATCTCGCCGCGCAGGTGGGCGGCGAACTCGGCCAGGCCGAGCACGCGCATGACGGGCCAGCCGGCGTCGAGGCCCGCGTCCATCAGCCGCCGGACCTCGTCCAGCGCGCCGCGATCCAGCATGACCTGCAGGCGCGCGTCGCAGGCGGCATACAGCGCCTCGCGCTCCGGCCGCAGGATTTCCAGGTTGTAGGAAGTGTCGTCAAGGCCTTGCTGCGTCTGCCCTTGCCAGTGGCTCAAAGGCAGGCCGGTCTCCAGGAAAACCTCATGGGCGCGGGTCAGGCGCTGGCGGTCGTTGGGCGAAATGCGCGCCGCGGCGGCGGGATCGTGTTGTTTCAGGAGTTCGCGAAATGCCGTTTCGCCGATCTCTTCGTAGAGCCCGCGCGCCCGTGTCCGCGCCGTCTCGCCGATCTCGGGGATTTCGGCCAGGCCGAAGACAAGGGCTTTGAAATAGAGGCCCGTGCCGCCCACTATGCACAGCGGCGCGCCGCCTCCCAGGGCCGCGTCGATATACGGGCGGGCGGCGCGCAGCCAGTCGCCGGCCGACCACAGCTCGCGCGGGCCGAGATGGCCGTAAAGCACATGCGGCGCCCGCGCCGTTTCCGCCGCGTCGGGCCGCGCCGTCAGGGTCGGCACGTCGCCGTAAAGCTGCATCGAATCGGCGTTGAGGATCGCCCCGCCCGTCGCCTCCGCCCACCTGAGCGCGCGCGCGGACTTGCCCGAGGCGGTCGGCCCGGCGAGGAGATAGAGCGGTCTGTCGTTTTGCACTTTCAAGTCAGGCCCGGCGGGACTAAGGGAAGGCGGTTTCTAGATCGCCCGCAACGGAGTGTCCACACGTGACTGACCGGGACAGCATCCTCGCCGCCCTCAACGCCATCCGCGATCCGCAGACGGGCCGTGGCCTGAGCGACGCCGGCATGGTGCGTGCGCTGGTCGTGCTGCCTGAACGGATCGGCTTCATGCTGGAAGTGCCGCAGGACCTGGTGACGCAATATGGCCCGGTGCGGCTGGCGGCGGAAAAGCTGCTGGCCGGATTGCCGGGTGTGACGAAAGCACAGGTCGTGCTGACCGCCGAAATGCCCAATGCTTCTGAAAAGGCCGCGCCGCCGAAAGCGCCATCGGCCAGGCTGTCCGAGAAAGCCATCGACCAGAACCGCCCCAGAGCACCGGTCGCCACGGCACGGCCCGATCACGTCCGCCACGTCATCGTCGTCGGTTCGGGCAAGGGCGGGGTCGGCAAGTCGACCGTGTCGCTCGGCCTGGCGCTGGGCTTCGCCGCGCTCGGCCTGCGCGCCGGTTTCCTCGACGCCGATATCTACGGCCCGTCGGCGCCGGTCATGCTCGGCATCCGCCAGCCGCCGGAATTCGGCGAGGACAAGCTGATGGTGCCGCCCGAAGCCTTCGGCCTGAAGGTCAATTCGGTCGGCTTCCTGGTCGATGCCGGCCAAGCGATGATCTGGCGCGGGCCGATGGCGTCGCAGGCCCTGACCCAGCTCCTGACCCAGACGCGCTGGGGCACGGCCGAGGCGCCGCTCGACGTGCTGGTCGTCGACCTGCCGCCCGGCACCGGCGACGTGCAACTGACCCTGACGCAGAAGACGCTGATCGACGGCGGCATTGTCGTGTCGACGCCGCAGGAGATGGCCCTGGCCGATGCCCGCCGCGCCGTCACCCTGTTCGGCAAGACCGGTATCGCGGTGCTGGGCGTGGTCGAGAACATGGCGTACCTCGTCATGCCGGATGGCGGCGAAATGGAGGTCTTCGGCCGCGGCGGCGCCATGGCCATGGCGAAGGCGCTTGACGTGCCCTTCCTCGGCGAGGTCCCGCTCGACCCGGCCCTGCGCAAAGCCTGCGACGACGGCCGCCCGTTGATCGCAACTGAGCCTGATGGCGACATGGCCGGACGCTTCAAGGCGATGGCCGAAAAAATTCTTGCCGAGCTAAGCAAGTAAGAAACCCCTCCACCATTTCGCCCCTTCTTGATGAACCCGTCGCGTGCGCTGGGCTCATGATCCCCCTCCCCGACAAGCGGGGAGGAATAAGGAAAGGCAGGGCCGTATATTTCTTGCACCTCCCCGCTTGTCGGGGAGGGGGACCGCGCGAATGAGCCAGAGCGAAGCGAAGGCGAGTGAGATGTGGTGGAGGGGTTTCTTGCTTCTCTTTCTTGGAGCGCACCTTGCCAGGCATGCCTATTTAGGCGTATTGAACGGCCTTAGTATCTCTCGTAAATTGCGAATTATCTTATCCTTTTATCGTCTGAGGGAGGCCGGGTCGTGGGCAAGTTTCAAATCAACCGGAAGCATCTGATGCGCGGCGCGGGCCTCGTGGCCGTGGCGGCCGTGGGCATGACCGGCGGCCAGCCGCTGTCCGCCGCGCCGGCGCCGGTCAAGCAGGTCGTCACCGGCCCGGTGGCGCGCTACTGGCTCGACACCACCACGTCTTCAGGCTTTACGCTCAGCGGCATGTCGGGCGGCGGACGGCCGTCGATGAGTTCGATCATGGGCGGCATGATGGGCGGCGGCGGCCCCAGCCACACCCTGCACCTGCGCCTGGGTTCGGCCACGGCGCAATCGGCGCCCGCCGCCGACCACCTGCCGCCGGCCGCCCTCGATGCCGGCAACGACCTGCCGCTCTATTACAAGGCGCCGGTGTCGACGCCGGGCGGCACGTATCAATCCGAGCCGCAGTCGCAATCCAACGGCGAAACGCCGCACGGCAAGATTTTGATCTTCTGGGGCTGCGGCGAGCACGCCCCCGCCGGCCAGCCCTACGTCATCGACCTGTCGAAGCTGACCGACAATACGGCGCGCCTGGCGATGTTCTCCAAGATGATGACGCCGGTCACGCTCGACACTGTCCATCCGCCAGCGCCCGACAATTCCAAGACCTTCGGCGAATGGCCGAACGAAAAGTCCGACGCCAGCGTCAAGCCCGATTCTTCGCTGGTCGGTTCACATACGGTCAAGGGCAATTACAGCCCGGAAATCGACTTCCAGCTCACCCAGGCCCAGGACTTCATGCCGGCCATCCAGGTTTCCGGCAACCAGAAGGACAAGGCCGGGGCGGTACCGCTGACCTGGAACGCCATTCCGCAGTCGCAGGGCTGGGTCGTCACCGCCATCGGCGGCGGCCAGGACACGGTGGTGCTGTGGACCTCGGCGGCGTCGCAAGTCGGCTGGATGGCCGGCGCCCCCGACTACATGACGTCCGACGACATCACCCGCCTGCTCGGCCAGAAGATCCTGCTGCCGGGCAGCGCCACCGGCTGCACCGTGCCGGCCGAAGTGGCCGGCGCGGCGCAAGGCCTGCTTTATGGCATCACCTCGTACGGCGGCGAAACCAACCTGGCCTACCCGGCGCGTCCGGCCGATCCCAAGGTGGCGTGGAACATCCAGTGGGAAACCAAGGTCCGTTACCGTTCGACCTCGGGCGGCATCCTCGGCCAGGACATGGGCGGCGGCGGCATGGGCGGCCTGTTCGGCGGCGGCAACAATAACGACGACCAGGCCGACAGCAGCGACAGCTCGGGCCAATCGTCTTCGTCGGCCAGCAGCGACGACCAGAAGAAAAAGAAGAAGAACTCGATGTTCGGCAATCTGATCAAGCAGGCGGCCGGCAGCTTCATTCCCTAGACATAGCCTCTCCGTCACCTCGCTGTCTCCGGCGCCGCCTTCGCGCGTGAGCGGCGACGAGGTGGCCCGGAAGGGCTGGAAGGGTTTCTTCATATCCGCTGTCGCGCACTTGTGATCACATAGCTGTGATCTTTGTCCGGTTTCGCTTTTCTGTTATCTCGCACAAGCGTAATATGCGTGCGTCGCGAGGTTGAGACTATAATTAACGGCGACAGAAACGAATGAAGGCGATGATCGCTACATAAACATCCGGGCCGCAGGTGTAAAATCGCGGCGCAAGGCCGGATATCGGGCGTTGAGAACAGCAAAACTCCGCCGGACATCTGAATATCAAGCTTCAGGCATACACCGAATACTTGATCGCTTTGTCGCATGCCTTTTCGGCATGGCGTTTTGCATGGCCAAATCTTGCACATGCCGGGCTATATAGATCCCTTCGGCGGTTCACCGCGGCCGGAGGTTGGTATTATAATGCCATAACGGCTAGCGACAGACCGAAACGCGCTGGCACTTTGTGTCTTTGGGGGCAGGCGCTTGAATTCGGTCTTGGGGGGCCTGCGAGGAGGACACCTGGTTCCGGGGGGAACGGTGTCCGGGGACAGGCGGGAAGGGGAGGCGGCCTTTACGGCGGCCTCCCTTTTTTCCCATCGTTTTTTTACTATCGTTTTCGGCAAAATGCATGCGGGGCGGGTGACCGCACGATTGACGTCCACACGGACGATTTTGCAGGCCATGGGAAGGGACATGAAGCAGAAAACCATCACCACCGGTATTTCAGAATTCGACGACATTCTGGGCGGCGGCTTGATCGCCAACCGCGTGTATCTGATCCAGGGCACGCCCGGCTGCGGCAAGACGACGCTGTCGTTGCAATTCCTGCTGGGAGGCGTGCGCCTCGGCGAAAAGGTGCTGTACGTTACCCTGTCCGAATCGAAGACCGAACTGGTCGACAGCGCCGCCGCCCATGGCTGGTCGCTCGACGGCATCGAAATCTGCGAGTTGATCGCGCATGAAAACGAGCTCAACAGCGACAACCAGTACACCATGTTCCACCCCTCCGAGGTGGAACTGAGCGAAACGACGCGGTTGATCATCGAACAGATCGAACGCATCAAACCGCAACGCGTCGTCATCGATTCGATGTCCGAGATCAAGCTGCTGGCGCAAAGCAGCCTGCGTTACCGCCGCCAGGTACTGGCGCTCAAGAGCTTCTTCGTCGGCCGTACCTGCACCACCCTGTTCCTCGACGACATGACGACGACCGAGGAGGACGACCGTCAACTGCAAAGCATCGCCCACGGCGTCATCCATCTCGAACAGCTGGCGCCGGACTATGGCGCCGAGCGCCGTCGCATCTCGATCACCAAGCTGCGTGGCCAGAGGTATCGCGGCGGTTATCACGACATGACGATCAAGACCGGCGGCCTGGCGATCTTCCCGCGCCTGGTGGCGGCCGAACATGCGCGCGCCAGCGAGCGCAGGCAGCTGAACAGCGGCTTGAAGCCGCTCGACGATATTCTGGGCGGCGGCATCGATTTCGGCACGTCGCTGCTGTTGCTTGGCCCGGCGGGTGCGGGCAAGTCATCGATGGCGCTGCAATATGCGCTGGCGGCGGGTCGTGCTGGCGAACGCGCCGCCATGTTCACCTTCGACGAGCGCTTGGATACCCTGCGCCAGCGTTGCGAGGGCATCGGCATGGGCGTCGATGTCGCCATGAAGGCCAGGCTCCTGACCATCCAGCCGGTCGATCCGGCGGAAATGTCGCCCGGTGAATTCGGCCATGCCGTGCGCATAGCCGCGGAAGGCCTGGATGGAAATCCGCCGGCGCGCGTCGTCATCATCGACAGTCTCAATGGCTATCTCCAGGCCATGCCGGAAGAGAAGCACCTGATCGCGCAGTTGCACGAACTGCTCACCTATCTCGGCCACCTGAACGTCATCACCATCCTGATCGTGGCGCAACATGGCCTGCTTGGGAATGCCATGCAGACACCGCTGGATACCAGCTATCTGGCCGACGGCGTCATTCTGTTCCGCTACTTCGAATCCGAGGGCGAGGTCCGCCAGGCGATTTCGGTGGTCAAGAAGCGCAGCGGGCCGCATGAGCGCACCATCCGCGAGTTCCGCATCGACAAGAAAGGCATCCGCGTCGGCCAGATCCTCAACCATTTCCACGGTGTCCTGACCGGAACCCCCGTTTTCACCGGCGAGGATAGCACGCTGCTAAAGGCGCGATGATCAGGTCCAATGTTTTTGCCGAGGATGCGCGCGTCCTGATCCTGGCGCCGACGGCGCGGGACGCCGAGTTCACGTCGCGAATCCTCAACGAAAACGGCATTATGTCTGTTGTCTGCGCCACCTTGCCCGACGTCTGCGACGGCATGGCCGCCGGCGCCGACGCCGCGCTTTTGACCCAGGAAGCCATCCTGGCCGACGCGGGCAAGCTGCTGGAAAAGGCGCTGCAGGACCAGCCCGCCTGGTCGGATTTTCCGCTGGTGGTGATGAGTCCCGCCGGTGTCCAGCCCGAGGCGGTGACACGGGCATTGGAAGCGGTTGGCAACATGACCGTGATCAGCCGGCCGATCTATATAAGCACGCTGCTCAGCACGGTGCGGTCGGCCCTGCGCGACCGTCGCCGGCAGTATGAGCGGCGCGACTACATGCAGCGCCAGAAGGAGGCCGAGGCCGCCCTGATCGCCGCGCGCAACGCCGCCGAGGCCGCCAACATCGCCAAGACCGAATTCCTGGCCAATATGAGCCACGAGATCCGCACGCCGATGAACGCGGTCATCGGCCTGTCGCACATCCTGGCCATGAGCAAGCCGCTGACGCTGAAGCAGCAGGAATATATCAAGACATTGTCGATGAGCGCCGATGCGCTGATGGCGCTGATTAACGACCTGCTCGACATCGCCAAGATCGAGGCGCGCACGCTGGAACTGGAGCATGTGCCGTTTTCGCTGGGCGCGCTGATCGAGGACGTGGCCACCATGCTGGCGGTCAAGGTGCGCGAAAAGAAGCTGACCTTCACCAGCGACTGCGCCGCCATCGATGGCTGGATGTTCATCGGCGATCCGACGCGGCTGCGCCAGATCCTGCTCAACCTGTGCAGCAACGCCATGAAATTCACCGAGAGCGGCGGCATCCACGTGGCGGTCGATTGCCATGAGCGCGACGGCGACAGGGTCGAGGTCAAAATCGACGTCTGCGACACCGGCATCGGCATCGCCGCCGACAAGCTCGACAGCATTTTCGACAAGTTCGTGCAGGCGGATGCCTCGATCAACCGCAAATATGGCGGCACCGGCCTGGGCCTGGCCATCACCAAGACCCTGACCGAAATCATGGGCGGCGAAATCCATCTCACCAGCACGCCGGGTGAAGGTTCGTGCTTCAGTGTGGTGATGCCGCTGAAACGCGCCGCCGCAGATGCGGCTGGCAGCACGGGTGCTTCCGCCGCGGGCTCGCCAGGTGTACCGCGCGCCAACGGCAAGACGCGTCCGCGCGTGCTGCTGGTCGAAGACTATGCGCCCAATGTGCTGGTTGCCACGGCCTTCCTGGAGGAGTTCGGCTACGATACCGACGTTGCCGGCAACGGTCAGGAAGCCATCGACAAGGTGCGTGCCGGCAGTCTTTATGCCCTGGTGCTGATGGACGTGCAGATGCCGGGCATGAACGGATTGCAGTGCACGCGCCTGATCCGCGATCTTGAAGCGAGCGAAGGGCGCAAGCCGCTGACCGTCATCGGCATGACGGCGCACGCCCTGGCCGGTGACCGCGAGTTGTGCCTGGATGCGGGCATGGACGACTATATCGCCAAGCCGTTTTCGCCCGACGACCTGCGCGCCAAGCTGGAAAACCGGACGCACGTGGCGGAAGCCTGACGATCGTGCTACGGATCGTCAAAACAGGGAGAGACGCATGAACCTCAGCCGCCGTCACGTTCTTGCCGCCTTCGCCGCCTTGGGCATGGCGGGTCGCGCCCAGGCCGCCGGTGCGCAGCCGGTCATCTTTCACACCGATATCGGCGGCGACATCGACGACACCTGGGCCCTGCTGCTGCTGTTGCGACGGCCGGAACTGGACCTGAAGCTGGTGGTGACGGAAGGCACGAACGCCGTCTATCGCGGGCGGATCGTCGCCAAGCTGCTGACCCTGGCCGGGCGGACGGACGTGGCCATCGCCACCGGGGCCGACGGCCACGACGATGCGGCGGCGCAGAGCGACTGGATCGATGATTTCAAGCTGACGGACTATCGTGGCCAGGTCAGCAGCGACGGGCCGCGCCGCATGAGCGCCCTGGTCAGTGCGTCGAAAACGCCGGTGACGATCATCAGCGTCGGGCCGGCGACGACCGTGGCGGCGGCGCTGGCGCTCGATCCGGACATGGCGAGGAACGCGCGCTTCGTCGGCATGTTCGGCAGCGTGCGCCAGGGCTATGGCGTCGGCAAGCCGCCGGAGATCGAATACAATGTCAAGCAGGACCCGACAGCCCTGCAGTCGGTGTTCGCCGCGCCGTGGGACGTGACGATCACGCCGCTGGATACGTGCGGGCTGCTGGTGCTGGACGGACCAGGATTCCAGACGGTGCGGGCCTCGACCGATCCGTTCGCCAGGGCCTGCATCGCCAACAGCGAGGCCTGGCTGCCGCATGCGTCATGGATGCCGGCCGGTTTCGACCTGACGCAGCATTCGTCGACCCTGTTCGACGCCGTGGCGGTGGTAATGGCCTATGATGAAAGCGATCTGGTCATGGAAGACCTGAAGCTCAGCGTCACCGACGACGGCATGACGGTGATCGACGAGGCGAAGGGTCGTGTTGTGCACGTGGCTACGCAATGGCGCGACCTCGACGGCTTCAAGGCCAAGATGGTGGCGGCGCTGACGGCCAAGCCAGCCTAATCCGCCTGCCACGGCTGGCCGGGGTCTTTCAGGTTGAGCGTTGCCAGCAGGGCGTGGAAGTGGTCGAGCGCTTCAGGTGTCGGGCCGGGATAATCGCCGTGGACCGGCTGGTTGCCGATATAGCCCATGGCGTCGCGGCCGACCGGCAGGGTGTAGAAGCCCAGCACGATCAGGGTGCGCAAGCGCATGAAGAAACCGGCCGGCGCGGAATCGGGTGTGGCGGTGGCGATGGTATCGAGGATGCGCGCCTGGGCGTTCGTCGGGGCGACGGCGAAGCTGCCGCCGGCCTGGGCATCCAGCCAGGCAAGACCGCGCAGGATCTGGTCGCGGTCGGTGCTTTGCGTCGGATAGGGAGCGCTGATCCATTCGTCGATGAAGTCGGCCACACCGGCTTCCCCGGCGCCCGGCGAAGTGTCGTCCTTCGGCAGGATCAGGTCACACAGGACGGCGACTTGTGCCTTTTGCGAGGCCGTCAGGGTCAGCGGCCACGGCGCCTTCGGGTTCATCAGGTCGGGATCGCTGCCATAGCCGGGGCCGGTCAACGGGTCGATCGGCTGGGTCGGCCACGGCGGGGCGGCAGGCGTCTGGGCTTGGGCGGTTATTGGCAGCATAGCCGCGGCGGCGGCCATCCAGGCCATACTTTCGCGTCGGGTGATCATGCGAAACCCCCTGTTTTCAAGCGCTGGGCCAGTCGTTCCGAATTGCGCCAGGAGAGCGCCAGGATGGTCAGGGTCGGGTTCTTGTGCGGCTGCGACGCCATGACCGAACCGTCGGCCAGCATCAGGTTATCGACGTCCCAGGTCCGGCCGTACGCATCGGTGACCGAGGATTTGGGATCGGCGCCCATGCGGCAGGTGCCGACCTCGTGGATGATCTCGCCGCCGGCCGAAATGGCTTCCTGGGGCGTTTTGGCCGGGGTGGTCACCCGGCCGCCGGCGCGGGTGAGGACGGCACGCGCGGTATCGGTGGCGTGCTGCACCATGTTGAGTTCGTTCGCGGTCCACGCCCACGAAAAGCGCAGCACGGGAATGCCGAACTTGTCGCGCACCGTGGGATCGAGCTCGCAGAAGCTGCCCGGATTGGGGATCATCTCGCCGCGCAGCGTCATGTGCAGGCTGCAACCGCGTGTGCGTCGGTAGGCCGCCTTGAAGCCGGGGCCATAGGCCGGGGTGACATCCTCGTTCCATGGGCCGGGCAGGCCGAAGCCGCCGCCGATTTCGAAATGGTAACCGCGGTGGAAGTCGAGTTGGCCCGCCGCCTGTTCCTTGTAGAGCCAGAATGGCGCGTACATGTGGGGCATGTTGGCGCCTTCCTCGTTATAGGCCGGACGGCCCTCCAGGCCATCGACATGGGCCTCGACGCTGGCGCCGACCGTGTCCATCAGGTTGCGGCCGACCTGGCCGGAACTGTTGGCCATATTGCTCGAATTGAGCAGCAGGCGGGCGGTTTCGCAGGCGCTGGCGGCCAGGACGACGGCGCGCGCGGTGACGTCATGCGTCTGCCCGGTGGCCTTGTCGATATAGGTGACGCCGGCGGCGCGGCCGGGGCGGCTGAGGTTGACGCGGGCCACCATGGCGCCGGTGACGGTGGTCAGATGGCCGGTGGCGCGCGCCATCGGCAGCAGCGAGGTCGTCGTCTGGAAGGCCGCGCCGATCGAGCAACCCCGGCCGCAGGGCGTGGCGTAGAAGCAGGCCTGGCGCGGGGCATGGTCGTCGGGCATATCGCGGGTGAGGATGGCGGTGCGCGTCGGTACGACCGGGATGCCGAGATCGGCGGCGGCGGCCTGGATCAGCAATTCGTGGATGCGCGCCTTGGGCGGCGGCATCAGCACGCCCGGCGACGAATTGGGATGGTTTTCGAGGCCGGCATTGACGCCATAGACGCCGATCAGCTTTTCGGTCCTGTCGTACCACGGCGCGATGTCCTCATACGCAATCGGCCAGTCGACGCCCTGGCCGTCGCGCGAAAAGCCCTTGAAATCGTAGGGCCCGAAGCGCGGCACATGGCGCGCCCAATGGTTGGTGCGGCCGCCCAGCATGCGCGTGCGCCACCATTTGAAGGTGGTGCCGGGCGCTGTGGTATAGGGCTCGCCGGGCACCTGCCAGCCGCCATCGATGGTGGCATCGAAGAAGCCAAACGGCTTTTCCGGCGTGGCGGTATCGCGCAAAGGCGCCATGTCGCTGGTGGCGAACATGTTGACTTCCTTGACGGGATCGTAGTCGCGGCCGGCTTCGAGCAGGAGGCAGTTCAACCCGGCTTTGGTCAGGACGTAGGCGGCCATGGAACCGCCGGCGCCCGAACCGACGATGATGACGTCGATGGCATGCGCTTTCGCTGGGTGCGCTGTCATGACCTGCCCTGTGCTATTGGTATCGATTACAAGCAGGTAAGCACGGATTGTAGGGGACGTCCATATGGCCGCATGAACAGACGGGAGATTACTTGCCGCGAAGAATTTTGCCGACAATCCTGTCGTAGATGAAGACCACGCCGCCTATCAGCAATCCCTGCGCGACCAAGGCAAGATAGAGCCAGCGGGCGCCTGTTCCATAACCGACCGCATACATGTTCCGGCTCCACAGGATCAAACCCGTCAGCGCCACGGCATAGAATAATCCGCCCATGGTCATGAGGCCGCAGATCACCAGCATAACAATCGTGGCCGCACGCAGGCTGGCGGCTTTTGCCATGTCGATTGGGTATGGGCGCGATCTCATGCCAAAGCGATAGAAGACGAGACCATGTTCGTCCTTGCCGAAAAGGATGCGGTCGAACATGGCGTTATCCACTTCCAAGTGCCGGATGGAAGCTTTGCACCAGCGAGCCGGCAACAAGATGCCAGCCATCGACCAGCACAAAGAAGATCAGCTTGAACGGTAACGAAACCACTACGGGCGGCAGCATCATCATGCCCATGCTCATCAGCACGCTGGCCACGACCAGGTCGATGACGAGGAACGGCACGAACAGGAAGAAGCCGATTTCGAACGCCTTTTTCAGCTCGGAAATCATGAAGGCCGGCGTCACCACGCGAATCGGCAGGTCCATCTGGTCCTGAGGCACGTCGATCTTCGACAATTTGACGAACAGGCCCAAGTCCTTCTGGTCGACCTGGGCCAGCATGAAGGCTTTCAGCGGCTGGCTGGCGGCGTCGAAGGCCTCGGGCATCTCGATCTGCTGGTCCATCAAGGGCTTGATGCCGTTCTGGTAGGAGGCTTCCCAGGTCGGCGCCATGACGATGGCCGACAGGAACAGGGCGAGCGAGATGATGACCGCGTTGGGCGGGCTTTGCTGCAGGCCCAGCGCCGTGCGCAGCAATGACAGCACTACGACGATGCGGATGAACGACGTGGTCATGATCACGATCGACGGCGCCAGCGACAGCACCGTCATCAGGCCGATCAACTGAATGACGCGCGCCGACAGGCTGCCGCCCTTGCCGAGGTCGACATTGAGCGACTGGGCCACGACCTCGTGCGGGAAGATCATAGCTGCGAAGCCGATGATGAAGGTGATCAGGATGACGGCGTTCATCGCCCTCGGGGAAAGGCGTTTCTTTTCGGCCATGGCCGTGGCGGGCGGCGCGGCAGGCTTGGCCGTCCCGCGCGTCCGATGGCTGGCGTAGGCGGAAAGCGGAAACAACGATGTCATCAGATTACGAAAGAACTCAGAACAGGTCGTCATCTTGATTCACCGAAGGGGCGGCAGGGGAGGCGGGCGGAACGGACTTGAGAATCGGCTTGGGCCGGGCCGGCAACTGGGCGGCCTTCGCGTCGGGCGGATTCAGTTCATGGCCTTCACCCAGCAGAATCAGGCGTTCTTCGCCGTCGAGCTTGACCAGCACCAGCCGGCGGGCGGGATCGAGCACCAGGGTTTCGATCACTTTCAGCCGGCGTTCGCCACGCTGGGCCTGAAGCCGGGCCAGCAGTTGCGGTGCATAGCGGCGCAGCACGTAGGCCAGGCCCAGGATCAGGCCGAGCACGATGGCGAGGGCGAAAATCGCGCGCAGGAGGGAAAGAAAATCCATGCATCCCTTGTGCGCGGAAAAGGGTTAACGGGGCATTTACGAAAAGGCTTTGTTAACCAAAAGGGGGGCATAATTTGCCGAGGGGCGCATTGCGCCTGTGCAAAGGGTTAGGTCATGGACCAGGGAATAGGCTTTTTGTCGGCGCTGCAATCGCGCATGAGCTGGCTGGGCGACCGCCAGAAGCTGGTGGCCGAAAACGTCGCCAACGCCTCGACACCGGGTTACAAGCCCAAGGACCTGACGCCGCAGGATTTCGCTTCACTGGTGCAGGGGGACAGCCCCGAGGGCAATCTCGGCCTCAGCCTGACCAACGCCATGCATATCGCGCCGGTGGACATGACGTCGTCCGGCGCCAAGGCGGTGATCACGCCCGATTCGGAAACCACCATGGACGGCAACAGCGTGGTTCTGGAAGAGCAGATGCTGAAGATGTCGGAAAGCCGCATGCAGTTCGAGGCGGCGGTCGGCTTCTATGAAAAGGCGCAGAACATGATGCGCATGGCGATCAAGGCGCCGGGGAAATAGCTAGATGATCAAATCTCTCAATTCCGACCAGACCATGGCCGTGGCCGCCAGCGCCCTGAAGGCGCAGCAGGCGCGCATGCGTATCATCGCCGAAAACATCGCCAATGCCGATTCGACCGCCAAGACCAAGGGCGGCGATCCCTATCGCCGCCAGACTCCGGTGTTCACCTCGTCGCCGGTCGATGGCGCCACGGGAGTCAGGTTGGCCGAGGTGACGCCCGACATGAGCGACTTCACCATGGACTATGATCCTTCGCATCCGGCGGCCGATGCCAACGGTTATGTCAAGAAGCCGAACGTCGATCCGCTGATCGAAACCATGGACATGCGCGAGGCGCAGCGCGCCTACGAAGCCAATATCAATGTCATCGAAACGTCGCGCGCCATGACCGAAAAGACGCTCGATATCCTGCAAAAGTAAGAGGTTAGACCATGACACCCTTGATGGCGGCGCGCGCCTACGGAGCGGCGATCAAGCAGGGCCAGGGCCTGGGCGGCGACGCAACGCCGGCCGGCGGCAGCGACTTCGGCAAGATGGTGCAGGGCGTGCTCGACCAGACAGTCAAGTCGACCCAGAACGCCGAGAACATGATGGTGCAGCAACAGGCCGGCAAGGCCGAACTGATCGACGCCGTCACCGCCGTTTCCAGCGCGGAGACGAGCCTGCAGAGCGTAATCGCCATTCGCGACCAGGTGATCAGCGCGTACCAGGAAATCATGCGCATGCCGATTTGAAAAAACCGCCTTTTGGCGATCTGGTGCGTCGGCTTCGCTGGGCTGTATAAGGATACAGCCGGCGCTCGCCTCCTGCCATCTCATCCCGTTTGAAGGCTTCAGGCGCTGGTGGGCTGAAGAGGGGCGGGCCTGGAAGGCTTGCGTTGTACGCACCGGGGATTCGGCCTATAGCTGTGGCGACGGCAAGGGCGGACCATGGCGACGATCAGAAACGCGACTCAACTTTATAACTGGCTTGACGGCAAGCCGGCGGCCTTCGCCCAGGCGCTGACGGTGCGCATTGCCTTGCGCATCTTGCCTTTCACCGCCTCGCGCGACGTGCGCAGTGACTTGTGTCTGGTGGTGTTTCGGGCGATCAGTATAGCCTGGGCCGCGCGGGTTTGTCCGGCCCAGGATATGCGAGCCGCCGCCGCCGCCGCCGACGCCGCCGCCGCCGACGCCGCCGCCGCCTACGCCGCCTACGCCGCCGCCGCCGACGCCGCCGCCGCCGACGCCGCCGCCGCCGACGCCGCCGCCAACGACGCCGCCTACGCCGCCTACGCCGCCAACGACGCCAACGACGCCGCCTACGCCGCCTACGCCGCCAACGACGCCGCCTACGCCGCCTACGCCGCCCGCGCCGCTGCCGACGCCGCCGCCGACGCCACCAACGCCGCCGCCGCCGCCGCCTACGCCGCCCGCTCCGCCGCCGCCGCCGCCGCCTACGCCGTCGCCGTCCTATGGTCAGCCATCTCAAACGATACGAACTGGCTGGCCCGCAAATCGAAATCCGACATAACAGCGCAGACCCTTGCTTGCCAGGCTCTCTGGCCGGAAGGTGTTCCCGAAATTTTCGCGCACGCCTGGGTACAGATGGAGGCCAATCTCACTCAGTTAAGGCAGGATTGGCCGGTTTGGATCGACTGGTACGAGCGCCGCCTCTCTGGTGACGATTCCGGATTTGGCTTGCCTTCGGGTATCGACGAAAAATTCACGGTCGAACTGGCGCTGGAAAGCAATGAATTCTGGAAGCGCGAAGCGGCTATCGTCAACGAGGAAATCAAATCCCGGCTCGAAGCGGCGCGACCAATAGAGCCCCTGCCGGGCGTATACGGCTATAACTTTTCGAACGGCATTATCGCGGCGTCACCCGTACCGCGTGGAAAACCGGCGGATCAGGCTTTTGCCGATCAGTTGCTAGCAGGTTTGCGAGCGGTGGCGTCGATTGCGCTTTCACAGGTTCAGGGTCTGCAAGGTGATTCAGCCTTGTCGGCTTTGCTGGACGAAATCGTCAATGCCCTCAGCAAGAGTTATAAGGATATTCCCGTCGGGTCGCTGGAAGTCTTTCAAGGTGTGCTGGCGAAGATGGCCGCCATCTATAACGATCCAAGGCGAGAAAATCCTTCTCCCATCTGCGGAATTCTCGATGGTCTCGTCGCGGAACTGGAAAAGTTCCAGAGTCTTTCGGAGGCTGTCGTCGATGCGCGGGCAAGCGCCGCCATACTCCAGATGACGGAGGGCAACGAGACGGTCGTCAATGTCCTGCTCGACCGCATTGTCGCCCTGGCGCGGGAGTCGAAAGCCGTCGACGCATCGGTGGTACAAGCGCTTAGCGAAGGTGCGGAGCACCTGACTCAAATCGATGAGTTGCAACGGCGGCCGGATATCCAGCCTGAAGCCGTTCAGAAGGCCGTCGCCGCCAATTTGCGCATTCAGAAACAGCGCATGGTGAGTACGTTCGGCCTCGGCGCGTTTGTCGATGGTAAACTCAAGGAGGTCAAGGCGGCCGCCTGGAAGGGTGTATTGGGGGGCGTCGAAGCCATCACGAAAAGCGCGGTGGTCGGTGGAGCGACCTTGGCGCTAACGGTGCTTGGCCATGAGATTGGCTTGGCCATGTCGCCCGCCGTTGAAGCCTTTCCCTTTTTAGCCGGACTTCAGACAAGTCTTATTCGTCAGACCACCGATGGCGAAAAGGACAAGGATAAAGACGACGATTAATCCGCGAGAATCTCCGCAAACCTTAATCCCATCTTAACCACGCGCCCGGCAAAATCGGCCGGGTGAAGGCGGCAGGAACTGCCGCCCGTTGGTGTCGGTTAAGGATCAGGTGATGGACGGTACGGAAGTCTTGAGTTTCGGGCGCGACGCCATCTGGCTGACCATCCAGCTGTGCCTGCCGATCCTGCTGGTGGGGCTGGTGGTGGGCGTGGCCATCGGCCTGTTCCAGGCCCTGACCCAGATCCAGGAACAGACCCTGATCTATGCCCCCAAGATCATCGCCATCTTCCTGGCCCTGCTGCTGTTCCTGCCGCTGATGGGCTCGTTGATGGCCGGCTTCATGCACGAGATCGTCAACAAGATCGCGAGCATGTAGATGCTGCTCCTGCAGGAGACCCTGCGCACGATTCCTTTAAGCACCGGCCTTGCCGGCAGCGACGTCAGGTCGTTTTTCGGCACCTCGGCTCAGTTGTGGTCGACCGGCCTGATCTTCATGCGGCTGTCGGCCCTGGTCATGCTGCTGCCGGGCATGGGCGACCAAGCGGTGCCGCCGCGCCTGCGCCTGAGTTTCGCGCTCCTGCTGTCGTTCGTGGTGGCGCCCATCGTCTACACCACCCTGCCGCCGCTGCCGCCTGGCCTGGGTGACATGGTCGGCCAGATCCTGCACGAGGTCATCATCGGCCTGATGCTGGGCACGCTGATGCGCGTCCTGCTCTATACCCTGACGGTGGCTGGCGAAGTGATGTCGCTGCAGACGACGCTGTCGTTCGCCCAGACCGCCAATCCAGCCCAGGCGCAGCCCTCGACCTCGCTGGGCACGTTTCTTTCCATGCTGGGCCTGGTGCTGATCTACGCCACCAACCTGCACCACCTGTTCATCCGGGCGATGGTCGATTCCTACCAGATCTTTTCGCCGGTCAAGCCGGTGATGATCGGCGACGCCACCACCTTGATGCTGCAGATGGTCGGCAAGTGCTTTACCCTGGCCATCCAGATGTCGGCGCCGCTGATCGTCTTCGCCCTGATCTTCAACATTGCCACCGGCTTTGTCGGGCGCATCATGCCCAATTTTCCGGTCTTCTTCGCCGCCACGCCGCTGAGCGTGCTGTTCGGGCTGAGCATTTTCGCCTTGGGGCTCGGCGCCACGGGCATGGTCTTCATCGACCATTACCAGGACGTGCTGGCCATTTTCATCAGGCGCGAGCATGGGTGAGATTTGCGTTTCGAGCTTTTCACGCAAGGGCAGCCCCTCACCCGATCGGCTTCGCCTGAAGGCTCGCCTCTCGTCCTCTCCCCTTAAAAGGGGAGAGGTGGAGTTAGGTCATGGCTGAAGGCTCCGAAGGCGAAGACAAGACAGAAGAGGCCTCCGGGCGGAAACTGCAGCAGGCGCGCGACCAGGGCGACGTCGTCAAGTCGGCCGATATCCCGCAGGTAGCGTCGCTGATCGGAGCGTGCGCCATCGTCATCCTCAAGGGGCCGTCGATCTGCACCGCCCTGGCCTCCGACCTGGTGCCCTTCTTCGCCCATCCCGAGCAGTTGCTGAACTCGATGGACGGCGACGGCGGCGTCACCATCGCCCGCGACCTGATCATGGAGATCATCCCGATCCTGATCCTGATTCTCGGCACCACCATGATCCTTGGCGTGGCCGGCAATGTGTTGCAGACCGGCCTGCTGTTCGCGCCGGAAAAGCTGAAGCCGTCGTTCGACAAGCTGAACCCCATGGCCGGCTTCGGCCGCATCTTCGGCGTCGACGCCCTGATGCAGTTCCTCAAGACCATCCTGAAATTGATCGCCACCGGCTTCGTCGTCTGGCTGGTGCTGAAGAACCGCATCAGCGACATGCTGGCCCTGGAAGGTTCGTCGCCGATCCTGATCCTCAGCTATGCGCGCGAGGCGATGATCGCGCTGACCGTGGCGGTGTGCATCTTCCTGGTGCTGGGCGCCGGCGCCGACTACATGTGGCAGCGCTTCCGCTTCATGGAAAAGATGAAGATGTCGAAGCAGGAACAAAAGGAAGAATACAAGCAGACCGAAGGTGATCCGCACGTCAAGGCCAAGCTGCGCGCCCTGCGCATCCAGAAGGGCCGCCAGCGCATGATGGCCAGCGTCGCCAGGGCCAGCGTGGTTGTCACCAACCCCACCCACTATGCCGTGGCGCTGCAGTACGAGATGGGCGAGATGGCGGCGCCGGTGTGCGTGGCCAAGGGCATGGACGCCATCGCCCTGAAAATCCGCGAGGAAGCCGGCAAGCACGACGTGCCGATCGTGGAAGACCCGCCGCTGGCGCGGGCGTTGTACGCCAGCATGGAGATCGACGACGTCATCCCCGAGGAGCACTTCGCCGCCGTGGCCAAGCTGATCGGCTTCGTCATGACGAAAAAGAAGCGCGGTTTTTGACGCGCCGCGACCGCCTTTTTGAATCCCGAGCGGGATTTTGCAAAGGGTGTACTATCAAGGTGTGATTCGCTGCGCCGCCAAGCCCCGGCTCATCAAACGGGGTGGCCGGCATAGCCATAGTGTATGTAAAGGTCCGTCCCTTGCCCGATAGCCAAGCTTCCCCCCGCATGACCGCCGCCGCCGAAACCGCCGCGCCTGCTATGGCGCCGGCCGCCGCCAAGACCCGGAAAGCGGCGCCCAAGGCGGACCTGGCTTCGAAATTCAGCCGCCTCAAAGGGCACATGAATCCGGTCAGCATCGGCATCGTCGCCGGCATCATGGCGGTGGCGTGCGCGGTTGTCTGGCTGGTGGCGGGCCGCGTGCCGGTGGGCATCCTGCTGGCGGTCATCCTGATTGCCTTTGCCGGCGTCATCTTCCTCGGCATGTTCGCCTTCAATACCGATGAGGAAATCCTGCACTCCGAAGGTTTCCTGGCGGTCGATATCGTCGGCGCCCTGGCCGAACCCGCGGCGATCGCGGCCTTCGATGGCCACGTGCTGGCGGTCAATCCGGCCTGGCGCGACGCCGGCGGCCACGCCAGGCGCCTGCCGCAGGGCGACGAGGCGCCGGCCCTGTTCGTGGCGTTGCGCGAGGCCAAGAGCCAGGGCCACGCCCGCGCCCTGGTGCGGCTGGGCGGTTTCGACTACGAAATGGTGGTGTCGAGCCTGGGCGAGGACCTGGTGCTGATCCGCGCCGGCAGCCAGGGCGTGCTCGGAAACGGCCTGATGCTGCATCACGAACTGCAGCGCGACCTCGAAGGCGGTGACTACCTCAGCGAGGACGCGCCGGCACCGGAAACCAAGGCCGCCGCCGACATGCCGGAAGCCGCGCTTGACGCTTTCGCCGAAGCCGCCCCCTTCGGCGCTGCCCTGGTGATGGGCGAGGACATCTTCGCCGGCCGCATCGCTGAATTCAACAAGGTCTTCGCCGCCCTGGTGGAACAGAAGCCGGAAGACCTGACCGGCCGGCTGTTCAGCGACCTGGTCAGCGAAAATTCGCGCGCCGACCTGACCGAAAAGCTGGGCGGCGGCAAGGTCGGTCCGGCCAAGGCGGGACCGTTCGACATCGCCCTGACGGTGAAGTCCGACCGCGCCGTGCAGATCTACGTCACCCACGTCGCCGGCGGGTTTTCGCTGTACCTGTTCGATGTCTCCGAGCAGAAGAAGCTGGAGCAGAACCTGATCCAGGCGCAGAAAATGCAGGCGATCGGCCAGGTGGCCGGCGGGATGGCGCACGATTTCAACAACCTGCTGACCGGTTTCAAGTTCCGCAACGATCAACTGCTGCTCAACCACCCCTTGGGCGATCCGTCCTACGAAGACCTCAACGGCATCCGCCAGATCATCGCCCGCGCCGAGGACCTGGTCCGCAACCTGCTGGCCTTTGCGCGCAAGCAGACGGTGAAGCGCATCACGCTCAATGTCGGCGAGATGGTCAGCGAGGCCGAGGTGCTGCTGCGCCGTCTTGTGCGCGAGGACGTCAAGCTCGAGACCGAGTACGGCCGCAACCTGCCCAATGTCCATGTCGACAAGGGCCAGATGGAAATGGTCATGATGAACCTGGTCGTCAACGCCCGCGACGCCATGAAGGCGCAGGGCGGCGGCAAGGTGATGATCGCGGCGCGCGCCCTGTCGCAGGATGAAGCCAAGGCGAAGGGCTGGGCGGATTGTCCGTTGCAAGGCGCCGCCCTGATCGAGGTTTCCGATACCGGGCCGGGCATTCCGCCGGACGTGCTGCCCAAGGTGTTCGAGCCGTTCTTCACCACCAAGCCGCTGGGCGAGGGCACGGGGCTGGGCCTGTCGACGGTGCACGGCATCATCAACCAGGCCAGCGGTCATATCCTGATCGATTCGATGGTGGGCAAGGGCGCCACGTTCCGTATCTTCCTGCCGGTGTGGATCGAGGCTGAAAAGCCGGGCGGTGCCGTTGTAGCTGAACCACCGGCGGCCAAGCCGGTGCCGAAGGACTTGTCGGGCGTGGGGCGCATCCTGTTCGTCGAGGACGAGCAGATCGTGCGCGGCATCGCCGCCCACCTGCTGCGCCAACGCGGCTACGAGGTGCTGGAAGCCTGCGACGGCGAGGAGGCGCTGGAGATCATCGAGGCGGAGAACGGCAAGTTCGACCTGTTGATCTCGGACGTTATCATGCCGGGGCTGGACGGTCCGTCAATGCTGAAGAAAGCGCGGCCGCTGCTCGGCAATGTGCCGGTGATGTTCATCTCGGGCTATGCCGAATCGGAGTTCTCCGACCTGCTGGAGGCGGAGCAGAACATCTCGTTCCTGCCGAAGCCCTTGGATATCAAAACTCTGGCGGAGAGGGTCAAGGAACAGTTGGCCGCTTAGAAAAGCCTTGAAATTGGCGACCTGCGGCGCAGTCGTCGCTTGCGGGTATTCAGTATACCCGCGGCGCTAGCCGGCTAGCATTTCATCCAATTTGAAGGCTTTTTCTTCTTGGTCCAAGGAGGAAGGTCATGGATGCCGAATCTGAGCTGAACCTGTTCATCGACCGTTTCCTGCCCGAGGTCGCTGCCGTCGGGCGCGAGGCGGTGGCGAAGCTGCGGGCACGGCTGCCCGAGGCAGATGTGCTGGTCTACGACAATTATAATGCCCTGGCCGTCGGCTTTGCGCCCGGTGAAAAATCCTCGCAAGCCGTTCTGTCGATCGCCTTCTATCCGCGCTGGTGCAGCCTGTTCCTGCCGCGCCGGATCGATGATCCGGAAAAGCGCCTGAAGGGCACAGGCGGTGTCGTCGGCCATATCGTGCTGGCGAGTGCGACCGACCTCGACGAACCCTATGTCGCCGGCCTGATCGACCAGGCCTTCCTGACCGCGAAACGGCCGCTCGACCCGGTGCACCAGGGCCGGCTGACCATCAAGTCGGTGTCGGCGAAGCAGCGCCCGAGGCGACCATGAGCACTGTCGCGTTACGGGGTGTGGGGCCCGAGGCCCCAAGCCTGTCCTCTAGCCAGCAAAAAACCGCCCGTTTCGGGGCGGTTTTTTGCTGGCTAGAAGAAGATGTGGGGTCTCAGACCCCACACCCCGTAACGCGACAGTGCTACTTCTTGAGGAAGCCGCCGAACTTGTTGTTGAAGCGCGAAACGCGGCCGCCGCGATCGAGCAGGGTGCCAGTGCCGCCGGTCCAAGCCGGGTGGGTGCGCGGATCGATGTCGAGGTTCAGGACGGCGTCTTCCTTGCCGTAGGTCGAGCGCGTCTTGTAGGTCGAACCGTCGGTGAGCGTCACCGTGATCCAGTGGTAATCGGGGTGGCCTTCTTTTTTCATTTTCGGGGTCCTTCAAAACGTCAGCCAGCATGATGCCGACGCGAGAAAAGGGTGGGGGCGCTTGTGGCCCAAGGCCCGCGCTCTTACATGATGCCTCATTGCCGCGCAAGCGTTTCCTTTGTAGAGAAGGCGAATGGCCGATTCCTCCCCGCAGATTGAAACCGAACCGCAAGATCGCCCCGGCGCCGGCGCCGAACTGGCGGGCGATATCCGCGCCGCCGCCGCCCGGCGCGGCAAGACCAAGGACCTGCGCCCGCTGGCCCGGCTGGGACCGTATCTGTGGCGGCAACGGCTGATCGGTTTCGGCATGTTGTTTTTCCTGGTCATTTCGGCGGCGACCGCGCCGGCCATGACCTTTGTCGGCCGCGAACTGATCGACCGTGGCTTCGGCTCGGGCAACCTGGCCGAGCTCAACAAGTGGTTCCTGGTCCTGGGCGTGGTGGCGGTGGTGATGGCGGGCTCGACCGCGCTGCGCTACTTCTTCGTCACCCGCATGGGCGAGCGCGTGGTCGCCGACCTGCGCGAGGACGTCTTCGCTCACATATTGAGCCTTGATCCCGGCTATTTCCTCAAAATCCGCACCGGCGAGGTGATTTCGCGCCTGACCGCCGACATCCAGATCATCGAAAACCTGGTGGCGTCGGCGATTTCCATCGCCCTGCGCAACATCCTGAGCTTCGCCGTCGGCTTGGCCATGATGGCGTTCGTCAGCCCGAAGCTGACCTTCTTCGTGCTATGCCTGATCCCGTTCGTGCTGGTGCCGCTGTTCATCTTCGGCAAGCAGGTCGGCAAGGTGACGCGCGAAACCCAGGATGTCTTCGCCCGCGCCGTAGGGTTTGCGTCGGAATCGCTCGACGCGCTCGAAACCGTGCAGGCCTTCGTGCGCGAACGCTTCACCCAAGGCCGTTTCAACGAAGGCGTCGAGGCGGCGTACCAGAAATCGGTCGGCCGCATGGCCAATCGCGCCATGATGACGGCCATGGTCATTATCCTGGTGTTCGGCGGCGTCACCCTGGTGCTATGGCTGGGGGCACAGGACGTGCTGCACCACACCATGACCAACGGTATGCTGGGCCAGTTCGTGCTGCTGTCGATCTTTACCGGCGGGTCGGTCGCCAATATCAACGAAACCTGGGGCGACGTGCAAAAGGCCGCCGGCGCCATGGCGCGCATCGATGAGCTGCTGCACTCCGAGCCCAACATCAAGGCGCCAGTGAACGCGGCCGCCTTACCGCAACCGGCGCGTGGCGAACTGGTGTTCCAGGACGTGAGCTTCGCCTATCCGTCGCGGCCTGACGCGCGCGTGCTGAACGGCTTTTCGCTCAACGTCCAGCCGGGTGAAACCGTGGCGCTGGTCGGGCCGTCGGGGGCGGGCAAGTCGACCGTGTTCAAGCTGTTGCTGCGCTATTATGATTTCATGGCCGGCGATATCCAACTGGACGGCGTCTCCATCCGTGACGCTGACCCCAAGGCGGTGCGCGAACGGTTGTCGCTGGTGGCTCAGGACACGGCGCTGTTTTCCGGTTCGGCCGAGGACAATATCCGCTTCGGCCGCGAAAACGCGACGATGGACGATATCCGCCGCGCCGCTGAAAAGGCGCAGGCGCTGAATTTCATCGAGGCCCTGCCGGAAGGTTTCCAGCAGCCCCTGGGCGAACGCGCCAAATCCTTGTCGGGCGGGCAGAAGCAACGGCTTTCGATCGCCCGCGCCCTGGTGCGCGATGCGCCGATCCTGCTGCTCGACGAAGCGACGTCGGCGCTCGATGCCGAAAACGAACGGCTGGTGCAGATGGCGCTGGACGAAGCGATGAGCGAACGCACGACGCTGGTGATCGCTCACCGGCTGGCCACCGTGCTGCGCGCCGACCGCATCGTGGTGATGGACGAAGGCCGCGTGGTCGATATCGGCACGCACGACGACCTGGTCAAGCGCGACGGGCTTTACCAGCGCCTGGCCAGCCTGCAGTTCAACGGATAGGAGCCGCCCATGTCCGACACTCAGGTGCTGACCCCCATCCTGCCGTGCAACGATGTTCAGGCCAGCCGGGCCTTCTACATGAAGCTCGGCTTCACGGTGTACTGGGAGGACGAGGCCAACCCGCAGGGCTATGTCATTCTCGGCCATCCCTCCGGCGCCGCCCTGCATCTGCAAAAGGCGGTCGAGGGCTGGCTGATCCCCGGCCGCAATCCGTTCGGGCTATACCTCTATGTCGAGAATGTCGACGAACTGGCGGCTATTCTTGGAGTGACGGCGAAGGACCAGGACTGGGGCATGTATGAATGCGCCGTATCGGATCCCGACGAGACGCTGGTGCGTATCGGCTGGCCTACGACGAAGCGAACGGGGTAAGCCATGGACATGCCGGCCGCCATCGAAGCCATTGTCGCCGATGACCGGACCGGGCTGGCGAGTTTGCTCGACGCTCAGCCGGGCCTGGTGCGCCTGACCGTAACCGACGAGCGCTTTATCGAAGCCATCGTTCACCAGTTTTACGCCGGTGACACGCTGCTGCACGTGGCGGCGGCGGGATTCCGGGCGGAGCTTGCCAGCCTGTTGATCGCGCGCGGCGCTGACCTGGCGGCGAGGAACCGCCGTGGCGCCACGCCGCTGCATTATGCCGCCGACGCCAATCATTATGCCCCGGAAGCGCAGGCGGCGACGGTCGTTGTGTTGCTGAAGGCTGGCGCTATTGTCGATGCACCGGATAAGTCCGGCGTCACGGCACTGCATCGCGCGGTCAGGACACGTGCCGTGACGGCGGTCGAGGCGCTGCTGGCCGGCGGGGCGGATACGAACCTTCCGAATGGTTCCGGTTCGACGCCCCTGTTCCTGGCCGGACGGACAACCGGCCGCGGCGGCACCGGCACGCCCGAGGCCAGGGCGGCGCAAGGAGAGATCATCGGGATGCTGCGGGCGGCGGGGGCGGTGGATTAACCCGCGAACGCCGGCGTGGGCAGGCCCTTGTGGCCGCGCAGCCAGGATTTCGGCATTTCGAACAGGGTGCCGGCCAGCGGATCGTCGGCATCGACCGGCGGCTGGGCGGCGGTGGTGTTGAACATGCGGTCAAGCTCAGGTCCGGCGAAGGTCAGGCTGGTCGACTGTTTCGCCGGGATCATGATGTCGAAATCCCAGGTGCCGTCGGGCAAATAGCGCGAGGCGCGGCCGCCGCCGTAATGCGAGACCCACAGGCCGTCGTCGGCATCGACCGTGCAGCCGTCGGGCAGGCCGACCCCGTCGGCGAACTTGGCGAAGACGCGCTTGTTCGAAATCGCGCCGTCCGCCGCCACATCGAAGGCATAGACGAGGCCGTCGTGGGTTTCGTTGTGGTACATGGTCCGGCCGTCTTTCGAAAAGGCCGGGCCGTTGGTGCAGACATAGCCGGTATCCATCTGGTGAACGGAGAGATCGGCATCGATGCGGTAAAGTGCGGCGGTACGGTCCTTGAACGCCATGTCCATGGTGCCGGTCCACAGCCGGCCCTGCGCGTCAACCTTGGCGTCGTTGAGCCGGTTGCCGGCGATATCGCCTTCGATGGTGAACAAAGGCGTCAGCGTAAACGGATCGAGCGTCAGGGCATGGACGGTGCGCAGGATCGCCACCAGGAAACCACCGGACTGACGCTCGACGACCCACGGGATGATGTCGGGCATGTCCCAGCTTTGCTGGCTGTTATCGGTGAAATTCAGGCGATGCAGTTTTTTGCCGCGGATATCGACCCAGTAAAGCGCGTTGTCGCGCGCCGACCACAGCGGCCCTTCGCCCAGGATCATGTCGGGCGGGGTGACGGCGACGGGTTTGTCAGCCGTGCTGGCCGCGCAGCAGTTGGGCACTTCCGGCGCGGCACAACCCGAAAGAGGCAGAGCAAAAGCAGCGGCGGCGGCGGTTACGGCGGTTCGGCGGCTGAAAAGCGGGGCGGTCATGGCGTCTCCTCATCTTTTTGCGAGGAGTAGCGGCCGGAAACACCGTCCTGTCAAGGCTCGGGCTGGTCCGATAAATGGGTGATTTATGGGATCAGCCGGCTTCGGCGAGGGCGCGGCTGGTGCGGCAGAGCGACTCGGCCAGGGTATCGGGCGTCAACGTCGATTGTCCCGCGATCCACGGTTCCAGCAGGGCGAACTGGGCGGCGGCGATCTGCGACGCCAGCATGGCGGGCGGCAGGTGCGCCGGCGATTGCACCCGGCCTTCGACCGCCTGGGTCAGGACCTTGAGCAAGACGCTGCGCGTCTGGTCGGTGGCGGCGACGCGCGCCCACGCCGGATTATCGTGGAAATAGTGCAGGATGGCGATCAGGGCCGGGCTGGCGCCTTCGGGTTCGACGGCGGTGGCGATAACGGCGAACAAGGGCTTGATGGCATGGCGCAGCAGGTCGGTGCGCGTCTTGAAATGCTCGTAGAAGGTCGAACGGCCGACATTGGCGCGTTCGGCCACGGCCGCGACGGTCACCTCGGCATAGTCGCGTTCGATCAGCAGTTCGGCGAAAGCGTCGGCAATGGCTTGCCGGGTTCTTTCCTGGCGGCGGTCGAGATCGGCGGACATTGTCTTCCCTGTGTCCATTAGCGGACGTGTTTCTATACGCCCATGCGTCGACGGATGCACGCCTTTTGATGCCCGGCCTGTCTGAACGCCTTGCCCGGCGCGTGGGCCGTGCCTATCATCGCGAGTCGTGAAAATCCTGTTTATCCACCGCAACATGCCTGGCCAGTTCCGCTACCTGGCGCCGCACCTGGCGCAGCGCGGGCACGACGTCATCTTCATGACCCAGCGCAAGGACCGCGAATTGCCGGGCGTGCGCAAGCTGGTCTATGCCCCGCGCCGCCAGCCCGGCGAGGCCGGCCACCGCTACCTGCGCGGCCTGGAGGACGCCATCCTGCACGGCCAGGAGACTTTGCGCGCCTGCCAGGCCCTGCGCCAGGCGGGCTACGTGCCGGACGTCATCGTCGGCCATCCGGGCTGGGGCGAGACCCTGTTCGTCAAGGCGGTGTACGACAAGGTGCCGGTGGTGGCCTATGGCGAGTTCTACTTCCGCCCGGAAAACCTGCTGTCGTGGTTCGATCCGGACGAGGCGCACCACCCCGACGATATCTGCCGCACGCGCATTTCCAACTCGCATATCCTGATGGCGATGGAGAACGCCGACCTCGGCTGGAGCCCGACCCAGTGGCAGGCCGCGACCTTCCCCGACCTGTTCCAGCCGCGCATCCGCACCGTCTTCGACGGCATCGACACGGCGGTCGTCAGGCCCGATCCGGCGGCCCGCCTGACCCTGCCGGACGGCCAGGTGGTGACGGCCGATGACGAGATCATCACCTATGCCGCGCGCAACCTGGAACTGATGCGCGGCTTCCCCAGCTTCATGCGGGCCCTGCCGGAGATTCTGGCGGCGCGGCCGAAGGCGCAGGTGGTGATCACCGGCGGCGACCTGGTCTCCTATGACAGCGCGATCACCAAGCAGACCCTCTGGCGTGAGAAAATGCTGGCCGAGATCGAGCTGCCGCCCGGGCGGGTGCATTTCCTCGGCTATATTCCTTATGACCAGTATCTGTCGCTGCTGCAGGTATCGGCGGCCCACATCTACCTGACCTATCCGTTCGTGCTGTCGTGGTCCTTCTTCGAGGCGATGGCGGCGGGCTGCCTGATGGTGGCGTCCGATACAGCGCCGGTGCGCGAGCTTGTCCGCCACGGCGACAACGGGCTGATGACCGACTTCTGGGATCATGGCAGGATCGCGCAGGACGTGCTGGCGGCGCTGGAAGACCCGCGGCGGCAAGCCTTGCGGCAGGCGGCGCGCGCCACCGTGGTCGAGCGCTACGGCATGGAGGCCTGCCTGGCCGGCCAGCGTGGCATCCTGGCCGAGGCGACCGGGCGGGCGTGGTAAGAAGATCTAGCCACAGATAGACACAGATAAGCACAGATGTTTCAGGGACTATGACGTGCAGCCTGCCCAAACGATGCTGTTTATTGATCGCGAAGCGATCATCGAGCCGCTTGTTAGACCTCTATAGCCTATTCGATAAAGCACTGAAAAATCTGTGCTTATCTGTGGCCATCTGTGGATGATTCTTGTCTTACTTCGCCAAACGCAGCTTTTCGAGCAGGACCGGGTAGAGCTCCATGTTGGCGCAGATCAGCGTGCCGGATTTTAGCGGGCTGTCGTCGCCGTCGATCGAGCCGAACTTGCCGCCGGCTTCGTGCACGAACAAAAGGCCGGCCGCCATGTCCCAGGCGTTGAGGCCGCGTTCCCAGAAGCCGTCGAACTGGCCGGCGGCGACATAGGCCAGATCGAGCGAAGCGGCGCCGTTGCGGCGGATGCCGACGGTGCGCTGCATGATCTGGTGCAATTCCTTCAGCGCCTGGGCGTGGCCGGCCTTGCCGATGAAGGGCAGGCCGGTGCCGATCAGCGACTCTTCCAGGGTTTTGCGCGACGATACGCGCAGACGGCGGTCGTTGTGATAGGCGCCCTTGCCCTTTTCGGCCCAGTAGAGATCGTTGGTCACCGGGTTGTAGGTGACGCCGGCGACGATCTCGCTGTCGCGTTCCAGCGCCACGGTGCAGGCGAAATGCGGGATGCCGTGCATGAAGTTGGTGGTGCCGTCGATGGGATCGACGATCCAGCGGTGGGTCTTGTCCGAGCCGATGACTTCACCCGATTCTTCGCCGAGGAAACCGTAGCCGGGACGGACGCGCGTCAGTTCCTCAAGCAGGGCGGCCTCGACGCGCTTGTCGGCAGCGGTAACGAAGTCGCCGGGGCCCTTCTTCGACACCTGCAATTCTGTGACTTCGCCGAAGTCGCGGGCCACGCCCTTGCACGCCTTGCGCACGGCGCCGACCATGACCTGGATGAGGGAGGATTGCAGAACGGTGACCATGGCAGGCGCCTTCGAGGGGAGGGATTTACAATGTTACGATGCAGGAGGCAATTGTTCCACAACGCGATATTCTTGACTTATCACGTTGTGGCAAGGCCGCCATTCTTGTTTGAGAAGGATTTGGCCGCCCGAGCTGATGCGAGGAGCCATGCGGCGCTTGAGCTAAAACAAAGCGGATTAATATCGCGAAGCGATATTAATCCGCGCGTTTCATATATTCGCCGGTTTCGGTCGAGACGACGATCTTTTCGCCGACGCCCATGAAGGGCGGGATCATGACGCGCATGCCGTTCGACGCCTTGGCGGGCTTGTAGGACGACGAGGCGGTCTGGCCCTTGATGGTCGGCTCGGTTTCTACGACTTCCAGCACGACAGTATCGGGCAGGCTCATGCCGATCGGGCGTTCCTCGTGGAACTCGATGATCACCACCATGCCGTCGTGCAGGTACTGGATCTGGTCCTCGCCGACCCATTCCTTGGAAAGGCTAATCTGTTCATAATTGGCCTGGTCCATGAACACCAGCATGTCGCCGTCCTCGTAGAGGAACGAGTGGTCGCGCTGCTCCAGGGTGATGCGCTCGACGGTTTCTTCGGAGCGCAGGCGTTCGTTGAGCTTGGTGCCGGTGATCAGGTTCTTCATCTCGACCTGGGCGAAGGCGCCGCCCTTGCCGGGCTTGACGTGCTCGGTCTTGACGACCGTCCACAGACCCTTCTGGTATTCGAGGATCATGCCGGGCTTGATCTGATTGGCGTTGATTTTCATGAGATTATGACTTGTCAAATTGGAAGGTCGTTTCGCTGTCACGAAACTTCGGAGGGGGTTTTGGTTGCGCGCGTTCCTACCTGCATCGCCGCGCAAAGGCAAGGCTTGCTTTGACAGGCGGCGGCGCATGGTTATGATGAGGACAGATTGGGAGGGGATGGCGATGCTGGCGGCGATGCTTTTGGCGGGAATGATGATCGCCGGTCAGGACGCCGACACGCAGGCCGATGCGGCTACGCCTTATGTGCTTTTTGGCCGGTGGCCTGCGGTTGCTGACTGTAATCCCGCCATCGCCGCATCTGTGGACCTGGCCGATCTGCTGCGTGATCCGGCGCAATGGCATGACAAGTGTGTGGCGGTGAAGGGCTATTTCTACCAACGCGCGCTGTTCATCGATCCGGATGACACGACCTTGCCGCATGCGGCGATGAACCGGGCTTCAGCGTCGGCCCGTGCCGGCATCTATGCCCGCGATGATGTGATGGACGCCTTATACTATCGCGACCAGCCGGCCTATGTCGAGGTCATCGGCAAGGCATGGGATTGCCGGGATCTCCAAGGGCCTGACGTCGTGATGGTGATGGGTTACTGTCATTACACCGGCGGTCCGATTCTCAGTCTGACCTCGTTCAAACCTGTACGCGAACCCGTGAACACTCAGGAGGAATAGGATTATGAAACGAATTTTGCTTCTGGGCGCCTGTTTTTCCACGCTAGCCGCCTGTTCGCAGCACAAGGACACTGCTCCGACGTCGGCGGCGAAGTCCGAGCGATGGGTAACGTCGTCGAGTGCTGCACCGGCGCCGGTGGTCAACAGCTTCGACTGCAACGGACCGGTCGGGCCCAGCGACAGCGCCAAGGCCTTGCTCGCCAAATATGGCGCCGATGCCGCCCTCGGCGATATCGCCGGCGCCGAAGGCATGACGGCCAAGGGCCTGATCCTTTACGGCAAGGACCCGACACGGCGGCTGGAGATCACCTACTGGGACGACGCCATGGAGCACGTCTCCAGCGTGGCCGCCGGTGAGGCGGCGAAAGGTTGGACCGGGCCGCGCGGGCTGCATATCGGCTCAAGCGTCGCCGATGCCGAAGCCGCCAACGGCAAGCCCTTCTCGATTGCCGGTTTCGGCTGGGATTACGGCGGTTACGCCACCGACCTCAAGGGTGGCAAGCTGAGCGGGCTGCCCGGCGGTTGTTCGTTGCAACTGCGCTTCGACAGCGGTGACGTTGTCCCCGACGGCATCAGTGGCGACGGCGTCACCGTGGCCTCGAATGATCCGCGAGTGAAAAAATATGCGCCGACCGTATCGGAAATCGCCGTCGGCTGGCCGTTGCCCGATGGCGTCAAGCCGTCGGCCGATGACGGCGGCGGGGATTAGGCCAGAACTGCCAGAAGCGCCCTGACGCCGGCGGAGGGACCTTCGGCATGGTTCCACACCGCGCCCGAAACGGCGATGAAGTCGGCGCCGGCGCGCGCCACCTCGGCGGCGTTGGCCGCCGTGATGCCGCCGATGGCGACGCAGGGCGTTTCCATGGTTTCCTGCCAGATTTCGAGCGTTTCCAGCTCCGCCATGTGCTCGACCGTCTTGGTGGTGGTCGGGTAGAAGGCGCCGAAGGCGACGTAGTCGGCTCCGGCCTCGGCCGCTTCCATGGCCAGGTGGCGGGAATTGTGGCAGGTGACGCCGATCATGGCCTTCGGTCCCAGGATACGGCGGGTGTCCTTGTAGGCCATGTCCGACTGGCCGATATGGACGCCGTCGAGGCCCAGTTCCTTCGCCAGGTCGACATGATCGTTCATCAGCACCGCCGCGCCGTGCCGGTGGGCGACCGGCGCGATGCGGCAGGTGACAGCGCGGATATGATCGGGCGCGGCGTCCTTCAGGCGGATTTGCAGCGCCGCCACGTCTCCGGCCAAGAGGGCGGCTTCGAGGTCGCGCGCGAAGGCTTCCGGATCGGGGATGGCGGGCGGTGTGATCAGGTACAGGCGGCAGGTCATGAGCCTCCCTTTGCCTTATAAGGTTTTTATCCACAAGGGGGCATTTCCTTGCCGTGCCGGAATTGTTCCGCCGGGCCATGGGTCTATGCTTCGCGCCATCTGACGGCGGCAGAGTTTTCGAAGCAACGACCCGAGGAGAGTTTCCCATGACCAAGATGATGTTTGCCGGGGCGGCCATGGCCCTGGCCTTGGCGGCTGGAGCCGCCCACGCCCAGAACTACGACGGCTACTGCTATGCCAAGAAGGCCGACGCCAAGACGACCGGCACGATCGTCGGCGCCGTGATCGGCGGTGCGCTCGGCAGCCAGATTTCCAAGAATGAACGCGGCCTCGGCACGGTGGGCGGAGCGGTGATCGGCGGGGCCATCGGGCGCAGCGCCGGCGCCAGCAGCGTCAAATGCCTGAACGGCGAATACTATTCCTATCAGTCGGGGTCGTATGCCCCGGCGCCGGCGCCGGACGGTTATAATGTCGTCTATTACCAGACCCGCCCCGACCAGAGCATGTACTCGACCGTCTATTACGACCGCCAGCGCCATACGTCGCCGCAGATGGCCTATAACCAGGGCTATAACAACGGTTACAACAATGGCGTGGCCAACGGTTCATACAGCAACGGCGCGTATAACGGCTACGGCAATGGCTACAGCAACACCAGCTACCAGACCGGCACGCAAGGCTGGCGCGACGACCGCGGTGCCTGGCACGTCGGCAAGCCTGTCGCCATCGGCTGGAAGGACGCGCGCGGCTACTGGCACGAAGGCCAGGTCGCGGCCTATGGCTGGGAAGATACGCGCGGCACCTGGCACGAATCGAGCACGGCGCCGAGTTCGGCCTACAACAGCACCTACGATGACAGCGGTTATAACGGCTACGACAACAACGGCTACGGCGGCCATTAAGGCCCTGTGACGGCATGAAAAAAGCCTCCCGGTGCGAGCCGGGAGGCTTTTTAACCGCGCAAGGTGGCGCTGAGCTTGCCCGCCGCCGCGACGATCCTGTCGCGGACAGCTTCGATTTCGGGCTCGGACAGGGTCTTGTCGACCGGCTGAATTGTCACCTCGACCGCCAGGGATTTGTGGCCGTCGGGCACGCCGGTGCCGGTATAGACGTCGAAGACCTGCGTATCGCCGATCAACACCTTGTCGGCGCCCTTGACGGCGCGGACGAGGTCGGCGGCCGCCGTTGTTTCGGGCACCAGGAAGGCGAAATCGCGCGTCAGCGGCATGAAGGGCGACAGGCTGAGCGCGCCCTTCGACTTGCCGGATTTCGCCTTGGGCGCCGGCAGGTTATCGATGCGGACCTCGAAGCCGACATACTGACCGTCAAGATCGAGCGCCTTCAGCACGGCCGGGTGCAGTTCACCGAATTCGGCGATAACGGTCTTGGGACCCAGTTGCAGGCGCGCCGAACGGCCCGGATGCCAATGGGCCGCATTTTGCCCCTGCACCAGTTGCAGCGAGGCGACCGGCACGTTCATTTCTTCCAGCACGCGCAGCAGGTCGGATTTGAGCGCGAACAGGGCATCCTCGCCGGCGTTTTGCCAATGACGGCTCTTGTCGGGCGCACGGATGGCGGCGATGGCCGGCTTCTGGTCGGACGGTTCGAGGCCCTGATAGATTGGTCCGATCTCGAACAGTTGCGCACCGCCATGGCCGCGCGCAGCGTTGCGGCCGGCGGCTTCGAGCAGGTTGGGCAGGGCGGACGGCCGCATGCAGTTCAATTCCGAGGCGATCGGATTGGCCAGCACCAAGGCATCCGCGCCGCCGCCGAACAGCGTGGCCCAGTCCTGGCGCATGAACGACCAGGTGACGGCTTCGCTGTAGCCATAGGCGGCGAGGGCGCGGCGGGCGGCGCGGGCCTTGGCCTGGGGCGCGGTCAGTACGCCGCCGGGACGCGGGGCGAGCACGGGCAGGGGCGTGGCCGGGATGGCGTTGAAGCCATGGATACGCGCCACTTCCTCGACCAGGTCGGCCTTGCCCTCAACGTCACGGCGCCACGACGGGACGGCGACCACCCACGGATCGCCGCGCGTCACTTCGAAGCCGAGCGCCGTCAAGATACGGGCGATGTCGTCATGCGGTACATTGAGGCCGGTCAACTGTTGCACATAGGTCGGGTCGAAGGCCACATCCTGCCGGCCGGCCGGGGCCTGGCCGCTGACCACGATATCGGAGGGGGCGCCGCCGCACAGATCGAGAATCATCCGCGTCGCCAGTTCCAGGCCGGGTACGACGAACGCCGGATCGATGCCGCGGGCGAAGCGATATTGCGCGTCAGACGTGATGCCGGTGGCGCGGCCGGTCTGGGCGGTGCGGATCGGATCGAACCAGGCGCATTCGAGGAAGACGTCGGTGGTCGTTTCTTCCACCTTAGTGGAATCGCCGCCCATGACGCCGCCGAGCCCGATCACGCCGGACGCATCCATGATGGCGCACATGTCGGGCGTCACGGTATAGGTCTTGTCGTCGAGCATCTTCGCTTCGGAGATTTCGGAAGGCAGTCCGGCGGTGACGGTGTCGCCGGTCAGGCGCGACAGGTCATAGACGTGCAGTGGCCGGCAGCGATCATAGGAGAAGTAGTTGGTGATATCGACCAGGACCGAGATCGGCTTGAGACCAATCGATTTCAGCTTGTCCTGTAGCCATGCCGGGCTAGGCCCGTTCTTCACATTGCGAATGACGCGGCCGGAGAAGACCGGGCAGGCGTCGCCATCGACCACGACCTTGATCGGGCAGGGGAACTGGCCCGGCACTGGCGTGGCGGCCGTTTCGGCGAACTGGCCCAGGCCAGTGGCGGCCAGGTCGCGAGCAATGCCGTGCACGCCCAGCCAGTCGGGCCGGTTGGGTGTGACTTCGAAATCGATGACCGGTTCGGCGCCGAAGACCTTGGTGGCGGGTGTGCCCACTTCCAGATTATCGGAAAGATCGAAAATGCCGTCGGCGTCGGTGGTCAGTTCCAGTTCGGCGCCCGAGCACATCATGCCGTTCGACACGACGCCGCGCACCGGCTTTTCGACCAGCGTCACGCCGAGGCCAGGCACATAGGCGCCGATGGGCGCGTAGATCGAGGTCATGCCGGCCCGCGCATTGGGCGCGCCGCAGACGATTTCCTTCATGCCGTCGACGGTGTCGACCTGCAGGACCTGCAGCTTGTCGGCATTGGGGTGGCGGGCGGCCGAGACGACCTTGGCGACGGTGAACGGTTTCAGGGCGGCGGCGGGATCGTGGATGTCCTCGACCTCCAGCCCGGCCATGGTCATGGCGGCGGCGACCGCGTTGATATCCGCGTCGGTCTTGAGGTGATCTTTGAGCCAGCTAAGGGAGAATTTCATGTCTGGAGTCTTTGTATTGAGGTCGAGGAGGCGAGCCTCCTCGTCTTAAAATCTTACGAAAGGCCGGAGGCGCTGTTGGGCGCGGCAAAGCCACTAAAGCCATAGTGCGACAGCCAGCGCGTATCGGCGGCGAACATGTCGCGCAGGTCGGGCACGCCGTATTTCAGCATGGCCAGGCGGTCGACGCCCATGCCCCAGGCAAAGCCTTGCCATTCGTCCGGATCGAGCCCGCAGGCTTTCAGCACGTTCGGGTGGACCATGCCGCAGCCGAGGATTTCCAGCCACGACTCGCCCTGGCCGACCTTCAGTTCGCCCTTTTCCCATGAACAGCGCACGTCCATTTCGGCCGACGGTTCGGTGAAGGGGAAGTGGTGCGGGCGGAACTGGGTGGTTACACTGTCCGTTTCGAAGAAGCGCGAAATGAAGGTTTCGAGCACCCATTTCAGATGGCCCATGTGCGCATTCTTGTCGATCACCAGGCCTTCGATCTGGTGGAACATCGGGGTGTGCGTCTGGTCCGAGTCGCAGCGGAAGACGCGTCCCGGCACGATCAGGCGGAAAGGCGGCTTGCCCGAAATCATGGTGCGGATTTGGACCGGCGAGGTGTGGGTGCGCAGCAGTTTGCGCACGCCATTTTCATCCGGGTTGAAGAAGAAGGTGTCGTGCATCTCGCGCGCCGGATGCTTTTCCGGGAAGTTGAGCGCCGTGAAGTTATGGAAATCGTCCTCGATATCCGGACCTTCTGCGACTTCGAAGCCGAGATCGGCGAAGATGGCGACCATCTCGTCCATGACCTGGAGCGTCGGGTGGACACCGCCTTTGGGGCGCGGCGCCGACGGCAGGCTGAGATCCACGCGCTCTTTCGCGAGCCGCTCGGCCAGATGGGCGGCTTCGAGCACGGACTTGCGGGCATCGAGCGCCGCCTGGATATCGTCGCGCACCGCATTGATGGCGGCGCCGGTGGCCTTGCGCTCTTCGGGCGGCAGGGCGCCCAGGGTTTTCAGCAGGCCGGAAATGCGGCCGGTCTTGCCCAGGGCCGACACGCGCACGGCGTCAAGCGCGGCGAGGTCGGAGGCGGCAGCGATTTCGCCGGTGATTTCAGCCTGGAGTTCGGAATAGACGGTCATGGTCGGGTCTTTGAGTTGGGACGGCTGTGTTTAGGCGATTAGCGGCGCGGCGCAAAACGAAAAAACCCCGCATCGGAGGTCCGGTGCGGGGTTTGGGTATCTGTGATCGCTGAGGATCAGGCCAGAGCCGCGCGCACCTTGTCGGCGATGGCCTTGAAACCGGCTTCGTCGTTCATGGCGACATCCGACAGTACCTTGCGGTCCATGTCGATGCCGGCCACGACGAGGCCATGGATAAACTGCGAGTAGGTGAAACCTTCCATGCGCGCGGCGGCGTTGATGCGCTGGATCCACAGGCTGCGGAAGTTGCGCTTGTTGACGCGGCGGTCGCGATAGGCGTACTGGCCGGCCTTGTCGACGGCCGCCTTGGCGGTGCGGATGGTGTTCTTGCGGCGGCCGTAGAAACCCTTGGCGAGTTTCAGGACCTTCTTGTGCTTGGCGTGGCTGGTGACGCCTCTTTTAACGCGGGCCATTCTTCACTGCTCCCCTTAGGCGTACGGCATGTAGGATTTGATCTTGACGATATCCGGCTTCGACAGCACTTCAGTGCCGCGGTTCTGGCGGATATATTTGGCGTTGTGCGAAATCAAGCGGTGACGCTTGCCCGCCACGCCGGCCTTGATCTTGCCGGAGGCAGTGATGCGGAAGCGCTTCTTGGCGCCCGACTTGGTCTTCAGTTTGGGCATTTCATGTACGGCCGGTTTGGGGCCGCCCTTCTTGGAGGGTTTATGACGCCGCCCAGGCATGCCTTTTGGCCCGGCGGGTCGGAAAGAACGCGCGTCCTACAGGAAAAGCCGAAAGCTGGCAAGCGGAGTCTTGGAGAAACGCGTCGGCGGTCTATTGCATGAAGTTTCTTTTCCATCGACAGCCGGTATGGCGCGGCCTTATCGTGTCGCCGGAACTTGTCCTGGGATCGAGTGTTACAATGAACATCATATCGGCCGCCATCGGGCTGCGGGCGCAAAAGGGCGGCGCCGTGCTTGTCGCCGTGGCCGTCGACGCCGGTGAACCGAGCGTGCTGATGTCCAGGTTCCTGCCGACCTTTACCGAAGGTGATCGTCTGGCCTTCGAGCCCTACGGCGTAGCTTCGGAAATGCCGCGCGGCCGGGACGGCCAGGCGTCGCCCGAGGCAGTTGCAGCGGTGGCCGAAGGCCGCCGGCGCCAGGACGAAAGGGCGGCCAGAGAGTTGCAAATGGTCATGGCCGAACTGGCGGCGGCAGGCTATGCGCCGGCTTTGGCTACTCTGCTGGTCAATCGCGCCGGCTGGATCAGCGATCTTCTCAGCTACAGCCTTGGCTGGCCCGAACACGTGCCGGTCGCCGAGGGGCTGGCGGTGCGCGAGGCGTTGCGGGCCGGGTGCCGGCACTGCGGTCTCGATCTCGCCGAGTTCGATGAAAAGTCGCTGCCCGAACGCGCGGCTGATGGCCTGGGTCAGTCCGCCGGGCAGGTCGAGGCGCGGCTGAAAGCGCTGGGCGCGGTTGCCGGCAAGCCGTGGCGCAAGGAACAGAAGCTGGCCTGCCTCGCCGCGTGGCTGGCGTTGGCGGAACTCCAGGAGACGACATGACCGAAGTGATCTTTCCCGACTTTCCCCTGACCGGCGGCTGCCAGTGCGGCGCCGTGCGCTATGAATTGAAGGCGCCGCCTATCGTCTTCTATCTCTGCCATTGCACCGAATGCCAGAAGCAGTCGTCGTCGGCCTTCGGCGAAAGCGTGCGGGCGCGGGCGGAGGACATCACGGTTGACGGCGAGACGCGCGTTTGGGTGCGCGAAGGCAGCAAGGGCACCATGCGCTGCGAATTCTGTCCGGAGTGCGGCACGCGCATGTTCCACGTCCGGCCGGGCAGCTTCAACATCAAGGGCGGCACCTTCGATGACCGCTCGTGGATGCGGCCGGCGGGCCATATCTGGGCCGGTTCGAAGCAACCGTTTTTCGCCATCGCCGCCGACGCAATCAGTTATGAGCGCCAGCCGCCCGATTACGATATCCTGATCGCGCGGTGGCGCGAGATGACCGGCGCATAAGCCGGCGTGCCTTTGCGGCCGTCCTCTGTTATCCTGGCTGGCATGCGCGCGCTCAAGATCCTGCTGCTCGTCCTTGCCGCTGCGGCCCTGGCCGGCTGCGTGTCGATCCCGCGCATGCTCTACGATACGCCGCAGACCGAGCCGCGCGCCGTCACGCTCAGGGACGGCAGCATCATGCGCTATATGCAGTTCACGCCGATTGCGCCGGCGCGCGGGCGCATGCCGGTGATCGTGCTGCTGCACGGGTCGGGCGAGGCCGGCGGCGACACCTACGCCGTGCTGGCCAACGGCCCCTGGCACTACGCCGCCCAACACCCCGACTTTCCCTTCATCATCCTGGCGCCACAGATGGAAAAGGATGGCGAATGGCCGCCCGACCGGCTGGATGCGTGGCTGAAGCAGGCGGAAAAGGGCTTGCCGGTCGATCACCGACGCGTCTACCTCACTGGCCTGTCGCGTGGTGGCCAGGGAACGTGGGACTTCGCCATGCGCTATCCGCACTGGTTCGCCGCCATCGCGCCGGTTTCGGCCTATAGCGACGTCAACGAACCCTGCCGGTTGAAGGATATACCGGTCTGGGCCTTCCATGGCGCCGACGACACCACCGTGCCGATTGCCCAGGACCAGGCGGTGGTCGATGGCGCCAGGGCCTGCGGCGTCGATGTCAAATTCACCGTCTACCCCGATACGGGTCACGACGCCTGGACGCGCACCTATGACGACCCGGCGCTTTATGCCTGGTTCCTGGACCATCGCAAGCCGCTGCTGCCTATCGGCCGCCGACAGCTTTCCGGATCGCTTCCGCGCACGACGTGGTGACCTCGAACCGGGTGCTGCTCATCTGTGCCGGATCGAGACGCAGGAAGCCGCTGCCGTCGCCCGGCAGCCAGTTGTAATGGCGCGAAATCAGTTCCATCAGCGCCTGCGGTGTCGGTTGCGAAACATCGGCGCCGGCGTCATAGGGCCGAAAAGTTGCGCCGGTCCTGGCATTCATCCACAGCACGTCCCACAGGCGATGCTGGTAGATATGCAGCAGTTCGCGGTTGAAGCGCTGGTTGAACCAGGCCGACAGGCCGGCATAGGCGGCATAGGCGAACTTGTCGGACGCATTGTGGAACGACATGGCGAAGTCGAGCTGGTGCCGCTTTTTCAGCCGGTTCAGCCTCGCCGTCTGGCTGGCGTTCTGGTTGACCGTCTGCAGGATCATCATGAAGCACGGTTCGCCTTCGCCGAGCGTCTCGATGGCGATCTTGTTGTAGCGCGCCAGCAGGTAACGCAGTTCGTCATTGTCATGGGCGTTGGCGCGGCCGTCGGGCAGCAGGTGGAAGCGTGTCAGGTTCCAGCCGGCATAGGTTTCCAGCAGGTGGCCGACCGGCTGATGGTCGCCGTGAAAGTGCTGCCAGGCGGCCTGGAAGTCCATCCTCAGGCCTTCCGTACCTTGCCAGCCTGCAGCGCCAGCAGGGCGGCCGGAATGGTCATGGCCGCGCCCATCCACAGGGGCGATTCCGGGCCCAGGGTCGAAAAGAAGAAGCCGGCGAAGACCGGGCCGGTGATGCGGGCGATGGCGCCGACCGACATGTTAAGTCCCAGCATGGCGCCCTGGCGTTCGGACCCGGTGGCCAGCGAAATGATGGCGCAGATCGACGAAAAGATGACCGCCTGGCCCAGCGTACCGGCCATGACAATGGGGATGATCAGCCACTGGGTGTGATTGACCGATTGCAACGCGAAGCTGATGCCGAACAGGAACAGCCCGCCGGCCAGCACGCGCGCTTCGCCGTAGCGCCGTACCAGGGGCCGCATGATCACCATTTGCATGATGGCCGCCGTGACGCCGATGAACAGGAAGACGACCCCGATCTGGGTGGCGCCCCAGCCGTAGCGGCTCTTGACCCACAGGCCGAAGGTCGATTCCAGCCCGGCGAAGGCGCCCATATAGCACAGCGTCGCCAGGATGACGCGGACGATGACCGGGCTTTTCAGCGCCTCCTGCGCGGTCTTCAGCAGGTTGGGCTGGGGGGCGGAATTGTCCTGGCTGCGCTGACGGCTTTCGCGAACGTAGAGGATGACGCCGAAGCAGGCCAGGGCCGACAGGGTGGCCGCGCCCAGCATCGGCAGGCGGAAGGCGTTGCCGTCGTGGGTTTCATGGCTGAGTATGCCGCCGATGAAGGGGCCGACGACGAAGCCGAGCGAGAAGGCGGCGCCGATCAGGCTCATGCGGGCGGCGCGCTGTTCGGGCTTGGAGCGGTCGGCGACATAGCCCTGGATGGTCGAGATATTGCTGGAACTCAGGCCCAGCAGGAAGCGGATGGCGATGGCGGCCCAGATATTGGGCGCGAACGCCAGCATGACGTAGAACAGCACCGAAAACGCCGTGGTGACGATCAGGATCGGCTTGCGGCCGATACGGTCGGACAGGCGGCCGAAAAAAGGTTCGGCGAAGAATTGCCCCAGGCTGAAGGCGGTGAACATCAGGGTCACCAGCAGGACGGGCGCGTGCAGGCTTTCGGCGAAGAACGGGATCAGCGGAACGACGATGCCGAAGCCGACGAGATTGACGAAGACGACGCCGAACATGGCCGCCAGCGGGCCGTTTTCGACAAAAGCCGTGCGGACAGTGCGCAGCAGCCTGCCGCGGAAGAAGGTGCGCTCGTCGCGCGGATCGTCAGGCGGTTCAGATCCTTGTTCGGTAACGTCCTGAGCCTCGGGCAGCGCGATGGTTTCGACAGGCTCGGGGGCGGGATTCGACAGGGACATCGCCGGTTTATAGCCGATTTGATATCGAATGCGAACGTTTCTTTATTGTGGCTGCTAACGCCCGCCCTTCAGTTTTGTCGTCGCCGTGGCGATGGCATCGGCGTCCAGCCTGGCCTTGATTTCGGCATCCGTCGCCCCCGCTGGCATCTTCAGTTGCGGGACTTTCAGGGCATAAAGCGTGATGACATAGGTGTGGGTTTCGCCAACCGGCGGGCAGGGGCCGCCATAGGCCGCGGCGCCGAAATCGTTTGGGTATTGTATCGCTCCGGCCGGCGGGCTGATGGCGCCGCCCGCACCGGCTTTCAACTCGCGGCTGTCCGACGGCAGGTCGCTGATCAGCCAGTGCCACCAGCCGCCGTGATCGGTCCTGGCGTCGGGATCGAAGATGGTGACCGCCAGGCTTTGCGTGCCAATGGGAGGCTCGGTCCAGATGAGGCGCGGCGAGACATTGCTTCCGGTGCAGCCTTGCGAATTGTAGTACTGGGTGGCGGCGAACCGGCCGTTATTGGCATCGGTGGCGGCGAGGGTGAAGGCCGCCGGCCTGGGGGCGCAGGCGGTCAGGGCAATGGCGAAAGCAAGGGAATAAAGGGCACGCATGGCGGGCCTCCTGATATCATCGGCGATGGTGCGGCCCCGGAGCTTAAGCTTACGCGGAAAATGGCCAACCATACCACACCGGACAGGTGTACGGCGGGTAAAAAGTCGGTTAAGCCTTGATGCCGGCCGCACGCCGCAAGGTTCAGTGCGTGGTGTTGACAAGGGTAATTTGTTCTCTTATTGTTCTCACAAAATCAAGGAGACAACCGTGGGCAGGATTTATGTCGGTATCGGCGGCTGGACCTATGAGCCGTGGCGCGGGCCCTTCTATCCCGACAAGCTGTCGCAGAAGAAGGAACTGGAATACGCCAGCAGCCATGTAACCTCGATCGAGATCAACGGCACCTATTACGGCAGCCAGAAGCCGGAAAGCTTCCGCAAGTGGCGCGAGGAAACGCCCGATGGTTTTGTCTTCGCCGTCAAGGGCACGCGTTTCGCCACCAATCGCAAGGATTTGTCGCAATCGAAGGAATCGGTCGAACGTTTCCTGACCAGCGGTATCATCGAACTGAAGGAAAAGCTGGGGCCGATCAACTGGCAATTCATGGCGACCAAAAAGTTCGACGCTGTGGATTTCGAGAACTTTTTCAAGCTTTTGCCGGGACATGTCGATGGCGTGAAGCTGCGCCACGCGGTCGAGGTCCGGCACGAAAGCTTCCAGAACCCGGATTTCATCGCGCTGGCGCGGTCTTATAATGTGGCTGTGATCACGGCGGCTGATTGCGAGTTCCCGCAGATTGCCGACCAGACCGGCGACTATGCCTATCTGCGCCTGCAGGGCAGTTCGGAAGCACATGACAAAGGCTATTCCGAAGCGGCGCTCGATGACTGGGCGGCCCGTCTCAAAGCCTTGGCCAAGGGGGAGGTGCCGGAGGACCTGGCGCAGGTCGGGCCTTCGCAGTCCGGAACGCGCGACGTCTTCTGTTACGTCATCAGCGGCCACAAGGTCCATAATCCGGCCGCGGCCATGGCGCTGATTGCGCGCTTGGAGGATTGATCTATAGTGCCCCGCCAAAGGGGAGTTTTCATGGTCTTGCGGCGTTTCCTGTGGCTCGTGGCGATGGTTGCGGGTCTTTGTGGCGCTGCTGTCCTGTCCGCACGCGCCGATTTGCCGGTGGCGGTTGCCCATGCCGGCTGGCCGCAGGATCGCAGCGACTTGGCCTGGGATGGCAATGCACGTTTCGGCATCCTGCCCAACGGCATGCGCTACGTCATCTACCGCAATACCGCCAAGGCGCGCGCCACCGCCATTCGCTTCCAGATCGCCGCCGGCTCGATGCAGGAAAATGACCAGCAACGTGGTCTGGCCCATTTCGTCGAGCACATGGCGTTCAACGGCTCGGCCCACATCGCAGAGGGCGAATTGCCGAAGATCCTGGCGCGCGAGGGCTTCCAGTTCGGCAGCGACGTCAACGCCTTCACCGACTACGAAAAGACCGACTATGTCCTCAACCTGCCGAGCAACGATGACGAGCCGATCGATACCGCCCTGTTCATCCTGCGCGAGGTCGCCGGCAACCTGACCTTCGCGCCGGACGCCATCGAGCGTGAGCGCGGCGTGGTGCTGAGCGAGGAACGCATGCGCGCCTCGCCATCGGCGCGAAGCCAGCAGGCTTTCATTACCGCCGCCTATCCCGGCGGCCTCTATCCGGCGCGCAATCCCATCGGCCTGATCGACACCATCAAGACTGCCCCGCGCCAGGCCCTGATCGACTATTACAACGATTTCTATCGTCCGGATAACGCCATCCTGGTCATCGCCGGCGATTTCGATATCGATGGCATGGAGCGCCGCATCCACCAGACTTTCGGTGACTGGCAACCAGCCCGGCCGGGCCCGCTCAAGGCCGCCGATTACGGCGCGCGGGCGCAGACCGGCCTGACCGCTTCGGTCTACAGCGAAAAGGGCATGTTCGATACCGAAACCGTGACCTGGTTTCGGCCGTTCATCGCGTCTCCAGACACGACGAAAAGCCGCATCGGCGGCATGGCGAAATACATGGCGACCCAGATCGCCAACATGCGCTTTGCCCGCCTGGCTCAGGACGCGCAATCGCCCTATCTCAGCGCGCAATTGACCTATGATAATCAGCATCTGCAAAGCAACACCACTGTTCTCAGCATCGTACCCAAGCCCGGCCGGCAGAAGGAAGCCTTTGCCGCCGCGCTGAAAAGCCTGTTTCAACTTCGCGATCTCGGTGTTCAGCAAGGCGAGGTTGACGATTTCATCTCCCAGAGCGACGCCCAGACCGCCAATCTGCTGCGTACTTCGACAACGCGCTACAGCGACGATATCGCCAACGAGATCATGACGGATGTCGATGAGGACGGCGTCTTTCAGTCGTCGCGGCAATATGCCGACCTATGGAACACGATGAAGCCGGGCCTGACGGTTGACCTGGTCAACAGCTACGCCAGGACCATTCTCGATGGCGATGGGCCGGTGCTGTTCCGCCAGGGCGAGGATGCCGCCGTTTTCGATGCCGACGCGATGAAGGCCGCCTATGCCGAAGCCTTGGCCGGGCCGCGCGACGCCTGGGCACAGGCAGAGACCAAGGCCTGGCCCTATACTGATTTCGGCCCCGAGCAGAAGCCGGTCGACAAGGCGAAGGTCGACAGGCTCGACTATCGCCATTATACCTTCGCCAACGGGGTAACGGCCAATATCAAGCCGTCGCCGCTGGTCAAGAACCAGATCATTGTCAGCGTTCGCTTCGGCGGTGGCTACCAGCTGTTTTCACCGTCGGAAAACGTGTCGCTGTTCCAGACCCAGCTTTACGACCCGACCGATGGCGGGTTGAACCGGATTTCGCGCCAGGACTTGGCCAAGGCCCTGGCCAGCAAGACAGTCGGCGTCGATTACGACCTTGAGGAAGACCATGCCAGCCTGACGGGCTACACAACACTCGACAGCTACGAGACGGAGATGCAGGTGCTGATGGCCTATGCCACCGATGCGGCCTACAGTTCCGACGCCTTTGCCAATTTCAAAAGCTCGCTCGGCTATATGTACAGCAACATGCGATCGGCTCCCGCCACGGTGGTAGCGATGAACGAAAGCCACTTCATGACCTCGGGCGATCCGCGCTACGCCTTCCCGACGCAGTCAGATATGGAAAAGGCTGATGCCGGGCAATTGACCGCGATTTTCCGGCGCACGATGACGAATGTACCTGTCGAGGTCACGGTCACGGGCGATATAAGCGACGATGCCGCGTTGAAACAGATCGCCAGGACCTTCGCCAACCTGCCGCCGGTGCCGGCGACCTTTACAGTTGCGCCTGGCGCCGATCATGTCGCCTTGCCGCAGGATCACACGACCCAGGTCTGGTATCACGATGGCCGCGACGACCAGGCCGTGGCTGTGATCGCCTTCCCGACGACGGACGCCTTGAGCGACCTGCCGACGACACGGGGCTTGAGCCTTTTGGCCGCCGTGCTCGAAACCCGCCTGACCGAGGACCTGCGCGAGCAGCAGGGCGCTACCTACGACATCGAGGCCCAGGCCTACGGTTCGGAAATTCACAAGGGCTATGGTTATCTGCAGATCGAATGCACGCTGAAGCCTGACATGGACAAGGCTTTCACCGATGCCGTGCTCAAGGCCGCCGCCGACCTGCGCGACCACGGCGTCACGGCGGACGAACTCAACCGCGCGCGCATGCCATTGCTGGATGGGCTTAACGACAAGCTGAAGAATAACGAGGATTGGCAGGCAACGATCGCCGGGCTTTACGGCCGCCCCGAGCTTTGGAATTACAAGGTCGACGTGGCGCGGCAATATATGCAGGTGTCCGCCGACGATATCCAGCGTCTGGCGCAGACCTATCTCAAGCCGGAAACCCTGCTGCACATGGAAGCCGTGCCGGCACCGAAGTCGTAGCTCTTACTGCATCTTCGCCCTGGCCGTTGCAACGATGCGGCCGGGTACCTTGACGTCGATATGCATGACGAACGGTGAACTGGAAAGGTCCGCATCGACAGTGTCGCTGGTGGCCACCGTGTCGGGCGGAATTGTCACATCGACCGTCTTTTCAAGGTGAACGGGTGTGATCTTGTAATTGACCTGGGTATCGGTAGCGGCCTTGTAGCTATAGTCGGCGACAACCTTGGGGGCGATGGGAGCCACGGGAGCGATCGGCGCTGCCGGTGCGGGCTGAGGCGCGGGAGCCGGCCTGGCGACAGGAGCAGGACGGGGTGCGGCTGGCGCAGGAGGGGCCAAGGGAGCTACGGGAGCGGGGGCGGCCATCGGTGCCGGCCGAGCGGCCGGCGCTTCCGGCGCGCGGGGTGCTATAGGGGCGGACGGTGGTGCCGGGATACGGTCATAGTCCCTGGCGTTATCGGCATAGCTGCGAGCCTTGGCTTCATAAGCGATGGTAATGTTGACGCCGTCACGGACATCGCGTTCCAGGTTCTGCCGGTCGCGTTCGCTCATCGCGCTGTTGCGGGCCAGCGCCACCTGATCGGCAAGATTATGCTGCCAGTCGGCGTTGTTCTGCCAGGCGTCCTGTTCGGCTTTCCAGGCATCCTTGTTCTTCGCCCATTCGTCCTGCGCGGCCTTCCAATCTTTGTCCTGCTGGTCTTTCCAGTCAGCCTTTTCCTGCTTCCACGCCTCCTTGCCGGCCTGGTCGTCATCCTGGCGCTGCCATTCGCCGTCGACACGCTTCCAACTGCTTTTGTCGCCACTCCAGATCATTCTGGCCGCAGCCATGGCCATACCGGCTTCGTCCTTGGCCTTGCTACGGCTGAGCTTAACGATATCAGGCGTATGGACGCTGGCGGCGACGGAACTGGCGGTGGTGTCATCCATCAAAGCGGCAGCGGATTCTTCCCCCGTGGCCAGCGCTTTGGCAGCCTGGGCGGCCACCTGTGCCCCCGGTGCGAAGAAGGCGGCAAGGATCAGTAAAACGGCCGGCAGGGCATAGACGGCGGACGGGCGGTCTTTCGGTGTGCCGGTCGTTCTTTCACCAAGCACCCGAGCGATACGCGACACCAGGCTTTTGCCTGAATCCTGGCCGTTCAACGCCATGGCCAGCCCCATCCCCGCCACACGGCGCGCACGGCGCTGCTCTTCGAGATTGAGCAAGGCGGTGGCGTAGGTCAGCGGATCCCGGCACATGGTGACGGCGGCGTCGTCGCAGCACAATTCGCGCTGTTCGCGCAGGCGGCTGCCCAGCCACCATACGGCCGGATGGAAGAAGAACAGGGTCTCGATCGCGCTTTGCACCAGATTCCACAGGTAGTCGGCCCGGCGGATGTGCTCCAGTTCGTGGGCCAGCACGGCATCAAGCTGATCGGGCGACAGAGCTGTCAGCGCCGATACGGGCAGGTAGACCACCGAGCGCAGGGCGCCGATGACGAATGGACCATCGATGCGGGCATGCAGACGGATACGCACATGCTTAAGACCGGCGCGCTGCATCAGTACGGCAAACCGTTGCGCCACCGTCTCGGGAACGGCTTCTGCTGCCGCCGTCAGCCTGTTGAGGAACCACAGGCCGCCCAGCATGCGCAGGGACAGCGCGGCCACGCCCAGCAACCAGGCGCCATCAAGCCATGGCAGCAGGCCTTCCATGGTCATGTTGCCGCTTGTCGTAGCCGGATAATAAGGGGCGGCGAGGGCGACCAGGGTCGGCTCATTGGCCAGGCGGATATCTTCGTAGACAAAAGTGCCGATGGCCATCACCAGCATGGCCACCATGGCCACTAGGCCCATCAGGTAGCGTTCGGGACTGCGCAGTTTCGGCACGCTGACCTCGACCAGCTTGTAAAGCCCGGCGATCAGCGCTGCCTGCCAGCAGAAGTGAATCAACGTGAAACCCAGGGCGGAAAGGTGCGTTGTCATGGCTACTTTCTCACGATTTGGCTTTGCGACGCTCGATCAGCGCCTTGATTTGCTGCAGGTCTTCGTCGCTGGCCGTGTCGAGCGACAGGGCATGCATGGCCAGGGCAGCGGTCGAACCGGAAAACAGCTTTTCACTCAGGTCCTTGAGCAACTGGCCCTGCATGTCGGCTTCGCGCATGGCGGGATGGTAGATGTGCGCCTTGCCGGCCTCTTCGCGCGTGACCAGGCCCTTTTCGGTCATGATCTGCATGGTCTTGAGCACGCTGGTATAGCCAAGCCCGCGATCGTGGGCGCGTTCGCTGCTGAGAACTTCGTGGACCTCGCGCACCGTAGCGGGATCCTTGTTCCATAAAACACGCAGGATATCGAGTTCGGCTTCGGTGGGTTTTCTGAGAGGGCTGTCTGTCTGGGTCATGGCTGCTTTATACGAAAGTCTTCGTAAGATGTCAAACGAATGGTTTCGTAGCAAGGATTAACAAATTTTCATGCGGTTGACAAGATTTTTGTTCATGATATGTTCCGATCATGACCGAAGCGGCGCAACACCTGGAAGCAGACCCGTGGGCGGATGGCGGCGCCTTGCGCTGGCTGTATCTCGATATGAATGCATACTTTGCCAGTTGCGAGCAGCAGGCGGATCTGCGCCTGCGCGGCCGCCCGGTCATCGTGGTGCCGGTCATGTCGGACCATACCAGCGCCATTGCCGCCAGCTACGAGGCGAAGGCATTCGGCATCAAGACCGGCACCAAGGTGGCTGAGGCGAAGGCGATCTGCCCGGACCTGGCTATCGTGGAGGCACGGCCGGATCGCTATGTGGCGTTGCACAACCGCATCCTCGAGCAGGTCGATCGCGTCCTGCCGGTCGAGAAGGTCTGTTCAATCGACGAAGTGGCGTGTCGGTTGATGGGGCCGCAGCGGCTGGAAGCACCAGCGCGGGCGCTCGGCCACCGCATCCAGCGCCTTATCCTCGAAAATGTCGGCGAATGTCTGACGTCGTCTATTGGCATCGCGCCATCGCGCCTGCTGGCCAAGACCGCGGCCGATATGAAAAAGCCGCTGGGCCTGACCGTGCTGCGCATGGACCGGCTTCCTGGTCCGTTGCTCGATATCGAAATCAATGAATTCGCCGGCATCGGGTCTTCGATGAAGGCGAGGCTTAACAAGGTGGGCGTGTTCGATGTTCGACAGCTATGGGCGCTGTCGCCGTCCCGCCTGCGCCAGGTATGGGGCGGGATCATGGGGGAAAATTTCTGGTATGCCCTGCATGGCACCGATCCGCCCGATGCCGATGTCGAAACGGAACGTGCGTCGATCAGCCATTCGCACGTCCTGCCGAAGGAACTGCGGCCGATCGAGGCGGCGCGGGCGGTAGCGCGGCGGCTGACGGCCAAGTGCGGATCCCGGCTCAGGCGGATGGGCTACAAGTGCGGCGGCCTGCATCTCAGTTTGCGTGGCACGGTTACCGGAGGGGCACAGGCCGAAGCGCGCTTTGCCCTTACGGCCGACAGCTTCCGCATGCTGGCAAGCATCGACGTGTTGTGGGAAGCGTGCGTGGCCAAACTTAAGGAAGGACGCGTCAAGAAAGTGTCGGTGACATGCCTGTCCCTGACTGGAGCGGACGTATCGCCCGATCTGTTCGGCTGGACGCCCGAGGCAAGCGAAGATGCGAGGCATATGCGGCTTCTGGGTGCGCTTGACGGTCTCAATCAGCGTTTCGGCAAGGACGCGATCACCATCGGCCCGCGCACGAAACTGCACGGCTTCGTCGGCGCCAAGATCGCCTTCAACCGTATCCCTGAGCGGCAGGAATTCTGGGAATGATGATAAAATTGCCAGGCTTCGCAAAGTCTCCGCCAAAGGCAGAATGATGACAAGAATCGGAGCGACCCGCACCTATATGAATGGCATAAACGGCAACTCCTGGAATGGCCAAACACTTCGGAATGCGCTATGTCGTTGTCGAACCTTGTAAAACTGATCGTGCTGAGCGCTATCTGGGGCTCGTCCTTCCTGTTCGTGCGCATGGCCGCCCACGACCTGGCGCCGCCCTTCCTGATCGCCATGCGGGTAGGACTGGGTTCACTGTTCCTGCTGGCCGTGGCATGTGTACAGAAGCGAACGCTGGACTGGCGCGCGCACTGGAAGCATTTCCTGATCCTGGGCTTCCTCAATACCGCCGTGCCCTTTACGCTCTTTGCCTTCGCGGCGCGCACCCTGCCGGCTTCGCTGATGTCGATCCTCAACGCCACGGCGCCGATCTTCGGCGCGGTCATTTCGGCGGTGTGGCTGCGTGTGCCGATGACGTGGAAATCGGGACTGGGCTTGGCGCTGGGTATTGGCGGTGTGGCGATCCTTGTCGGGCTCGATGGCGGCAACCTGACGTCGGCCGCCGGACTGGCCATCGCTGCCGGCCTGGTCGCCGGCTTCTGCTATGGTCTGGCTTCGGCCTACGCCAAGCATGCCCCTAGCGTCGACGGCTTCTCAAACGCCCACGGCAGCATGTGGGCGGCGACCCTGTTCATGATCCCGACAGCGCCGTTTTTCGCGCCGGTACATATACCCGCGCCCATGATCATCCTCGCGGTCGTGGCGGTGGGCGTGATGTGCAGCGGTATCGCCTACATTCTTTATTACGACCTCGTCAACGCCATCGGCGTGGCGCCGGCGCTGTCGGTCGGCTTCCTGATTCCGGTATTTGGCGTGTTGTGGGGCCACCTGTTCCTGCATGAACCCGTCGGCCTGCAAACGGTGGCGGGCGGAGCCGTCGTGCTGCTCGGCACCGCCCTGATCACCGGCTTTAATCCGGCAAGCCTTATGCGGAGCAAGGTGCCGGCATAATCACGACGAAGGTTTTCAGCACCGGCTCGATCACCTGCCACTGGCCGGTGTAGCCGGGCTGGAAGATGAAATGATCGCCGGGCTTGAGCGTGATCGGCTGACCGCCATCTTCGGTGACGACGGCGTGGCCTTCGACGAGGGCGCAATATTCCCACTCATCATAGCTTACCAGCCACGTTCCGGGCGTCGAGGCCCAGTAACCGGCGAAGCGTGTGTCGTCGGCGGAAGCCTCCAGCGTCCATAGCGTAAAGCGCGGATCGCCATCGATGACTTTCTCCGGCGTGGGCTGGGTGTGTTCGGGTGCGGGCAGGGCGGCGCGGTCGAACTGGATGAAATGCGTCATGCAAGGCTCCAAAAAGAAAAGCCCCGCGCGGGCGAGGCTTCTTTGTGATCCGTTGGCCTACTTTGGCGCCAGGATCATGATCATCTGCTTGCCTTCCATCTTCGGCTCGTATTCGACCTTGGTGGTGGGCTCGAAGTCGGCCTTGACCTTGTTGAGCAGCTTCATACCCAGTTCCGGGTGGGCCATTTCGCGGCCGCGGAAGCGCAACGTCACCTTGACCTTGTCGCCTTCCTCGAAAAACCGGTGCATGGCCTTGGCCTTGACCTCGTAATCGTGGATGTCGATATTCGGCCGCAGCTTGATTTCCTTGATTTCGACGACCTTCTGCTTCTTGCGCGCCTCGGCCTTCTTCTTCTGCTCCTGGAAGCGGTACTTGCCGTAGTCGAGGATTTTGCAGACGGGCGGATCGGCGGTGGG
>FTDB01002513.1_pt1 | contig 59464 bp, 51 predicted proteins | sample 1639741 | NCBI WGS metagenome assembly FTDB01 (sample SAMEA3914869, study PRJEB12502) | metagenome | biome: forest; material: soil | place: USA | collected 2012-03-12 | depth 0.1 m | reverse complement strand
TGGTCAAGAAGGCCCGCGAAGGGGTGATGGAATTCCTCCTCATCAACCACCCGCTCGATTGCCCGATCTGCGACCAGGGCGGCGAATGCGACCTGCAGGACCAGTCCGTCGCCTATGGCAAGGGCGACAGCCGCTACGCCGAAAACAAGCGCGCGGTCGAGGAAAAGTATCTGGGCCCAACGATCAAAACCTTCATGACGCGCTGCATCCAGTGCACGCGATGCGTCCGCTTCACCACCGAAGTGGCCGGTGTCACCGAGATGGGCATGATTTCGCGCGGCGAAAACGCCGAGATCACCTCCTATCTCGAACAAGCTGTGACTTCGGAATTGTCGGGCAATGTCAATGACCTGTGTCCCGTTGGCGCGCTGACGCACAAGCCGTGGTCGTTCAATTACCGGCCGTGGGAGCTGACCAAGACCGAGACCATCGATGTGCATGATGCGCTCGGCGCCCATATCCGTATCGATAACCGTGGTCCGGCCGTGCTGCGCGCCCTGCCGCGCACCAAGGAAGACATCAACGAGGAATGGCTGACCGACAAGTCGCGCTATGCCGTCGACGGCTTGGCCCGCCAGCGTCTCGACAAGCCCTATGTCCGCAAGGGCGGCAAGCTGGTGGCCGTGTCGTGGGGCGAAGCGCTGGGCGTGGTCGCCGCCAAGGTCAAGGGCACCGACGCTGCCAAGATGGGCGTGATTGCCGGCGACTTGTGTGACGCCGAAACCATGAAGGCGGCTAAGGATCTGTTCTACAGCCTGGGCGTTACCAATCTCGATTGCCGCAGCGACGGCGCCGCCATCGGTCCGGTGACGCAATCGACGCCGCGCGAGGCTTGGCTGTTCAACAGCGGCATCGCCGGCATCGAGGACGCCGACGCCATCCTGCTGATCGGCAGCGACTTGCGCCATGAAGCCAGCCTGATCAATGCCCGCATCCGCAAATCGTGGTTGAAGGGCGCTGTGCAGGTGGGTGTCATTGGCGAAGCCAGCGACCTTACCTATGATTACACGCATTTGGGTGTCGGGCCCAAGGCGTTGAAGGATTTCAAGAAAAACGCTTTCCGCGATGTCTTGCGCAATGCCAGGAAGCCGGCCATCCTGATCGGCATGGGTGCGCTTTCGGGCGAGGGCGGCGCGGCCATCCTCAAGGAAGCGGCCGACATCGCCGACCAGTGCGGCGTCGTCACGGCCGACTGGAACGGCTTCAATATCGTCCATACGGCGGCGTCGCGCGTTGCCGGTCTTGACCTCGGTTTCGTGCCGGTCGGCGAGGCGCTCGATGCCGCCGCCATGCTGTCGGGCGGGCTGGAACTGCTGGTCCTGCTGGGCGCCGACGAAATCGATACCACCAGGCTTGGCAAGACTTTCGTCGTCTATGTCGGCTCGCACGGCGATGCCGGCGCGGCGGCGGCCGATGTCATCCTGCCGGGCGCGGCCTATACCGAAAAGTCGGGCATCTACACCAATCTCGAAGGCCGGGTGCAGATCGCTGAACGCTGCGTCTTCCCGAAAGGCGAAGCCAAGGAAGACTGGGCGATTTTGCGCGCGCTTTCCGAACGCGTCGGCCATACACTGCCCTACGATTCGCTTGAGCAACTGCGCAACAAGCTGATCACCGATCACCCCGTGTTCGGCCGCATCGACGTCAAACCTGCGATGAAGTCTTTCGATATCAAGACCGTCGGCGCAAAAGGTGATGTGAAGGACAAGGTCTTTACCTCGCCCGTACGTGATTTCTACCTGACCAACCCCATCGCCCGGGCGAGCCTCGCCATGGCGGAATGCTCGGCGGCGCGACGCGCCAGTCTCAGCCAGGCCGCCGAGTAAGGAAGAAGGATAATGGATAGCTTTTCGACAGCTCCCTGGTGGCTTTGGACCCTGATTGCCGTGGGCGAGGCGCTGGCCGTCATCGTCGGCGTCATGGTGTCGCTGGCCTTCCTGCTGTGGGGCGACCGCAAGGTGTGGGCCGGCGTGCAGATGCGCAAGGGTCCGAATGTCGTCGGTCCGTTCGGCCTGATGCAGTCCTTTGCCGACTTCTTCAAGTTCGTGCTCAAGGAAGTGATCGTCCCGGCCGGCGCCGACAAGATCGTTTTTCTGCTGGCGCCGCTGATCTCGTTCGTCCTGGCTTTTGCTGCCTGGGCGGTCATTCCGTTTGCACCGGGCTGGGTGGTGTCCAACGTCAATGTCGGTATTCTCTACCTGCTCGGCATCTCGTCGCTCGGCGTCTACGGCATCATCATGGGCGGCTGGGCGTCGAACTCGAAATATCCGTTTCTCGGCGCCCTGCGTTCGGCGGCGCAGATGGTGTCGTATGAAGTCTCGATCGGCTTCATCATCGTCACGGTGATCCTCATTACCGGTTCGATGAACCTTAGCCAGATCGTCAACCACCAGGCCGGCGGAATCTGGACGTGGAATTTCCTTGGCGGCAACCTGACCGGCATCAAGGGTCTGTTCCCGCTCATCATCATGTTTCCGATGATGGTCATGTTCTACATCTCGGCCCTGGCCGAAACCAACCGGCCGCCGTTCGACCTGCCCGACGCGGAATCGGAACTGGTCGCTGGCTATCAGGTTGAATATTCATCGACGCCGTACCTGCTGTTCATGATCGGCGAATACGCCAATATCGTGCTGATGTGCGCCATGATCACCATCCTGTTCTTCGGTGGCTGGTACTTCATCGTGCCGCTTGACGGGCTGGGGCTGCCAGGCTGGCTGCTGACCCTGACCTATCTCGTTATCTTCATCCTCAAGGTGGTGTTCTGGTTCGTCATGTTCGCCATCGCCAAGGCGATCGTGCCGCGCTACCGCTACGACCAGCTCATGCGTCTCGGCTGGAAGGTCTTCCTGCCGGCGTCGTTGTTCGCCGTGGCGCTCATCGCCGCTTATCGCGTTTACGGAGGGAACCTGTGATTTCCCGCATCATCAACGGTATCAAGGGCGCCATGCTGCTCGATTTTGCCGGCGCGACTCTGCTCGCCGTCAAATACATGTTCAAGCACAAGGCGACGATCAACTATCCCTTCGAAAAGGGACCGATCAGTCCGCGCTTTCGTGGCGAACACGCCCTGCGCCGCTACGCCAATGGCGAAGAGCGCTGCATTGCCTGCAAGCTGTGCGAAGCCATCTGCCCGGCCCAGGCCATCACCATCGAGGCCGAGCCGCGCGACGACGGTTCGCGCCGCACCACGCGCTATGACATCGACATGGTCAAATGCATCTATTGCGGCCTGTGCCAGGAAGCCTGTCCGGTCGACGCCATCGTCGAGGGACCGAACTTCGAGTTCTCGACCGATACGCGCGAGGAACTGCTCTACGACAAGCAACGCCTTCTCGAAAACGGCGACCGCTGGGAACGCGAAATCGCCCGTTCTCTCGAACTCGACGCGCCGTACAGGTAAGGTGAGGATTTAAGCATATGGATCTGATCGCAATCGCTTTTTACCTGATGGCCGCCATCACCTGCCTGTCCGGCCTGCTGGTCATCACCCAGCGCAACCCGGTGCACAGCGTGCTGTTCCTTATCCTCGCCTTCTTCAGCGCGGCGGGCCTGATGGTGTTGTTGGGGGCCGAGTTCCTGGCCATGCTGCTGGTCGTTGTTTATGTCGGCGCGGTCGCCGTCCTGTTCCTGTTCGTCGTCATGATGCTCGACATCGATTTCGACAAGCTGCGCCAAGGCTTCGCCAATTATCTGGCGCCCGGAGGCGCGCTGGCCCTGGTCATCCTGGGCGAACTGATCTTCGTCAATATCGCCGTCGCCGGCCGTGGCGCGGCGGTGGGGCAGGTGCTGAAAGCAGCCGGCGATACGCCGAATATCGAAGCCATCGGCGAGCAGCTCTATACCACTTATCTCTACCTGTTCGAAGCCGCCGGCTTCGTGCTGCTGGTGGCCATGATCGGCGCCATCGTCCTGACCCATCGCCATCGTCCCAACGTCAAGCGCCAGGACATCTTCAGCCAGGTGACGCGCGCCCGCCGTGACGCCGTTGCTGTCGTGCCCGCCAAGACCGGAGAAGGAATCCAGGAATGACCATCACGCTCGCCCATTTTCTCACGGTCTCGGCGATCCTGTTCACGATCGGGGTCTTCGGCATCTTCGTCAACCGCCGCAACGTCATCGTCATCCTGATGTCGATCGAACTGATCCTGCTCAGCGTCAATATCAATTTCGTCGCCTTCTCCAGCTATCTGCACAACGTCCAGGGCCAGATCATGGCCATGTTCGTTCTGACCGTCGCCGCGGCCGAAGCCGCCGTCGGCCTGGCCATCCTCGTGACCTTCTTCCGTAATCGCGGTGATATCGCCGTCGATGACGCCAGCATGATGAAAGGATAGGACATCGTGCTCAGCAATATGTCCACGGTTGTTACGGTCTGCGTGATGGCGCCCCTTGTCGGGGCGGCCATCGCTGGCTTCTTCGGCCGCCGCATCGGCAATATCCCCAGCCAGGCCATCACCACCGGCCTGCTGTTCCTGTCGTGCGCGCTCGGTTGGACCACCTTTGTCCAGCATACCTGGGGCCATATGGCCGATTTCACGGTGCAACTGCTGCCGTTTATCGATATCGGCACCTTCCAATCGGCCTGGTCGATCCGCATTGATGGCCTGTCGTGCACCATGCTGGTGGTGGTGACCTCCGTATCGTCGCTCGTCCACCTCTATAGCTGGGGCTATATGAGCGAGGACGACTCGCGCCCGCGTTTCTTCGCCTACCTGTCGCTGTTCACCTTCGCCATGCTGGCCCTGGTCACCGCCGCCGACTTCATGCAACTGTTCTTCGGCTGGGAAGGGGTGGGGCTGGCGTCTTACCTTTTGATCGGCTTCTGGTACCAGAAGGACAGCGCGTCGTCGGCCGCCATCAAGGCCTTCGTCGTCAACCGCGTCGGCGACTTCGGTTTTGCGCTTGGCATCATGACCGTCTACTGGATGTTCGGCACGATCAATTTCCACGAACTGTTCCCGATGATCGCCGCCAAGCAAGGTACGGCCTGGGAGTTCCTTGGTTACAGATGGTCGGCGCTCGACCTGGCGGCTTTCCTGCTGTTCATCGGCGCCATGGGCAAGTCGGCGCAATTCTTCCTCCACACCTGGCTGCCCGACGCCATGGAAGGCCCGACGCCGGTTTCGGCGCTGATCCACGCCGCCACCATGGTCACCGCCGGCGTCTATATGGTGTGCCTGTTGTCGCCGCTGTTCGAATGTGCGCCGGTGGCCCGCGAAATCGTCGCCTATATCGGCGCCATCACCGCCATCTTTGCCGCCACCATCGGCTTCACGCAGAACGACATCAAGCGCGTCATCGCCTATTCGACCTGTTCGCAATTGGGTTACATGTTCTTCGCCGCCGGCGTCGGCGCCTATCCGATGGCCATGTTCCACCTGTTCACCCACGCCTTCTTCAAGGCGCTGCTGTTCCTTGGCGCGGGCTCCGTAATCCACGGCATGCATCACGAGCAGGACATGCGCAAGATGGGCGGCCTGGCCAAATATCTGCCGGTCACCTATGCCGTTATGACCATCGGCACCATCGCCATCACCGGCCTCGGCATTCCGCATACCCTGATCGGTTTTGCCGGCTTCTATTCCAAGGACGCCATTCTCGAAGCGGCGTGGGCCCAGCATACCCAGCCGGGGGGCATGTTCGCCTTCGTCATGGGTATCTCGGCGGCGCTGCTGACCTCGTTCTATTCGTGGCGCCTGATTGCCATGACCTTCCACGGCAAGAAGCACTGGCAACATGATGACCACGCGCACGAGGTCATCGATGGCCACGACGCTTCCGAACCGGCGCATGATGACCATCATGACGATCACGCCCACGGTCATGCCCATACGCCGCACGAAAGCCCGCTGACCATGCTGATCCCCATCTGCGTGCTGGCTGTCGGCGCCATCTTTGCCGGCTTCGCCTTCGCGCCGTACTTCATTGGCGAGCATCATGCCGAGTTCTGGGGGCCGTCGATCGTTATCGGGCCGCACAACACGGTCATGGAAGGCTATGAGCATATCAAGGAACAGTGGGTCCATTTCCTGCCGCTGATCGTGACCCTGATCGGCATGGCGATGGCCTGGTACTACTATATCGCCCGGCCCGGCCTGCCGAAAAAGATGGCGGCCAATGACGGCCCGATCTGGAACTTCCTGTATCACAAGTGGTACTTCGACGAGATCTACCAGGCCACTTTCGTCAAGCTCACCAAGCTGCTCGGTGACTTTTTCTGGAAAATCGGCGACATCAAGATCATCGACGGCCTCGGCCCCAACGGCGCGGCCTGGACGGCGCTGGCTTCCGCCAAGAAGCTGGTCAAGACCCAGACCGGCTATGTCTATCACTACGCCTTCTTCATGTTCCTCGGCATTGCCGGCCTGCTCACGTGGGTCGTCATCGCGATGGCGCACTAAGGGGAGATGGAAACCATAATGCTACCTGCCATCCCTAATCTCCTCAGCATCATCACCTTCGCGCCGTTGTTCGGCGCGCTGGTGATCCTCGTCTTTCGCGCCATGGCGCGCAAGGACGACGAGGCGGTCATCGCGCGCAACGCCAAATGGATCAGCCTGTGGACCACGCTGATCACCCTGGCCCTGACGGTCGTCCTTTGCGTGCAGTTCAAACAGGGCACCGCTGGATACCAGTTTGAAGAACATTATCAGTGGTTTGGCCCGATCTCCTACCATATGGGCATTGACGGCATCTCGATCCTGTTCGTCCTGCTGACCGCCTTCCTGATGCCTTTGTGCATCGCGGCGTCGTGGGATTCGATCAAGGAACGCATCACCGAATACATGATCGCCTTCCTGTTGCTGGAGACGCTCGTCATTGGCGTCTTCACTTCGCTCGACCTCTTCCTCTTTTACATCTTTTTCGAAGGCGGCCTGGTGCCGATGTTCCTGATCATCGGCATCTGGGGCGGCAAGGATCGCGTCTATGCCGCCTACAAGTTCTTCCTCTACACCCTTTTGGGGTCTGTCCTGATGCTGGCGGCCATGCTGTACATGGTCAATGTCGCCGGCACCGCCGACATCCCGGCGCTTTCGCACTACGCCTTCGCCAGGGAGGTGCAGCCCTTCCTGTGGTTCGCCTTCTTCGCCTCGTTCGCCGTCAAGATGCCGATGTGGCCGGTCCACACCTGGTTGCCCGACGCCCACGTGCAGGCGCCGACCGCCGGTTCGGTCATGCTGGCCGGCATCCTGCTCAAGCTCGGCGGCTACGGCTTCATCCGCTTCAACCTGCCGATGTTTCCCTATGCATCGCATATGTTCGCACCGCTGGTCATGGTGCTGTCGGTCATCGCGGTCGTCTATACCTCGCTGGTCGCCTTCCGCCAGACCGACATCAAGAAGCTGATCGCCTATAGCTCGGTCGCCCACATGGGCTTTGTCACCATGGGCATCTTCGCCGGCAACGCCATCGGCATCCAGGGGGCTGTCTTTCAGATGATCAGCCATGGCCTGATCTCAGGCGCGCTGTTCCTCTGCGTCGGCGTCGTCTACGATCGCTGGCACACGCGCGAGATCGCTTACTATGGCGGCCTCACCAAGCTCCTGCCGCACTACGCCTTCGTCTTCCTGCTGTTCACCATGGCCAATGTCGGCCTGCCGGGCACGTCGGGCTTCATCGGCGAAATCACCACCATGGTCGGCGCCTACAAGTGGGGCACCTGGGTCGCCTTTGTCGCCGCCTCGGGTGTCATCTTCTCGGCGGTTTATGCGCTTAACCTCTACAAGCGCGTGATGTTCGGCGTCGTTACCAATGATGACCTCAAGAAATACCCCGACCTCAGCTGGCGCGAGATCGCCATCTTCACCCCGCTGATCATCGGTACGATCATCCTGGGCATCTACCCCAAGGCTGTTTTTGACTTCACCACCGCCAGCATCGACCTGGTCGCCACCGGCTACCAGACCGTCATCGGCGGCTGAGGACAGGATTTGAGATGAACTTGAACTTTCTCCCCGGTCTCAATCTGGCTCTGCCCGAACTGATCCTCAGTGTCGGCATCCTCCTGATCCTGGTGTTCGGCGCCTTCCGCGGCGACAAGGGCATGACCTCGGTCAGCGCGCTCTCGGGCGCGCTGCTGATCGGTGCGGCCTTCGCGGCGGTGTATGACCAGCAAGGCAATGCCTTTTCCGGCTCCTTCGTCAATGACGGCGTCGCCATCTTCGCCAAGGTCGCCATCTATATCGCCGGCATCTTCGTCATCGTGTTGGGACAGGGCTATTTCGATCGCCTCGGCAACCGCCGCTTCGAGTTCCCGATCCTGATCCTGCTGGCTACGCTCGGCATGAGCATGATGGTGTCAGCCGGCGACCTGATCGCGCTCTATATCGGCCTGGAGCTGCAATCCCTGTCGCTTTATGTGCTGGCCGCCTTCCGTCGCGACGACGCCAAGTCGTCCGAAGCCGGCCTGAAGTACTTCGTTCTTGGCGCCCTGTCGTCAGGCCTGCTGCTTTACGGCGCCTCGCTGGTCTATGGCTTTGCCGGTTCGATGAACTTCCACGACATCGCCCATTCGACCGTCAACAACCCCAGCGTCGGCCTCATCTTCGGCCTGGTGTTCCTGATCTCGGGCTTGGCCTTCAAGGTGTCGGCGGCGCCCTTCCATATGTGGACGCCTGACGTCTATGAAGGCGCGCCCACGCCGGTCGTCGCCTTTGCCGCCGGCGCGCCCAAGTTCGCGGCCATGGTGCTGTTCGCACGCGTGCTGCAGACCGGCTTCGCCGCCGAAATCGATCAGTGGCGTCAGGTCATCCTCGCCCTGGCTGTCCTGTCGTTCGTCGTGGGGAGCCTGGGCGGCCTCATGCAGAAGGATTTCAAACGCCTGCTCGCCTATTCCTCCATCACCAACATGGGCTATGCCCTGCTGGCCCTGGCGGCGGGACAGGGCGGCCTGCCGTCGCTGTTGATGTTCTTCGTCATGTATATGATCGATACGCTTGGCCTGTTCGCTTGCCAGATGGCGCTGGTCCGCCGTGGTGAGGCGATCACGCGCATCGACCAAATGGCGGGCCTGGCCAAGACCAACATGCCGCTGGCGCTCGCCATTACGGCCTTGGCCCTTTCGGTGCTGGGCATGCCGCCGTTCTCCGGTTTCTGGGGCAAGTTCTTCGTCTTTGGCGCGGCCATCAAGGCCGGGCTGTGGTGGTTCGCCGCCGCCGGCCTCGTCGCCTCGGTCGTGGCCGCCTTCTATTATCTGCGCATCATCAAGCTGATGTGGTTCGATGCCGCGCCGGAAGCCACCGACGCCTCGCCCGCCGAAGCCAAGTGGATCGGCCTGGCCTCGGCCGCCTTCTCACTGGTTGGCGTCATCGTGTTCCTGAGCCTCGTCTATCCGCTGGCCCAGGCTGCGGCGGCGGGCGGTTTCGGAAACTAGGTGAGGGCGGTGGCGGACTTCGAGATCTTCGACTCGCTGCCGTCGACGCAAAGCCTCGCCATCGATCGTCTGCGCGCCGGCCGTGACGGGCCCGGCTGGATTCTGACGCGTGAACAGACCAGGGGTGTCGGCCGGCATGGGCGTGCCTGGGTCGGCACCAAGGGCAATTTCATGGCCTCGCGCTATGAAACCATGGCGATCGACGTGCGCTCCGTGCCGCAACTCTCCTTCGTCACCGCTCTGGCGCTGTATGAGATGCTGCGTCCGATGGTGCCCGATACCGACGACAACATGCGCATCAAGTGGCCGAACGATGTCCTGCATCGCGGTCGCAAGCTGTGCGGCATCCTGGTCCAGACAGAAACGACGCCGGATCCCGACAAGCTCGGCATCGTCATCGGCACCGGCGTCAACCTCGCCGTCGCGCCAATTATCGAGGGGTATCTGACCTGTTCCTTGCGCGATATCGCGCCCGGTATGCCTAAGGTCGATCCCGTCGCTTTCCTGCACAAGTTTAACGGCCATCTTGACGGCGTCATCAATCTTTGGCGCGACAAGGGTTTCAGTGATATTGCCAAGGCCTGGCTGAAGCGCGCCTATGGCCGCGACCGGCGTCTCAGCGTGACCCATGACGGTGTGCGGGTATCGGGCGATCTCAAGGGACTCGATGAATTCGGCGCCCTGCAGATCGAGGCGGATAACGGCCAGATTTATGCGGTAACAGGTGGCGACATAGAGTACGGAGCCTTGCATGCTGCTGGCCATTGAGCAGGGTAACACCAACACGCTGTTCGCCATTCATGACGGCAAGGATTGGCTGGCGCAATGGCGCGTAGCCACTGAAACGCGACGCACGGCCGACGAATATGCCGCTTGGCTCTACCAGTTGATGCAAATGCACGGGCTCGACTTCAAGGCCATTTCCGACTGCATCATCTCATCGGTCGTGCCGCAATCGCTGTTCAACCTGCGTAAACTGGCACAGCGCTACTTTAACAAGCAGCCCTATGTCGTTGGTGAAAATACTTTTTTGGGTATCGACATCCGCATCGACAAGCCGCGTGAGGCCGGCGCTGACCGTCTGGTCAATGCCGTCGGCGGCCACGTCACCTATGACGGCCCTTTGCTGATTATCGATTCCGGCACCGCCACCACCTTCGATGTCGTGGCGGCTGACGGTGGCTACGAAGGTGGCGCCATCGCGCCCGGCATCAATCTGTCCTTGTCGGCGCTTCATTCGGCCGCCGCCAAGCTGCCACGTATCGCCATCGAACGGCCAGAGCGCAAGATCGGCAAGGATACGGTCTCCGCCATGCAGTCCGGCATCTTTTGGGGCTATGTCGGCTTGATTGAATATCTCATTGCGGCTATTGCGGCGGAATACGGCCAGCCGATGACGGTGGTCGCCACCGGCGGTGTGGCGTCACTGTTCGAAGGTGCTACAGATAAGATCGATCATTTCGATCACGATCTGACCTTGCGCGGCCTGCTCGAAATCCACAAGCGTACCCAAGCCAAGTCCTTGGCTCAGAACTAGAAAATAATGAAAAAAAACAGTAACGAACTGGTGTTTCTGCCGCTTGGCGGCTCAAACGAGATCGGCATGAACCTGAACCTCTACGGTTTCGGGCCGGCCGACGACCGCCAATGGATCATCGTAGATGTCGGCGTCACTTTCGGCGACCTGACCACACCCGGGATCGAGGTCATCGTCCCCGATCCGGAATTCCTGATCGGCGAAACCATCCTTGGCATCGTCCTGACCCACGCTCACGAGGACCATATCGGCGCTATCGGCTGGCTGTGGGACAAGATCAAGGCGCCGATCTACGCCACGCCATTCACCGCCTTCCTGGTGCGCGAGAAACTGCGCGAAGCCGGCGTCCTCGACGAGGTCGATCTCACCGAGGTTCCGCTCAATGGTCACCTTAAGTTGGGGCCGTTCGATATTGATTATATTACACTCACCCATTCGATTGCTGAACCGAACGGCCTGGCGGTCAAGACCGAACTGGGTACGATATTCCATACCGGCGACTGGAAGATCGACGATGAGCCGATCACCGGCAAGCCGACCGACGTCGCCGCCATCAAGGCCTTGGGCGACAAGGGTGTGCTGGCCATGGTCTGCGATTCGACCAATGTCTTTGTCGAAGGTCGCGCCGGCTCGGAAAATGACGTCCGTATCGAACTCGAAAAGCTGATCCGCACGATGAAGAAGCGCGTCGCGGTCGCTTGCTTCGCCTCCAACGTGGCGCGCGTCGACTCTGTCATGCGTGCGGCGCTGGCGTGCGGCCGCAGCGTCTGCCTCGTTGGCCGGTCCATGCATCGCATTACGGCGGCGGCGCGCCACGTGGGTTTGTTGCATGGCATCCCCGAGCCGGTCAGCGAAGGCGAAGCCGCCAATCTGAAACCCAGCCAGGTGCTTTATCTGTGCACGGGCAGCCAGGGTGAACCGCGCGCGGCGTTGTCGCGTATCGCCGATGGCAACCATCCGCTGGTCAAGCTCGGCAATGGCGACGCCTGCATCTTCTCGTCGCGTGTCATCCCGGGCAACGAGATTTCGATTCGTTCCCTGCAAAACCGGCTATCGGACATCGGCGTCGAAATTCACACCGAACGCGACCACCCCGGCATCCACGTGTCCGGCCACCCGTGCCGCGACGAACTGAAGGATATGTACGCCTGGGTGCGGCCACGCGTCGCCGTGCCGACCCATGGCGAACGCCGCCATTTGCTGAAGCATGCGGCACTGGCCGCGGAACTCGGCATTGACGAACAGATCACGCCGCGCAACGGCGATATGGTGCGCCTGGCGCCCGGCCGCGCCGAGATCATCGACGAAGTACCGGCGGGTCGTTTGTTCGTCGACGGCGGCATGCTGGTGCCGGAAGCTTCGGACGCCTTGCGTGAACGACGTCACGCCGCCCACAACGGCATGATCTTTGTCGCCTTCGCGCTTGACAGCAAAAACCGCCTCTCCTCGATCGTAGATGTCCGCGGTCTTGGTCTGGCGTTCGAAGATGACGATACGATCTCCGATCAACTCGAAAACATGTGCCAGCTGGTCGAAAAAGCGGTAAGGGCCTTGCCAGCCGAAGCACGCGATGACGACGAGCAGGTCGAAATCCTGGTCGCGCGTGTCGTCAAGAAGGCCGCCCAGGCGATCTGGGATCGTCGTCCGATCGTTGAGACGATTATTTTACGCACCTAGAGCGGTCACACACTTCTCACAAACTGGCCTTGTTGGCCGTTTGCACAGCTCGCCGGTCACGCGAATGGATGTGTTCGCGCGTGTGGTGTCGAAATCGTGCCGATTTCGGTAACTTCCGCTGCGCAAGTCAATATTGATTTGGAATGTGTTCATACATTTTGTCAACCGTATCTAATTTATCATATTAACTATATATTAATTTGTATTTTAAACGTATTCCAGTGCTTATCCACAGAAAATCAATGTTGAATATATAATGCAAAACAAAGTCTGATACTCGGCCCGAGCTTGCGGTGAGGCTATCAAGCATTTGAAAGCGTTAAATATATCTGATAGCGCGAATTTCAGGATTTGACGAGGACGTAGGCGCCCGGCGCGTCCATTAACGGCTTCAATTTACCCTTTGCCGGGTCGCGCGGCGCCACCAGATTGCCAGAGCGTTCGTGAAGCCAACCGGCCCAGTGGGGCCACCAGGAACCGGGGTGCTCGACGGCGCCCGCCAGCCATTGTTCAAACGTTTCGGTATGCTTGTCGTTGAGCCAGTGCATGTATTTTTGCGCCGCCGGCGGATTGACGACGCCGGCGATGTGGCCCGAGCCAGCCAGGGTGAAAGTCACCGGCCCGCCAAACAACCGGGAGCCCTTGTAGACGGAACCCGGCGGCGCGATATGGTCCTCGCGCCCGGCTTGTTCGTAGACGGGGATCTTGACCTTCCTGAGGTCGATTTTCACACCATCCAGGACCAGTTTGCCCGCACTCAGCGCATTTTCACCGTAGAATTTGCGCAGATAAAACATATGCAAGGCCTTGGGCATGCGCGTCTGGTCGGCGTTCCAGCACAGCAGGTCGAACGGCGTCAAATCCTTGCCCATCAGGTAGTTGTTGACGAAGAACGACCAGATCAGGTCGTTGGCGCGCAAGGAATTGAAGGTATCGGCCATGGCCGATCCGGGCAGGACGCCGCCGGCGGCATCCATCTGGCGCTCCAGTTCCTTCAGCCACGATTCGCTGGTGAACAGCAGCAAATCGCCGGCTTCGGAAAAATCATGCTGGGCGGTGAAAAAGGTTGCAGAGGCAATGGATGTATCGCCTTTTTCCGCCATGTGCGCCAAGGCGCAGCCGAGCAGGGTGCCGCCGATGCAATAGCCTACGGCGTTGATTTGTCTGGCGCCGGTTTGTTCGAGGACCTTTTGCGTCGCTTCGTAGATGCCGCCGAAGAGGTAGTCCTCGAAGGTCGCATCCTTCATCGAGACATCCGGATTGACCCAGGCAGTCAGGAAAACGGTGAAACCCTGGTCGGTCAGCCACTTGATCAGAGAATTTTTCTGTTGCAGATCAAGAATATAGAATTTGTTTATCCATGGCGGGAAGATCAGCAGGGGGATTTCGCGCACCTCGGGCGTTGTCGCATCATATTGCAGCAGCTCGAAATAGGTGCCGCGATAGACCACCTTGCCCGGCGTGGTGGCGACGTTTTCGCCGACCTTGAAGCGGTCATAATCGGCCTGAGAAATCATCAGCTTGCCGTCGCCGCGTGCCATGTCGTCGGCGAACTTCTGCATGCCCTTGACCAGGGTTTCGCCTTTTGACTCCATCAGGGCGCGCAAGGCCACGGGATTGGTCATCAGGAAATTCGACGGCGACATGGCGTCGGTCAGCAGCTTGGTGAAGAATTCGGCGCGGCGCTTGACGATCGGGTCGACACCCTCGGCGCTGCTGATCAGGTTGTTGATCCAGTTCGACGACAGCAGGTAGGACGATTTCATCATGTCGAACATCAGATTTTCGTTCCATTGCGGGTCAGAAAATCTCTTGTCCTTACTGGCTGTGGGCGCACCAGGATCGGATTGTGGGTTAAGCGAACGCCGCGTCATGCGTCCCCACAATTCAAGGTAACCGTTCAGCAGTTCGCTCTGCGCCTCGACCAGCTTGTCGGGTTTGGCGGCCAGAGACGACATGATTTCGCCCATAGCTGGCCCGACCTGGAAGGGATCGGCCGGTGCGGCGCCGGCGTCATTGCCTGGCTGTTTGAAAACGGTTTTGGCCAAGGCACTTTGCGCCGTCATCGTCGCCTTGGCGATGTTAAGCGACAGGGCTTCGAGATTTCTGACGGTATTGGGGTCGAACAACGGATCGCTGGCCGGCGAAGACGCCTCGGCGAAAGCCGGGCTGGGGGAGACCGTTTCCGGAACCGGCTTGGCCGCAGTCTTTTCGATAACGGGTTTCCGGGGCGTGGCCTTTTTGGCCTTGGCTTTGGCGGCTCCAGGGATGGCGGCGGGTTTCGGCGTCTTGACCATGTCAGGCCCCTCGCGGGTATGAGATGCGGTTTCGCGGTCGCATGACGCGGTTTCGCCTTTGAAAGCAACTAAATTTATATTTTTGTTGTTTTCATGCAAGGTGCGGGGGTAAATTGCGAGGCAGGTAAACGCCGCTGACGGAGACGGCCTTGATGAAATTCGCGCAGGTGACATCGGCGTTTGCGATGGCGATATGTGCCGGTTTCGCGTTCGGCGGCACGGCTCGGGCGCAGGATGCCCAGCCGGCCCAGGTCGCGGCGCCGTCCCCGCAAACGACCGCCATCGTCGATCCGCCGATCGAACAGGCGCCGGTCATTTCCGCGCCGGCCCCGGTCAGCGGACTGACCATGCCGAAATGGTCTGAATTTCCGGTGCCGCCCAAGGGCGTACCGACGCCGGCCGACATTGCCGTCCAGGTGAAAACCCAGAACGACAAGGCCAAGGGATTGACCAATGAAGTGGCCGCCCTCAACTGGGATCCGGAGGATGCCGAGACGGTGCGCAAGGAAACTATAGCGCGCCTCGACCCCGACATGATGAAGCCGCTCGACCAGCCGATGTCGGCGACCGCCATCGAAGCCTTCGCCGCCGATCTGCGCCGCAAGGCCGTTCCGCCGCCGGTCGCGAATTGAACGACTTCCGCCTGTTCATGACAGTGCAGGTCTGATAGGACCTGATCGCCCGGGACGGTTGCCATGCCGCCGGGGCACTTTCCCGTGGAGCTGCACGCAAAAAACAGATGCGGCCCATTTCACACCTGCTTAAGCCACGTGAGAAAAATGCCAGAAACAACGGATTTTCAACATAAAACCATGCCCGTCGCCCAGGATTTCGACCTCAGTCTCGATATCGTTCGCGTCGCCGAGGAAGCCGCCATCGCCGCCTATGCCTGTGTTGGCGGCGGCGATGAGAAGGCGGCCGACCAGGCGGCGGTCGACGCCATGCGCAAGGCGCTCAACGCCATCGACATGGATGGTCGCATTGTTATCGGCGAAGGCGAACGCGACGAAGCGCCGATGCTCTATATCGGCGAAAAGGTCGGCACCGGCAAAGGGCCGGCTATCGATATCGCGCTCGATCCGCTCGAAGGCACGACGCTGGCCGCCAAGGCCATGGCCAATGCCCTGGCCGTCATTGCGTTTGCACCGCGCGGCGGCATGTTGCACGCGCCCGACACCTATATGGACAAGATCGCCATCGGCCCGGGCTATGCGCCGGGCGTCGTCGATCTTGACGCCACGCCGGAAGCGAATGTCAACGCGCTGGCCAAAGCCAAGGGCGTGAAGGTTTCGGAGATCGTCGCCTGCGTGCTGGACCGGCCGCGCCACGACGGCATCATTACCTCCCTGCGCAAGGCCGGCGCGCGCGTGCACCTGATCACCGACGGCGATATCGCCGGCGTCATCCATACGGCGCAGGCCGAAACCGGCATCGATATCTATCTCGGTTCGGGCGGCGCGCCCGAAGGCGTGCTGGCGTGCGCCGCGTTGAAAAGTGTCGGCGGCCAGTTCCAGGGGCGGCTGATCTTTCGCAACAACGACGAGCGCGGCCGCGCCGAGCGCCTGGGCCTGACCGACTTCGACCGCAAATACCTGCTTGACGATCTTGTCAGCACCGATGCGGTTTTCATTGCCACCGGTGTGACGCATGGCGCACTTTTACGCGGTGTGCAAAAGGAAATGTCGCCGCGCGGCGAAGCTTTCGTCACCACCGAAAGCCTGGTCATGATGTCCAAGACCCGGACTGTGCGCAAGCTTTCCATGCGCCGGCCGCTCATGGCCTGAGATGAGCGCCGGACCCGCCCGCGAAGCCGCCCTGAAGACCGTGACGTCCGAGCCTTATCTCGGCGTGGCGGCGTCCCTGACCGGGCGGGTCTGGCGCGAACGCATCGCCGACCTGGGCGTCACCCCGGAAGCCTTGCGCGGTCTCGTCCATCGCCTTGGCCTGATGAACCTTGTCGATGATGATTTTGTCGAACCGCTCGGCCGTTTCATTGCCGGTCGCGGCATTACAGGCGAAAGCCTGCACAATTTCGTCAACCCCACGCTGAAGGCACTGTTCCCCGATCCGCACTGTTTCATGGATATGGACAAGGCCGTCGATGCGATTTTAAATGCTATCGCGTCTAATGCAAAAGCATGTGTTTTTGCGGACTACGATGTCGATGGCGCCACGTCGGGCGCGCAACTGGTGCGCTGGTTTCGCGCCATGGGCCGTGAGTTGGCGGTCTATGTACCCGATCGCATGACCGAGGGCTACGGCCCGTCCAACGCCGCCTTCGATCGTCTGAAAGCACAAGGCTTCGACCTGGTTATCACGGTCGATTGCGGAGCCATGGCACACAAACCCTTGCAGCACGCCGCCGATATCGGCCTCGATGTCGTGGTCATCGATCATCACCTGATGCGCGAGGATCCGCCCAGGGCGCTGGCCGTCATCAATCCGAACCGGCCCGGCTGCCTGTCGGCCCAGGGCAATCTGGCGGCGGCGGGTGTCGTCTTCGTGGTGCTGGCGGCGCTCAATCGCGAAGCCGAAAAACGCGGCCTGTTCGCAGGGGGGAGCAAGCCGGACCTGATGAGCCTGCTCGACCTGGCGGCGCTGGGCGCCATCTGCGACGTCACGGCCCTGACCGGCTTCAACCGCGCCTTGGCGGCGCAGGGACTGAAGATCATGTCGCAACGGAAAAATCCCGGCATCCGCGCGCTGATGGAGGTGGCCGGCGACGGGGCAGGGGGCGCTACAAAAGACGCCATCAGCCTGATGAGCACCTTCCATTCCGGTTTTGTCATCGGTCCACGCATCAATGCCGGCGGCCGGGTCGGACGTTCCGATCTCGGCATTCGCCTGCTGTCAACCGACGACGACGAGGAAGCCAAAGCCCTGGCGCATGAACTGGACGACCTCAATCGCCAGCGCCGCGATATCGAAAGCGGCGTGCTCGACGAAGCCATCCGGACGGCGGAAACGCAGGGCCTGTGGCCGACGGAAGATCCCGTCATCGTTATCGCGCGTGACGATTGGCATCCCGGCGTCATCGGCATCGTGGCCGGGCGCCTGCGCGAACGCTGGCGCAAGCCCGTCATCGTGATCGGCATCGATCCGGTTAGCGGCATGGGCAAGGGGTCGGGCCGGTCGCAGGCCGGCATCAATCTCGGCGAAGCTGTCGGCGCGGCTTTTGAGGCCGGCATCCTGCTGTCGGGTGGCGGGCACGCCATGGCGGCGGGGCTCAGCATCGAGGGCGAGCGCATCGGTGAATTCCGTCGTTTTGTCTGTGATTACGTCGACACCCATGTCGGGGAAGGCGATCAGGCGGAACCGGTCGAGATCGACGCCATCCTGTCGCTCAAGGCGGCGTCGCGCGCCTTCTTCGACAGGCTCGACCTGCTGGCGCCCTACGGCCAGGGCAACCCCGAGCCCTTGCTGGCCTTCGCCACCGTGCGCATCGGCTATGCGTCGGTGATGAAGGGCGGACACATCCGCTGCGACCTGACGGATGAAAGCGGCCACAAGCTCAAGGGCATCATCTGGCGCGCGGAAGGCACGCCGCTGGGCGATGCCCTGCTGCGCCCGACGGGGCTCGTACACGTGCTTGGGCGCCTGAAAGCCGATGATTATATGGGCCGGCGCGGCGTCCAGCTCGAAATCGAGGACATCGCCCTGGCAACGGGCTGAGCGCCTTGTGGATGAGGCAAAAAATGTGCAAAATAGCCCTTGCACGGCCGGATGATTGCGGCTAACAAGCGCACCTCCTGAACGCGGTCCCTTCGTCTATCGGTTAGGACGTCAGGTTTTCAACCTGAAAAGAGGGGTTCGACTCCCCTAGGGACTGCCAGGACTTTCCGCTACGTCAATCGCTTATTCACGCGAATGTGCGGCTTATCCACTCATTTTTCCACAGTGATAGCGGTCTCAGGCTCAACCGTGATCACGAATCTGCTCGCTATAAGCGATTTTTTGCCGTAAATTTCCCAATTCATGCGAATATTCTCTCTTTAGCTCTCCCAAATTGAGATATCCGTGTTATGATGAGGGCGTTGTCACTGACTTCCTGACGACATGGTGAGGATAAATGAGTGTGTTTGATTATAGCAACAAAAACGAAGCCGACGAATTAGTAACGATTTCGGGTCATGTGAAGTGGTTCGACGCCGCAAAGGGTTACGGCTTTATCGTTCCGCAGGATGCCGCTCTTACCGGGATGCGTGACGTTCTGCTCCATATCTCTTCCTTGCGCGACCTGGGGCGTGATTCCGTCCACGAAGGCGCCAGGATTGCCTGCAAGATCGCCAAGCGCGCCAAGGGCTGGCAGGTCATCGAGATCGATCATCTCGATGCCGCGGCCGACGGGGGGCATGCCCACGTGCGCATCGAACCGGTCCAGCGGTCGCCGCGCACGGTGACCGAGGGCATCCGGGTGGGCGATCTCGAAGCCGCGACCATCAAATGGTTCAACCGCACCAAGGGCTACGGCTTCGTGGTGCGCGGCAACGACCCGACCGACATCTTCATCCATATCGAGACCTTGCGTCGTTATGGCCTGGAAGACGTCCAGCAAGGCGACACCATCATGGTGCGCTTCGGCGAAGGCCCCAAGGGGCTGGTCGTGACCGAGGTTCATCCGCGGGCGCTGGTCTAGGCCTTTACCGGTCGGCGATAACATGAGCGCGGGCAGTTTTTGTCCGCGCCTGTTGTCGTTTGCGATCTGGGCCATGCTTTCGCGCTTATCCACGGCTTTTTCCATGAGCCGCCAAAGCGGGCGGATAAAAGTCGGGCGTGGCTCGATTTTTCCGAAGACGGGGGCTTGCGGAGCCTGCGAAAAAAAGGCATGTAGCGCGCCTCTCGGGTTTCGCTCAGAGCAAACGGGGTGTAGCGCAGCCTGGTAGCGCAGCTGTTTTGGGTGCAGCAGGTCGGAGGTTCGAATCCTCTCGCCCCGACCAGCTTTGAAACGAGAGACACTTTATAGTCGGGGCGTAGCGCAGCCTGGTAGCGCGTCTGCTTCGGGAGCAGAAGGCCGGAGGTTCGAATCCTCTCGCCCCGACCATTAAAAAAGGCAGCCGTAAGGGCTGCCTTTTTTAATGGTCGGGGCGAGAGGTATTTTGAAGAACTTGCTGGATGGCAGTTTGGCTAAGCGTAGCGGAACCAGTTTTCTCGTTCCCGCGGCGTACAGGCGTATTTATGCAGGCCTATTTCGCTCCATTACCCTTATTGACCTTCCTTTTGCCAAGTCGTAACTAGCAAGGACCCACAAGGATTCCCCCATGTTCGCGCGCATTTTCAAACCCGCCAAGACCGCCATGCAATCAGGCCGGGGCAAGACCCACGATTGGGTGCTGGAATTCGAGCCGAAATCGGCACGCACGCCGGATCCGTTGATGGGCTGGTCATCCTCGGGCGATACCGACGCCCAGGTGCGCCTGACCTTCGAAACGCGCGAACAGGCCATGGCCTTCGCCGAGCATCACGGCATTCCGTTCCGTCTGGTCGAGCCGGAATCGCCACCGAAGATCATCAAGGCCTATGCCGACAATTTCGCCTTCGGGCGCAGACAGAGCTGGACACACTAGGCTCCGCTTTCAGGGCTCCGTAGCTCAACTGGATAGAGCATCCGCCTTCTAAGCGGACGGTTACAGGTTCGAGCCCTGTCGGAGTCGCCATATCCCGCCTTGTGGGCCCGTTTTAACATTCTGTTAGATATTTGTTACCAGACTTGGTCGATCAGGATTCGCCGGTGATGACTGGCGTATCCAGGCTGACCTGGCCCCATTCCGCCCACGAGCCGTCGTAAAGCGCGGCTGCGGTATGGCCAAGTTCATCCAACGCCATACTCAGGATGGCTGCGGTCACGCCTGAACCGCAGCTTGTCACGACCCTGCTGTCTGCATTGAGACCGCGCGCGGCGAACAGATCGACCAAACCTGCTGTAGATTTCAAGGCGCCGTTCTCGATGAGGTCCGAGGCCGGCAGGCTGCGGCTGCCGGGCATGTGACCCGATCGCAAGCCGGTGCGCGGTTCCGGGGCCGCGCCGTCAAATCGCACCTTCGGCCGGGCGTCGAGCACCAGGTAGCTTTTCGCTTCAAGACCTTGCCGTAAAGTCTTTAAATCCATAACCTTTTGGTTCTGGAATTGCGGCTGGTACACAACACATGCAGGCGCCGGAATGTCATTGCTTAAAGGCAAGCCGGCCGCTTTCCATGCCGGCAGGCCACCGCGCAAAACCTGGACCTGGGCGTGCCCCATCAATTTGAATGTCCACCATACGCGGGCGGCGGAAAACAGGCCCTGGCGGTCATAGACGACGACATGATCGTCCGCCGATATGCCCATCTCTCCAATAGCCTTGGCAAAGACCTCAGGCGACGGCGCCATGTGCGGCAGGGTCGTATCGTGATCGCTGATCTTTTCAATATCGAAAAACTGTGCGCCGGGGATGTGCTCGGCGACAAACAGGGCGTGCATGTCGGTGCCGTCCAGCGCCCAGCTGCCATCGATCACGCGAACGGCGTTGTCATCCTGCAAGATCTTCAAGAGCTGCGGTTCGATCTGGTTGCTCATTCGGTGCCCCTGTGTTTATAGGCTTCAAGTGCACGATTGCGGGCGAAGGCATGGTCGACGATCGGCTGTGGATAATCTGCCGGTTTGCCAGTATCATCAAACAGATCGCGCGATGATTTGCTGTGAATTCTGCTTTGATAACCGGCGATGTAACGCGTCCGGTAAAGCCCGGCCGGATCGAACTTTTCGGCCTGGGTCATGGGGTTGAAAATACGGAAATAGGGCGCCGCATCGGCGCCGCAACCGGCCACCCATTGCCAACTGGCCGGATTGTTGGCGGGATCGGCGTCGACCAGGCAATCCCAGAACCATTCTTCGCCGCGCCGCCAATCGACCAGCAAATGCTTGATCAGGAACGAGGCGCAGACCATGCGCACGCGGTTGTGCATGTAACCTGTCCGCCAAAGCTCGCGCATGCCGGCATCGACCAGGTCATAGCCCGTTTCACCGCGGCACCAGGCGCGAAAGTCGCCATCATCATCGCGCCAGGGGAAATGGTCGAAATCGTCGCGGAAATTGGTTTTATGCAGATGCGGCTGCTGGTCGAGCAGGCCGTAGGAAAATTCGCGCCACGCCAGTTCGGAGCGAAACTTGGCGGCTGAAGCGGCGAGGGCGGTATCTTCCCTGACGGCCTTGTCGAGTTCGAACAGGATTCGTCGAGGGCTGATTTCGCCGAAGCGCAGATGCGGTGACAAGTGCGAGGTCAAATCCTTGTCCGGGCGATCGCGGCCCTCGCCATAATTCTCGAGGTTATGCGCCAGAAAGTGACGCAAGGCCGCGCGTGCGCCGCGTTCCCCGGGCGTGAAACGGTCGAAGCCGGCCGCCCAGTCGATGCCCGAAGGCGTACGTGTCGCATCGAGACCAAGATCGTCGATCGCAAGGGACAAGGGCCAGGCTTCTGGTGCCGGCCACGGTTGGATGTGGTGGCTCGACATGTGCGCAATATCGCAGAATCCCGAGGCCTGCAGTGCTTTGTAGAAAGGGGTAAAGATCCGAAACGGCTTGCCTTCACCTGTTTTTACCAAATTCGGCGGCGCTAAAAGCGTGTTATTATACCTTAAAAATTCAATGCCATGGCCTTTCAGATCAACTTCAATACGCTCATCGGCAGCTTCTGATTCAGGGTCAAATTTATGCGAATAAATAACCGTTTTTGCTGATAATTTTATGCAAATTTTCGGCAAAATCTTCTCAGTTTTTCCAGAGCCAATAATCAATCTTGACGCACATTTTTGCAGCTCTTCATCTAAAACCTTAAGAGATCGGTGCAGCCACCATTTCGATGCTGCTCCCAGAGGGCGCGTCCCCTTACTTTCATCATAAATGAATACCGGCACAATCGGCCTTCCCGAGGCCAGGGCTTCGGCGACTCCGGCGTGATCCTGCAGACGCAGATCGTAGCTGAACAACAGGATCACCGGACTGCCGGTCACGGAAAGGTGCGGATGTTTTTCGCTCATGACCGCGGAGCTTACGCGAAAAAACCTTGCCTCATCAAGGCGTGTTCGGCAAAAGGAGGACCATGAACGCGTCCGCCAAAATCCCTCTGAGCTGTTGCATCATCACGCTCAATGAAGAGTATCGCATCGGCGACTGCATTCGCGCGATCGAAGGGCTGGTCGACGAGATCGTGGTCATCGACAGCGGTTCGACCGACCAGACCAAAGCCATCGCCGAAGGACTGGGCGCGCGGGTCATCCACCACGACTGGCCGGGTTACGGGCCGCAGAAACGCTACAGCGAGGACTGCGCGCGCAACGACTGGATCCTCAATCTCGATGCCGACGAGATGGTTTCGCCAGAACTTTATAACGAAATCAAAGTCCTGATGTCGGCGCGGCCGCCACTCAACGCCTATCGCTTCAAGATCAAGAACGTCTATCCCGGCAAGACCCATCCGCGCCTCTGGGCCGATTACCATAACTATGTCCGGCTTTACGACCGCCGCGTCGTTCGTTTTCGCGAAAGCCAGGTCCACGATACGGTCGACACCAAGGACGAGCGCGTAGGCCAGCTCAAGGGCGCCGTTATCCATTATTCGGCGCGCTCGTACGAACACATCCGCAGCAAGCTCGATTCCTACACCAATCTCCAGGCCAAGGTCCTGACCAAGCCGGCATGGATGATCTGGTCGCGCCTGCCGTTTGAATATCCGGCGGTTTTCCTGCGCTACTACCTGTTCCGCTGCCACTTCACCGGTGGTTGGGACGGTCTCTATTCCAGCCATCTCGCCGCCCAGGCGCGCTTCAATCGTCTGCGCAAGATCCTGGCGGCGCAAAAGGCGCCCAAGCCGGCCACGGCGCCCTGAGCAGAGATGTCGGCGCGTGAAAAACCGTCTTTCTGGCAGGATATGGGCTGGCGCCTCGAAGCCCTGGCCTATGACGCTTTCGTCGCCCTCATGCGAAGCCTGCCGATCGATACCGCTTCCGATCTCGGCGGCTGGCTGTTCCGGACGGTAGGGCCGCTGACCTCGACGCAAAGGACGGTCGTCGCCAATATCGATATCGCTTTCCCGGATATGGCGCCGGCGGCGAAAAAGGTTTTGATCGCCCAACAATGGGAAAACACCGGCCGCACCACGGCGGAATTTCCTCTGATCGACAAGATGGGCATGGAGAGCGGCCGTGTCGAAGTCATCGGTTTCGAGCGCCTGAAAGCCATCGCCGAAGGCGGCCATCCGGTCGTCATTATTTCGGCGCATCAGTCGAACTGGGAACTGACAGGCGTGCCGCTGTTCGCGCTCGGCATCGTCTTCCAGATCACCTATCGCGCCGCCAACAATCCTTATGTCGACGAACGCATCAAGGCCGGACGTCATCGCTTCGGCGCCCGTCTGTTTGCCCCGAAGGGCGGCGACGGTGCCAAGGAACTCCTGCTCGGCATGAAGAAGGGCGAGTCGGTCTTCCTGATGAATGACCAGAAATTCAATCGCGGCGTACCGACGCCCTTCTTTGGCCATATCGTCGATACGGCGCCAGGGCCAACGCGTCTGGCGCAGAAATTCGGCACCTATCTTCAGCCGATCACGGTGCGGCGGCTGCACAAGGCGCGTTTCCAGGTGATCGCGCATGAGCCGATATACGTCGACGATACCGGCCATAAGGGTGAGGATATCGACACAACCGTCTGCAAGATAAGCGCTTTCGTTGAAGGAGTCGTCCGCCGTGATCCGGCCGACTGGTTCTGGGTGCACAAACGTTTTCGCGGCGAAACCTATCAGGCCGCCAAGGCCGCACATCCAGCCGGCGCGTCAGATTAGGTCACAAAATGTGAAGCCCACATGCTTTCCAAGCCGGGCCGCTGCCCGTACGCTCATGTCCTGGGAAACGCTCACGCCATGTGGACACAGATATTACGCAAACGCCGCCTGAGCCTGCTGATCGGCGGAGCTGTCGGCGCGTTCCTGGCCTTCGCGTTTTTCTTCCTGCAAAACGATATTCACCGCAATCATCTCGACCCGAAGATCCCGTTTCAGGTCTATAAGCCGCCAGCCGCGCCCGATTATACCAAGGTCGATAGCTGGTATCTCGATCCGGCCCTGGCCAATTTTTATGCCGATCCGCGCAAGGTCGATGTCTTTTTCGTCCACGCCACCAGTTTCGATGGCGGCAAGGCGTGGCTGGGCGGGATCGACAGCAATGCCGCGGTGAGCGAGGTGGAACGCGTCCAGTTGCCCAACTATGCCGCGCCGTTCGCCATCATGGGCAATATCTATGCCCCCAAATATCGCCAGGCCAGCCTTTATACGCAATTGACGCTGCGTGAAGACTCCGTCGAAGCCCGCGCCTTCGCCTATGGCGACGTTCAGCGCGCCTTCGCCGAGTTCCTCAGGACCCGGCGCGGCGGCAAGGGGTTTGTCATCGTCGGTATCGAACAGGGCGGATTATTGGCCGAACGGCTGGTGCACGACGTTGTGGCCGCCGACCCAAAACTGAAAGCGCAGCTTGTGGCCGCCTATTTCCTGGAAACGTTTGTGCCGACGGGGGCGGTCGAAGGGCCGTCGGCGCCTTTTCCCGCCTGCGAGAGCCGCCAGCAGACCGGCTGCATCTTTTCCTATGTCAGTGTCGATGGCGGGCGGCCGGACAAGGCCCTGCAGGTACTGCAGAAATCGGTCTACTGGCAGGGCGGTAACCTGGAGCCGGTCAGCTCACAAAAGGCCTTGTGCATCAATCCCCTGACCGGAACGCCGACACCGGACGCCATCGATGCGCGCCACGCCTTGGGCGCCACCAACGCCACCGGCCTGGAATGGGGTATCGAACCCGCCGTCATTGCCCGCAAGGTTGCGGCCCATTGCCTGAGTGGCCTTTTGTTCGTCGATAAGCCCAAGTCGCCGTCCTTTGAAGACAGCGGGTCGTGGGAGGATCAAAGAAAAGTCAATCCTTACAATCTGTTTTATAGTGATCTTCAGGCTGATATGCGTGCTCGCTGGCTGACTTTCAGCGGTAGCTAGTCCTGTTTGTCGGGTTGATCGGCACGCCAGTCGAACAACTGTCGCAACACGTCCAGCGCCTTGCGCCGCCCATCGGGCAGGTTGTCGCCATGATCGAGAATATAGACGGCATCGCGTGCCGCCATCGCGATCAGGCCGGCATGGCGCACCGGGTCGACGAAACGATAGTCCGGAAAGCCCGATTGCCGTGCCCCCAGGATGTCGCCTTCGCCGCGCAATTTCCAATCCATCTCGGCTATCTTGAAGCCGTCTTCGGTATCGCGCAGCAATTCCAGCCGCGCCTTGGCATTTGCCGACAGCGGCGTATCGTACAGCAGGATGCAGGCGCTCTTGTCGCGCCCCCGGCCGACGCGTCCACGCAACTGATGCAGTTGCGCCAAGCCGAAACGCTCGGCCTGTTCGATGATGATGATCGAAGCCGTCGGCACATCGATGCCAACCTCGACCACCGTTGTGGCGCAAAGGATTCGCGTTTCGCCCGAGGCAAAGCGACTGACAACCGCGTCCTTGTCCTCGGAGGGCATGCGGCCGTGGACGAGGCCGATCGGCATGCCCAGCGCCTCACTCAGGTCGCGGTAGCGCGCCTCGACGGCGATCAGGTCCGACTCGGACGTCTCCTCGACCAGCGGACAAATCCAGTAGGCTTGCGAGCCGCCGTCAACAGCGGCTTTCAGCCGAGCCATCACTTCGGCTAAGCGCTGGCGTGGCAACACAGCCGTGTGAATCGGCTGGCGCCCGGCCGGCTTTTCATCGAGAATACTGAGGTCGGCCTCGCCATATTGCGTCAGTGCCAGGGTTCGCGGAATGGGCGTGGCCGACATCGACAGGTAATGGACAGCCTCGCCCTTGGAAAACAGGCGCTGGCGTTGCGACACGCCGAAGCGATGCTGTTCATCGATCACCGCCAGTTGCAGCGCCTTGAAGTCGACGCCTTCCTGAAAAACAGCATGGGTGCCGAAAACGACCTGGGTTTCGCCCGAAGCAACGCCGGCACGCTTGCGTTCGCGCAAGGCTCCCTTGTCTCGGCCGGTCATGATCTGTGAAGCAATGCCGATAGAATTCAGAATTGGCAGGGCTTTTTCAAAATGCTGGCGTGCCAGGATTTCGGTCGGCGCCATCATGACGCTCTGGAAACCGGCTTCGGCCATGTCGATCATGGCTACCAGCGCCACCAGGGTCTTGCCAGCACCGACATCACCCTGGATTAATCGATTCATGCGAAAACCGGCGCGCAAATCGCCGCGAATATCGCCAATGGCGCGAATTTGCGCGCCCGTGAGGACAAAGGGCAGGCTTTTTACAGCATTGTCTGCCCATATGTGACAATCGATCGCGCGCGCCGGCGTATTCTGACGAAACTGCTTGCGGCTTTTCAACGCCAATTGATGCGCCAGGGCTTCATCGTAGGCCAGTCTCTGCCGTGCTTTCGCATCGGGATCGAGTTCGAGTTCGCTTTGTGGCGCGTGCGCCATCTCCAGCGCGGCATGGAAGTCGGGCCAGGCGAACCTGGTCGCGACGGCCGCATCCTGCCATTCGGGCAGGGCGGGCAGGGATTTCAGCGCCGCTTGCGCCAGCTTGCGGATTGTGCGTGACGACAGATCGAGCGTGGCGGGATAAACCGGTTCGCACGCCGGAATATCATCGGCGCGCGCATCGTCGACCAGGTAATCGGGATGCGGCATCTGCAAATGGCCGCCGAAAGTTTCGACCTTGCCGCTGATCAGCCGGCGCGCGCCCACCGGATGCTGCTGTTCGAAGCCGCGAATGCGATGAAAATAGATCAGTTGCAGGCTGTCATGATCATCGTGGACCTCGACGCGGTAAGGGCCGTTCGGTGGCGATTTCGGGTAGCCGCCGATGGTCACGGCGATGGTCTGCACCTCGCCGGGCCGCGTGTTGCGCAGGGTAACGAGCGGGCGTTTAATCACTCCTGTCGGCAGGAAGAAGGCGAGATCGCGCACATATTTGCCGGCATGGCTCACCAGGATCGGCGCCAGCTTCGGGCCGACGCCTTTCACGCTTTCGATCGGGGCGAAATAGGGGAACAAAATTTCTGGGCGCATGGGCTTATCAAGCATCAAAAATGCTTTATGAGAAGCCCTCGAAAGGTGGCCGAACCCGATGTCTGTGAGTGAAAACGACGCCAGAGCGGCGCGCCTGAAAAAACTGTCGTTCCGGGCATGGCGCCGCGGCTTCAAGGAAGCCGATATCATTCTCGGCCATTTTGCCGATGAAGAATTGCCGGCGATGAGCGATGCCGACCTCGACGTCTTCGAGGTTCTGCTCGAAGTGCCCGACCAGGATCTCTACGGCTGGATCATCGAACGCGATGAGACACCGCCGTCTTATCAATCGCAAATTATGCGAAAACTCAATATGTTCTATAAAACAGCTTACAAAAAACTCTGAACCATGACCGCCCTGTCCGATATCCTCCGCGCCCCGAAGCCGCTCACCTTGAGCGGTTGCCCGGAAGGCTTCGAAAGCCTGATTGCCGCCGATCTGGCCAAGGGCGACGGCGTCAGCGTTTTCGTGGCGCGCGATTTCGCCCGTATGAACGCAGTCGCCGATTCGCTGAAATTCTTCGCGCCCGAGCTCGATATCCTGCCGTTCCCGGCTTGGGATTGCCTGCCTTATGATCGCATGAGCCCGACGCCGGGCATCGTCGCGCAGCGCATGTACGCCCTGACCAAATTGCTCGGCTTTATGGCGCAAAAGCCTGAAAAGCCTATCCTTTTGTTGACGACGGCCAATGCCACGGCGCAACGCGTGCCGCCGCGCCCCGTGATTGCCTCCGGACAGCTAGCGCTCAAGCCGGGCATGACCGCGGATATCGCCGAACTGGAAACCTATTTCCTGGGGCATGGTTATGCCCGCGTATCGACGGTGGCCGAACGCGGCGAATTTGCCGTCCGCGGCGGTTTGCTCGATGTCTTTTCGCCGGATCACGAAGAGCCGGTGCGCCTCGATTTCTTCGGCGACAGCCTGGAATCGATCCGCAGTTTCGATCCCGAAACCCAAAGGTCGCTTAAGCAAATCCAGAGCCTTGATTTCACGTCGGTTTCGGAAATCAGGCTGGATGCCGACAGCATCCGGCGTTTTCGCCAGAACTATCTCGAAACCTTTGGCGCCGCCGGCGATGATCCGTTGTATGCGGCCATGTCGGCCGGTATCCGCCGCCAGGGCATAGAACATCTGTTGCCCCTGTTTTACGATCGTCTCGACAGCCTGTTCGATTACTTGCCGGACAACGCTTTGATCCTGCTCGACGCCTTGGCGGATAACGCCTTCGCCGAGCGCCAGGCGGCGATTGCCGATGCCTATAACCTGCGCAAGGAAGCGGGCGAGCAGAAGGGCGGCGGCGCCTATCGCGCCTTGTCGCCCGACCGGCTCTATCTCGATGAAAAGGAATGGAAAAGCCAGCTCGATCAACGCCGTGTCCGCCGTTTTGAACCTGGTGAACGCGAAGGGCCCGATGCGGTCGATCTCGGCGGCCGGCCGGGCCGCAACTTCGCCGAAGCCCGGCGGCTCGACGCGGTCAACCTGTTCGCTGCTGTAACAGATCACGCCAAGACTTTGTCGGCAAAAGGAAAACGCGTCCTGTTCGCCTCGTGGACCGATGGCTCGTCCGAGCGCCTGGCGGCCATGCTGGCGGATCATGGCCTGGAAGGCCTGCGTCTCGCGGCCAATTGGGCCGACGCGCAGAGTTTCGGGATTTCGGGAACAAAGGCCAAGCCGATCCAGCGTGTCGTGCTGCCGCTCGACCATGGCTTCGAAACCGAATCCCTGGCTGTCATTTCCGAAACCGATATCCTCGGCGACAGGTTAGCTCGCCCGCGCAAGCGGCGGAGAGCGCAGAACTTTCTGGCCGAAGCTTCAGCCTTGTCGCCCGGCGATCTCGTCGTCCATATCGAGCACGGCATCGGCCGCTATGAAGGTTTGAAAACCCTGGACGTCGCCGGGGCGCCGCACGATTGCCTTGACCTGCAATATGGTGGCGACGCCAAGCTTTATCTGCCGGTCGAGAACATCGACCTGTTGACGCGCTACGGCGCCGACAGCGATGACGCGCAGCTCGATCGGCTCGGCTCGGCCAGTTGGCAAGCCCGGAAATCCCGCGCCAAGCAGCGCCTGCGCGAAATGGCCGACGGCCTGATCCAGCTGGCGGCGGCACGAGCGATGAAGCACGGCGTCCAGGTCGATCCGCCGTCAGGCCTCTATGACGAATTCTGCGCCCAGTTCCCCTACGAGGAAACGGACGACCAGCTCAACGCCATCGCCGATGTGCTCGAAGACCTGGCCAAGGGTTCTCCGATGGATCGCCTGATCTGCGGCGATGTCGGCTTCGGCAAGACCGAAGTGGCCCTGCGCGCCGCCTTCGTGGTCGCCATGTCGGGCCAGCAGGTAGCCATCGTCTGTCCAACGACGCTTCTGGCGCGTCAGCATTTCAAAACCTTCAGCCAGCGCTTCCAGGGCTGGCCGGTGCGCGTCCGCCAGTTATCCCGCCTTGTCGCCAAAAAGGAAGCCGATGAGACACGCGATGGCCTCAAAAAGGGCGAGATCGAGATCGTCATCGGTACCCATGCGCTGCTGTCGGAACAGGTGAGCTTCAAGGACTTGGGGCTTGTTATCGTTGATGAAGAGCAGCATTTCGGCGTCAAGCACAAGGAAAAGCTGAAGACCTTCCGCGCCGATGTCCACATGCTGGCCCTGTCGGCCACGCCGATCCCGCGCACGCTGCAGATGGCCCTTTCTGGTATTCGCGATATGTCGATCATCGCCACGCCGCCGGTCGATCGCATCGCCGTTCGAACCTATGTACTGCCGTACGATCCTGTCGCCCTGCGTGAAGCTCTGTTGCGGGAAAAGTACCGGGGCGGCCAGGCCTATTACGTCGTGCCGCGTCTTAGCGATTTGCCCGATGTAGCTGATTTTCTTCGTGTTCAGGTGCCCGAGATCAGATTCATTATCGGCCACGGCCAGCTGTCACCAACGGCGCTGGAAGACGTGATGAGCGCTTTTTACGATGGCCAGTACGATGTGCTACTGTCGACCACCATCGTCGAATCCGGCCTCGACGTTCCGTCCGCCAACACTCTGATCGTCCATCGCGCCGATATGTTCGGCCTGGCGCAGCTGTACCAGATCCGCGGGCGCGTCGGCCGCGCCAAGGTGCGCGCCTTCGCCTATCTGACGACGCCGCAGCACAAGACCTTGAGTATCGCTTCGGAAAAGCGTCTCAAGGTCCTGCAATCGCTGGATAATCTAGGTGCCGGCTTCCAGCTGGCCAGTCATGACCTCGATATTCGCGGCGGCGGCAATCTGCTCGGTCATGAGCAATCCGGCCATATTCGCGAGATCGGTGTCGAACTGTATCAACAGATGCTGGAAGACGCCGTTGCCGAGCTGCGCCAGAAGTCCGATGAGAACCTGTCCGACCAGCGCAGTTGGTCGCCTCAGATCAACGCTGGCGCCGCCATCATGTTGCCGGAAAGCTATATCCCCGACCTCAATATCCGTCTGGCTCTTTATCGCCGCGTTTCGGAGGCAGAGAAGCGCGATGACCGTGAAGCCTTGGCGTCGGAGCTGATCGACCGCTTCGGCCCGATCCCGGAAGAGGCCGAGCAATTACTGAAAGTGGTCGGAATCAAGGGCTTGTGCCGAGAAGCTAATGTCGCGAAGCTCGATATCGGCCCCAAGGGCGCCATCGTCACCTTCCGCAATGATACCTTCAACAATCCGATGGGCCTGATCCAGCTGATCCAGTCTCGGCCGAATGACTGGAAACTGCGCCCGGATCAGAAACTGCTGGTCAAGGGCGAATGGCCGGAAGCCGGCCAGCGTCTCGTGGCGGCGGAAAAAATCATGCAGGACCTTGCAAGGCTGGCCGCGGCTTAGGGGCCGTACTCCATTAGGGTTTCGCCGCGGTACGAAGGCAAATGGCGCAGTGCCAGGAGCAAAACCTTAGGACAGAGTGATCTCTTTCAAGGCTTTGCGACGCCGCACTGCGCCATTTGCGTCGTACCCCGAAGGGGCGCCGCGGATTTTGCCCCTGAGGACGTTGAAGCGTCCTTGGAGTGTTGACACTCCGGCGGCCCCTTCGCCTGCTCAGGGACAAAATCCACTGGCGTCGCGACGGAAACCTAATGGAGTACGGACCCTAGACCGCCTGGCGATGGGCGCCGCCGATGGAAGCGGCCGCCCGCATCAGGGCATCGGCCGCGGCTTCACCGTCGCGCATCTGCGCCGCGCCGACGTCGAATTCGACAACATAGGGCGGTTTGCCGCCACCGGAATCGAAAGCCGTGCACCCCACCACCGCCGAGATGCGCTCACCGACATTGCGCGCGGCTTCCAGCGAGGTAGCAGGCAGGGCGAGGGCGAAGACGTCGTTGGACAGCCGGCCGCCGGTATCCTCGGCGCGGACGAGGCGCGCGATCATCGAGCCGATCTGCGGCACCGCGCGATCGAGGATCTGGCGCTGGCGGGCGCGCACCACCTCGGGCGTTTCGGCAATGCGCAGCACGCAGATGCTCAAGGGCCGGTTGCGCGCCGCCGCAGCCTGCGCCAACCGCGCCAGATGGGATGCAAAGAGGTCGCGCCCGAACAGGCCGGTGCCCTTGTCCATCTGCGGGTTGTGGCGCATGGCTTCCAACGTCTTGCGGATGGTTATCTGGCGGCGATGGGTCCGCGCCAGCCGCACCAGCCGGTCGCTGATTTCATTCAGCGACGCTTTCGGGTTGGCGATGTCGTTGACGCCGCGCAGGAAGGCGTCGCCCAGGTCGAGTTCGGCCGTCTTGTTCAGCCTGAGCAGCACCGGCGTGTGGTAAAGCCGCGTGTTGCGCCGCATGCCCGAGGCGATCGACAGCGCTTCCGAAGGCTGCGCGCCGCCCCACAGCAGCACGGCGTCAAAACTCTTGTCGTGCAGGTAATCGAAGGCGCTGTAGCTCGAAATCGCGGCCGTCACCTCGATGCCCTGCTGACGCATTTCGTGGGTGAGCGCGAGATATTCGGGATCGGGCTGGCCGATTGAAAGCAGCTGCAGCGGCGGCTGGCTTTCCATAAGCGAATCAAGGTCTTTCGCCGAAATCTTGAAAGTTTCGCAGCGCGTGTCGTACTCTTCCTCGGCGACGCAGGCACGTACCATGTGTTCGACGGCCACCACGATCTGCTGCGGATGGGCATCCTTGGTGAAAACCATGTCCCAGCCGGCCGGAACCACGTAATCGCCGTCGTGGCGCATCAGGATGACAGGCAGGCGGCGCGGCCTGGCGGCCTGGCGCAAGTCTTCGACCAGGCCCGGCCAGCTCGTTTGCGCGGCGGCGTCGACCAGAATGGCTTCGATGGCGATATCGCCAACCGCCAGGCAGGCGGCCTCGGCGTCATGGACGCTCAGGGTGCGCAGGCCGAGGCGATCGAGTTCCTCGCCCAAGCCTTGCAGCCAGCCGTCATTCTGGCTCAGCAGCAGCAAACGCGCATGAACGGCCAAATTACGCTCCCTGAACCCAAGTTCCGCCCCCGGTACCCGGCGCGATTCTTAAGAGGTAACAGTAAATAGAGTTGTAAGACAAGCTCAGCGCCGGACGCGGAAAATCCATTCGCCGTCACCGGCTTCGATGGACTCCAGCAGGTAATTGTTTTGATTGCAGAAATGCGGGACGTCGATCTGCGCCATCGGATCGTCGGCGCGCAGCGTCAGGGTCTGGCCGGGCGTCATCGTTTCCATCCGGCGGCGCAGTTTCAGCGTCGGCACCGGGCAGCGGTGGCCGCGCGCGTCGATGATCGCACCGGTTTCGGAAAGATTAGGCTCCATAAGCGAATCTTGGCATAAGCGGGCGGTGTTTGGGAGTCCCAAAGTGCGCCGCCGTCTTGCCCTGCTGACCTTGTTTTTGCTGTCCGCCGCCGTTGCCACGCGTGCGCCGGCGCAGATTTCCGTGCCGCTGGGGCCGGTGGCGGGAGCGCACGCCGACCTCTATGCCCGCATGACCGTGGCCGGCTTCGCCGCGCCGGTCGAAATCCATCAGTCCGGCCTGAAGACGCGCATGGACCTAAGCGAAGGCGGTGTGCTGCAATCCTATATCGCCGACCGCGACAAGGGCGTGCTGATCGCCATGACGGCCACGGGCCAGAGCCGCGTGGCCCTGGTCTTTCCGCTCGACCACAATGAAGGCATCGTGCCGCTGCCGCTCGACCTTGGCGTCCTGACGGCGGCCGGCACGCAGCTCCAGACCATCGGCGCTTCCATCGTCAATGGCCGTTCGTGCAAGCTGATGTCGTTTTCCGGTTACCTCAACCAGGCCGGCATGCTGTGCGTCACGCCCGACAATATCATCCTGCGCATGACCAAGTCCGGACGCCGCGATCCCTTGTTCGAAGTCACGGAACTGGCGGTGGCGCAGCAGGATCCGAAGTGGTTCAGGACGCCGCCCGATTACCAGGTGGCTGTCGTCCCGGCCATCGGCGGCGCTTCGGCCGCGACAGCGCCGGTCGCGCCTGACCCTGCCGCAATGCAAGCGGCGCCCGGAGACGACCCGTTGCCCAAGGTGATCTACAGCCAGCCCAAGACCAAACCTTAGAGGATGGGCTTAAAGAATACGGTTGGCGAAGGAAAGCACCAGGAAGTCGACCAGGGCGCGTACCCGTCGCGTGGCGTTGCGCCCCTGCGGCAACAGCAGGGTCACCGGCGTCATGCCCCAGTCGTAATCCTTCAACACCTGCTCGGCCTCGCCGGACTGGATGGCCGCGCCCGTAACGAACAGGGGCAACAGCGTCAGGCCCAGGCCCGATTTCACACCCTGCATCAGCATGGCGGCGCTGTTCGAACGCAGATGTGGCGTGATGCGAAAGCTGTGGTCCTGGCCATCGACGCGGTAGCGGTAAAGGTCCTGGGTGTTGATGCCGTTGTAATGCAGCATGCGATGTTGCGTCAGGTCTTCGGGCCGCATCACCGGCGGGTGCGACGCGAGATAGTCAGGGCTGGCCACCACCACGCGCCGTGACTGGCAAAGCCGGCGGGACGCCAGGTTGGAATCGGGCAGGTGGCCAAGCCTTACCGCCACATCGTAGCCCTCGTTGACGATATCGATGGTCTCGTCGCTGAAATTGATCTCCAGCTCGATGCGCGGATAATGACGGGCGAAATCGCCCAGCGCCGCCGCCAGGTAGTTGGCCCCGAAAAACACCGGCCCGGTGACGCGGATCGGCCCGGAAATATCGGTGATCGCCTCGGAAACGCTTTCGGCGGCGAATTCCAGCTGGGCCACCGCCACTTTCGCCTGGTCGTAATAGGTCTGGCCAACCTCGGTCAGGTGGGTGCCGCGCGCCGTCCGCTGCAGCAGTTGCGCCGCCAGCACGCGCTCCAGGCTGGCGACGCGGCGCGAAACGATCGACTTCGAGGAGTCGAGGCGCTGGGCCGCCCGTGCGAAACTGCCGGTTTCCGCAACCAGGAAAAAGGCGCGCAGGTCTTCGAGATCCAGACGTGAGTGTTCCATATTCAGCAACGCAGCAGGGTGAAATCCGTAACTTCCGGCAACGACCCTATGCGTCTATATGGCGAATGACAAGCCGTCCTGCGTCTGAAACGCGAAAACGGGCGAACGGCATTCTTCGAAAGGTGTTGTCATGTATATGTCCGCACATCCGCAAATCTACCGCACCCGCCGTATCGCGCGGCTTGTGCGCGCCATTCCGGCCGGCCATGGCGCCGTCCGGCTGAACCGCGTCATCGGCACGCCCGCGCTCGATCATCTCGATCCCTTCCTGTCCTTCGACGATTTCCAGTCGACCGCGCCGGTCACCTATATCGAGGACGTGCCGGATCATCCCTATCGCGGCTTTGAAACCGTGACCTACATGATCGAAGGCGGCATGCAGCATAGCGACAGCAAGGGCCGCGCCGGCGACGTCGGGCCGGGCGGGGCGCTATGGATGACGGCGGGCAGGGGCGTCATCCATTCCGAAACGCCGGTGCCGCAGGATGGCGCTGTCCATGGCGTCCAGCTGTGGCTCAACCTGCCGGCCAGCGACAAGCTGACCGAACCGCAATATCGCGACATTCCCGCCGAGGATATACCGGCCGTCATCTTCAAAAGCGCCGAGGTGCGGCTGCTGGCCGGGCGCTTTCATGGGCTGATGGGACCGGTGGCTTCCCCGGCGACGCAACCTTTCATCGCCGATGTCATTCTTGGCCACGAAGGTGAAATCGCCATAACGATTCCTGAAGATCATCAAGGCTTTATCTACGTCTTTTCAGGCGGCGTGGCGGTCGAGCAAACCCTGGTCAATCCCGGCCAGGCCGGCCTGCTCGACACAGGCAATGTCCTCAATCTCGTCGCCGGTCGCGACGGCGCCCGCGTGCTGGTGGCCACGGCCCGGCCATTGAACGAACCCATCGTTCGCCAGGGGCCGTTCGTCATGAACACCCAGGCCGAAATCAAGCAGGCCTTTATCGACTATCGCAACGGTCTCTTCTGACCGCCGATCCTAACCCGCCGTGACTTGTGTTACCTTGCCGCTGGTCAGGTCGACCAGGTTGTGGGCGTGCTGGCGGATCAAACCTTGCGTCGACGTATCGGTGTTGAACACGCTGTACCAGCCCTGCGGCTCGTGCGGCGGATCGCCGACATAGGCGGTTTCGCCACGCAGCATATGGTAATCGGCATGCAGGGCGCGGCCGGCGCCGCCCCATGCCCAGAAGTTCGAACCGGCCACCGGCGTGTTCTGCACGATGGCGTTTTCGACCGCGCCGTAGATCAGGCTATAGAACCTGTCCTTGTACGTGGTCGGCGTGCCGGGTTCGTAGGCGACATTGTCGCGCGGGAAGCCGAATTCCTCGAAAACCAAAGGCTTGTCGATCTGCTGGGCGATGGCGATGTGGCGTTCAATATAGTCCTGCACCTTGGCGGCGCCCGCGTCGAAGGTACCGCCAAGGTCCTTGGCATCGACCCACGACCAGTTCTGCGGCCAGATATGCGCCGTCAGATAATCTATGTGTTCATGGGCCCTTACCAGGATATCCTCATCCATATTGCAGCCCATCAACCCTTCGTGACCCAGCGAAATCAGGTGGTTGGCATCCAGCGAACGGATCAGGGCGCAGGTGTCGGCGATCCAGCCGCAATAGGCGTCGGTATTGGCCTTGACCGCCGCATCGCTGCCGCCCGGTCGCGGTTCGTTGCACAGCTGCCAGGCCATGATGGCGGGATCGTCCTTGTAGGCCTCGCCGGTGATCGAATTGGTGCGCTCGACGATCATCTTCACATAAGCCCAATAGGCCTGCTTGGCGGCCTCGGCGGCGTAGAATTGCGCTGAAAAATCAGCAAATTGTGGCCACGGGTGATTGGGGTCGTTCATATTGATGTAGGTGCCGCCATTGGTCCAGTACTGGTAGGTCACCATGCCGCCCGACCACTCCCAGAAATTGGTCAGGTACAGCACCGCCTTCATGTCGCGCTTGCCCATTTCGGCCAGCAGGAAGTCGAGACCGGCCAGCAGTTCGGCGTTATAATCGCCGGGTTTATTCGAAAACGCCGGATCGAGCGAATTGATCAGCGGCGACAGCTCCGACGAGCCGAGGACGCGCAGATTGACGACGCCCAGCGCCTTGAGATCGTCCAGTTCCTTGACCAGCCTATCGCGGTTGCCCGTTATGCCGGTCGAGCCGAGATAGGCGCCGTACCAGATATTGGCGCCGACATAGCGATAGGTCTCGCCTTTCAGCTTGAAATGAATGCCGTCGCGCGAAACGTAATCGCTGGCCTGATGCGTCGGCGGGGCGGTGACGATCGGTTGCGCCACATTGACTTCGGGACGGCGCCTGCGCCGCGGTTTCGCCTCCGCCAGGACATTCCATCCCAGGCTGAGGCCGGCGGCCAGGGCGCCGAGCAAGGTGCGACGGGGAAATTGTGACATGGACTCCTCCGGCTTGTTTTTATGGCGCAAGCTTAGGCCGGATAGGCCGTGTCGGCAAGCGAGCTTAATGAAAATAGAAATAGGAAAAGCCGGTATGGCCAAGTAAGACCGGTGACATACCATTGGGTATGTCAAGTAGAGCCATGCACTAGGGCCAAGTCATGCCGTTGCGCCGGCGGGTCACGCCGGCACGCCCAAGGCATACGGATGGGAGAGATACCGCCCAGGGATTCCCTAACCGAGTCAAAGAGTCGCAGAGATCGGTTGATAAAATCTAAAGGCCGTTGATATCGACGACCGCGTCGCCCTTGGCCAGCATGGCGTAACCGTTCATACGCTGGTAAGGACGCAGGCGTTCGGGTGGGGCGAATTTAATCAGGATCCGGGTCAACCAGTTGGTCGGCAGGCCGCGCCCAAGCCTGTAGCCTTCTTCGCCGATATAACGCATCTGCTCGACCTGCCAGCCTTCAGCCGCAAAGAAACGCGGCCAATCGAGAGGTTCGGGCCCAGGGAAGAAGAGAAAAGGGGCATTCTGGGCCAGGCGGCTTCGGATCTTGCCGCGCTGGCTCATCTTGAGAAAGAAGGGCGAAAAATAATCGGTCAACCAATGGGTTATGTGGCTTTGCTGATGCAGGTCGCGCGCCAGGGCGGCGACGTTTTCGTTGCTGAGATAGGGGATGACGCCCTCGGTCAGGACCAGGATCTTGTTGCCGCGCGCATTGAGCCCGGCCAACAGGCCCGCCCGCGCCGCGTCATCCGAAAGATCACAGGCGATACGCTCCAGGTGGCACTGCGGCTGCTCATCTTTCAGTACGTCGGACTTATAGTCGATAACGTGCGAAAAGTCGGCTTCAATCCATTGAAAAGACGGAGATAAATCCAGGCGGTAAGGACGCGTGTCCAGCCCGGCGCCGAGATTGACAACAAGGTCGACGCCGCCTTTGATGGCTTCCAGGATATAGGTGTCGATAACATGCGTGCGCAGCGCCATCGACCACGCCATCGCCTTTTCGATACCCATATGCCGGGCCAGTTTGCGTCCGCGTTCGCCGGCCAGCTTGATCGCCAGCGGATCATGAAAGAGCGCATCCTTGCGCTGCGTCTCGACCCAGCGGTAATAGGCAACCCAGAAGGCCGTATCGGACACCTGTTCGATCGATTCCGCCATCGAGAAAGTCCTTCGAAGCCTGGAGACAAGGCTATTAAACGAAGATCGGCATGCGGGGAATCGGTTTCCGTGGCGGACAAGGTGGGATTCGAACCCACGGTAGGCTTCCACCTACGGCGGTTTTCAAGACCGCTGCCTTAAACCACTCGGCCACCTGTCCCGCGCCAAACCGGGAAGGGCGCTTTTAGCCTCTGTCCCTTCTTATGCCAAGTCCAAAATTACCTGTGGCCACGGCCACAAAAAGCCGTCAATGGCCCTTAACCATGAATTTCCATCTTGGCCTTAGGATGATGCGCAAGATGACAGCGAAGTCGGGCGGGAACGGCAAAGAATGACACGCCGCAGGGGTGCGTTTTTTACATTAAGATATATGGCATTACCCTTTGTTTTGCCTGTGTTTCTAAGCGCATGCGCTTCCATGGATCATAATGTGGATACAGGCGTGCCACATGGCCCTTCCGTGGCCGGCGAGGCGCAATATAAATCCGGCACCATGAAGCCCTATACGGTGCGCGGCCACACCTACAGGCCGGAAATCCCCGACAAGGGTTATTCTGAAACGGGCCTCGCCTCATGGTACGGCAACGAGTCCGGCACACGCACCGCCAATGGTGAAGCCTTCGACGCCGACGGACTTTCAGCGGCGCATCGCACCTTTCCCTTGCCCAGCATCGCCGAGGTCACCAATCTCGATAACGGCAAGTCGATCCGCGTCCGCATCAATGACCGCGGGCCGTTCAACGACCGCATCATCGATCTATCACGCGGCGCCGCCAAGGCCCTTGGCGTCTATCAAACCGGCACGGCGCGCGTCAAAATCACCTGGCTCGGTCCGGCCGACGCCAGCGATACAGCCCCCGTCTACATCGCTCCCGCCGCTGAAAGCCCCAATGGCGACGGCCAATCCTATATCGTCCAGCTCGGAGCTTTCTCCCAGAAAGACAATGCCTTAAGCGCACAAGCTCAGATCGATGGCGCCCGGATTGACGACCACGGCAATCTCTATATCGTCTATCTCGGTCCCTATACTGGCGCCGCCAATGCCGAAACCCACCGCCAGCAGGCCATTGACGCGGGCTTCAGGGACGCCATCCTGAAACGCGAAAACTGAACGAAACGCGCACTCGGGACTTGAGAAAGGCCGGCATTGCGGGCTAATTCAGCGCGTGAGCCAGTTATCGCAACATCGTGGCCGTTTCATCGCCTTCGAAGGTGGTGAGGGCGCCGGAAAATCAACCCAGGTCAAGGCCTTGGTGGCGCGGTTGCGCGACCTGGGCCTGGAAGTGGTGCAGACACGCGAACCCGGCGGATCGCCCGGCGCCGAACTTCTGCGCGATCTGCTGGTCCAGGGCGATGCCGGCCGTTGGTCGCCCCTGAGCGAGCTTCTGATGATGTATGCATCCCGATCCGACCATCTCGAAAAGGTCATTCGTCCCGCGCTTGCACGCGGCGCATGGGTGGTCTGCGATCGCTTCGCCGATTCCTCGCGCGCCTACCAGGGCGCCGGCGGCGGCGTGGCGCCGGCCTTCATCGAAGCGGTTGACGCCGCCGTGGTCGCCGATACCCAGCCCGATCTTGTCCTCGTCATGGATATGCCGGTCGAAGCCGGCCTGCGCCGCGCCGGAGCGCGCGGCGATCATGAAAATCGCTTTGAATCCAAAGGCATGGAGTTTCACGAACGCCTGCGCCAGGGCTTCCTGGCCCGCGCGGCCAAGGTGCCCGAACGCTATCGCGTCCTCGATGCGGACCAGGCGATCGAACCGCTGTCCGTTGTGATCTGGTCGGAAGTCCAGGCCATGTTTTCCGAACTGCGCGGCGTATGATGGCCGGCGACCTCATGCTCCTGCCTCCGCGCGAAAGTTTTGCCTTCGAGCAGGGCGAGACCGCCGACCGCGCCTTCGTGACCGCGTACGAGAAGGACCGCCTGCATCATGCCTGGTTGCTCTGTGGGCCGCAAGGTGTCGGCAAGGCCAGCTTTGCCTTTCGTGCCGCCCGTTTCCTGATGGGCAAAACACGCGAGCCGCGTTTCGGCGCGCTTGGCATGTCGCCGGAGGATGCCGACGTTCGCCTGATCACGGCAGCCACCCATCCTGACCTGCTGGTGCTGGAACGCGAGATGGGCGAAACCAAGCTGAAGAAGAACATCAGCGTCGATGCCGTGCGTGAAATCGGCGAATTCTTTTCCAAGGCGCCGTCGCGCTCGCCTTGGCGTGTGTGCATCATCGACTCCGTCGATGACCTGAATATCAATTCAGCCAATGCTTTATTGAAAATTCTTGAAGAACCCCCTCATAAGGGGATCCTGTTTCTGATCTCGCATTCGCCCGGCCGTTTGCTGGCGACGATCCGTTCACGCTGCCGCCGGCTCAACTTCGCGCCGTGGAGCGATGAGGCGGTCAGAGACTTTGTAAGCCGAAAATTGACGCTCGATGATGACAGCCTCACCCGGCTTGTCCGTCTGGCGCATGGTGCGCCGGGCAGGGCGCTAACCCTTATGGAAGAGGGGGTTCTGGAAATGGATGCCTTCGCCGGACAGCTCTTGGCAAGGCCCCTGCCGCCGCGCGCCGAGCTGATGCAGGCGGCCGCCAGCTTCAAGGCATCGAATGCCAAAAACGACGGCGCCCGCAAGTTCGCCACCTTCATGGCCTGCCTGACGGACCGTCTGCATGAGCGGTCGCTCAGCGCCGAGACGCCGCAATCCGGCCAGATCGCCGCGCAACTCTGGGCCAGGCTGAACAATTCGGTCGTCGAAGTCGAATCCATCAATCTTGACCGTGGCGACTATTTTTGGTCAATTTACAATGATTTGCAGGCAATCAATTAAAGATAAAGGTTAAAATTGATGATTGATTGCCGATATATTGATTCCCACGTCAATCTGCACGCGCCGCAATTCGACGATGATCGTGCCGAGGTCATCCGGCGCGCTCGCGATGCCGGCGTCGGCCTCATGGTCAATATCTGCGATCGGGTGTCGAACTTCGATGCCGTCTACCAACTGGCCCATGATCATGACGATATCTGGGCCACGGTGGGCACGCACCCGCACGAAGCGCGCGAAAATCCCGACCTGACAGTCCAGACCCTGCTCGAACTGGCGCAAAAGCCGAAAGTGGTCGGCATCGGCGAATGCGGTCTCGATTTCCACTATGATCTGAGCCCGCGCGACATCCAGGCGCGCGTTTTCCGCACTCATGTCAAGGCGGCGCGCGCAAGCGGCCTGCCATTGGTGGTGCATACGCGCGAAGCCGATGACGTCATGGCGCAAATCCTTGAAGAGGAACATGAAACAGGTCCTTTCAAGCTATTGATGCATTGCTATACCAGTGGCGTCGAACTGGCCAGACGCGCGGCGGCTCTCGGCGCCTGGTTCTCGGTTTCCGGCATCGCCACTTTCAAGGCGGCCGAAGACGTCCGCGCCGTCATCCGCGATATGCCGGCCGACAGGATTATCATCGAAACCGATTGCCCCTATCTGGCGCCGATTCCGATGCGCGGCCGCCGTTGCGAACCGGCGTTCGTACCCCATATCTATGACAAGCTTGGGGAAATTCGCGGCTGGCAGCCTGAGGAGGTGAGGGGGCGCACCCATGCCGCCTTCTTTGCCCTGTTCGACCGGATCAAGCCATGACGCAGCGCCTCAAGGTCATCATTCTCGGCTCAGGTTGTTCCACCGGGGTGCCGCGCGTCGACGGTTACTGGGGGGCCTGCGATCCCGAAAATCCGAAAAACCGGCGCTCACGCTGTTCGGCCTGGTTCGGACTTTATGACGCCGCCTCACCTGAAACCTTAACGTCGGTCGTGATCGATACGGCGCCCGATTTCCGTGAACAGGTCCTGCGCGCAAACCTTAACGCCCTCGACGCCGTCCTGTGGACCCACGATCATGCCGATCAAACCCACGGCCTCGACGATCTGCGCGCCATGACCTTCGCCCGTGAGGCGCCCGTCGACGGCTATATGGATGCCGCCACCCACGCCAGCCTGACCCAGCGTTTCGGCTATATTTTCGAAGGCAAGCTTGGCTACCCGCCGGTGTGCCGCGACCACGTCATCGTGCCGCATGGCACGCCCTGGGCCGTCACCGGCGCCGGCGGAGCCATGCCCGTCGTCACCTTCGACCAGCAGCATGGCCCGATCCGGAGCGTCGGATATCGCATCGGCGACGTCGCCTATTCCAGCGATGTCTCTGATATAGCTGAGGAAAGCTTTGCTGCCCTGCAGGGCCTGAAACTGTGGATCGTCGATGCCTTGCGCTACAAGCCGCATCCAACCCATTCCCATCTGGCGCAAACCCTGGCATGGATCGCACGCGTCAAGCCCGAGCGCGCCGTCCTGACCAATCTGCACCAGGACATGGACTACGACGCGCTGAAAGAAATCCTGCCGCCCAACGTCGAACCGGCTTACGATCAGCTCAGCTTCGATCTGGAGCTTTGAATCTCAAGTGATACTTCAGGTTCGCGCGCAGACTTCATCTGTTGGATGAAGTTCAGTCGGCATCCAGCGCGACGCCGCCATAATAAACGACCGGCCGGTCATGTTGCGCGTAAGCCGCGCGATCGAGCGCATACAAGCTGCCGAGACCGGCCAGGAAGACGGCGGTAAAAGCCCAGCCCAGCAGCAACGGATAATGCCGGCTAAGGTCAAGGCTGCCGAAGGACGGCAAGCGGCGCATGCGCGCAGGATGCAGCGTCAGTTCGCCGAAGGAATGGATCTTGGGCTGAAAACGTGTGGCGATCGTGGCGGCCATGGCTGGGTTTCCTGAAAATTACGCGTTACAACAAGAACTTTCGTCGCATTTCAGATGTAACCCAGGCTGCATAAGGGATATGTCGTGAACAGCCTGTAAGCTTGTAAGCGCGGTATAAGGACGTTTCAGCCGGCCAAATTCGCCTGAACGCCAATCCAATTTCCCATAATATTTATTATGCGAAAAATGGGTAAAGCCATATTCCGCGCCACACACATTTGAAATGTCAGTCTTTTCTGGTCGGATTTGCCACGTGAAGGCAGAAGCCATGCGTGTGCCGATCGCAATGGCAGGCCCTCCTTTCGTGGAAGGTTCAACCACCGGGCTTCTTGGTTCTGGCAGAAAAAGCCAAAACAATGGCTGTAACCACGCCCATGCCGATCGGAAGCCAAATCGCGATCCAATTTCCAAGCTCTTGCTTCATGTCTAACCTACTTTCGTGCCTTTTCGCGCTTCTCTTGAGAATAGTACGAAAAACCGGCGGAAACGATTAATTTTGACAAGCTCAACGTCGGCTGAGAGCGCGAATCGGCGTCGTGCATGCTTGAAAAGCTGCGCGCCTCCTGCCCGACTGACACGGATCGGCCCTTCCGGGCCAGGCGTCGGCCGCCTGCGTAAGTGCGACCCCCGGCATCATCCCGCTCCCTGAAGCGCGGGCTGCAAATCCGCCAGTTCCTGCAAGGGCCGGATTTCGATCTCGCTCGGTCCCGGCATTGGATTGGGACAACGCTTGACCCAGGCAACCGCCTCGTCCATGTCCTTGACGTCCCACAACCAGAAACCGGCCACCAGTTCACGCGTCGCGCCGAAAGGGCCGTCGCTGACCGTGCGGTTGTCGCCATCGAAGGCCACGCGCCTGCCCGCCGACGAAGGCTTGAGACCGTCGGCGTCGCGAAATATGCCGGCGTCGCGAAGCTCGTCGTTGAACCTGTCCATCGCCGCGAAATCCTCAGGCGTCGGCAGCACGTTCCGTTCGCTGTCTTCGGTCGCCTTCACCAAAACCATCACACGCATCGTCTCTCTCCATCTTGACGCCCCCATTTTCATGTCTGACGGGCATACAGGACGCGCCGTTAAATTATGACATGATTTTTCAAGCCAATGATCATGATGCTGGAAATGGCCGCCGGAAGTCTGCGTGCGCTGTGGCGAATTTGGCGCCGAAAATCGTACTGTGAGCCATTTGGCGCGCCAGAATTCACCACAGACCGATTTCGTCACGACGGCAAGGTATATAACCAAAAGGTTATGAGCTTTGCTCTCTTATCTGCCTTTCGCCATCCTTGGCAAATCACGCCGTCTCGCCTATCCTGAGCGCGGGCGATATGGGGACATCATCATGGCGCAAGCCGCATCTCGAATATCTCTCGGCCGCATGCTGGCCTTCATCGGCCCGTGCGTACCTTTTGCAGCGCTGGGCCTGCCCATCGTCGTCACCCTGCCCGAATTCTACGGCACCGAGCTGCAACTGGGCGGTCTCGTCGGCATCGTCTTCGCCATCGTGCGCTGCTTCGACATTCTGGTCGATCCGCCGCTCGGCTTCTGGATGGACCGCACGCGCAGCAAGCTCGGCCGCTTCAAGCTGTGGATGCTGATCTCGCTGCCGATCCTGTTTGTCGCCACCGGTTTCATCTTCCTGGCGCAGATGGGCGTCAACGCGGTCTATCTCGGTGGCTGGCTGTTCGTGCTCTATGTCGGCTTTTCCATCGCCGCCCTGTCGCAATCGAGCTGGGGCAGCATCCTGTCCGATGATTATGACGAACGCTCGAAGATCTTCGCCTGGTGGCAGGTCGGCAATATCCTCGGCATCATCGCCGCCGCCCTGATCCCGGTGATCGTGCAGCAATATCACGCGGCGCTCGGTATCCCCGCGTCCGAAGCCTATATGCGCGGCGTTGAAATCATGGGCCTTTTCATCATGATCACCCTGCCCGTCACCATCGCCCTCGCCCTGTGGATTGTACCGGAAAAAGTGTCGAACGCCGCCACGCACGACCTGAAATTCAGCCACTATTTCGACATGTGGAAGCGGCCCAATGTCCGCCGCATCCTCTATGCCGACCTGTTCATGGGCCTGGCGCCGGGCGTCATGGCGGCGCTGTTCTTTTATTTCTTCGAGCAGACCAAGGGCCTGACCCGCCTGCAATCGAGCGAAGCCATGCTGCTCTATTTCGTCTCAGGCATTCTCGGTGCGCCGATCTGGACGTACCTGTCGAAGCGGCTCAGCAAACACGTTACCCTCATCATCGCCAGCGTCATCTTCGCCGCCCTTTATGGCGCCATGTACTTCGCCCCGGCCAACAATTTCCTCGTCTGCGCCGCCATGACCTTCGCCAACGGCATTCCCTATGCCGCCTCGCTGTTGCTGACGCGCGCCCTGATGGCCGATATCGGCGATGAAGTGATGGATGAGACCTGCCATGACCACAAAGGCACGCTGATGGCCATCCTGTCGGCCACCACCAAGGTCGGCTACGCCATTTCGGCGCTGACAATCACGCTGCTGGGCTGGCTCGGCTTCAACGTCAAGGCGCCGGCCTTGAGCCCGCACGGCGCCATCGTCTGGCTCGAAGCCTTTTTCATCGGCCTGCCGGTCGTCTTCCTGCTGCTTGGCGCGCTAAGCATGCGCGGCTATGATCTGACGCCGCGGCGCCACGGCGAGATTCTGGCGCGCCTCAAGGCAAAGGACATCCTGTGACCACGCCCGTCGATGCGCTTCTTGAGGTCATGCGCCGCCTGCGCGATCCTGAAACCGGCTGTCCGTGGGACCGCGAACAGACCTTCGCTACTATCGCGCCCTACACCATCGAGGAATCCTACGAAGTCGCCGACGCCATTGCGCGTCATGACATGCGCGACCTGAAGGAAGAATTGGGCGATCTCCTCTTCCAGGTCGTCTTCCACGCCCGTCTGGCCGAGGAACAGGGTCTGTTCGATTTCAATGACGTCGCTCAGGGCATGGCCGACAAGCTGATCCGCCGTCACCCCCACGTTTTCGGCGATGTTTCTCACCGCACGGCCGAGGAACAGACCGTCGCCTGGGAAGTGACCAAGGCCGCGGAGCGCAAGGCCAAGGACAAGCATGGCATCCTCGATGACGTGCCGCTTGGCCTGCCCGCCCTCACCCGCGCCGCCAAGCTGACGAAGCGCGCCGCCCGCGTCGGCTTCGACTGGCCGTCCGTCCACGAGGTTCTCGACAAGCTCGATGAGGAGACCGCGGAGCTGAAGGCCGAAATCGCGCAGGGTGATGTTGAGAAAGCGCGCGAGGAATTGGGCGATTTGCTGTTTGTTTTGGCTAATCTGGCGCGCAAACTTGATGTGGAACCTGAAGATGCCTTGCGTGGCACCAATGCCAAGTTCGTCCGCCGCTTTGCCGCGATCGAGGCCGCCCTCGCCGCGCGCGGCAAGACGCCCGACCAGTCCGATCTGGCCGAAATGGACGCTCTGTGGAACGCAGCCAAGGTCGCCGAGCGCACGCCGTGACAGGCGCGTCGCGCAAACCGCTGATCGACAACCGCCTGCGCAATGTCCTGCTCAGCATGGGGGCCTGTATTGCCCTGATGGTGGCCTATTACATGGCTGTCGGCCAGGACAAGATCCCGCCGGACACCCAGATCGTCTACCAGGGCTGCGACGGTAACCCGTGCCGCGCCTTCCGCCTGTCCGTCGACGCCGGCGGCGCCGTCACGCTGAAAAGCGATACGGGTACTCGCCATTATCACGTCCCGGTTTTCGCCGTGCAGCGCGTGGCGCGCGTCTTCAAGCGCCAGGATTTTCTCGACCGCGATATCATGGCCTATAGCGCCGGCGGCGGGCCTGCCTGCCTGCTCAGCTTTGAAACCGGTCATCGCAAGGCCGCCCTCACCCACGCCTGCTCCACGCCGCTGCCTGAAATCGCCAAGCCGGTTTCGGCGCTCGAAGACGCCACGCGTTTCCATGAGGTTCTGGCTGGCGATCTGGTCGCCCTGCGTGATTTGAAAGTGGAAATTGCCAAATAAAACAGTAGTTTCAGCGATTTTCTTCACTGCATATGGAAGCTACTTTCTTCATCCGGCGCGGCGGCAAGGAAGAAGGGAATCCACAGATGCACACAGATAAGCACAGATGATTCAGGGGCGCCATTTGCCGCCTGCGAGCACAAACTCGACGCAACGATCGCGCAGCGATCTTCGCATAGACTGCACGAACTTCTTGCGATAATGCACTGTAACATCTGTGTTTATCTGTGTGCATCTGTGGATTCCCCTTTACAGAAGAAGCCACAGCCACGCCGCCTCCGTCCCCTCATTCCCGAATTGCGCCTTTACACCCTCGGGCTTAAGCTGAGCCTGGGGCAGAAAGCGTCGCATGAAGCGCACAGCCTGGATTCTGGGTGCCGCCACCGTCATCGTACTCGGCATCGCCGTCGTCGTCATTCCAGGCCGGTTCAGTGCCTGGCAGGTCGAGCACAGCCTGGCCACCACCCATATCACCTACAGCCATTTCCGTTGCGCAGCAGCGACTTGCCCGTCCTACCAGGTCGATATCTTCGGCGACGGCACGGTCATCTACCAGGGCGCCGAAGGCGTGGCCGTGCCGGGCGCCTATACCTACCATATCCCGCGCGCCGACCTTCAGGCCTATATCAAGGATTTCCGCATTTCCGGTTTCTGGCAAAAGGGACATGGCGGCTTGCCGTCGGCCGCCGGCGGATGCCAGGTCAGCATCGCCTTCGACCGCGTCGTTCATCGTACCGGCTGCCTCGATCTCATCGGCGACGACGGCATGACCCTGGATCCGCCACAACTTTCTGCCGATGTGGCGCAACTGGAAGCCGTCACCCAACTCGACGCCCTGGTCAAGGGGCGGGCGACCGCGAGCGCCACGCCCTCCTCCCAGCCGATCCAGGATTTGCGGCCCTATCGTGGCCGGCGCACCTTTCCGTCCGTCGGTCAGGCGCAAAAGCCGATTTTATAACGCAAGTGAACGGCATTAATCTTTCTAAGCGCAAGAAATTTTTGCCTCGCTTTTGTTTAAAAAGTAAAATCCCCGGACGGGTTGCGAATCAAAAGGTTTCGGCTCTATGGCTTGCGAAGTCACATGTGCCTGCCCAAGGGGATTTCCGATGAAACGCATCACCAGGGCCGCCCCGGCCAAAAGCCTGGCGCCCTCGGCCAAGGCGCCGCGTTCGCGCCTTGTCCGCGCCGAACCGCCGAAGGCCGCCGTCGCCAAGTCCGCCAAGACCGGCAAGGCGCCCGCCAGGGCAGAGCCGCGCTCGCTGTGTCCCATCAACCTGGCGCTGGAACTGGTCGGCGATGCCTGGACCCTGCTGATCGTGCGCGATCTCATGCTGCGCGGCCATACCGGCTACCAGGCCTTCCTGCGCTCGGGCGAGAAGATCGCCACCAATATCCTGGCCGACCGCCTGCTCAAGCTGGAGCAGAACGGCCTTGTCACCAAATCGGCCGATCCCGCCGACGCCCGCAAGTTCATCTATGCCTTGAGCGCCAAGGGTGCCGACCTGGCCCCCCTGCTGGTCGAACTGACCCTGTTCAGCCAGAAGCACGAAGCCCGCATCGACATGCCGAAGGATGTGCTGCTCGACATGCAGCGCAACAAGCAGGCCTATACCGCGCGCCTGATCCGCGCCTCGGCGCCGCGCCGTCCGCCGGCCAAGGCGCCAAAACCGGCGAAACCCTCCGCCGGTTTCACGCCCGACTTCTCCGATGAAACGCTCAGCCTGTTCTGATCCTCCGTTTGGGGGATGAAGCCTTCGCCGATCCATGTTATCCGACGTGAAACGACGGAGGGATGACGATGCGACACACGATAATCGGCGCGGCCGGCCTGATGGTCCTGGCCCTGGCGTGCGCGGCGAAGGCGGCGCCTGTTCCCGCTTGCGGCGACAACGATTCGGGCGACGACCTGACTTCGCTCTATGGCGACGACATCGCCTCGCACCGCATGTTCGACCTGAAGCCGATCGTGTTCGACCAGGGCGACAACGCCAGCTACCAGGTGAACCTGACCCTCCTGGTCAATGCCGACGGCAGCATCAAATGCGTGCAGTTGCCGCAGGACGAGGCGGATACCTACTCCGTCCATTATCCCGACGACGCCATCCGCGCCGCCGTCTCGGCCTGGCGCTACGAACCCTATCACGACGGTGGCAAGGCCATCCCCTTCTCGGTCACCGAGACCGTCCTCGTCACCCATGCGCCGCTGAAGCCCGTACCGATGCCGCAAGGTTCGCCGGCCGACAGCGCCGTTACCCTGGAACGCACCGACTGCTTCGGCACCTGCCCGGTCTACAAGGTCACTATCCATGGCGACGGCAAGGTCGAGTATTCCGGCACCCAATATGTCGGCGTCACCAGCGACCTGAGCTACACCGTCTCTCCCGCCGACGCGGCCGCCCTGTTCGACCAGTTGCGCAAGGATGAGGTCTGGTCGGCCCAGAACGCCTATGTCGGGGCGGAAACGGATTCCGCCAACACCTTGATAACACTCAACATCGGCGGCCAGACCAAGACGATCCGCGATTATCTCGGCACGGACGCCGGCATACCCGATACGGTCACGGCGGCGGAAAGCGCCGTCGATACCCTGGCCGGCACCGATCGCTGGATCCACGTGACGCAGGATAGCCTGGCCGACCTCGACGCCCGGCATTTCGACTATGCCGGCGCGCCCGGCGCCGCCCTTCTGGTCAATGTCATCCAGGATACGGACAGCGATGACGCCGTCGTGCAGGCCCTGCTCGACCGCCATGTCGCGCTCGACGGCGCGGCGCCCTGGGATACGCCCGACACCGTCAAGCTGCCCCTCGATGCGGCGCTCGAAAACGGCCGTTCCGCCGTCGTGCCGGCGCTGATCAAGGCCGGCGTCCTGCTCAAGGACGGCAAACCCGACCAGGACCGCATTGACAGCGCCTTCCGTATCGCCATCCCGAACGGCGATGTCGACAGCGCGAAAACCCTGGGCGCCCTGCATCCCGCCCTGACCTATCCTTACAGCTATACCGACTACGACACCGATCCGTCGACCGACAAGACGGCCGACGTTTCCGACCTGTTCCTGATCGATCCCGATGGCGACCATGCCGCCGACATGTACCAGTACCTGCTGTCGCTGGGCGCCGATCCCAAGGCGCTCGACAACAACAACACGACGGTGCTGCAGAAACTGGTCAACGACACCGAAATCGCCAAATCTCTCATAGGCCTGGGTGTCGATGTCAATGCAAAGGACAAGGATGGCAGCTGCGCCCTGCTCGAAGTCACCAACGAGGACTCGGCCCTGCTTTTGCTGAATTCCGGCGCCGACCCTACGGTACAGAACGGCTTCGGCGACAATATCTTCAGCCAGGCCGATTTCTACGACTGGCCCAAGGTCCAGGCGTGGCTGAAGGCCCACAAGATCAAGGCGCCTGCCCCGGCGACCTGAGGCTTGGGAAAGTAGGTTTAGCCACAGATAACACAGATAAACACAGATATTTCAGTGTTCTATCCGGCAAAGCCGGGGCGGTTCAATGTGCTATCCGGTATTTCCAAAGCGCTGCATCAATGAATCGATCGCGAAGCGATCTGTTCATATCGGTTCGCGCGATGGCTCAGCCTAACCCACGGAAACATCTGTGCTTATCTGTGTTATCTGTGGCTAAACCTGCGAAAACACCGGCATCTCGGGTTTGCCCTGAAGCCTACTCCATTGCCGCCAGTTCGACGTGATCGTCCTTGGCCGCCGCCGTCGCCTGCTTCTTCGGCGCGGCGATCAGCAGCAGCAACGGCATGCACAGGATGGTCAGGGTCAGCATCAGGCGGAAGTTATCGACATAGGCGATCATGGTCGCCTGGCGCGTGATTTCGCCGTTGAGCGCGGTGGCCCCCAGGGCGCCCCCGCCCATCATGCCCGAGGCCGCATCCGCCGGCAGGTTGCCGACCAGGCCGGCATGCGCCGCCTGGGTGTTGCCGACCTGCAGGGCCTGCACCATGGCGATGCCGATCGACGAGCCGATATTGCGGATCAGGCTGTAGATCGAGGTGCCGTCCGGCCGCAGCTCGCCCGGCAGTGTGGCGAACGATGCCGCCGACAGCGGCACGAACACCAGCCCCATGCCGATGCCCTGGATGACGCCGGGCCAGATGATGTCGCCCTGGCTGATGACGATGGTGTAGCGGCACATCCAGTACAGGGACACCGCCGTCAGGCCGTAGCCGGCGGCCAGGATCAGGCGCAGGTCGATCCTGCCGACCAGCCGTCCCACCACCAGCATGGCCAGCATGGTGCCCAGGCCCGACGGCGCCGTCACGATGCCGGCGTCCATGGCGGAATAGCCCATAAGGCCCTGCAGCATCGACGGCATCAGGGCGCGCGTGGCGAACAGCACCAGGCCGACGATGAAGATGAAGAACAGCCCGGTCACGAAGTTGCGGTTGAGCAGCAGGCGGTAGTCGAAGAAGGTCTTCCCCGCCGGCATGGTGAAGGTGTGGATTGTGAAGCAGGTGAAGCTGATCAGGGCCAGCAGGGCCTCGATCCACGTCTCGCCCGAGGAAAACCAGTCGTTCTGCTGGCCGCGGTCGAGCAGCATCTGCAATGAACCGATGGCGATGGAAAGCGCGGTGAAGCCGAAAATATCGAAGCGGATGCCGCGGCCGGGCTTGTCCTTCGGGATATATTTCCACACGCCGAACAGGGCCGCCATGCCGATCGGCACATTGATGAAAAAGCACCAGCGCCAGTCATAGGCGTCGGTCAGCCAGCCGCCCAGGGTCGGTCCCAGGATCGGCCCCACCATCACGCCCATGCCCCACACCGCCATGGCCTGGCCGTGCTTCTCGCGCGGGTTGATATCCAGCAGGGTCGATTGCGACAGCGGCACCAGCGCCGCGCCGAAAATCCCCTGCAGCACCCGCGCCAGCACGATTTCGGTCAGGTTGCCGGCGATGCCGCACAGCACCGAGGCCAGGGTAAAGCCGCCGATCGAGACGAGGAACAGGCGTTTCAGCCCGAAACGGTCGGAAAGCCAGCCGGTCATCGGCGTGGCGATGGCGGCGGCCACGATGAACGAGGTCAAAACCCAGGTGATCTGGTCCTGGCTGGCATTGAGCGATCCCTGCATGTGCGGCAGGGCCACATTGGCGATGGTGCCGTCGATGGCCTGGATGACAGTGGCCAGCATGATCGAAATGGTGACCATGGGGCGGTTGATGCCCTCGGTACGATGGGTCTCGACTGTATTCGCGCCACTCATCAGGAATTCTCTATAAGCGTCTGGAGTTGTTGTAAAACGTCTGTGGCCGCTGCCAATTTTTCCGGCGCGATCTGGCCGAGGATTTCACCGCGCATGGCGTCGGCCTTGTGGCGCACCTTGTTGTAGATCGCCGTGCCCGCCTCGGTCAGGATGACGCGCTTGACGCGGCGGTCGGTCTCCGACGTCACGCGTTCCACCAGCCCGGCTTTTTCCAGCCGGTCGAGCGTGGCCACCATGGTGGCGGCCTCGACCTGGACCAGGGCGGCCAATTCGCTTTGCGACGGCGGCGCCTCGGCCTTGGCCGTGTAGGCGATGGCCAGCCAGCCGGCCTGGGAGACGCCCAGGTCCTTCATGCGCTTGTCGAGCGCGCCGCGCCACATCCGCCAGGCGTTGTGCAGGGCGTAGGAAAAGCGTTCTTCGGGAGTTTGCGGGGACATTGAGCTAGCTGATAATTAGATATCTAACTATCTAGGCCCGACTCGGAGCGAAAGCAAGGGTGCGGTGCAAAATTTTGCACCGGGCGATCAGCGTGTTACGGTGGCGACACTATGCGGGGGATATCATGAAAACACTCTGGATGATCGCTCTGGCCCTGGGCTTGAGCCTCCCCCTGGCCGCCCATGCCGGCGTGCGCTGGTGCCACCCCGGCGAGGCCGACGCCGCCGACCAGGGCGTCAGCGATGACGAAAGCGCCGCTCATCGTCAATTCACCCTGCCCGCCATCACCTACGACCGGCCGCCGTCGGGCGCAGCCGGGCTGCAACTGCGCTATGTCGTCGGCGAGGATGGCGCCATTGCCTGCGTCGACGATCCCTACGGCCAGTTGCACAAGGCTGTCGCCGCCACGCCGCAGCGCCGGGCGCTGTTCAAGGCCATGGCGGACTGGCGCTACACGCCGTTCCAGAAGGACGGCAAAGCCGTCCGCGCCTTTGTCTACGAATGGATTGATGAAAAAGTCGTCTTCACCGCCCATGATCCCATGCCGGCGGCACGCCTTTATGGCGCCAGCATCACCCTGCAACGCACGGGATGCTTCGGCAGTTGCCCGGACTACATGGTCGTCCTGCACGGCGACGGCCGGGTCGACTACCTCGGCAATGCTTTCGTCGATGTGCCCGGCATTCACCATTACAGCATCTCGCCCGGCGAGGTGGCCGCCCTCATCGAGCGCCTGCGTGGCCGCAATGTCTGGGCCATGGCCGGCGACTGGGTGGCCCAGATCACCGATTGCCCGACCTATGTGATTACCCTGGATATCGGGGGCCAGAAGCGGACCATCACCGATTATGTCGGCGGCGAGGTCGGCATGCCGTCCGTCGTGACCGACAGTGAAAACGATATCGACGCCGTTGCCGGCACGGGTGACTGGCTGCACCTGACCGCCAACACACTGGCGCGCCTCAAGTCCGAAAACTTCGATTTCACCTCGCAGGCTGCCGCCGATCTCCTTGCCGGCGCCGTCGCCAATGCCGATACGACCGATAACGACGCCATCGTCGCCCTCATCGAAGCCGGCGCGCCCATCCGGGGTGGCCACGCCACACCCTTTCCGCCCACTGCCGACGCCGACAGTTCCGGACCGCTCGACAGCGCGATACATCGCGAGCGCGCCACGGTCGCCGATGCGTTGATCGCGCACGGCGCCTTGACGACGGAGGGCAAGCCGGACCAGGCACTTATCGATTCCGCCTTCGCGTCCGCCCTGTCGACCGGCCGCATGGACATGGTCCAGAAGATCTGGCCCTACCATCCATCCCTGACCTTCCAGTCCTCGGCCCGAAACGCCGACGGCTCGGGCTGGATCGAAAAGACCGCGCCGGTGACGCTGGAAATCGACCGTCCTTACGCAGACGCGGACAAGGCGCTGCCGTGGGACGGCTTCGCCATCGCGCGCCTGCTGATCGACCAGGGCGTCGATATCAAGGCCGGCGATGCCGACGGCAAAACCCTGCTTCATATCGCCGCCGCCGGCGATGACCCGGACTTCGTCAAATACCTGGTCGACCGGGGCGCCGATGTCGATGCCCGGACCTCGGAGGGCGAAACGCCGCTGACGATGACGGCGGATGACGATACGGCCGTCGCCCTTCTGGAGGCCGGCGCCGATCCCTACGCCCAGCCGAAATACGGCCGCGACATCTTCACGCGTGCGCAAGACGACAAGATGACCAGGGTCCAGGCCTGGCTCGATGCCCATGGCCTGAAACCGAAGCCGGCGGAATAGCCTTTCCAGTTCCGCCCCAACCGTGTTAGCCATCTCCATCGGCTGAGGAACGGCCTTCCCGGTCACGATGCTCTTAAAAGGCGGATCAACCGCCGTGGCATCACGACCCCAACGAAGGATGAATTCATGTTTCGCATGAAGTACGCTCTGCTGAGCCTTGCCCTGACAGCGCTTTTCGCCACCAATGCCCTCGCCGCTCCGGCCCAAGGCCCGGCCCAAATGACCGCCGGTACCGGCAAGGCCGATATCTCGCCTCAGGCATCGCTGCTGCCGATCCAGAACAATCCCGGCGATCCGCAACTGGCATCGATTCACGATCCCCTGTTCGCCCGCGCCCTGGTGCTGGAAAACGGCCGCGCCACGGTGATCCTGGTGGTGGCCGACATGATCATCCTGCCCGATGACGCCTACGACCGCATCGTCGCGAAGCTGGCCGAGACCTACCATGTGCCAAAGGACCATATCTGGCTGACCGCCACCCACTGTCATACCGTGCCATGGACACTGGCCAACGGCTACGAAGACACGGTCACGCAAGGCATCATGGCTGCCGTAGCAACGGCCTCAGCGCACCAGGAACCGGTCACCGTCGGCTCCGGCACGGGCCAGGCCTATATCAACATCAACCGCGACGAAAAGACGGCCAAGGGCTTCATCCTGGGCCAGGACCCCGGCGGCCCGTCGGACAAGACGGTCCGCGTCGTCGGCCTCTTCCGCGCCGACGGCTCGCCGCTGGCCATCCTCGCCAACTATGCCGTCCATGCCGTGGCGCTGCACTCGTCCTTTACCGCCGACGGCAAGGGCGTGATCAGCGCCGACATCCCCGGCGCCGCCGACGCCTTCCTCGATGCCCACTATCCCGACAGCCAGGCCTTCTGGACCAGTGGCGCCGCCGCCGACCAGAACCCGGTCATGATGTCGATCTATGCCGAGCCCCAGGCCGATGGCTCGACCCCGGTCACCGACCTGAAGGATGCCGGCCTCGCCGTGCCGCAGCGCCTGGGCCAGGACCTGGCGCTCGAAATCGTCCGCGTCACCGACAGCATCAAGCCGCGCCCGGCTGCCACCTTGCGCGCCGCGCAGGAGGTCATCACCTGTCCGACCAGGGCCGACCCGAAAGTGATGAAGCCCTTGCGCATCTCGTATCTCGATATCGGCGGCATATCCCTGGTCGGCGTCTCGGGCGAGGTCGATACCCTGATCGACACGCACCTGCGCCGCCTCAACCCGAAACGCAGCCCCCTGATGCTGACCCTCACCAACGGCTACGGCGGTTACCTCCCCGACGACGGCAGCTACAAACGCGGCCAGACGTTCGAGGTGCAGAAGACCTTCTTCGCGCCGGGCTGCGTCGAAACCAGCATCGTCAAAGCTGCCACGCGCCTGATGAACGGCCGCTAGGCCTTCCCCGCCAGCATCCGTTCGTAGCGGCCATAAGCCATGTCGCTGAGCTTGACCCGCAGATGGACGCGGCCGTCGTCGCCATCGTGGCGGTCGAGCACCCGGCCCTGCGCATACAGGAACGCCAGCACGTCGCCCTGGTGCGGATCGAGCACGATCTCGTTTTCCTCGCCATCGGCATCGACCAGCAGGGCGATCTGGCTCAGCAAGGCCTCGATACCCTCGCCGGAGATCGCCGACACCATCATCGGCTTGTTGGCGGCCCGGTCGTGAATGGCGCGGGCGTATAAAAGGTCTTTGGAATCAGCGTCCAACAAGTCGATCTTGTTCCAGACTTCGAACATGCGCTTACGGTCGAGATCGGGCAGGATCTGGCCCATCACCTGTTCCACATCCTGCTTCTGCGCCTCGGTTTCCGGGTTGGAAACGTCGCGCACGTGCAGGATCAGGTCGGCCTGCTCGACCTCTTCCAGCGTCGCCCGAAACGCCGCCACCAGTTCGTGCGGCAGGTCCGAGATGAACCCGACCGTGTCGCTCAGCATGCCCGAGCGGCCGTTGGGCAGCTTCAGCGTGCGCAGCGTCGTGTCCAGCGTGGCGAACAGCATATCCTTGGCCACGACCTGGGCATGGGTCAGGTGGTTGAACAGCGTCGACTTGCCGGCATTGGTGTAGCCGACCAGGGCGATGATCGGGTACGGCACCTTCTTGCGCTGGACGCGGTGCAGGTGGCGCGTCCGGCGCACCTCCTCCAGTTCGGCCTTCAACTGCTTGATCTTGTCGGCGATCATGCGCCGGTCGAGTTCGATCTGGGTTTCGCCCGGCCCGCCGGTGGTGCCGGTGGCGCGCTGCCGTTCCAGGTGGGTCCACGTCCGGACCAGGCGCGAGCGTTCGTACTCCAACCGCGCCAGCTCGACCTGCAGCTTGCCCTCCTTCGTGCGCGCCCGGCGGCCGAAGATTTCGAGGATCAGGCCGGTGCGGTCGATGACCTTGACGCCGGTCTCGGTCTCGAGATTGCGCTGCTGGATCGGCGTCAGGGCGCCGTTGACGATGCACAGCGTCGCTTCAACATTTTCACACAGTGCCTTGATTTCGCTCACCTTGCCCGCGCCGAACAGGGTCGCCGGATTGAGCTTGCGCACCCGGATGGCCATCGTGCCGGCGATTTCGACATCCAGGGCCAGGGCCAGGCCGACCGCCTCTTCCAGGCGCGACTCGTCATCCAGCCGCATCGCCGCGACGGGTGCCTGGCCACGCACATCGATATCGGGATCGACCACGACGGCACGCACCGTCTCCGGCGCGTGGTCGATATAGCGCTCGCTCAAAGGAAAGGCCCCAGGTTTGCGGGCTTAATCCTCAACGTCGTCTTCTTGCTCGTAAAGCTGGACGGGCGCTGCCGGCATGATGGTCGAAATCGCATGCTTGTAAACAAGCTGCGATTGGCCGTCGCGGCGCAGAAGCACGCAGAAGTTGTCGAACCAGCTGACGATCCCCTGCAGCTTGACGCCGTTGATCAGGAAGATGGTCAGGGGGGTCTTGGTCTTGCGGACACTGTTGAGGAACGTGTCCTGCAGGTTTTGTTTCTTGTCGTGGGACATTGCGGCCCTTCTCGTTTCATAAAATTGGGGAGCACAGCACTCCCCACACAGACACTACAAACGGCACCATAAGCGAAAATCCGCCGTGATTTCAACCGCATTGCGGTAAAAAAATCCGGCTCCGCTTTTGCCGCCCGATTGTGACACGGGCATGACGATAAGCGCGGCTTACAGGCCCGCCGTCCGCCGCGCCCGATCTATATAGGAATCCCTTAGCGCGCTTGCCACCGGACCGGGCATGCCTTGGCCGATCCGGTGGCCGTCGATGGCGATGACCGGCATCACCAGGCTGGTGGCGGCGGTGATGAAGACCTCGGCGGCGGCCCGGGCGTCTTCGAGCGTAAAGGCTTCTTCCCGTACCTCGATACCGCTTTCACCGATGATCGGCAGCAGGTTGAGTCGCGTCACGCCGGCCAGGATGTTGGCGGCCAGGCTGCGCGTGCGGATGACGCCGTCGTGTCCCAGCATGTAGACATTGGTCGAGCCGCCTTCGGTGACAAAACCGTCGCCGTCGACGAAAATGACCTCGCCGGCGCCCTGCTCCTTGGCCGCCTGCTTGGCCAAAACATTCGGCAGCAGGCCCACCGTCTTGATGTCGCAGCGCCCCCAGCGGATGTCGGGCGCGCTGATGGCGGCGATGCCGCGCTCGGCCTTGAGCGCCGCCGCCTCGCGGTCGACCGGCTTGGCCGTGATGACGGTGGAGGGTCGCGTATCGGCGGGAAAAACATGGTCGCGTGGCGCCACGCCGCGGCTGATCTGCAGGTAGACCATGCCTTCGCGAATGCGGTTGCGGCGGATCACCTCGTTCAGCACCACCAGCAGCGATGTGCGCGGCATGGGCAGGTCGATGCGCAATTCGCGCAAGGACCGCTCCAGCCGGTCGAGATGGCCGTCGAGGTCGGCCAGCCGGCCGTCGAACACCGACCAGACCTCGTAGACGGCGTCGGCGAACTGATAGCCGCGATCCTCGATCGAGACGCTGGCCTCGATGTGCGGAACGTACTGACCGTTGACATAGGCGATGCGCGGCATGGCTCGGGCTCCTTGGAACAAGCCTCCATCGCATCCGCCGGCCCGATTTGGCAAGGTGCATCTTCACCTCTCCCCGAGAGAACGAGAGCGGATCGCCGCTGCGACGATACGGATCTTCCTTCTTGTACCTCCCTGAAATCGAAGATTTCGGGGAGGGTGAGCGAGATGTGGTGGTGGGGCGTCTTGCTTCCTTCACATCACAGGCGCGGCGAACCTTATCCCCCCCTTTCCTCCACCTCTCCCCGTTCACGGGG
>FTDB01000843.1_pt1 | contig 59980 bp, 57 predicted proteins | sample 1639741 | NCBI WGS metagenome assembly FTDB01 (sample SAMEA3914869, study PRJEB12502) | metagenome | biome: forest; material: soil | place: USA | collected 2012-03-12 | depth 0.1 m | reverse complement strand
GCGTGAAGGAGTTCAATCTCAAGAAGATGTGGAAGTCGCCCAACGGCACCATCCGCAACATCCTGGGCGGCGTCGTTTTCCGCGAACCGATCATCTGCAGGAACGTGCCGCGCCTGGTGCCCGGCTGGACCCAGCCGATCGTCGTCGGCCGCCATGCCTTCGGCGACCAGTACAAGGCGACCGACTTCCTCATGCCCGGCCCGGGCACCCTGACCATGAAGTTCGTCGGCGACGACGGCAAGGTTATGGAATACGAAGTCTTCAAGTCGCCGGGCGCCGGCGTCGCCATGGGCATGTACAACCTCGACGACTCGATCCGCGACTTCGCCCATGCCTGCTTCGCCTACGGCCTGGCGCGCAACTATCCGGTCTATCTGTCGACCAAGAACACCATCCTCAAGGCCTATGACGGCCGCTTCAAGGACATCTTCGCCGAGATCTACGCCGCTGAATACGAAGAAAAGTTCAAGGCCGCCGGCCTGCACTACGAACACCGCCTGATCGACGACATGGTCGCCGCGGCGCTGAAATGGTCGGGCGGCTACGTCTGGGCGTGCAAGAACTACGACGGCGACGTCCAGTCCGATACGGTCGCCCAGGGCTATGGTTCGCTCGGCCTGATGACCTCGGCCCTGGTTACGCCCGACGGCAAGATCATGGAAGCCGAAGCCGCCCACGGCACCGTCACCCGTCACTTCCGCCAGCACCAGAAGGGCGAATCGACCTCGACCAACTCGATGGCCTCGATCTTCGCCTGGACGCAAGGCCTGAAGCACCGCGCCAAGCTCGACAGCAATGCCGAACTGACGCGCTTCGCCGAAACGCTCGAAAAGGTGTGCATCGACACCGTCGAAGGCGGCGCCATGACCAAGGACCTGGCCTTGCTGGTCGGTCCTTCGCAAGGCTGGCTGACCACCGAAGGCTTCCTCGACCGCATCAGTGAAAACCTGACCAAGGCCATGGCTTAAAAAATCAGGCGGGAACCATCTTTCCCCTTCCTCTTTTGAATTGAGAGCCGCCGGCATATCGCCGGCGGCTTTTTTCATGCGCGTTGACCTCGGCTCCATTCCCTGAGACTATCGTCTTAACGAAAATGGGAAACGCGATGGCAAGGACGACAGCGATCATTCTGGCCGCACTTTGGGCAGCCGGCGCGGCTCACGGCGCGCCCGTGCTGGAACGCGCGGCTAGTGCATATCCTATGCATTATTCGTCCGTGGATGCCAGGATCGGTGGCCGGGTCGCGGAAGACCACACATGGATTTCGCTCGACAACCCCTATATCCACCGTCTCGTGTACCAATGGCCCGGCACCTATTTCGAAGCCGCCTTCAAGGGCCCTCAAATCTATTTCCAGCTTGACGATAGCCTGAATATTCTTGATGTGCTGGTTGACGGCAAACCGATCGGGCAGTTGAACAAGCCCGGCCATGCGCAGTACCGCGTCACCGGGCTTTCCAGTGGTGCGCATCTCATCCGCGTCGAGCGCCGCAGCGAATCCATGAGCGGAACGGCAGATTTCGAAGGCTTCGCCCTGCCTTTCAAGCACAGGCGTGCCGCCCCCGAACTGCCGCCCCCGCCGCCGCGTTCCCGCCAGGTCGAAATCATCGGCGACAGTTACGCCGCCGGCTACGGCACCACCTCGACCAAGCACGAATGCACGCCGGACGAAATCCACGACACCACCGACACACAACAGGCGTTCGGCCCACTATTGGCCAAACACTATGACGCCGACTACCAGATCAACGCCGTATCGGGCATCGGTATGGTGCGCAATTACGACGGCAGCGCAGGGCCGGTCATACCCGATATTTACCCCTTCACCTTATTCGACAAGAGCGTCCCCTATAACGACGTGTCATGGCAGCCGCGCATCGTCGTCATCGCTCTCGGCGATAACGACTTCGCCACCCCGGTCAAGCCCGGCGAAAAGTGGGTTGACTTTGCCGCCCTGCGCGCCGACTTCATTGCCACCTACGAAACCTTCGTAAAGGGCATCCGCGCCCACAACCCGAACGCCACCTTCATCCTGATGGACTATGGCGAACCGGAGTTGATCCCCGACCTTCAGACCATTACCGCTGACCTGACGGCCGCCGGCGACACGCGCATCCTGACTTTCAGCCCCGGCACCAACTTCGAGCAGACGGGCTGTGATTGGCACCTGTCGCTCAATGACCACAAACGCATAGCTTCAGGCCTCGAAGCCTTCATCGATTCCCACCCCACCATCTGGCAGTAAGGCCTTCCATGCGCTCGCTTCTCTCCGCCGCCGCCCTCCTCGCCTTCGTCGCCACCGCCCACGCCCAGACCGTCACGGCCGATCCCGGCAACAGTGTCATCACCGCCCAGTCGATCGCGCTCGATACCTATATCGGCGGCCGTGTGCTCAGCGGCGCCTTCTCCAAGGGTCAGGGCGCGGCGGAAGTCGACGGTGGCGCCTACATCCACGAATGGCCGGCCACCTATTTCACCGCCGCCTTTCACGGCCCCGAGGTCGACCTCCGCCTTAATGACACCGCCAACATCCTGACCCTGCTGGTCGACGGCAAGCCGGTCCATACCTTCAATAGGCCGGGCGCCACCGAAATCCGCGTCACCGGCTTGCCGGATACCGACCATATCGTTCGCCTGGAAAAGAACACCGAAAGCCAGGACAACACCGGCGAATTCGACGGCTTCTATATCCCGGCCAGCGAAACCGCTCTGGCCGCCCCGCAACAGGACCGCGCCATCGAGTTCATCGGCGACAGCTTCACCGCCGGCTACGGCAACACTTCGTCCAAGCGCGAATGCACCCAGGACGAGGTCTGGTCCACCACCGACAGCCAGCAGGCCTGGGGCCCGCTGGTCGCCCGCCATTACGACGCCGATTACCGCATGAACGCCTATTCCGGCTTCGGCATCGTTCGCAATTATAACGGCGTGGCGCCGCACCGCAGCCTGACCAAATTCTATCCCTTCGGCCTGTTCGACGAAGCCACGCCCGCCGATGACAACGGCTGGAATCCTGACGTCATCGTCATCGCACTCGGTGGCAACGACTTCTCGACGCCCCTGAACCCCGGCGAGCGCTGGACCAGCGAGGATGCGCTGACGGCCGACTACATCGCCACCTATGTCACCTTCGTGCAATCCCTGCGCGCCACCCACCCTGACGCCCGTTTCGTGCTTGTCACTTACGGAGAGGACCGTGTCCGGTCGGCGCTCGGCGTCATCCTCGACCGTCTGAAGCAATCCGGAGAAACCCGCGCCGACGTGCTCGATGTCGGCGGCGACTTCGCCCGCACCGGCTGCGACTGGCACCTCAACCTCGACGACGACAAAAAAGTCGCCGCCCGCCTCGAAGCCTATCTCGATCAACACCCCGATGACTGGGACAACTAATCCCTTCATGTCTCCCTACTAAGGGGGAGAAGGTGGCCTGAAGGGCCAGATGAAGGGGCTTTCAAAGATAAGGACGACCATGCGCAATCTGATCACCGGCCTGACCCTGTCTCTTGCGGTCCTGGCTACCGCTGCCGTCGCGCAGGATCCGCTGGTCGCCCTGCCCCTGCATATCGGCGGCCGCGCCATGCTCAACGCTTCGGATGGCCAATGGCTGCACGCCTGGCCTGGCACCTATTTCGAAGCTGGCTTCAAGGGCACCGCTGTCACCGTCCGGGTCAATGACGGCGTCAACAAGCTCGATATCTGGCTTGACGGCAAGCTCATCGACACCGAATCCAAGCCCGGCGCCGGCGATATCGAACTGGGCCCCATACCCGACGGTACCCACACCATCCGTCTCGAAAAACGCACCGAGGCGGCCTGGACCTTCGCCGGATTCGGCGGCTTTTTCGTGCCCGGCGCCGCCAATGTCCTGCCCGCACCGCCGGCCAGCCCGCGCCAGATCGAATTCATCGGTGACAGCTATACGGTCGGCTATGGCAATACATCACCCACCCGCACCTGCACGCCCGACGACATCTGGGCCACCACCGATACCCAACTGGCGTTCGGTCCGTTGACGGCCAAGCATTACGGCGCCGACTACCAGATCAACGCCATTTCCGGCCACGGCATCGTGCGCAATTACAACGGCAGCGCCGGCGATCCCGTACCCGTCGCCTACCCCTACACCTTGATCGATCACACGACACCTTATGTCGATACCGCCTGGCAGCCGCAGATCATCGCCATCGGTCTCGGCACCAATGACTTTTCGACCCCCTTGAACCCCGGTGAGAAGTGGGCCACGCGCGATGCGCTGCACGCCGACTACGAAGCCACCTACGTCAAGTTCGTGCAATCGTTGCGCGCGAAAAATCCCGATGCCTTTTTCCTGCTGATGGCCACCGACCAGGTCAACGGCGAAATCCAGGCGGAGGTCAGGAACGTCATCGCCACCTTGAAATCCCAGGGCGAGAGCCGCATCGATTTCTTACCGATGAACAACCTATCGTTCGGCGGCTGCGACTGGCATCCGACCACCACCGACGACAAGACGGTGTCGGGCCTGCTGATCGCCTATATCGACGCCCACCCCGAGCTCTGGCAGGGGAAGTAACCCCGACCGGAACCCGATGCGCCTTTTCCGCTGCCACAACTGCCACAACCCCGTCCATTTCGATAACCGCAGCTGCGTCAACTGTGGCTTTCGCCTCGGCTTTTCGCCCGACGACATGGACATGCTGGCCCTGGCACCGCAGGATGGCCTGTTCAGCCGCGTCGACCGTCCCGAATGGACCTATCGCTTCTGCCCCAATGCTCAATGGGATGTGTGCAACTGGCTGATCCCGTCGTGGAGCGCGGAAGCCCATTGCCAGGCCTGCCGTTACAATGGCCTCGTCCCCAATCCGGAAACACCGGACGGCCTCAGGCGCTGGCGGGCTATCGGCGAAGCCCAGCGCCACCTGTTCTATTCCTTCCTGCGCTGGAACCTGCCACGCCCCGGCCGCCAGGAAGACCCGCAAGGCGGCCTGTTGTTCGACCTCAAGGACGACGAAATCCTGCCCGATGGCTCCTGCAAGCCCGTATTGATCGGTCATGACGAAGGCCATATCGTCATCCGCACCGCCGAGGCCGACGATCTGGAGCGCGAAGAACAACGCGAACGGCTGAACGAGCCCTATCGCACCCTGCTCGGCCATTTCCGCCATGAAACCGGTCATTTCATCTGGAACAAGCTGGTGCGTGACCAGAACAAGTTCGACGGCTTCCGTACTGTCTTCGGCGACGAGCGCCAGGATTACCAGATAGCGCTTGACCGCCATTACAAGGAGGGGCCGCCACCGCTATGGGGCGAACGCTACATCAGTTTCTATGCCACGACCCATCCGTGGGAAGACTTTGCCGAATGCTTCGCCCATGTCCTCCACATCGTCGATTCGCTCGAAACGGCGCATATCTATGGCATCGCTTTAGCGCCGCGCCGGCACAGCGAACTTGCTGCCGACGCCGCCTTTGATCCTTACGCCATGCGCGATTTCGACCGCATTGCCGAAGTTTGGATTCCGCTGTCGGTGGCGCTCAACTCGATCCACCACTCGATGGGTGAGCGCGATCTCTCCCCGTTCATCCTGACGCCCGCCATCACCGCCAAGCTGAACTACGTCCACCAGCTCATCACCCGCCAGATCTAGCCCGTTTTATACCTTCCCTGCGCTTGCGTCGGGAGTGGACCGCGAGTCCTCTTCGGACTCGTGGTGGTAGGGCGACTTCCTTCCTCAAGCCCGCCGCCTCCGGTCCGCCGCCCAGGCCAGCGCCGCCGCCGCGCCAGCCAGCATGACCAGCGGCACGAACTGCCAACCCCACAGCGTGCCCGTCCCGATTCCGGAGGTCATGATACCACCCACCGTGGCGACCGCCACCGTCAGCGCCACCATCGCCCAGCCGGCCATGAACAGATTCGGCCGCCACCACACGAGGAACACCGCCGCCATCATGTTGCCGATCCCCATGCCGGCCAGGTACAGCGCCAGCCACGGCCGCGATTCGTGCAGCCGCGCCGCGGCCTGGACATGGCCATGCGCCACCAGCAGGTCATGATAGGAATCTTGGCCGCCCAGCAGGATGCCGGTCACCCACGCCATGCCGAAAAGATGGAAGGCGGCGTAAATCGCGGTCACCAGCCCCACGCCGCAACGCCCGAAAGCCACCCACGTACTTACGGCAGCCAGCCTGGCCCGGACGGCGGCCCAAAGACAGCCCGCCGCGAAGCCCAATCGCTCGCGGTTCGTGACGGCGCCAAACTCGGCCTTCATCGCCTCGGCCCACGCTCGGCGCTCCGGCGGCATCAGCCCTGTTGCCCGCCTCATCAGCCATCCCGCCAAACTCATGCCCCGACCTCCCGCAAACCCGACGCCACGGCCTGCGCCAGTCTCTCCGCCGCAAGGGCCAGCCCTGCCCCTGTCAGGCGATAGGCATGGCGCGGCGGCCGCCCCGGCTGAACCGCCGGCCGCCACTCGGCCTCCAGCCAGCCCTGGTCGTGCAGCCGCATCAGCAGCGGATACAGTGTCCCGGATTTCAGGCCGGTTTCCTTCGACAGATCATAGCCATACCGCCACGCCTGCGGTTGTTCAGCCAGGGCGGCAAGGATAAGGCGGGTCTGGACGGAGATGTTGGCGGCGCGCGGCATGACCCCATATCAACATATGTAGATTTTTGAGTCAATTATAAACTCTACATATATTGATAATCTAACCGCGCTCCGCATCGCCTATCCTCCTCCTGCCTGTGGCGAAGCCATGGGAAGGTGACCGCAGCGTAGCGGCCGGGGGATTCCTGTCTTCCCTCTCCTGGGCGGCCGAAAACCGCCACCGCCCCGCCCTTGACATCCCGCACCGGCCCGGCCACGCTGCCTTGGCAAACCGGAGGAAAACGCCATGCTGAAATCGCTGACCCTGTCCGCCTTGCTGCTGGCCGCCCTGCCGGCCACCGCCGCGACGCATCACGCCAGCCACACGGCCGCGCCGGCGCTTCACGCCTTGGCCCTGCATACCGCCGGCAAGATGACGCACGACGCCAGCGGCTACAGCTATCAATGGCCCGGCATCTATTTCGAAGGTCGCTTCAAGGGCGGCCGGGTCACCGTCGTGTTCGATGATCCCAATGCCAATTACAACCTGCTCCTCGACGGAAAACTGCTGCTTATGGTGATGAAGCCCGGCCATGCGCCGCTGCTCGTCACCGCGCCCGATGACGGTCCGCATACGCTGCGCGTCGAGAAACGCTCGGAGACGCAATATGCCACCGGCCGCTTCGGCGGCATGTTCGTAACCGACGCGGCCGACGCCCTGCCCGCCCCCACCTATGCCCGCCAGATCGAATTCATCGGCGACAGCTACACGGTCGGCTACGGCAACACCTCTGCCTTCACCCAGTGCACGCCCGAGGACATCTTCCAGACGACCGATGCCCAGGAAGGCTTTCCGGCCCTGGTCGGCAAGCATTACAGCGCCGATTACCAGGTCGAGGCCTTTTCCGGCCTGGGCATGGTGCGCAACTACGACGGCCACGAGCACCCGAAATACCGCATGCCCATGCTCTATCCACGCGCTATCTTCGACGACCCGGCACCGGCCGCCCAACCGGACTGGCACCCGCAGATCATCGTCGTCGGCATTGGCGGCAACGACTTCTCGACACCGCTGCACGACGACGAACCGTGGAAAACGCGCGACGCCCTTGTCACCGACTACGAATCCACCTTCGTCACCTTCGTCCAGGGCCTGCGCGCCCAAAATCCCGGCGCCTTCATCCTGATCGATGCGCCCCCCGCCGATCGCGATGAGTATAACGCCGCCGTCAATGCCGTTTTCACCATGCTGAAAACCGGCGGCATGACCAATATTGACGAATTGGCCCTGCCCGATACCGACAACACAGGCTGCAACGGCCACCCCAATATCCACGATGACGCCAAGGTCGCCGGCGTCCTGGCCGCCTATTTCGACGCTCACCCCGGCGTCTGGCAGGGGAAATAGAACCTCTCTTCCCCGGCTTTAACGAGTGCCGGGGCGAATCGACAACACCCCGCCACCAAAGCATCCGGCCGGGGGCGACAAGCCCGGTTCCGCATGCTACTGTTTGTTAACCAATTGCGTAGCCAGGGGGCGCCCGTGTCGAGATTTCTGTCGTTACTGCTGCTGATCGTCGTGCTCGGCGCCGCTGGCCTGTTTTACGCCGCACCGGTCATTTCGTTCTACGATATCCGCAGCGCCGCCAAGAGCGATGACTCGGAATCCCTGGTCAAGCTTATCGACTACGACGCCGTCCGCGCCGACCTGAAGGCCCAGCTTCTGGCCGGCGATACGGGCGTCGCCGCTCCGCCCCCATCGGCGCTGAAGGATCCTGTCGGCGCCACCGGCAATGCCTTGCAGCAGGCGGCCAGCGCCGTCGGCAAGGCTCTGAACCAGCTTGTCAATCCCGCGGCCGCCGTTACACCCGCCCCGCCGGTGGTTGATGTCGAGACCTACCTCAAGCCGAAAGCCATTCTCGCCCTCACCTACGGTGAAGGCAAGGATGCCAATGTCGCCGACGTCTCTGGCCAGAAGGAACCTGCGCCGAAGATTGCCTTTTTCAGCCTGGAGCACGCCCGCCTGACCGTGAAGGACGACACCCACGGCACCACCACCTTCACGCTCGAACGCCACGGCCTGACCCACTGGCAACTGGTTCATGTCGGCCTGCCCAAGCCGGGCGATGACGCAGATGCGGCTTCATCATCTTCCGTCACGTCCTCCGGCGGCTTCTGACAGCCTCTTGACGCACTGCACAAAAACCCGTATGCCCGCTTCACCCTCAGGGGAGTAACCGCGCTTTAAGCAAGCGGTTGCCGTCAACATACTTGCCCGGCATGGGCATGGCGGCAACGTTCCGTTTCGGAAAAGGTGAGACCTGCGGCGCCCGTTCCGGCCAACTCAGGCAGCCGAAGCGAGCGTCGTACGTGTCGTTCACCTTGCCTGATCGGAACACCCCATGGACGCCTTCCTTCATTCTGTCATTCTCGTCTGCGTTTCCGAGATCGGCGACAAGACCCAGTTGCTGGCCCTCATCCTGGCCGCGCGCTATCGCAAGTCAGTGCCGATTATTCTCGGCATATTGGTCGCCACCCTGGCCAACCATGCCCTGGCGGCCTTCGGCGGCACCCTTATCGCCCACCTCGGTTTCAAACAGTACATGCCGCTGGTCATCGCGGTTTCCTTCATCGCGCTCGGCCTGTGGATCCTGGTTCCCGACAAGGCCAACGAGGAGGATGACGCCCCCAGGAAAGACCGTGGCGCGTTTCTCACCACCGTCGTCACCTTTTTCCTCGCCGAAATGGGTGACAAGACCCAGTTCGCCACCATGGCCCTGGCTGCGGAATATAACGCCATCATCCCGGTCGTCGCCGGCTCGACGCTGGGTCTGATGATCGCCGACGTTCCGGCCATCTTTTTCGGCGACAAGGTCATGAAGCTGGTGCCACTCAACTGGGTGCGCATCGCGGCCAGCCTTCTGTTCATAGGCTTCGGCGCCTGGGAACTGTACCGCTACTTCGTATAAATGTTCTTGATTTGTTCAAAAGCCGTGTTAGCTTGGCGCGGCATTGGCAGGGAGAACAGATATGATCGGTTACGCTACCTTCGGCACGAAGGACCATGATGCGTCGGTGAAGTTTTACGAGGCGGTGCTGGGTGCCGTCGGCTACGAGAAATTCTACCATGAAGGCGATCACGCCGGCTTTGCCTATGGCGGCAATCCGGAAAGCGGTCATACCGTCTGGGTCGCTCCGCCGTTCAACGGCGAAGAGGCGGCCCCGTCCAACGGCCACATGGTCGGTTTCATGGCGCCATCACGGGCGTCGGTGCGCGCTTTCCATGAAGCGGCCCTGGCCAATGGCGGCAGTTGTGAAGGCGAACCCGGCGTGCGCGAAGCCTACGGCCCCGACTTCTACATGGCCTATGTCCGCGATCCCGTCGGCAACAAGATGTCGGCCATGTGTCGCAGCGCAAGCGAATAGGCAGGTCCAGGCAGTAGTGTCGAAGCCCTGTGTGTCGCGGGGCTTCAACGCCTCTAGATAATAGCCTTGATCGCGGCGATGCCAGCCTCGGCCTGCGAATCATCCGGAGCTCCACCTTGGGCGAAGTCTGGCTTGCCGCCGGCGCCCTGGCCGCCCATGGCGATCACCGCCGCCTTGGCCAGCTCGGCGGCATTGAACCGGCCGACGAGGTCCGGGGTGACCGTCACCGTCACCGCCGCCTTGCCATCCAGTGTGCCGACCAGGGCAACGATCCCGCTGCCGACCTGCTTCTTGAAATCCTCGGCCAGCGGGCGCAGATCCTTGCCGCCCACGCCATCCAGTACGCGCGCGATCACCTTGGTGCCGTTGATCTCTTCTAGACCTGAGGCCGCACCGCCACCGCCCACGGCCAGGGCGCGCTTGGCCTCGGACAGTTCTTTTTCCAGCCGCTTGCGCTCGCCAATCAAGGCATCGACGCGTGCCTCGACCTGGGCGACCGGCACCTTGAACTGGCCGGCCAGAGCTACTGCCACGCCCGCCTGCTCCAGCAGGTATTGGCGCGCCGCTTCGCCGGTGAAGGCCTCGATACGGCGAATGCCGGCGGCAATGCCGCTTTCGGCAACGATCTTGAACAGGGCGATATCGCCGGTGCGCGCCACATGGGTGCCGCCACACAGTTCGACGGAGTAATTACCATCGCCTTCAAGGGCATGGCCCAGGGCCAGCACGCGCACTTCCTCACCATATTTTTCCCCGAACAGGGCCACGGCGCCGGCTTCGATCGCCTTTTCCGGCGACATCAGCCGCGTCGACGCCGGTTCGTTCTGACGGATAACGGCATTGACCTCGTCTTCAATGCGCGCCAGTTCTTCCGTCGTCAAAGGCCCGCCGTGACTGAAGTCAAAGCGCATGCGTTCGGCATCGACCAGTTGGCCCTTTTGCGCGACATGCGGCCCCAAGACATGTTTCAGGGCAGCATGCAGCAGGTGCGCGGCCGAATGGTTGGCGCGCGTCGTGGCGCGTTTGCCGGCATCGACCTTCAATTCGGCCTTGTCGCCGAGCTTGACGTTGCCTGCGATGATTTCGACGCGATGGACAATCAATTCGCCGGCCTGGCGATGCGTATCCAGCACTCGTCCCTTGCCGTGCAGTAGGTCAACCTCGCCGGTATCGCCGGCCTGGCCGCCACCTTCGGGGTAGAACGGCGTCTTGTCGAATATCGCCTCCACCACATCGCCGGGCGCGGCATTGTTGACGTTTTCACCGTCAAGCACCAGGGCCAGCACATGAGCCTGTGCAGTCAGATGATCGTAGCCGACGAACTCCGAACTGCCTATGGCATCGCGGATTGAAAACCATTCGGCCGCCACGGCCTTTTCGCCCGAACCGGTCCAGTTCTGCTTGCCACGCTCTTTTTGCCGGCGCATCGCCGCATCATAGGCGTCGGTATCCACCGTCAACCCCTTGGCGCGCACCGCGTCCTGGGTCAGGTCGAGCGGAAAACCGTAAGTGTCGTAAAGCTTGAAAGCCGTATCGCCATCGAGCCTGTCGCCGGCCTTGAGATTTTGCGTTGCCTCGTCGAGCAACCCCATGCCACGGCCGAGCGTGACACGGAAACGCTCTTCTTCCTGGCGCAAGGTCTCGACGATAGTCGCCTCGGCGCGTTTCAATTCGCCATAGTGACCACCCATTTCCTGCACCAGGGTCGGCGCCAGACGGGGCAGCAACGGCTTGTCGGCGCCCAGCAGGTAGGCGTGGCGCATGGCACGGCGCATGATCCGACGCAGCACATAGCCCCTGCCCTCGTTCGATGGCGTAACACCATCGGCAATCAGGAAACTCGACGAGCGCAGATGGTCGGCGATAACGCGGTGCGACGGCAGGGCATCACCTTCGGCAGCCACACCCGTGGCCGCCACCGAAGCCGCGATCAGCGTCTGGAACAGGTCGATATCGTAATTGTTGTGCACGCCCTGCAGCACCGCGGCCACGCGCTCCAGCCCCATGCCGGTGTCGATCGATGGCTTGGGAAGGTTGACGCGTGTGCCATCCGCCTGCTGATCGAACTGCATGAACACCAGGTTCCAGATTTCGACGAAGCGGTCGCCATCTTCTTCCGGTGTACCCGGAGGTCCGCCCCAGATATGCTCGCCATGATCATAGAAAATTTCCGTACATGGCCCGCACGGGCCGGTATCGCCCATGCTCCAGAAATTATCGCTGCCGGCAATACGCGCGATCTTCGATTCCGGCAGGCCGGCAATCTTCTTCCACAGGCCGAACGCCTCATCGTCGTCAACATAAACGGTCGCCATCAGGCGCTTCGGGTCAAGGCCATAATCCTTGGTGATCAAATTCCACGCGAATTCGATCGCCTCGGCCTTGAAATAGTCGCCGAACGAGAAATTTCCGAGCATTTCGAAGAAAGTATGATGGCGCGCAGTATAGCCGACATTGTCGAGGTCGTTGTGTTTGCCACCGGCGCGCACCACCTTTTGCGACGTCGTGGCGCGCTTGTAAGGGCGCGTTTCGGCGCCGGTAAAGACATTCTTGAACTGCACCATGCCGGCATTGGTGAACATCAGGGTCGGGTCGTTTTGCGGCACCAGTGACGAAGACCCGACCACTTCATGACCATGCTTGGCGAAGTAATCGAGGAAGGTCTGACGTATTTGATTCAAAGAAGGCATGGCGATCACGGAAAACCCGCTCCGGTCTGGCAAGAGATCAAGATATGGCCGGTATATAGGCGCTTGCCCGCAAGCGCAAAGCGCTTTGCGCAAGCGCAACAAAAAAGACGCCCCCTGAGCTTTTCAGGGAGCGTCTTTCAAGTCGCTGACCGGGCGTGGGCGAATGTGGTGATGCGCGGGGCCGCCCGGAAAAGCGGAACTTATAGCGACTCGTCGCCCTCGTTGGCATCGCTCTCCGGCGTACCGAGCAATTCTTCCGCCAGCACATTGGCCTTTTTGCGGATACCCATTTCGATTTCCTTGGCCATGTCCGGATTGGCCCGGAGGAAATCACGGGCGTTTTCACGACCCTGGCCAATACGCGTCGAGTTGTAGGAAAACCATGACCCGGACTTTTCGACGATACCAGCCTTGACGCCGAGATCGATGATTTCGCCAAGCTTGGAGATGCCATGGCCGAACAGGATGTCGAATTCGACTTCGCGGAACGGTGGCGCAATCTTGTTCTTGACCACCTTGACCTTAACACTGTTGCCAACGTTCTCGTCACGCACCTTGATTGAACCGGTGCGGCGGATATCGAGGCGCACGGAGGCATAGAACTTCAGCGCGTTACCGCCAGTCGTCGTTTCGGGTGAACCGTACATGACGCCGATCTTCATGCGGATTTGGTTGATGAAGATGACGATGCACTTCGACTTCGAGATCGAACCGGTCAGCTTGCGCAGCGCCTGGCTCATCAGCCGCGCTTGCAGGCCAGGCAGGCTGTCACCCATGTCACCCTCGATTTCGGCGCGCGGCGTCAAGGCCGCCACCGAATCGATGACCACGATATCGACGGCACCGGAACGTACCAGCGTATCGGTGATTTCCAGCGCCTGCTCACCCGTGTCAGGCTGCGACACCAGCAGGTCATCGAGATTGACGCCCAGCTTTTGCGCATAGGTCGGATCCAGTGCGTGTTCGGCGTCGACGAAGGCCGCTGTGCCGCCCTGCTTCTGGATCTCGGCCACGGTATGCAGGGCCAGTGTCGTCTTGCCCGACGATTCCGGTCCGAAAATCTCAATGACCCGGCCCTTTGGCAGGCCGCCAATACCAAGCGCCATGTCCAGACCCAGCGAGCCAGTCGAAATAGCCTCGATGTCGGCCACCTTGCCGCCATGGCCCAGTTTCATTACCGAGCCCTTGCCGAAGGCACGATCGATCTGCGCCAGCGCCGCTTCCAGGGCGCGTTGTTTTTCTGCGTCGTTCTTGCTCACCAGTCTCAACATTGCTTGCGATGACATGAAACCCTCCTATGTCACGATTCCCGGTGCCAGAAATATTTATGGCCCAAATCCCTCGTGAACATTTCGTACCGCATTTGTTCCAAGTTCGCAATATGTTCTCAAAAATATTTTTAAGGATATAGCCACGAGCCCGATGAGCCACGTTTTTGGCACCACGTCGAAGGGTGCTCCTAAGCACGTGTTGGCGTCGATCTATTCGCCACCGCCTTCACATTCTGCATCCAAAACGCCTTGTTGCCCGTAGCGGCTTGTAAGCCAATTCCAACTTTTGCAGCGGGTGATCTCATGAACAAGCTTTCCATTGCGGTGACTTTAGCCGCTATTGCCGGACTGAGTGCCGTTGGCGCCGCCCATGCTCAAAGCTGGGCCGGGGGCTATGTCGGCCTCAGCGCCGGCAGCAACTCCATCGACCGGCACAATGACCACATCGTCTTCGACACCAATCTCGATGGCAAGTTTGACGACAGCGTGCCGACGACCTCAAGCAGCGATGCGTTTTCCGGCACCTGTGACGGCTTCGCGCAGGGCGCGGCTCAATCGGATGGCTGCCGCAAGAACAAGCATCGCGCCAGCCTGGGCCTGCGCGCCGGTTACGATTGGCAGATGAACGATGTCGTCTTTGGCGTGGTTGGCGAGGTCAACAATGCCAAGGTCGAGGACAGCGTGTCGAGCTTCTCGACCGAGCCCAACAGCTATACGTTCACGCGCAAGGCGCGTAACCTGTCGGCGCTGCGCGGGCGAATCGGTTATGCCTCGAACGACTGGCTGATGTACGCCACGGCCGGCGTCGCCTGGGCCGACATCCACCACAGCTTCGCCACCACAAACAATCTCAACAGCTTCACCGCCAGCAACAGCAAGAGTAACAATGGCTACCAGGTCGGGCTCGGCGTTGAAAAGAAGATGGGCGACCGCTGGTCGATCGGCTTGGAATATTTGCGCACCTCGATCCGCGACCGCAGCCCCGTCGTGCGCGCCGGCTCCAGCGCCAACACCTTCGCCTCCAACCCGTTCCTGATCATCAACAGCCAGGGCACGGACATGAAGCGCAGTGACGACAAATTCAAGGACAACAGCTTCATGCTGACCGTGTCGTATCGCTTCGGCGCGATGTAGTCCCGGACCGGCGGTGGACGGTCATGGCCTTGAAAATTGTCATTTGCCTGATGGCAGCCGCGAACCTGGCTGCCTTCGGCGCCCCTGTGCACGCGGCTGTCTCGACCTCAACGGCGTCATCCCCGAAGTCATTGAGACCATCGCCTACAAGAAAGGCCCCTATTTTTCGACATGGGCGATTTTTCCAATGCCGGTGGCGCGGCGCTCCGAACCTTTGCCGACGGCACGCCGTCTTACGTCCAGACGACGATCGATGAGAACGGCCATGGTCGCGCTTGTTGTTTTCGATTCCGGCAATCGAGGTTTCTGGCCGTCGAAGGCGACACCTATCCATCCGTTCGAGCCACGCACCGTCCGATTGACCTTGCGCGTACCGTTAACCTGACCCCACGAAAATCTTTCGATAAAACTAATCCTCCGGCGCGCGGCCGGCGTATCTGTTGAACTGTCCGAAAAGACAGTCGTGATGCGCATGACGATTCGCGTTCGCTCGCAGCGGCCCTCGCGACCAGCGGCAGAGTCGGACATGCACGTCGGGTGCGGGAGGTTCGCCTCCCGCATGCCCGGCCATCGCAGCGTAAAAGGCGAGTCAGGGATTATCAGTTGCATGTTACCGTACGCCGCCGCCATGCCGTTGAAGATGGTTGCTTTTTTATACCAACTTGCTGGTAACGGCGTTCGCTTCCTGCAAACCTTTGCGCAAGCCGCATTGAATCCTTACGTCGCTTATCGAGTAATGGGGTTATCCGACCGGGAGCGTGGATATGATGGCTGTACTGGAACTGACCGACACCATCGCCACGCCGCCGAGGCCACGCGTGGCTGAGCCGGTCAATCTCAACTTCCTGCTGGAACGGGTGGCCGAAGGCGACAAGCCGGCGCTGAAAAGCCTCTATAACCTCATCTCAGCGCGTCTTTTTGCCGTGCTGCTGCGTATGGTCAACAGGCGCGAAATCGCCGAAGACCTGTTGCAGGACGTGTTCGTCACCGTGTGGCGCAAGGCGTCGCAATTCGATGTCCGCCGCGGCAATGCCGAGGCCTGGCTGTTTTCGATGACACGGCGCAAGGCGATCGATCGCCTTCGTATTTCGCACCGCGAGACCCTGGGCCGCGACGATGATGTCGCCACGGTCGAGCCATATTCGGATGGCTATGGTGCCTGGCGCGACACAGAAGCGCACATGTCGGTAAAGGCGTGCCTCAAGACCCTGCGGCCGGATGTTCACCGGGCGCTGCAACTGTGCTATACATACGGCCTGACGCACGAGGAACTTGCCGAAGAAATGCAGGTGCCCGTGGGCACCGCCAAGAGCTGGGTCCGCCGTGGCCTGGCGCAACTGAAAGAGTCTTTGAACGGATATGAGCGAACATGATGATCTTCTGGCAGCCCGCTACGCCCTGGGTGTAGCCGATGCTGCCGAAATCGTCACGGTCACCGGCCGCATGGCGTCGGATGCCGCCTTCGCCGCCCGGATCGCCTTCTTCGAAAACATTTTCGCCATCCTCGGGCGCGACATGACCCCGGTGGCGCCGCCCCCCGGATTATGGGATCGCATCGAGCGCGCCATCGGCGACCATGACCTGTCGCCGAACACCCTCACCCTGCGCACTGCCGAGCTGGGCTGGGCGCCCTATGCGCCAGGCATCGAGCGCAAGGTGCTGCATATCGACAACGAAAAAGGCGAATCGATCGCGCTCTATCGCCTGCAACCCGGCGCCGTGGTGCCCAATCACAGCCACCACCTGCCGGAAGAATGCCTGGTGCTGGAAGGCGAAATCGAAGTTGATGGCGTGACGGTGCGCGCCGGTGACCTGCACCTGGCCTTTCCGACTTCGAGGCATGGTCCGTTGACCAGCCGCACCGGCGCGGTGGTCTACCTGCGCGGCGATCTGGACATGCAGCCGTAAGTCAATCCATGTGATCGGGTTTGTATCCCGGCGTCGGCACGAGATTCAGCCCGAATTCGAGTACCGCGATGGCGATCAGCCAACTAGCGACCACCTTCACCGCAATCCCCCAGCCGCGCCGAACCAGAAGCTGCCCGGGTATGAACAACACCACCGCCGGCAGGGCATAGGCCAGGACACTGGCGCCCTGGCTGACATGGGTGACCAAGCCCTGCCACAGGCCGGCATCGGCCGCCAGCACGCCGGCGATGATGGCGTTGGGTCCCCCCTTGAGATGGACACAGGCGGCGGCGATCAGCACGCTCAGCCAGCAGCCGCCAAAGGCGATATCATCGGAAAAGCCGGCGATGGGGATCATGGCCGTCACTACCGCCACTGCGATCATGATCAGCGCGGAATTGCGCGCCACCTTGGGCGTTGTGAAGCTGAGGGCAAAGCCCACAGCCGCCGCCAGCAGAGCATCGGGCAGGATGGCGCCGCGCATCAGGCGACGGCCTGCCACAGGAAGACGAGACCCGCCAAACCAATGATGACGCCCAGTCCCTTGACGACGTATCGGCCCTTGAAGGCGCCGCGCTCTACGTCGTTGATAAAGCCGATACCGATGCCGCACAGGTGCAGCAGGCCGGTCGCCAGCACGAAGCCGACACTGTAGCCGACCGGATCGGCCGCCGAGGGCAATTCGCGGCCATGGGCGTAGCCATGGAAGACAGCGAACAGGGCGACGATCAGGCAGGCCAGCCACACCGGCGCCTTGTATTCCAAGGCGATGACCACGCCCAGGATCAGCACCGACAGGGCAATGCCGATCTCGGTGCGCGGCAAGGGAAAGTGCAGCATGCCCATCAGGGCGCCCACCACCATCATGCATGGGAAGATGACCGGCAGGGCGATCAGCAGCGGCTTGCGCAGGATCGCGCCCCACAGGCCCACCGACACCATGGCCAGCAGGTGGTCCCAGCCCGACAGCGGATGCAGGAAGCCGGAAACAAAACCACCCGGCAGGCCTGTGCCCGTATGCGCTTCGGCCGGACATGCGACGGCGGCGAAACCGGCGGCCACGGCCAAAAACAACAGGGCCGGCGGGAATTTTTTGGGCGGATGCGGCTGAACGCCGGCTTCGTTCGTATCAGGGGATGGACATTGATGAGGGCTGACCGATGACATCCACGATTTCCTGTGCGGGTTCCTTGCAGGCTTATACGCGCCAACCGCGCCGGGCGATGACCGCGCGCCATCTATTTTGCGCGGCGGCGATGTGGCTGCTGCCTTTGGCCGCCCAGGCCCATGATTTCTGGCTGCAACCGCTCAATTTCCAGCTGGCGCCGGGCGGCACCACGACCATGAGCATCCAGGTCGGCCACGGCATCAACCGGCAGCAGTCGCTGATCACCGCCGATCGCGTTACGCGCTTCGACAGCATGGGCATGAATACCGGCCGTGTCGACCGCACCAGCGAGTTGCGGCTGGGCGACGCCAATGTCGACACCACCCTCGATTTTCCCAAGAGCGGTTTGCAAATCCTGTCCTTCGCGACCAACGGCACCTATTCGGACCTGCCCGACATTCGCTACAACGACTACGCCAAGTTCGAAGGCCTGACGCTTGCCGTCGACCTGCGCACGCGGACGAATACCATGGACCAGGACGGCAAGGAGATTTACAGCCGCCGCGCCAAGGCGCTGATCCAGGTCGGACCTTACAGCAAGAAAGACGATATCGCCGCCACGACCAATGTCGGCCTCAGCCTGGAGATCGTACCCGAGATCAACCCGTACAGCCCGGCCTTCAAGGGCGCCCTGCCGGTGCGTGTCTATTACGAAGGCAAGCCGCTGGCTGGTGCTACTGTCATGATGAACAATCTCGAATTCGACGACCGCCCGACGCAAATCGTCGTCTCGGATGCGCAGGGCCGGGCCACGGTCAATTGCCCGCGCGTCGGCGAGTGGCAGGTCAATGTGGTGTGGTCCAAGCCGATCAAGGGCGACCCCAAGGCCGATTACGAGACAACCTTTTCCAGCCTGACCTTCGGCTACGCGCCCGGCAGCCATTAGCTTGACCATCGACGGAAAACGGCCCGAACCGCGAGGTCCGGGCCGTTTCTGTTTGTGCCGCTGTCCCGCCTAGTGGACGGCGGCCGGCGTGGCGGCCGGATCGACCGGCACCACGTCCGAAGCGCTGACCGAGGCCGGCGCGGAGTTCGGATCAGCCTTGAAGTCGGCGGCGAACTTGGCGCCGAACTTGGCGTTGGGATCGGAGGGCGGCGGCGGTGTGGTGACGACCGTGGTCGAACTGCCGCTGCCCCCGCCGCACGCCGACAGGCCGATGGCCAGGCCCGCGACGGCAGAGAGGATGATGAGCTTTTTCATGATGTTATCCCTTAACGGTGGGCCGACAGAGGCGCGCCGGGCAGCGGATCGTTGAGGTACGGGAAGGCGTCCTGCACGTCGGTGGCGTGCACAGGCGCGCCGTCGGTGAAGGCGACATTGCCGGTTGATGCCTGGGCCGGCGTACACAGTCCGAGGTCGGTGTCGTGGCCCTGGATCGGCACGGGATAGCACAGGCGGCCCATGGCGACGCGCAGAGTGATGTCGACAGTGTCATCACCCGGGCGGCGACCGTTGGGATAGCCGGCAAGATCGTCACCCACCACGCCATAGGTGCTTTGCGAAGCGCGCGGCGTCGGCGCCACGCCGGTGTTGAGGCGCAGTTCTTCCGAAGCGGTGACCGTCTTTTGCTGGTTGAGCGACGGGAAGCCGGTCAGGAAGGTGGCGACCAGATCGGCGCGCGGGAAGTTGGTCGGCGCCAGATCGGCGATGTTGGCATGCAGCGTCGCATTGACCGGCGCCTTGAACAGCAGGTTCAGGATGGCCGGGAAGGTCGGGTTGGTGACGTAGGCGCCGAACTGGGCATCGCCGGAAGGTTCGGACGCATTCCACTTGTCCTTGTCAGGCAGGCCGATGACCAGTTCGTTGACCAGCGGCATGCCAAGGCGCGACACCTGGGTATAGGCGCCGCCGGAAACGGTCGGCTGCTTGTAGGTAGGATTAGGATCGACGAGACGCGCCTGCGGCAGGCTGGCCGTCGTCCAACCGCCGATGACGCCGTTGCCGGAGCCGGTCAGGCACGAGATCGGCACTTCCAGCGCCAGGGTGGTGACGTTCTTCTTGCCCATGATCTCGTCATTGTCGTGGCTTTGGGTAATGCCGCCCGGGAAGCCCCCGCCGTCATGGGCACCGGGGGCGCTGTCGCCTTCGATCGGCACGAAGTTGACCAGGTCGAACACCGAGCCCAGGTTCACCGCGAAGGCGTCGGCGCGCTGGCCGGCAAAGACACGGCCCGGCTGCGAGCAGCCCGGAATGTTGACCGTATAGATGAACTTGCTGGCGTAGGCGTGATAGTCGGGGATGGTCTTGTTGCCGGCGTTGTCGAACGGCTTGGCGAAGGTGGTGCCGCCGCCCGAGGCATTGGTAACCGCCGCGCGCGCGCCGGTATGGCGGTCGCCGGTGATCATGGTGACGGTATAGGATTCGGTTTCACCCAGGCTCGGGTCGGTCGGCGCGGCGCTGATCGCACCGGCGGCGCGGACGGCAATGGCGCTGGTCGTGCCGCCGACATTGAGCGTGATGCCCTTGTCGTTGGCCAGCGTGTTGGTGAACTTGAACTGGAAGGTGATGTGATCCTTGGCGTCGCCCATGTTGTCGACGTGGATTTCATAGACCGCGTCCGGGTCCATGGTGAAATAGTTCGGTCCGCCGCCCGGGTCCTGCAAGCCCTGGTAATTGGCCAGGAAGGTGACATAGCCGTCACGACCGGGCTCGTAGCTGCGGAACATGTAAAAGTCCGTGCCGTCGACCTTGGGCGACTTGGTGATGCCGGGCGCCTCGCGGTGGCTGGACGCCTGGGTAGTGCCGGCGCCGGCCAGCAGACCGAGCACGCTTACGCTTGTCAGGATGGCCAGGCCACCTCGTTTCAGATTTCTCACGTCTACCCTCCTGATCGCTCGGCGATCATCAATCGTTTTCGTTTCGGCCCTTGTTTGCCTTACGGGAAGCATGGTTATCTGGATGCAAGCCCGGCGAAATAATCGGCGGCCACCGGTTGCAGCGGATCGGACGGCGTAATCAGGTCGCCCCAGCGCCAGTCACCCGACCCGACCGCCAGCACGACGGTGGTGTGGCTGTCGGGGATGAGAAACAACGCCGGACCATGATTGGCGACGGTAAGGCAGTCGGGCCGCGCAGCAGTGACCGCCTTGACCAGAAGGGCGCGCAGCAAACCCTTGCCGCCGCTCGATGAATCTTCGGGCCATTGCCCGTCCCACAGGTCGATGGCATTGGCGACCGATCGCTGCTCCGTTGGCAACTCCGCCAAGCCTTGCTGGACTTCGGAGCTTTGTGCGAGGGCGGTAGCCAGCATGCCGGTCAGGTTGCACGGCTGATCCGGCGTGCCTTCGGCGGCGGGCTGGAAAGCGTCAAGTGCGGCCGCCTCGGCGTCCGACAATTGCGGCTGGTCAGGCGCATCCGTAACTTCGGGCAAGCTTGTAGTTTCGACGGCCGCCAGGGTCGCTGTCTCAGAGGTGGGCACAGCTGCCTCCGGCGCCGGCGCGATTTTTGACCTTGCCGGCGATACCTTCGTCCTGTTCGGTCTGGAGGCCGGCGGTGGCGAGGATGCTTGCGCCGGCATCGTTTCAACCAAGCTGGCCATGACAATCGTACCACCAATGCCGACGTCGCCGGCTGGCACAGGTTTCGCGCTCCAGCACAACATGGCGACAACGAGAACATGGCCGGCCAGCACGCCTCCAACGACGGCTGCCCGCCGCAACTGGCGGCGGCGCATATTCTGAAGATTTGGAAACGACCAGTCCATGCCACGGTAAAGCGAAATGCCACGAACAAATGTCCGCTGCATCTTTACGTGGCTTGCTGCGAAACGGATGAGGCTACTTTTGAATTTGATGCCAAAACGTGGCTCATCCGGCCCGTGGCTATGACCCAAAAAATATTTTTACCCCAAGATGCAATTGCGACTTGCCGGCATCAGCCATCGCAGCGATGGGTGATCGTTTCGGCGGCGCTTTCACCGTCACGCACTCGGCCAAGAAGGGCCACGGCATCGGTTATGTGCCGCCGGCCTTCACTGTGTCGGCCAGGCCTGGCTTGACGACGCCCTGGCCGAAAATCGTTTCGCCATGACCTGTATTGAAGACGGCAGGCGTCTGTGATGGCGACGACACTCTCTAGCCAGGTCAGGGCGCCGCAAACCTGTAACCTACACCCGGTTCCGTCATGATGAACCGCGGCGACAGCGCGTCGTCCTTCAGCTTTTCGCGTAGGTGCTGGGTATGGATGCGCAAATAGGACTGTTGGCTGCCGGCCTGGCGGCCCCAGACCTCGCGCAGTAGCTGTGCATGAGTCAGGACCTTGCCGGCATGCTGGACCAGCAGGCTCAGGAGCTTGTATTCGATGGGCGTCAGACGCAGGTCTGCGCCGTCCAGCGTAACTCGTCGTGCTGTAAGGTCCAGCTTCAGGCCGTTTATTTCATGGACCGGGCTTCCGCTTTCCCGCCGATGGGCATGGCGTAGAGCCACCTTTATCCGTGCCAGCAGTTCTCCGGCTGCGAAAGGTTTGGTGAGGTAGTCATCGGCACCGCTTTCAAGCGCGGTAATCTTCTCGCTTTCCTGGCCGCGCGCCGAAACCACGATAATGGGCGTGTTCGACCATTCGCGCACCTCGCGGACAAAAGCCTGACCGTCCCGGTCAGGCAGGCCAAGATCAAGCAGGACCAAGTCGGGTTGCCGGATGATCAGGCTCTGCAAGCCGTCATGCGCGGTCGGCGCTTCGAAGGCGGTAAAGCCGTTGGCGGTCAAGGTGGCGCGCAGGAAGCGCCTGATCTCGGTTTCATCCTCGATGATCAGCACGGAGGCGGTTGTCATGCCGATGTCTCCTCTTTCATGGCTGGCAGGGTGAAGATGAAGCTTGCCCCGCCGCCTTCGCGTGCCGGATTGGTCTTGGCGTAGATCAAGCCGCCGTGCGCCTGGATGATGCCCTTGCAGATCGCCAGTCCAAGCCCGCTGCCGCCATGGCTGCGGTCGGATTTCTCGCCCCCATGCGTATGGAAGATGTCGAAAATCTGCGCTTCTTCGCCAGGAGGCAGGCCTTCGCCATTATCCGAAACGCGCACGCGGACGCGGTCGGCGTCGCGCTCGACCGAGATGACGATGACGCCATTGTCGGCGGTATGGTGGAAGGCGTTTTCCAGCAGGTTAATCAGCACCTGCTCGATCAGCGCGCCATCAATCCACACCATGGGAATTTGACCATCAAGGCGCGTGCGGATATGACGCGCGCCCCTCTGTGGCTCAACACGCGCCACGGCCGCTCCGACAATCTCCGGGACCAGGTAAGGCTCGAAATTGAGCTTAAGCCTTCCCGACGTGATGGCGGCCATGTTGAGCAAATTGCCGACAAACTTTTGCAGCCGCGCCAGTTGGAACCACAGGCTGGTCATCTCATCGACCACGCCGCGCGGCAGGGTTTTGCGCTGGCGCAGGATCGTTGATAGGCTGTTGGTCATGACGGTCAGGGGCGTGCGCAGGTCGTGCGATAGCGAGGCCAGGAGGACGTTCCGCAGCTTTTCATTTTCGGTATCGACATGCGCGCGTTCGGCATCGTCGGCGCGCTGGGCCCGTTGCAGGGCACTGGCGATTAGGCTGGTCGCCGTCTCGAAGATGAGAATGTCGGCACCGTTAAACTCATGCGTGCCATGCGGGACAAGGCCCAGCACGCCCAGAATATCATCGCCCGCCTGGAGCGGAAGGTAGAGACCACGCGCCGATGGCAGGGTATCGGTGTCGCGGCCGGCGATCTGGCCATTGTGCGCCACCCATTGCACGGCACCGGCTTCCTTGGGATCGGGCGTCTCCGTTTGGGTGGGATATCGTTGCAAGCCCGTATCTTGGCACAACCACAGAAGAATCTCCGCTTCAAAGGCGGGCGTAAGGCTGCGTGCGACAACCTCGGTCATGGCGTCAACGCCACGCACAGAAGCCAGGCCGCGCGAAAGATCATAGAGCAGCCGGGTTTCCTGCTCGCTCTTGCGGGCGACCCGGGCATGCAGCGATAGCCGTGCCGTCAGCGAGCCGACGATCAGGGAGGTCGCCGCCATGAAGGCGAAGGTGAAATAGAAGTGCAGATCGTAGAAGCTGAAGGTGTAATAGGGCTGGGTATAGAACCAGTTGAAGGCCGCGACGCTGACGGCTGTGGCGAACAGCGATGGGCCTATGCCATAGCGGGCGGCAATGATGACCACGGCGGTGAGGTACAATAAGGCCAAAGTATCGGCGGTGGCGAGACTGCGCACCGGCAGGCCGATGGCCGTGACGACGCAGATAATGCCGAAGGCGAACAGATAGGACAGCGGCTGATTGACATAGGCGCGCAGACGACCGGCTTCGCGGGGTTCCGACGTGGCGTCGCCTTCACTCAAGGTGCTGATCTCGATGCCGCCAGCCTGTTCGACCAGTTTCTGCAACAGCGACTTGCCCGACCAGGCCTGCCACCATGGCCGGCGGCGATGGCCGACAAGAACGCGGGTGAAACCGTTCTTGCGAGCGTAACTGACGATCTGGGTGGCGGCATGGCTGCCCGGCAGGCGAACGACCTGCGCACCCATCTTCTCGGCCAGCCGCAGATTATGCTCGACCCGTCGGCGGCAGGCCTCGCCGAGGATTTCATGGCGGTCGGTTTGCAGATAGAGTGCCGTCCATGGCGCGCGTGCCCGGCCCGCCATGCGACGTGCGTGGCGGAGAAGACGTGCCGACAGGACATCATGGCCGACCAGGACAAGGATTTTCTCGGACAGCGCCGCCTCATCGCGCCCCATGGCGGCATTAAGCTGGTCGTTCTGGGCATCGACCCGCTCGGCTGTCCGGCGCAGCGCCAGTTCGCGCAAGGCACCGAGATTGTTCTTCTTGAAGAAATTGTCGGCCGCCCGCTGCTGGGCACCTTCGGCGACATAGACCTTGCCTTCGGATAGCCGGCGCAGTAGTTCGTCGGACGGAATGTCGATCAGGGCGATGTCGTCGGCTCCATCGAAGACGCGATCCGGCACGGTCTCGCGCACCCAGACGCCGGTCAGCCGCGCTACCTGGTCGTTGACGCTTTCCAGGTGCTGGACGTTGAGCGTGGTGAAGACATCGATGCCGTTGTCGAGCAGTTCTTCCACATCCCGCCAGCGCTTGGGATGGCGCGATCCGGGCGCGTTGGTGTGGGCGAACTCGTCGATCAGGATCAGGGATGGCCTGCGGGCCAATGCGGCGTCGAGATCGAATTCCTTCAGCGCCACACCGCGGTGGTCGATATCAACCGGAGGCAGGATCGGAATGCCCTCGGCCAGAGCCTTGGTCTCGACGCGGCCATGATGTTCGACGACGCCGATCATCACGTCCCGGCCGTCCTTCAGCAGCCGCCGGGCCTCGGACAGCATGGTGTAAGTCTTGCCGACCCCGGCCGATGCACCGAAGAAGATTTTCAGGTGGCCGCGCCCGGACTCGGCTGTGCCCTGGTCGTTGCCGATCAGGGCCAGCAACTTGTCGGGGTCGGGTCTTGCCGCGTTCACCTGAGCTTGCCGTCGAGGCGGAGATTGACTTCAAGCACGTTGACGCGCGGTTCGCCAAGGATGCCGAAGGTCCGGCCGCGCGTCGATCTGGCGATGATCTCGCGGACGCCGGACGGGTCCATGCCGCGCGCGGCGGCGATACGGGTAACTTGGTATTCGGCGGCTGCCGGGCTGATGTCGGGATCGAGGCCGGATGCCGAGGCGGTGACCAGATCGACAGGATACGAGCCGGAACCGCCGAGCGCCGCTTCGCGCGCCTTGACGTTGTCGACCAGGGCCGGGTTGTTGACGCCCAGATTGGAGCCTGACGATGCGCCGGCATTGTAAGGCGTAGGAGATGTCGCCGACAGCCGACCCCACAAATAGCGCGCTTGCGTGAAATTCTGCCCGATCAGTTTTGAGCCAATCACCTGGCCGTGGTCACGAATCAGGCTGCCATTGGCCTGGCTGGCAAAAGCGGTCTGGACGATGCCGGTGGTGATCAGCGGATAGACGCCGCCCAGCAGGATGGTGAAGAGAACAAGCGCCACCGCCGTGGCCTGGATTTGACGGAAAAGATTGACCATGGTTCGAACTCCTTAAGCGAGGCCGACAGCGGCAAGGCCCATGTCGATCAGCTTGATGCCGATGAACGGTGTGACGATGCCGCCCAGACCATAGATCAGCACATTGCGCGTCAGCAGGTTGGACGCGCTGGCCGGCCGGTATTTGACGCCCTTCAGGGCCAGCGGAACCAGGGCGATGATGATAAGGGCGTTGAAAATCACCGCCGCCAGGATGGCGCTTCGCGGCGACGTCAGGCCCATGATGTTCAGCGCGCCAAGCGCCGGATAGGTCGAGGCGAAAGCCGCCGGGATGATGGCGAAATACTTGGCCAGGTCGTTGGCGATGGAGAAGGTCGTCAGCGCGCCCCGCGTCATCAGCAGTTGTTTGCCGATGGCGACGATCTCGATCAGCTTGGTGGGGTCGCTGTCGAGATCGACCATGTTGCCGGCTTCCTTGGCGGCCTGGGTGCCGGAGTTCATCGCCACGGCGACGTCGGACTGAGCCAGGGCCGGTGCGTCATTGGTGCCGTCGCCGACCATGGCGACCATCTCGCCGCCTTGCTGCATCTTGCGGATATAGGCGAGCTTGGTTTCGGGCGTGGCCTGGGCGACGAAGTCGTCGACCCCGGCTTCCGACGCGATGGCAGCGGCGGTCAGCGGATTGTCGCCGGTGATCATCACCGACTTGATGCCCATGCGACGCAGGTCGGCCAGGCGCGCCTTGATATCCGGCTTGACGATGTCCTTGAGATAGACGACGCCGAGTACCTGCGGCCCTTCGGCGACCAGCAGCGGCGTGCCGCCCTGGCGGGCAATGTCGTCGACCTGGGCGAAGACCTCGGGCGGAACCATGCCGCCCTTCATGCCGATCAGCCGGGCGATGGCGTCGCCCGCGCCTTTCATGATGTGGCGTTCCTGGACGACGATGCCAGAGACGCGCTGTTCGGCGCTGAACGGAATGAAGGTGGCATCAAGCGCAGACGCATCCTTTTCCGGCAGGTTGAACAGCTTGCGCGCCAGGATGACAATGGAGCGGCCTTCCGGCGTTTCGTCGGCCAGCGACGATAGTTCGGCGGCTTCGGCCAGTTGCTGGGCGGTGACGCCGGGGGCCGGGAAGAACTCACTGGCTTGGCGGTTGCCGAAGGTGATCGTGCCGGTCTTGTCGAGCAGCAGAATGTTGACATCGCCGGCGGCTTCGACGGCGCGGCCGGAGGTGGCGATGACATTGGCCCGGATCAGGCGCTGCATCCCTGAAATGCCGATGGCCGACAACAGCCCGCCGATAGTGGTCGGGATCAGGCAGACCAGCAGGGCGATCAGTACGGTGACGGTAATGACGGTCCCCGAACCGGCGCGCGCCACGCTGAACAGGGAGTAGGGCAGAAGAGTCGCCGTCGCCATCAGGAAGATGAGGGTCATGGCCGCCAGCAGGATCGACAGGGCGATCTCGTTGGGCGTCTTCTGCCGCTTGGCCGACTCGACCAGGGCGATCATGCGGTCAAGGAAGCTTTCGCCGGGGTCGGAGGTGACGCGCACCTTGATCCAGTCGGAAAGTACCCGCGTGCCGCCGGTCACCGCATCGCGGTCGCCGCCGGACTCTCTGATGACAGGCGCGCTTTCGCCGGTAACCGCGCTTTCGTCGACGGAGGCGATGCCTTCGATGATCTGGCCGTCGGCCGGCACGGCGTCGCCGGCTTCGATGAGGACGATATCGCCCTTGCGCAAGGTGTTGGCGGCGACGACCGTCGTCTTGCCGTCCTTGCCGAGCTTCCTGGCGGAAACGTCGCGACGGGCGGACCTGAGGCTGTCGGCCTGGGCCTTGCCCTTGCCCTCGGCGATGGCCTCGGCGAAGTTGGCGAACAGCAGGGTGAACCACAGCCAGAAGGTGACGAAGCCGACGAACCAGACCGGCTCGTGGCTGCCGGCAAACCAGCCCGGCGCGACAATCATCACGGCGAAGATGATCGTGGTGATGAGCGCGCCGATGAAGACGACGAACATCACGGGATTGCGGATTTGATGTGCAGGGTTGAGGCGGGTGAAGGTCTGGGCGAGGACCGAAGCCATGTCGGCTCCTTCGAACAGGCCCTGTTTTTGAGCGATGGCGGACATGCGATTAGCTTTTGATCTTTCTCCAAATCCGCTTGCGGATTTGGCAAGGGCACGGTCCGCCGCCGCCAAAGAACGTAAAATGGGGCGGCGAGCCTGCGCGGCCTATGAGCGCATAATGAGATGTTCGATGACGGGACCCAGGGCCAGGGACGGCGCATAGGTCAGCACACCGACCAGGACGATGACGCCGATCAGCACGGCGACAAATAGCGGGGTATGGGTGGGAAGGGTTCCGGCCGAGTCCGGCACGGCTTTCTTGGCCGCCAGCGAACCGGCGATGGCGAGGACAGGGATGATAACGAAGAAACGGCCGATGAGCATGCAGACGCCAAGCGCGGTATTGTAGAACGGCGTATTGGCGGAAAGACCGGCAAAGGCCGAACCGTTATTGTTGGCCGCCGAAGTAAAGGCGTAGAGCACCTCGGAGAACCCTTGCGCACCGGGATTGAACATGCCCGTCAGGCCGTCCTTGCAGATGACCGCGACGGCGGTAGCGATCAGCACGCAGACACACGGCGCCAGGATGGCGATCGACGCCATCTTGACCTCGAAGCTCTGGATCTTCTTGCCGAGATATTCGGGCGTGCGGCCGACCATCAGTCCGGCGATGAACACCGTGACGACGACGAAGATCAGCATGCCGTAGAGGCCGGAGCCGGCGCCGCCATAGATGACCTCGCCGAACTTCATCAGGATCATCGGTACCAGTCCGCCCAGCGGCGTGAAGCTGTCGTGCATGGCATTGACACTGCCGTTGGACGCGGCTGTGGTCGCCGAGGCCCACAAGGCCGAATTGACGATGCCGAAGCGCGTCTCCTTGCCCTCCATATTGCCGCCGCTCTGCTCGATGCTTTTTTGGGCAGAAGCATGCTGGTCGACGTGCAGGGCGGCAAGATGGGGGTTGCCGCCCTGCTCCGCCGCGACACAGGCCACGGTCATGGGGGAAAAGACCACGGTCATGGCCGCAAGGATGGCGATACCCTGGCGCTTGTCGCCAACCATCTCGCCAAAGGTGAAGCAACATGCTGCCGGGATCAGCAGGATGGCCAGCCCTTCCAGGAAGTTGGAAAACGGTGTCGGGTTTTCGAAGGGGTGAGCGGAATTGGCGTTGAAGAAGCCGCCGCCGTTGGTGCCGAGCATCTTGATCGCTTCCTGCGACGCCACCGGGCCAAGAGCGAGGGTTTGTGGCCCTTCCAATCCATGGACCGTCGCATAGGCGTCGAAGGTCTGGATAACGCCCTGCGACGCTAGCAGGATCGCCCACAACAGCGACAACGGCAGCAGGATGTAGAGCGTCGAGCGCACCATGTCTCGCCAGAAATTGCCAAGCGTACCCGTTTCCTTGCGGGCCAGGCCGCGAATGAGGGCCGCCATGACCGCCAGGCCGACCGCCGCCGACAGGAAGTTCTGCACGGTCAAACCGGCCATCTGGCTGAAATAGCTCATGGTCGTTTCACCGGCATAGGATTGCCAGTTGGTGTTGGTGACGAAGCTGACAGCGGTGTTGAACGCCAGGTCGGGGGAAAGATTGGCGAAACCCTGCGGATCGAGTGTAATCCCGTGCTGGAACAGCAGGATCAGGTAGAGCAGGACAAACCCGCCGAACGAAAAGACGATGACCGCGGTGGCATAGTCGCGCCACGTCATCTCCGTATTGGCCGCACCGCCGAGCATGGCGTAGATGCCGGCTTCAAGTGGGCCAAGGACCGGTGAAAGGAAGGTGCGCTTGCCATCCAGCACGCGGGCCATGAACAGGCCAAGCGGATAGCTGAGAGCGACAAGCGCGACAAGATAGACAGCCAGCTGAAGCCAGCCGTTGCCCGTGATCAGGGATGACATGGGAACCTCAGGGAAAGAGTTCGGGCTTGACGAGGGCGGCGACCAGATAGCCGGCGATGGCGACGGTCACGATGCCTGCAACTATATAGAGCGCGGTCATTGGCCGCTCTCCTTCAGGCCTTCGCACAGTTGCGCGAAACCCTGGCAGATGGCGAAGAACAAGGCCGCGCCGACGAAATAAACGATGATCATGGCAGATACCTCCATGGCGGGGGTGTTACGCCTGAACGCATATGCCGTGCGTATAGATGCCTATGGCCGCCATATAGATTGCGTATACCCGGCCGCGTCCGGAGAATATTTCCGCCACGCTCGCCATATCATTTTGCGAATAAGTCTCATTCTTGTTGACTCTCGTTTTACGCCTGCTAAGAGCCAGTCATTGATAATCAATCGCAAAAATGAAAGCCTTCCATGTCTGTTGTCTCGCATAATGCACGCCGCCTGCTTCTGCTGGCCACTTCCGCCCTCGCCCTGGCTGCCGTCTCAGCTCGTGCCGACGATGCCGCCACCACCGCCGGCAGCGACCAGCCCACCGAAGTCACCATTATCGGCAAACGCGTGATCAAGGGTTCGGCCGGCGCCACAGGCCTCGACCTGTCCTTGCGTGAAACACCGCAGTCGGTCACCATCGTCACGGCGCAGCAGATGAAGGATTTCCAACTCATCGACGCCAACCAGTTGCTGGCGACGATCCCCGGCATCAATGTCGAGGCCGACGAAACCGACCGCACCTATTACAATTCTCGCGGCTTCGACATCGTCAACTTCCAGGTCGACGGTGTCGGCCAGCCGCTGGACTGGGGTCTGCAGGTCGGGGCGCTCGACACCGTCCTCTATGACCGCGTCGAGGCGATTCGCGGCGCCACCGGCATGCTGACCGGCACCGGCAACCCGTCGGCCACCATCAACTACATCCGCAAGCGCCCGACGAAAGACTTCCAGTCGGAACTGTCGGCCTCCTACGGCACCTGGGACGACAGGCGCGTGACCGCCGACGTGTCGGGCCCGCTCAATACGGACGGCACCGTGGCCGGCCGCTTCGTCTATGCCGGCACCGACACGGGCTCTTATCTCGACTATTACGGCGATAAGCGGAACGTCTATTACGGCGTCCTGTCGTGGGATATCACGCCCAGGCTGAAGCTGACCGGCGGCTATTCGCAAGCCGACAATATGGCCACGGGCGTCACGTGGGGGGCTTTGCCGCTCAACTCTTCCGACGGCACGGCCATTCCCTACAAGGTGTCGGCCTCCTCGGCGGCACCGTGGACCTACTGGAACACCCACGACCACCAGACCTTCGGCGAACTGGCCTACGCCTTCGACAACGGCTGGACGATCAAGGGCATCTATACACGCAAGTCCTATAACGAAGACGCCAGGCTGCTCTATCCGTCGGGCAATCCCGATCCCGTCACCGGCCTCGATCCCTACAGCGATAATGGCGTCGGCGATCTCGGCGTCTCCGCCTATAGCGGCATTTATCCTTCGATCATCAAGCAGGACATGTTCGACGTGATCGCATCCGGCAATGTCAGCCTGTTCGGCCGCCAGCACCAGGTCGTGTTCGGCGTCAATAACGCCCACGCCGCCAGCTACAAGTGGGAGCGCTTCGCCGACCTCTTCTATTACCCGCCGATGTTGAACGGCGTCATCCTGCCGCCAGCCGAGCCGACCTATCCCGATCCCTACCTGGCCGAGCAGATCAAAACCGATACGACGCGCATCTATGGCGCCATCCACCTCAATTTCAGCGACCGGCTGAAGGGCATCGTCGGCTTCAACGCCGTCGACCTGAAGGCGGTCGGCGCGTCCTACGGCGTCTCGGAAGACCGCTCGGAAAACAAGGTCAGTCCTTATGTCGGCGCCGTCTACGACCTCAATGCCAACCTGTCGCTCTATGCCAGCTATTCGGACATCTTTGCCCCGCAGGCCGAAAGTGACATCAACTTCCGCCGCTTCGACGCCGCCACCGGCAAGAGCTACGAAGCGGGCGTCAAGTCGGAAGGGTTCAACCACCGCCTCTACGCCACCGCCTCGATCTTCGAGTCGGAACAGGACAACCTGGCTGAATTCACCGGCTACCTGCAAGACACCCATGCCGACGAACCGGGCTATACCAGCAATCCCGCTCTGGTCGGCAAGGCCTACTACACCGGCATCGATACGGTGGTGAAGGGCTACGAAATGGAAGTCGCCGGCAAGCTGACGCAGAACTGGACCGTCAACGGCGGCTGGACCGATCTCACCATCAAGGACCCGGCCGGCAGCAACGTGCGCAACTACCTGCCGCGCCAGACGCTGAAACTGTCGACGACTTACGCCCTTCCGCAGGCCCGCGACCTCAAGCTGGGCGCGGCCGTGCGCTGGCAAAGCGATGTCTCGACCTTCAGCGGCGGCTTTCCGTTCACGCAGAAGGCCTATGCCGTGGTCGACCTGACGGGCAGCTTCCGCCTGACCGACCGCGTCCGCGCCGCGCTGAACGTCAAGAACCTGTTCGACAAGAAGTACTTCGGCGGCCTGCAATGGGATCAGGCCTTCTACGCGGCCCCGCGCAGCGCGGTGGTCTCGCTGACCTACGCCTTCTAAAGTCCCGTGTCGGCGACGCTTCCGATTACCGGCACCCTGGCTGTCTTCGCCGGGCTGCTGTTGCTCTTCCTGGCGTGGCGACGCAAGGCTCCGCGCACGGGAATGTGGCGCCTGGCCCTGCCGGCCAGTTGGGGCCTGCTCGGCGCCGGCATGCTGGCCTGGAGTCTCAGTACCCACGCCGACCAGGGCCTGGCGCTCGGTGTCGTCGTCGTCATGATGCTGGCCTGCGGCCTCGTCGCCTGGCAGGGCCTGCGGCAGGTGGGCCAGCCCGTCAAGGTGCAGACAGTGCGTGAGATCGCATCGGACAGCCTGGCCCTGGGCGCAGGTTACTGGGGCCGCGTCGTCGTCAGGCTCGCCGGCAGCGTGGTCGTCGTCCCTGGGCTCGGCTTTGCCGTTGGCGGGCTGTGGTACACCTACGGTCCTGGTCACGAAGCCGACCGCCTGATGGGCATGGCCATGGCCAGCCTTATCTTTGCGGCTGCCGGTTGGGTGATCCAGCTGGCCAGCCGCAGACCCTGGCGCGCCTGCCTCGGCCTGGCTCTTGTCACGGTCGTGGCGGCAGGGCTCGCCTTTTTGCCGCGCGTGTTATAGATGACCGGATCGCGCACCCTCTGGCCGAAAGTTCCGGCCGCCTTCGTCGAAAAGAACCTGACGGGCCACAAGATCCTTGGCCTTGTCGCCGCGGCGGTGCTGTACCTGATCTGCCTGTCGGGTACGGCCACCGTCTTCTATACCGACATGCAGGATTGGGAAACGCCTGGCCTGCCAGCGGTCACGGCGCTGAAACCCGAAGGCGTGGCCGCCGCTATAACCGACGCCCGCGCCCATATCGCCAGGGCCGACGCCGGTTCGCCGATCTACGTCTATACCCCGACTTCCGACTTCCACCGCCTCACGGTCCAGGCCGGCAAGACGGTGCGTGGCTACGATGGCGACGGCCGCTTCGCCGGCATCGCCAGCCACCCTGTCACCGACGCCATCACCGAACTGCATTACGACCTGCACCTGCCGTCGACGCTCGGCTTCATCGTCGTCGGTCTCGGCGGGGTCGTCATCCTGGCGCTCGTCATCGGCGGCTTCACCGCCCATCCGCGCCTGCTCAAGGATGCCTTCCTGTGGCGGCTGAACGGCACGCCGCGCGTCAACCGCGCCGACCTGCATAACCGCATCGGCGTCTGGGCTTCGCCGTTTCACATCGTCATCGCCCTGTCCGGCGCCCTGATCGGCCTGTCGCAGGTCCTGACGCTGGTCGCCGCCATCGGCTTCTATCATGGCGATACCACGGCTGCCTCCGCGCCCCTGTTCGGCCCGTCCGCCGTAGCATCAGGCCAGGGCCAGGTGACGCCGGCCGCCATCGTCGCCGCCCTGGCGACGATCCACCGCGACGTCCCGGACGCCACACCCAACTTCATCGGCATCAATGCCCCGGGCTCGGGCCACGAAACACTCGACGTCAATGCCCTGATCAAGGACCGTCTGGTCTATGGCGACGAGTTCCACTTCACCGCCGATGGCCGGCTCGAAGCCGCCGTGCTCCTGTCGAAGGGCCCCGCAGGCCAACAGATTTTCGCCAGCCTCTACAAGCTGCACTTCGGCTCGTTCGGTGGCGTCTGGGTGCAGTGGGCCTATCTTGTGCTCGGCGCGGGCCTGACCCTGATCTGCACCACAGGCGTCGATATCTGGCTGCTGAAGTCGGCGCAGAAGGGCCGGCCCTGGCCGCGCCTGCATCGCGTCTGGACCGCCTTCGTCTGGGCCGCGCCGACGGCCCTGGCGATCGCCGCCCTGGTCACCCTGACCGCCCACTTCCCTTATGTTCCGGTCTTCTGGTTAACCATCGCGGCCCTGACGCTGGCCGGTCTGGCCGGCCGCACCTACACCAAAGTCTCGAAGATCGGCCGCTGCACTCTGGCGGCAAGCCTCCTGGCCCTTGTCGCGGCCCATGCCTTGCGCTTCGGCATGCTGGCCTTCACCGCCGGCCTCGGCGTCAACCTGTCGTTGCTGGCGCTGGCCATGGCCCTGCTGGTCCTGGTCGCGCGACCGCCCGCCGCGAAAACCGCATCTCCAAACTGACACAACCCCGGCCCCTTGCCGAAATGCCTATTCTGACCTAGGGTCAGGTCAACTACAAAAGCGACCGACGCCGTCACAGGAAACGCCCGACCGATGCATCCGGCCCTCACCGCCGCCGACCCGACATGGGCCCTCAGCGTCGTGGGCGTCACCGTGCTGGCGCTCATCCTGATGATCGCGCTCGGCAAGGTCCAGCCGCTGGTCGCCTTCGTCATCGCCTCGATCGGCGCCGCCGTCGCGCTCAATGTGCCGCTCGACGCCATTCCGAAATCGCTCGAACAGGGCATAGGCGACCTCGAAGGCTCGCTGACCATCCTTTTGTGCCTCGGCGCCATGTTCGGCAAGCTGATCGCCGATTCCGGCGCCGCCCAGACCATCGCCACCACCCTGATCAAGGCCTTCGGCGACAAGCGCATGAGCATCGCGCTGACGCTAACCGGCTTCATCGTCGGCATCCCCCTGTTCTACAATGTCGGCTTCGTGCTGATGGTGCCGCTGATCTTTTCGCTGGTCTACACCTCGAAGCGCCCGCTGGTGGCGCTCGCCATTCCCCTGATGTGCGGCCTGTCGATCGCGCATGGTTTCCTGCCGCCACACCCCTCGCCCACCGCCATCGTGGCGCAGTTCCACGCCAATATGGGCCTGACCCTGATCTACGGCCTGATCGTCGGCATCCCCACCCTGCTGATCGCCGGGCCCTTGTTCGCCATGACCGTCAAGGACATCAAGGCCAACCCGGCCCCTCTGTTCGCGACCGAACCGAAGAACGAGACCGAACTGCCCGGCGCCTTCAACAGCTTCCTGACCGCCCTGCTGCCGGTAATCCTGTTGGCCGGCGCCACCCTCGTCACCCAGACGGTCACGGTCGACGCGCAATGGAAGCCGCTTCTTGCCTTTGTCAGCAATCCCGACATCGTCATGCTGGTGGCGCTTGTCATCGGCTGCATCAGCCTGGGCGTCGCGCGCGGCACAGGTTTCCGCCAGCTGATGGAGAATTCCGGCACTTCCTTGCGCGAAATCGCTCCCATCCTGATGATCATCGCCGGCGCCGGCGCGCTCAAGCAGGTTTTCATCGTTTCCGGTGTCAGCGAAACGCTCGGCGACACGCTCAAGACCCTGCCGATTCCGCCTTTGGTGCTGGGGTGGTTGATTGCCGGCGTGATCCGGGTTAGCCTCGGCTCGGCCACGGTGGCGGGGCTGACGGCGGCCAACCTGATGGCGCCGGTGGTGGCCGCCACGGGGGCCGACCCCAACCTGATGGTTTTGAGCATTGGTGCCGGCAGCCTGATGTTCAGCCATGTCAACGATTCCGGCTTCTGGATGTTCAAGGAATATTTCGGACTGTCGATCAAGGATACCCTGCGTTCATGGACCCTGATGGAGGGGTTGGTGGGCGTGTGCGGACTGGGCTTTGTCCTGCTGCTCAGCCGCTTTGTCGCGTCATAACGGAGATAATTTTTATGAAAAAGCACCTCAGCCGCCGCCACCTGCTGGCCTCCGCCGCCGCCCTGGCCGCCGTGCCCGCCGTGGCCCTGGCCCAGGACACGACGGCTACCCCGCCGCAGGATACGACCACCCCTCCACCGCCGCCCGCACCGGACGCCGCTGCGCCGGCGACGCCCGCGCCCGATGCCGCGCCTGTTCAGGAAGCGCCTCCGGGCCCCGGCGTCGCCCTCAGCATTGGCACCTACGCCACCGATGCCGATGCCGGCCTCTATCCGATCGGCAGCTACATCTCGTCCGATGACTTCCACGTCTGGCCGCCCAAATCTGGCGTCGTCAATGCCTCGTGGGGTATCACCGGCGGCCCCAAGCTTCTCAACTACGTCGTCAACGAACAGGCCGCCGGCCTGATTTCCGTCTATGACAACGCCTGGACCAAGGTAGGCGAAGTGTCGTCGCAGGGCGATTCGCCGTGCTACCTCGCCATCTCGGGCAATTGGCTGGCCTGCGCCAACTACAATACCGGCAACGTCGTCTTCTTCCCGCTCGACCCGGCCACCGGCCTGCCCGGCACGCCGATCATCCGCCAGAACAAGGGCAAGAGCAAGGATCCCGATCGCCAGGCCGGGCCGCATGCCCATTGGGTCCAGTTCGCGCCGGGCAACAGCAACATTTTCAGCATCGATCTCGGCACCGACGAAGTCCTCAACTACACCTTCGATTCCAATGCCGGCAAGATCGGCCAGAAGACGACCGCCCTGCGCCTGCCCAAAGGCTCGGGTCCGCGCCACATGGTCTTCCACCGCGACGGCCTGCATACCTACATCGTTTCGGAACTGGCCAACACCATCACCGTGTGCGAACAGACCAACATGACGACGCTCGAATCCAAGCAGACCATCTCGACCCTGCCCAAGGATTTCACCGGCCACAGCCAGGCGGCCGAAATCGCGCTCAACAACCGCGGCAACCGCCTCTACGTCTCCAATCGCGGCCATAATTCGATCGCCGTGTTCAGCGTCGGTGACGACGGCAAGCTGACTCCGCTGCAGACCGTATCGTGCGGCGGCGACTGGCCGCGCATGTTCGTCCTGCTCGAAGACCAGTACCTGGCGGCCCAGCCGCGCCTGATCGTCGCCAACCAGAACTCGAACAATGTCGTGCCTTTCCGCGTCCAGCCCGACGGTACGCTCGTCCAGCAGGGCAAGATCCTCGACGTGCCGAAGCCCGTCTTCATCGGTTTCGAAATCCAGGGCTAGACCTGCCGCAGCCTATCCAGCCAGACCCCTCCCCTGCGGGAGGGGTTTTTCATGCGCTGCCGCCTTGCTCCCTTCCTTCTCTCCCGCCATACTCGCCCAAACGGTAATTTCAGGCGGACACCATGAACCCCAGCAAGCGCGACCTGCTCACCGCAACCGCCGCCATCGGCGTCGCCGGCTTCGGCGCCGCGCTGGCCACGCCGTCTGCCGCCACATCGGCCGATGCGCCCGCCGAGGGGCCGTTCACACCCGACTGGGAATCGCTCAGCGCCAACTATCAGGCGCCCGACTGGTTCCGTGACGCCAAGTTCGGCATCTGGGCGCACTGGTCGGCCCAGTGCGTGCCCGAACAGGGCGACTGGTATGCTCGGCGCATGTACCTGCAGGGCGAACATGCCTATGACCACCACCTGGAAACCTATGGCCATCCGGCCGATACCGGCTTCATGGATATCGACCATCTGTGGAAGGCGGAGAACTGGAATCCCGGCGAACTGCTCGACCTGTACGCCGCCGCCGGCGCCAAATATTTCATGGCCCTGGCCAGCCACTGCGACAACTTCGATACCTACGACTCGAAATTCATGGCGTGGAACGCCACAAAAGTCGGCCCGATGAAGGACATCGTCGGCACCTGGGCGAAGGAAGCCCGCGCCCGCGGCCTGAAATTCGCCGTCTCCCAGCACGCTGCCCATGCCTGGCACTGGATGCAGGCGGCCTACGGCTACGATCCCGAAGGCCCGCGCGCCGGCCAGCGTTACGACGGCTACAAACTCACGAAAAAGGATGGCAAGGGTACATGGTGGGACGGCCTCGACCCGCAGGAACTCTATGCCGGCCCGGTCATGGTCATGCCCGATCGCGACGGCCCCGACGGCCTGACCACCATCGCCGCCGCCAATGCCTGGCATGACACGAACGACGGCCCGTTTCCCGAAACGCCGCCAGCCGCCAATCCCGCCTTTACCCGCCAGTTCTACCTGCGCACCAAGGACCTGATCGACACCTACCAGCCCGACCTTGTCTATTTCGACAATGGCGACCTGCCCCTGGGCCAGGTCGGCCTCGACCTCGCCGCCCACTATTACAACGCCGGCCTCACATGGCATGGCGGCCAGCAGGACGTGGTCATCACCATCAAGCTCGTGCCCGAGGCCCGCAAGGCCGCCGTCGTCGAGGACATCGAACGCGGCAACCGTTCCGGCATCGAGCCCTATCCATTCCAGACCGACACCTGCCTCGGCGACTGGCACTACAACCGCCAGCGCTTCCTCGACAAATCCTACGTTCCGGCGAAAGACATCATCCATCGCCTGTGCGACGTGGTTTCGAAAAACGGCAATTTGATGCTGTCGGTGCCAGTGCGCGGCGACGGTACCATCGACGACGAGGAACGCCGCATCGTCAGCGAAATCGGCGCCTGGCTGACGCTTTATGGCGATGCCATCTTCGCTACCCGGCCGTGGAAGATCGCCGGCGAAGGCCCGACCCGGGTCGTTTCGGGTCAGTTCATCAACGGCGACCCCAAGCTCGACTTCACGGCCCGGGACATCCGTTTCACTACCAGGGCCGACGCCCTTTACGCCATTACGCTCGGCCAGCCCGGCGACATAGTGTCCATCACGTCGCTGGCCGGCGCAGCCGTCGACCATGTCACCGTCGTCGGTAGCGACACGCCCCTGACCTTCACGACGGACGCCTCGGGCCTGCACATCACCCTGCCCGCCGGCCCGCGCCACGACTTCGGCATCGCCCTGAAAATCACCGGCCAGGGCATCGTCTGACATCGGGCGGGTCGCGCCTTGTACCTCCCCACCTTTAGTGAAGGAGAACCACGAGCCTGCTTCAGGCTCGTGGTGGTGGGGTTTCTGGCTTAATTCATGCGCCTTAACCCAACGTGCCGACCATCGCCTCCAGTTGATCGAACTGCTCGCCGAACCCGCTTGTGGCCCCGGACACCATGGCCTCGTCGAGCGCTTCCTTCGACGGATAGAGGTCGTGCCATACGACCAGGGTCTCCTCGCCACGCTCTTCGAAAGTCACCGTGGTCACGGCGCCCTCGTCCTCGCCGCCTTCCTCGTTTGTCCAGACGATGCGTGCGTTGGGCACCACGTCGAGATACTTGCCGAAGAACGCCATCGGCTGTTCCATGGCGGGATGGCTGATCACCAGGCGGTAGCCACCCCCGGTGCGCACATCCATTTCGCACGACAGGATGGTCATGCCGAACGACTTCGGCGTCCACCACTTCCGGAAGAGTTCCGGATCGCTCCATGCCTTGTAAACAAGGCGCGCCGGACCGTTGACGGTCCGCCGCACCACGAATTCGCGATCGGACGTCCGCTCCGCATTCGTACGGCTGTCTGTTGTTGCATTCATCGACTTTTCTCCTTCTGTTTCAAGTCTTCGACAATCGCGTCCAGCGCCTCGAAGCGTTCGTCCCACATCTGGCGATGCCGCTCGATCCACGCCGCCTCTTCCGCCAGCGCCCGCCGGCCCAGCCGGCACGTCCGCACCCGCCCGATCTTCTCGGTGGTGACAAGCCCGGCCTGTTCCAGCACGCCGACGTGCTTCTTCATGCCCGTCAGGGTCATGTGAAACCTGTCAGCCAGGTCCGTGATCGATGCCTCCGACCGCCCAAGCTGCTCCAGCACGCCGCGCCGGGTGGCGTCCGACAACGCGGCGAAGGAAGCATCGAGGTGAGGTGTCGCATACTGAACCATTTGGTTCAGTGTTAGCGCAAATCATTACGGCACACAAGGTGCAAACGATATCAAAAAGCGCCGGCATATGTCCGCGCAGACATGCGCCTAAAAAAGAGCCGCGGCTGGTGCCTAGCCGCGGCTCAATATCCTCGCGAAAACCCCACCTCACTTCGACGGGATAACCACCTCGCCCGTCTCCAGCAGCGACTTCAGGTTCGACAAAATCCGCGGCCACCCGCCCGATACCGCCTGGATCGTCTTCGAGTCCGCCACTTCAGCGCTATGGGTGATGCTGAGCTTGGTCGCCTCGCCCGCCGCCTCGATCTCGGCCAGGAAATGCGTGAACCCTTCCTCGCTCAGCTCCGGCCGCAGCTCGCTGCGCCAGCTCAGCGCCAGCCGGCTCGGCGGCGTGAATTCCACCACCTCGCCGGCATCGGTGACGCGGCCGTCGGTATGGACCATGCGCCACGGCGAACCCGCCTTCCAGTCGGTGTCGAAAGTGACGCCGAAAAAGTACTGGCGGATAAAGTCGGCGCCGGTCAGCGCCTCCCACACTTTTTCAGGCGTGGCGCGGATATAGGTGACGTAAACGAAGCGGCTGTCTGCCATGGCTCTCTCCTTCTAGATTTCCGTGTCCCCGGCCTCGAGCGCGTCCTTGAGGTCGGACAGCGTGCGCAGGCGCGGGCGTTCGAACTTGCCGATCCAGCGCTCGGCGATCTGGTTGATCGGAACGGGATTGATGAAATGCAGCTTTTCGCGGCCCCGCCACTGCACCGCCACGAGGTTGGCGTCCTCCAGGATGCGCAGATGCTTGGCCACCGCCGGCCGCGTCATGTCCAGGCCGCCGCACAGTTCCCCCAGGCTCTGGCCGCTCCTCGCGTGCAGGCGGTCCAGCAGCTGGCGACGGCTGGCATCGGCCAGGGCGCGGAAAACCGCGTCTTCGCCATCACCGTCATACGGAACCTTTTGGTTTCCTGTCATATCCGCTTATAGGAAACCTTTTGGTTTCATGTCAAGGCAAAAAATTTTAGGCGTTGCCCGCCGGAATATAGCCGGCCAGTACATCTTTCAGCATGGCCGGTTCGAACGGCTTGGGAATGAAGCTGTTCATGCCCGCCTCGTAGCATTGCGCCTTGTCTTTATCGAGCACGTGCGCCGTCATGGCCACGATTGGCGTCGCCGCCTTGTCGCCTTCGCTTTCCAGCGCCCGGATGCGGCGCGCGCTTTCGAAGCCGTCCATGCCGGGCATTTGCACGTCCATCAGGATGACGTCATAGCCGCCGCGTTCAGCCCGCCGCACGGCTTCGAGGCCGTTCTGCGCCACGTCGTAATCGTAGCCCAGATGCTCCAGCATCGACGTCACCACCACAATGTTGGGTTCGTAATCGTCGACCACCAGCACGTTCTTGCGTACGCGCGGCGCAGCCCCCTTGCGTCCGGCGGGCGCCTGGCCGGAGGCGTTGCCGAGCGGCAGCTCCACGGTAAAGGTCGAACCGACCTCCGGACGGCTGACCACCGAAATCCGCCCCTTCATGCCTTCGACCAGCGCCTTGCAGATCGACAACCCCAGGCCGGAGCCGCCGAACCGCCGCGTCGTCGAGGCGTCGGCCTGCATGAACTTGTCGAAGATGACCGCGACCTTGCCGGGCTCGATGCCGATGCCGGTATCGCTGACCTCGATCAGCACCGTCGTGATATCGGGCTGGCGGTCCTTGACATGGACACGGACTTCGATCTCGCCGTGTTCGGTGAACTTGACGGCGTTGGCCAGCAGATTGGTCAGCACCTGCTGCAGGCGCAGGGAATCGCCGATATAGCGATCCATCAGCGCCGGATCCGAGACGAAATCGAATTTGAGCCCCTTCTCGCGCGCCGGCACTTCCACCAGCATGACCGCCTTCTCGACCAGGGCGGCCAGGTCGAACTCGGTCATTTCCATATGCAGCGACCCGGTTTCCAGCCGCGAAAAATCGAGCAGGTTGTTGATCAGCCCCATCAGGCTGTCGGAGCTTTGCTTCAGCATCGAAACCAGCTTCTGGTCCTTGGGCGACAGGCCCTGCGACACGGCGAGCAGGTGCGCGATGCCGATGATCGCATTCATCGGTGTGCGCAACTCATGGCTCATATTGGTCAGGAATTCGTCCTTGCGCCGGCTGGTTTCGGCCAGCAACGCCTCGGTCCGCCGTTGTTCGGTGACGTCGCGGGCGATCTTCGACGCGCCGATGATGCGGCCATGCTCGTCCAGGATCGGCGATACCGTCAGGGAAATGTCGATCAGTCCACCGGTCTTGTGACGGCGCTTGGTCTCGAAGTGATCGAGGCGCTGGCCGGCGCGCACCTTGCCGATGATAACCAGTTCCTCGTCGCGGCGATCATCAGGGATGATCAAGGTGATGTGCTGCCCCACCGCCTCGGCGGCCGTGTAGCCGAAAATGCGCTCGGCTGAAGCGTTCCATGACGTGATAATGCCATCGAGCGTCTTGCCGATGATGGCGTCGTCCGAAGATTCGACGATGGCGGCCAGGCTGGCCTTCAGCCGGGCAGCGACGCCTTCCCCTTCCAGGTCAGTAATCATGGGTCTTGGCTTTTTTTATCGGCGCCCACGGCACCGGTCATCCCGGCTTCACCCTACCCGGCAAAAAATAAAGGCGCAGTAAGGATTTACGCTGCCGGCGACATCCTCACGCCGTCAGCCCCTTGTCGTGATACACCTGCTCCAGCACCGACAACGGCGCCGCGCCTGCCAGCAATCCGACATCGTGGAATTGCTTGATATTGAACCCGCCACCCTGCTTCGCCTTCATGGCATCGCGAATTTTCAGCCAGGTCAGCTTGCCGACCATATAGCCCAGAGCCTGTCCCGGCCACGCGCAATAGCGCTCGATCTCGCTGGTCGCCTCGCCCGGCGAATTGCCGCTGGTGTCGCTGACATACTGGATCGCCTGCTCGCGGCTCCAGCCAAGGTTATGCATGCCGGTATCGACCACCAGCCGCACCGCCCGGAACAGGGCGTCGTGCAGATAGCCGACGCGGCCCGGCGCATCAGCGTCGTACATGCCCATTTCGCCGGCCAGTTGCTCGGCATAGAGCGCCCAGCCCTCGATATAGGCGTTGTAGCCGACGATCTTGCGCAGCATCGGCAGGCCCTGCGCTTCCTGGGCGATCGAACCCTGCAAATGGTGCCCCGGCACCGATTCATGATAGGTCAGGGTCGGCAGGGTCCAGCTTGGGCACTCGGCCGTATTGCGCAGGTTGATGTAGTAGGTTCCCGGCCGTGACCCGTCCAGCGCCGCCGGCTGGTAATAGCCGCCCGCCTGCCCCGCCTCGATCGCTACCGGAACGCGCTTGATCACCACCTTGGTCTTCGGCAGCACGCCGAAATAGTCGGGCAGGCGCGCGAACACGGCATCGACCTTCTTGTTGAGGTCGGCGATCAACTGCGCCTTGCCGTCATCGGTATTGGCATAGATATATTTCGGGTCGGCATACATGGCCTGGATGCGCTCGCCGACCGTGCCGGCGCTCAGGCCCAGCGCGCGCATGCGCGTATCCAGCTCGGCGGAAATATCGGCCACCTTCTGCAAGCCCAGAGCATGGATATCGCGCGGCGACATGTCGGTCGAGGTGCCGACCCGCGCCGCATAGGCGTAATAGGCGTCGCCATTGGGCAGGTTGCGCACGCCGGCATCGTGCACCGCCATAGGCAGCAGGCCGTTGAGCGTATCGATCTGGCGGTTGATCGCGTCCTTGAGCGGGCCGGTCACCTGCGTCGTGGCGATATTTTGCCAGTCGCCGGCGATATTGGCGGCGGTGGTCTTCTCGACCAGGGCGTTGATCAGCCGGCTTTGCGCCGGATCGGTGTCGCGCAGCGTCGTCAGTTGCGCCACGGTCTTGGCGATGATGAAGTCGGGCGGCAGGATACCGCGCGCGGCCTCGGAACGGATGCGGTCGCTTTCCTGGTCCAGCCCGCGCGCGAACCCTTGCAGGCGCTCGACATAGGCGTCGGCGTCGTCCTTGACAGCAACCGTGTGCTGGCTGTCGAGGAAATCCGGCGTCACGGCGTAAAGCCCGGTCAGTTGGCTGACCACATAGGGCGAAACGGCATAGAAACTGGTGTTGAACGGCGTGGCATTCTCGCCGAAGGAAAAGCTCTGCGCTCCGCCCAGTTGAGTCGACTGGTCCCACAGCACCGTGTCGTAATCGACCCGGTCGGCGGCATTCAGTTGCGAACGGTCGACGCCGTTCAACAAACCGACCGCCTTGCGCAGCCGCGCCTGGTTGGCCGCCAAGCTGGCCGGACCGCGGTCGTCGATCAGGTGTTTCTGGCCGGCAAAGCGCCCCTTGTCCTGGCCGAGATAGGTCGCCGTCATCGGCGACGCCGCCAGCAAGTCGTTCAGAATGGTATCGAAGGCCGAAGCCAGGGCCGCCTTGACCTGCGGATCGCTATCCGCAGGCACGGGCGGCGGAGGCGGTGGAGCCGGCGGCGCCACATGCTTCGGCGCGGCGGCATGGCGGCGTGACGGCGCGGCCTTGACCTTCTTGCCCTTGGTTTTTTTTGCCGTCGTCTTCGGCGCCGCCTTCTTTTTCCTTGGTGCGGCCAGGGCTTCCGTGGCAGCGGCGGTCAAGAGGCTGGTCAGGGCGCTTAGAATATAGCGGCGGTCAAGCATGGTCATTCCCGTCAAGGCTTGGCATCAAGCCGCCGACCCTAGGCGCTGGCGCTCGCCATCGCAACCGGGCACGGATGAATTCGTCGTAATCTTCGTTAACAGCCGAAGCCGTTTTATGAAAACGTCGCATAGCAACGCTACGGTCGGGCTTCCGCAAAACGCGGAAATGGGGCGGCCGGTGATTTCGCGTTTCTTTGTTTTCCAGCTTGTACTGGTGCTGACGGCCGCCGTGGCGGCGCTCGGCTGGTTTATCGATCACCGCATCTGGTGGGCGCTTGTCGTCCTCGGACCATTGAGCCTGACCGGCGTGCTCGATCTCCTCCAAACCGGCCATTCGATCCTGCGCAACTATCCCCTGATCGGCCATTTCCGTTTCTGGATCGAAGCCCTGCGTCCGGAAATCCGCCAGTACCTGATCGAGGACGACCGCGATCCCCTGCCGTTTTCGCGCGAACAGCGCGCCCTCGTCTACCGCCGCGCCAAGGGCGTCGACGACAAGATGCCCTTCGGCACCATCCGCGACGTCAATGCCATAGGCTATGGCTGGATTTCGCATTCGATGCGCCCGGCCGCCGTACCGAAGGCCGATTTCCGCCTGACCATCGGCGGCAGCGCCTGCGCAAAACCTTACGTCGCCTCGGTGCTCAACATTTCCGGCACCAGCTTCGGTTCGGTCGGCGCCAACGCCATCCTGGCGCTCAACAAGGGCGCGAAGATGGGCGGTTTCGCCCACGACACCGGTGAAGGCGCCATCAGCAAGTACCACCGCAAGGGTGGCGGCGACCTGATCTGGCAGGTCGCCTCGGGCTATTTCGGCTGCCGCACCTCGGACGGGCGCTTCGATCCCGCCCTGTTCGCCAAAACCGCCCGGGACGACCAGGTCAGGATGATCGAACTCAAACTCAGTCAGGGCGCCAAGCCCGGCCACGGCGGCGTCCTGCCGCGCGCCAAGATCACCGCCGAAATCGCCCGTACCCGCCTGATTGACCGGACAAAGGACTGCGTCTCGCCGGCCAGCCATTCGGCGTTCACGACGCCCTTGGAAATGATGGCCTTCATTGCTCAATTGCGTGAATTGTCCGGCGGCAAGCCGGTCGGCATCAAGATGTGCGTCGGCCATCGTTTCGAAACCCTGGCCGTCATCAAGGCCATGCTGGAAAGCAATACGACGCCCGACTTCATCGTCATCGACGGCGGCGAAGGCGGCACCGGGGCGGCACCGGTCGAATTGTCCAACCATGTCGGCCTACCTCTCATCGAAGGTCTGTCGTTCGTCCATAACGCCCTCGTCGGCGCGTCCTTGCGCGACCGCATCCGCCTGGGCGCCTCTGGCAAGATCGTTTCCGCCTTCGACTTCTGCCGCATCCATGCCCTCGGCGCCGATTACGTCATGGCCGCCCGCCCCTTCATGTTCGCCCTTGGCTGCGTCCAGGCCCGCGCCTGCCACACCAACCACTGCCCGACCGGGATCACCACCCAGGACAAGGGGCGCCAGCGTGCCCTTGTCGTCGCCGACAAGGCGCCGCGCGTACGCAACTATCACCACAATACGCTGAAAGCCCTGGCGGAAATGCTCGCCGCCGCCGGCCTGCAACATCCCGGCGAACTGCGCCCCTGGCACATCCACGTGCGCGCCGCCACCGGTAAGGTCGAACGCGGCGACGTCGCCTATCACCATCTTACGCCCGGCGCGATCCTCACCGGCGCCATCGACGATCACCTCAAGCGTGAATGGGACCGCGCCCGCGCCGACAGTTTCGATCCAGCTTTTTAGGCACCAACCCTCCGCGCTTGTATCCTCCTGTCAGCCATGACCGGCAAGGCCATTGGCAGCGCATATTGCGGCGAGAACACCCGGCGCTTGACCACCGCCTTGACCAGCAGCGGCAATCGTTCGACCGGCTTCGGCCTTGGCAAGGTCACCATGCGCGGCGCCTCCATCTCCGGCTTTCCGGCGTAATCGAAACGCACCTGTCCGCCGCAATTGTCGTCTTCGCAACGCATTTCCCATTCGAGCAGGTCCATGAACTGCGCCCCCAGCCGGCGTTCCTCGACCATTTCGCGCACCGCCATCGCTCGACGCGCGCCACAGCATGTGCACGTTACCACGATCTCCAGGTCGCGCGGCAGATCCCTGACCTGCGGCGCGCATTGCCAAATTTTCGTTTCCAGCATCGCAACATCCTCGCCTTTTGTTCACATTTTGTTCCAAGTAGAACAAACTGTCAACAAAAAACTTAAAGCTAGGAAAATCAACGAGATTCAGGCATCCTGAGCATGCTTCTGGATATAGCCGGCCAGGCGCAACAGCGTTTTTTCGTCCGCATCCGACACCGCCCGGCAGGCCAGGCCAGGCCCGCGCCAGCTGACCACGTGATAACCGCCGCGCATGTCGGCCTTCGGCGCGGCCGCACCGGCTGAAGACGCATTGATATAGACCGTCACCACATGGCCGGCGCAGGCATAGTCGAGCGCCGCCGTCTTTTGCCTGCGGATGACCGCCACGCGGCCGCCATCGAGCGTACAGCCAACTTCGGCGGCATCCAGTACCGGCGGCCTGAACCTTAGCTCACGGGCAAACTGCGGCTTGAGCGCATCGCGGCCGGCGGCGACATAGGTCACCGCCCGCGCCGACGCGAAATCGCCCACCACCGCCCATTCCGGGTCGTTGAACGATGCCACCACCAGGGCCGCCAGTGCGGCCGCGGCCACCACCGTCACGGGCCGGCTGATCCAATCGAACCGTGCTTTACGCGTCGCGATATCGCTACGAATCCTTGCCTCCAGTCGCGCCGGCGCCGCTACTTTCACCGCCGCCAGACGCGCCTTCACCGCCGCCACGCCCGCCGCATATTCACGGCATTCCGCGCAGCCGGCCAGGTGCGTGCGCAAGGCTTCCACGTCGCGCGCCAAAAGTTCGCCATCCGCGTCCGCGTTCACCCATATCCGGAAACATTCACACTCCGCCATGGCCGTCCTTCACCAAAATCGCGCGCAAGGTTTCACGTCCGCGCGCCAGCCGCGACATCACCGTACCGACGGGCACACTCAGAACCCGCGCTATATCCTTGTAGGCCATGTCCTCGAAATCCTTCAGCACGATAACCTCACGCAGCGGCGCCGCCAGCGAAGCCAGCGCCTGGCGCACCCGCGTCGCCGATTGCCCGGCGATGATCGCCGCTTCCTGATCAGCCGCCTGGCTCAGATGCGCCTGATCCGCCGCCGTCAGTTCCTCGTCGTTCTCCACCGCCACGTCGCCACGTCTCATGCTTTTCAGCCAGGTCAGCGCGCGCCGCCGTACGATGGTCAGCAGCCACGCCTTTTCGTTGCCGGGAATGAAGCGCCACCATGTACGCCAGGCCTTCAAATAGCTATCCTGCACGATATCCTGCGCCGCCGCCTCGTCGCGCACCATCGCCACGGCCAGACGATAGGCCGCGTCCAGATGCGGCAGTATCAGGCGTTCGAAATCCAGGCTCATACTCTCAGCTTCAGCGCTCGACCTTACCTAAACCCCGGCGCACCCAAATTTATTCCGCAAAAAGATAAAAAAGATTTTCGGGAATAAATCCGGCGCCCGGCGGGTTTCTGTTGCGAAACCGCAAAGGAGCCTTCTCATGGACCACCACGACCCCACCCGCCGCCGCCTTCTCAAATGTTCCGCCTGGGCCGGCACCGGCGTGGTATGGAGCCTGATGGGCGGCGTACCCAGGGCCTTCGCCATGGACGACCCGCGGGCCGCCGTGACCGGCTTCCACTTCGTGCAGATTTCCGACACCCACATCGGCTTCAACAAGGAAGCCAATCCCGATCCGCTCAAGACCCTGGGCGAGGCCAAGGCGAAGATCCTGGCCTTGCCGACCGCCCCCTCCCTCGTGCTGCACACCGGCGACATCACCCACCTGTCGCGCGACGACGAATTCGACACGGCGGCGCAAATCCTCGGCGATCTCGGCACTGTCCACTATGTCCCGGGCGAGCATGACACCCTCGACGAAGGCGGCGGCCAGGCTTTCCTCGCCCGCTATGGCAAGGGCACCAGAGGCAACGGCTGGTACAGCTTCGATGACCATGGCGTTCACTTCATCGCCCTGGTCAACGTCTTCGATTTCAAGCCCGGCCAGGAAGCCACCCTCGGAGCCGATCAGCTGGCGTGGCTGAAGGACGACCTGCGCGCCGTCCGGCATTCCACCCCCATCGTCGTCTTCGCCCATATTCCGCTGTGGGATATCTACGCGCCATGGGGCTGGGGCACATCGGACGCCGAACTGGCCATCCGCATGCTGCGACCCTATGGCTCGGTGACCGTTCTCAACGGCCATATCCACCAGATCCTGCAAAAGGTCGAAGGCAACATCACCTTCCATACCGCGCGCGGCACCGCCTACCCGCAGCCCGCCCCGGGCGCTGCGCCTTCGCCCGGCCCGCTGACCGTGCCGGGCGACCAACTGGCCAGCTACCTCGGCATCCGTGATATCACCGTCACCGCCAGCCCTACCGCCCTGGCCCTCACCGACACATCGTTGGCCGACGCCTGATCACAGCCCGCCCCTCTCCTGTACCTCCCTGAACGCGCAGCGTTTGGGGAGGGGGACCGCCGCGCGCACTGACGCGCGGTGGTGATGGGGCAACTTGCTGCCTTCCATACCCAACCTCCGAAAGCCCTCCCATGAAACACCTGCTCTTCGCCACCGCCCTTGCCGCCTCGGCGCTCACCACCTCAGCCACAGCAGCCCCCGCTCCCGCCGCGCCGGCCCACGCCTCAACCACCGCCATCGATATCAAGAACTTCATGTTCATGACGGTCACCGTTCCCGCCGGCACCACCGTCACCTGGACCAATCGCGATGAAGTCCCCCACACCGTCCGAGAAACCCACAACCTGTTCCGCTCGGCCGCCCTCGATACCGGCGACAGCTTCAGCTACACCTTCACCCAGCCGGGCACCTACGACTACTACTGCTCGCTTCACCCGCAGATGGTGGCCAAGGTCATCGTCACGGGGCCTCCCGCCAAGACGAAAAGGCCCGGCTAATACTCCTGCTTCGTCGGCCGGAACAGGATTTCGTTGATATCGACATCGTCGGGCTGGCTCATGGCGAGGACCACGCAGCGGGCGAACGAGTCCGCCGGAATCCCCACCTGCTCGTAAAGCCCGCGCACACGCTGCGCCACCACCGGATCGGTGATGCTGTCGGCCAGCTCGGTCAGCACCGCCCCCGGCGAGATGATCGTCGTACGCACATTGTGCGCCACCATCTCCTGGCGCAGCCCTTCGGTCAGGGCGCGCACGGCGTGCTTGGTGGCGGCATAGACGCCGCTGCCGGGCCCGACCTTGTGGCCGGCCACCGACGACACATTGATGATATGGCCGCTTTTCTGCGCCGTCATATAGGGCAATACCGCGGCGATGCCGTAGAGGACGCCCTTGATATTGACGTCGACCATGCGGTCCCAGTCCTCGACCTTCAGCCGCTCGAACAACGATTGCGGCATCAGCCCGGCATTGTTGAGGATGACGTCGATGCGGCCATACAGCGCCACCGCCTGGTCGACCAGCGCCTGCACCTGGGCGCGATCAGCCACGTCGGTCCGCATCACCGCGCCGTTTGGCAGGTCCAGTTCGCCGGCCAGCGCCTCAAGCCGGTCGATCCGCCGCGCCCCCAACACCACCTTGGCGCCCTGCTGCTTCAGCAGCCGCGCCGTCGCCTCGCCCAGCCCGCTCGACGCGCCGGTGATGACGACGACCTTGTTTTCGATACCTTGTGTCATGATGAAATCCTTTCTTGCAGCTCAAACGCCGCATGGCTCGCGCAAATATGCGCGGCGGCCACGTGGCCTTGCCTCAGGCTGACGCCTTCGGAGATTTTTACCTGTCGATCCGCGCCTGATGTTCCGGCGCATAGCGCTCGCCCTGGATGGCGATGGCGCCAACGGCGGTTTCCAGCGCTTGGAGGTCGCCAGGAGTCAGCACTATGTCCGCCGCCGCGATGTTCTCTTCCAGCCGGTGCAGCTTGGTCGTCCCCGGAATGGGCGCCATCCACGGCTTCTGCGCCAGTACCCAGGCCAGGGCGATCTGCGCGAGCGTCACGCCCTTGGCGGCGGCGATCCCGGCAATCGCATCGACGATCGGCTGGTTGGCCTTGCGCGCATCCGGCGCCAGGCGCGGCACCGTATTGCGGAAATCCTTGTCGCCGAAGGACGTATGAACGTCGATCGCGCCGGTCAGGAAACCCTTGCCCAGCGGGCTGAACGGCACGAAGCCGATGCCCAGCTCCTCCAAAACCGGCAGGATGGCGTCTTCCGGCTCGCGCCACCACAGCGAATATTCGCTTTGCAGCGCCGATACCGGCTGCACCGCATGGGCGCGACGGATATTGGGGACGCCGGCTTCGCTGAGGCCGAAATACTTGACCTTGCCTTCGGCGATCAGCTCCCTGACCGTTCCGGCCACGTCTTCCATAGGCACATCAGGGTCGACGCGATGCTGGTACAGCAGGTCGATATGATCGGTGCGCAGGCGCCTCAGCGAAGCTTCGACGACCTCGCGGATATGTTCAGGCCGGCTGTCCATGCCGCCGGTGCCGCGCCCGGCGATATCGATGCCGAACTTGGTGGCGATGACCACGCTGTCGCGCACCAGCTGCAAGGCCTCGCCCACCACCTCTTCATTGCTGAACGGACCATAGACCTCAGCGGTGTCGAAGAAGGTCACTCCGCGGTCGACCGCTTCGCGGATCAGCCGCACTCCGTCGGCTACCGGCAAGGGCGCGCCGTAAGAAAAGCTGATCCCCATGCAGCCAAGGCCGATGGCGGAGACTTCGAGGCCTTGCGTGCCCAATTGACGTTTTTGCATGCTATATCCTTTCACTCGGCCACATCGGCCAGATAATCTTCGTCCGAAACCTTTTCCATCCATTCGACCGCGCTGCCGTCCTTCACCTCGGTAATGGCGATATGGCTCATGGCCGAGCTGGCGGTGGCGCCGTGCCAGTGCCGCCGGCCGCATGGGCACGACACCACGTCACCGGCGCGGATTTCCTGTTTCGGCCCGCCCTCGCATTGCGTCCAGCCTACGCCTGACACCACGATCAGGTTCTGGCCCATCGGATGGGTGTGCCAGGCCGAGCGCGCACCGGGTGCAAACATCACCCGCCCGCCGGTCACGTTCGAACCGTCCATGGCCGGAAACAGTGGCTCGATATGCACCTCGCCGGTAAACCAGGCCTCCGGGCCGACGCTTGCCGCCTGGCTGGCGGCGCGCCGGATGATTTGCTTGCTCACAGGCCCTGCTCCTCGAAAACCTTGCGCGCGATGGCTAATGCCGTGCTGGCGGTCGGCCAGCCCGAATAGAAGGCCAGGTGCGTGATCGTCTCGATCAGCTCATCGCGCGTTACCCCGTTCTCCAGCGCCTTTTTCAAATGAAAAGGCAATTCGTTTTGCCGGTAGAGCGCGACCAGGCTCGCCACCGTCACCAGGCTGCGGTCGCGCGGGCCGAGCCCCGGCCGCTCCCAGACCTCACCGAACAACACATTGTCGGTCAGTTCGGCCAGGGCTGGCGCCACATCGCCAAAGGCTTTTTGCGCCGTGGTCGGGCGGATTTTTGCGGGTTCATCGGACATGATCGGCTCCTCGTAAGATGCCATCCATTTAAGCCATGCCCATCCCAACGATTAGATGCTAAAATACGCATGAACTTGTGAAAGATATTCATCAATGGCGCGCGATACGCTAACCGACCTGCTGGCCTTCCTCGCCGTGGCGCGCGAAGGCAGCTTCACCCGCGCCGCAGCCAAGCTCGGCGTCTCGCCCTCGGCCCTCAGCCACACCCTGCGTGCCCTCGAAACCCGTCTCGGCGTCCGTCTCCTCACCCGCACCACGCGCAGCGTCGCGGCCACCGAAGCCGGCGAGCGCCTGCTGCTCCATGTCGGCCCCCACTTCGACGGCATCGAGACCGAACTGGCGGCCTTGAGCGAACTGCGCGACAAACCCGCCGGCACCGTTCGCCTCACCGCCGGCGAACATTCCGCCGAAACCGTCCTGTTGCCGGCCATTACCCGGCTGCTGGCCGACTACCCGGACATCAAGGTCGAGATCACCGTCGATTACGGCCTCACCGATATCGTCGCCGAACGCTTCGATGCCGGCATCCGCCTGGGTGAGCAGGTGGCGAAGGACATGATCGCCGTCCGCGTCGGCCCGGACGCCCGCATGGCGGTGGTGGGTGCACCCGCTTATTTTGCCGGCCGCCCAAGGCCCGGGATACCACAGGACCTCACCGCGCATAACTGCATCAACCTGCGCCTGCCTACGCTCGGCGGCCTCTACGCCTGGGAGTTCGAAAAGGACGGTCGCGAACTGAAGGTCCGCGTCGACGGCCAGCTTGTCTTCAACTCCACGCCCCTGATCCTGCAATCCGCGCTTGCCGGTGCCGGCCTCGCCTACCTGCCCGAAGACCGCGTCCGGCCCATGCTGGCCGACGGCCGCCTCATCCGCGTCCTGGCCGACTGGTGCCCGCCCTTTCCCGGCTATCACCTCTACTATCCCAGCCGCCGCCAGCTTTCCCCCGCCTTCACCGTCGTCATCGATGCCCTGCGCTACCGTTCATCTTGAAACTGCACGCCTTGACCAGCGTCGATGTCGGCAACCCGTTCATCTTCCGCCGCGGCACGCTCCACGCCCAGCCACCTGAGTCGCCAGGCGTGGAGATCCCTGGCCATTTCGATGCGCGGCCGTTCGACCGCGTCCAGCCGGACCAGATGCCGTTCCACGGCCTGCAGGTGTTCGCGGGTAACCTCTGCCATGGCATCCAGGACGGCAATCCGCCGCGCCGGCGCAAAGGTGCGCCAGATGCCGGAACGTAGCCGGAAGGGATCGAGGCCGATACTGGCCGCGCGCTCGGCGTTGCTGGCCCAGGCATGCAACGCCTCGATACCGGCCGGCGTCAGGCTGACGGCCTTGGCCTGGCGACCTCCGGGCATGGTTTCTGTAGCGACAAGTCCCGCCGCTTCCAGTCGCCGGATGGCCGGATAGACGGCGCCGGTGCTGCCTTTCCACTCCAGGGAAATCGAGGTTTGGAAGGCGCGCCGCACCTGAAAAGCGGTCTTGCAGCCCCGGTCATGAATTTCCGAAAGGATGGCGCCTTCCAGCTCCGTCAGTTCGGCCTTGACATTGCGCATGATTATAGTCCTAATCGCACCATTCGATTCACACCATTTATCGGCATCTCGTCGTTTTCGCTGCCCCTGTCAAGGAAAGTTCAGCATGGCTCGTCGTCTCAATCTCCGTGCTTCGTGCCTAGCGCTCCTTGCAGTCGTGTCCGGCCTCACCGCATTGCCGGCCAGGTCCCAGCCGTCCCCACAATTGACGCCGGCACAGATGCATGGCGACCTGGCCTATCTGCGCGACAAGATCGTCGTCCAGGATTCCAATCCCTGGCTTTACACCTCGAAAGCCGACTTCGATCGCCTGTACAGTCGCCTGGATGGCCAGCTAAACCGGCCGATGAACCGGCTGGACTTCTACCGCCACGCGGCGCGTCTCGCCGCTTCCCTCCGGGACGGCCACACCCTTGTCGACCCCTTGATCGGCGATTTCCAGGCCTATGCGCAAACCGGCGGCGTGCTGCCTGTCGAGGTCAGTTTCATCGATGGCCGGCTTTATGTCGCGGCCAATGCCAGTGGCGACAACCATTTAAAATCCGGCGTCGAGATCACGGCGATCAACGGTCGTTCCATCGCCGCCATCGTCGGCGACTATCGCGGCCTGATCAATGATGTCCACCCGCTTTACGATATCTATGCCCGGTTGTTCCGCGAGATGTACTGGATGTCCTACGGCGCGCCGCCAACCTTCCGGATCGCCTGGCGCGACGGCCGGACCCATGGCGTCGCCACCGTCCCGGCCCATGTCTATCCGGCGGACGCCTTCCATTCCTACCTGCCGGGAGGCTTGCCCTACGCGTTCACGCGTCTGCCCGACGGCACCGGCCTGATGACCATCAACAGCTTCGCGCCGTCGGACGGCTTTGCCGCCTTCCTCGACCAAAGCTTCGCGGAGCTTGCCGATACCGGTGCCGAAACGCTGATCATTGACGTGCGCAAAAATGGCGGCGGTTCCGGGCGTCTGGCGCAGGATACGGTCAGCTACCTGACCGACAAGCCTTACGCCCAGATCGGTGCGTTTTATGTCAAGGTGACCGACGATCTCAAGGCCTTGTACGCCCGCGGCGACACCCACACCGACGAGGATACCAAGCGCCTGGTCATGGACAATCCGTCGGGCGCGCTGGTCGACGGTCTGAAAGACAGTGGACCGATCGTCATAACGCCACCGCACCGCGATCATGTCTTCCATGGCAAGCTCTTCCTGCTGACCGCCAACAATACGTTTTCGGCCGCCGCCATGTTCACGGCCTACGTCAAGTGCAATGCCCTGGGCAAGGTGGTCGGCCAGGCGCCCGGCCAGGCGACCAACTTCGTCGCCGACGCCGTTCCTTTCACCCTGCCGTCCTCCGGCCTGACCTTCAACGTCTCGTTTTCCGAAATCCACATGCCGTGCGAACAAAACTATACGCAGGGCATTTCGCCCGACTTTCCGCTCTCGCCGTCGCCGGGCAGCCTGGCCAGCGGCAAGGACGAAGTCCTGGATTACGCCCTGTCGCTGGCGCACATACCGGCCAGCTGAAGGATTTCAAAAGCCGCCGCACCAAGGAAAACGGCCCCGAAAGCCAGACTTTCGGGGCCGTTGATAGAGCATCAGAGTACAGATCCTGAGGTCACGCGTCTTCCCGCACGCGCTTCTTGCGGAAGCTCGGGTTCAGCACCGCCTTGCGCAGGCGGATCGACTTCGGCGTCACTTCCACCAGTTCGTCGTCGGCGATATAGGCGATCGCCTGTTCCAACGTCGGCCGGCGCGGCGGCGTCAGCCGGATGGCTTCGTCCGTGCCCGAAGCGCGGATATTGGTCAGTTGCTTGGTCTTCATCGGATTGACGTCCAGGTCGTCCGAACGCGAGTTCTCGCCGATGATCATGCCCATATAGGTCTTCTCGCCGCCGCCCACGAACATGGTGCCGCGTTCTTCCAGCTTCCACAGCGCGAACGCCGAGGTTTCGCCGTCGCCGTTGGACACCAGCACACCCTTGCGGTTCTGGTCGATATAGCCCTTGTACGGCTCATAGTGCGAAAACACCCGGTTCAGCACACCCGACCCGCGCGTATCGGTCAGGAACTCGCCTTGGTAGCCGATCAGCGAGCGCGACGGCGACTTCAGCGTGATGCGAGTCTTGCCGGCGCCCGAAGGCCCCATGTCCTTCATTTCCGCCTTGCGCGCGCTCAGCTTCTCGATGACCACGCCGGTATATTCGTCGTCGACATCGATGACCACGTCCTCGATCGGCTCCAGCTTCTCGCCCGTCGCCGCATCGGTCTGGAAGACCACGCGCGGCCGCGAAATCGCCACTTCGAAGCCTTCGCGGCGCATGTTTTCGATCAGCACGCCCAGTTGCAGTTCGCCGCGCCCGGCCACCTCGAAGGCGTCCTTTTCCTCGGTTTCGGTGACGCGGATGGCCACGTTCGACTCGGCCTCGCGCAGCAGGCGCTCGCGGATTACCCGCGACTGCACCTTGGTGCCCTCGCGCCCGGCCAGCGGGCTGTCATTGACCGACACGGTCATCGAGATGGTCGGCGGATCGATCGGTTGCGCCGGCAGCGCTTCGGTCAGTTCCATGGCGCACAGCGTATCGGCCACGGTCGCCTTGGAAAGCCCCGCGATGGCGACGATATCACCGGCTTCGGCGCCCTCGTCGACAGGCTGGCGCTTCAGACCGCGGAAGGCCAGCACCTTGGTGATCCGGCCGCGCTCGATTTCGTTGCCGTTGCGATCCAGCGCCTTGATGGCCAGGCCCGGCACGGCCTTGCCCGAAGCGATCTGGCCGGTCAGGATGCGGCCCAGGAACGGATCGGATTCGATCAGCACGCTCAGCATCTGGAACGGCTCGTCGATGCGCTTTTGCGACGCCGGCGGCGGCACATGATCGACGATCAGGTCGAACAGCGGCGCCAGCGTATCGTTCGGCTTGGCCATGTCCAGCGTCGCCCAGCCGTTCTTGCCCGAGGCATAGATGTGCGGGAAGTCGAGCTGCTCGTCCGTCGCGCCCATGGCGGCGAACAGGTCGAACGCCTCGTTGTGCACGCGATCGGGATCGGCGTGCGGCCGGTCGACCTTGTTGAGACACAGGATCGGGCGCAGGCCCAGCTTCAGCGCCTTGCCCAGCACGAACTTGGTCTGAGGCATGACGCCTTCCTCGGCATCCACCAGGATGACGCAGCCGTCGACCATGCCCAGAATCCGCTCGACCTCGCCGCCGAAGTCGGCGTGGCCCGGCGTGTCGATGATATTGATGCGCGTGTCGCCGGCCTTGCCGTGCCACAGCACGCTGGTGCACTTGGCCAGGATGGTGATGCCGCGCTCGCGTTCCTGGTCATTACTGTCCATGGCGCGCTCGACGGTCGCTTCGTTGGCGCGGAAGACGCCGGATTGCGCCAGCAGCTGGTCAACGAGAGTGGTCTTGCCGTGGTCGACGTGGGCGATAATGGCGATATTACGCAGGTTCATAAACTTAACTCCCCCTCGCCCCGCGTGCGGGGAGAGGGTTGGGGTGAGGGGCTTTCCCGCCCGTTAAACAAGAAAAAGCCTCTCAGGTCAGAGAGGCCGGGCGGTTGCTTCGTTTTGAGTTCGCGCGGGATATAACCGAATCTGCCTGCAAAAGCCAGACCACCCGCCGGATTATTTTTTGCGAGTGCGAAGGCCTATGCGGCGTCAACAGCTATCTCAACTCTCGATGCCGGCCAGCCGTGGCTTTTCCTGGCTCAGAGGCCACCATTCGTGAACGGAGCGCGCGTGCACGTCGAATAGAGGGTCTGCGTGCCGACGGCATCAACCTTGCCGTCATCATAATAGGTGACACGCAGGCGCAGGCTGTTGGTCTTGGGATTGATCGCCTGGTAGACTGCGTAGATGTCACCGTCATCATCCGGCGAGTCCAGGACGGCCTGGTCGTTGGTGGCATAGTCGTCGCCGGAAACACTGGCAAAATCCGACAACGCTCCGTCGCATCTGGTCACGAAGCAGTATTTCAGCGCTGCGATATCTACCGAAATCGTAACAGCGTAAAACGGGTCGTCAACATCAAGCGGCTTGATCACTCCGCCCGTCGTAGTCGTGCCGGTGATCTCCTGGTTGACGGCCTTGCAGACCAAGTCAAACCGTTGGCTGTCGTCGGCCGCAACAGCGTGCGTGGCGAAGACAAGCCCCACCAGGGCGGCTGCGGCGTTACACAGGTTGAAAATCTTCATCTTGGCTATCTTGTGCTGTTTTTGTGGTTTCGCGACGAGGATGACCATACATCAGCCTGGCGTGCGGCCAGGCTCGACTAGGAGCCATAACACTGTCATGCGATCGTGCCGCCGTCTAGGTGACTGCCCAACCTATTTGCCATGTGCTTTCATCTTTTTCCATTTATGGGGAGAGGATGAGAGGCAAGCGCAGCCGATCGGGTGAGGGCGTCTTCTCGTGTCATCAAACAAGAAAAAGCCTCTCAAGTCCGAAAAGCGCGTGATCCTTGAACGCCGGCCAGTCCCTGCCGCCCATCGCCGTACACGCTCTGATCCATGCAACCACCGTCCGCCTTACCTGTGCCGACCTCCAATCCGCTATCGAATCCTGATGCACGCCGCGCCATAATCCCGGACATAAACCGGAGGCACGATCATGGACGACACGCCCCATCAGCGCAGCGATACCGCCGCCGGCGTCAGCCGCTCGGCCGAACACGCGCAGGCCGCCAACCGGCCCGATCCGTTCCCGCCCGAAGGCACCGATGAGAAGATCCTCAAACCGGGCCAGGGCGACACGTCCTTAAGCGAAGACACGCGCCTCAAGGCAACCAAGGCCGCCCTCGACCGCGAAACGCCCATCCCCGACAACCACATCCCCCACAAGGAATCCTTCGACCTCTGAATAACCCACTTCTCCCCTTTCAAGGGGAGAAGGTGGCCCGAAGGGCCGGATGAGGGGTCCTTCCTGCCTTACTTCCTCAACGGATACCAGTTCCCGTCGGTGCCATAGACGTAATAGTTGCCGCTCTGGTCGACGTGGTAGTAATTGCCGTTGTAATAGTTGGTCGTGTTGTCAGCCCACGTATGCGGCAAGACCATCTGCTCGCCATCCGGCGCCACGAAGGTCGAATTGCCCTGCAACGTGTTGCCGAATTCGGCGTTATTGGCCTGGTAGCCTTCGGCATAACCGGCCTGCGCCTGGCCGCGCGCCGCCTCGGCCTGCTGCTCGCCCTGCCAGGCATTGTAAACCTTGGTGTTGTTGGCGTTCTCGTTGGCCCGCGCCAGCGCCGTGCCCTGGGCTGAAAAGCCGTTGGTATAGATGTAATTGTAGGTATAGGTCGGGAAATCCATCGGATACTGGCGCGACATCTGGCACTGGCGCAGATAGGCCTGGTACGAAGCCTGCACCTGCGGGTCCTGCATGCGCTGCTGCACCATGGCGTTGATCTGCTGCTGGCCGGCATTGATGTTGGCGTTCATCTGGCCCATTTCGGCATTGATCATGCCTTGCAGCTGATCGATGTTCTGGGCGGAAGCACACGTCGCCGCCATGATCAAAGCGGCGGCAAAGGACGAGACGGCGACGCGGACGAACGTGGACATGGCAACCCTCCTGTGAAAGCGGGCCGAGCACTATGCTTTTTGGCCGGTCCTTCACAGATAAAGGCGCAACACCCCCGGAAAAAGGGTCACGGCTGCCCGAGGTGAGACTCCCACCACGCCGTCTCGCGGTCGCTCAGGTCCTTGGTGTGTTGCGGATCGCGGATGCCGTGGCCCTCGCCTTCGTAGATAACCAGCGTGGTCGGCACGCCCATCTCCTTGAGGCCGTGCCAGAATTCCAGCGACTGGGCGGCCGGGCATTCGACGTCGCGCTCGCCGACATAGATGAAGGTCGGCGTCTTGGCGTTCTTGATATAACGGATCGGCGACAGCTTGTCGTAGATCGCCGGGTCGTCATAGAAGGACGCGCCGAAGAACGGGATCATCCACTGGTCGATGCCGTTCTCGCCGTAATAG
>FTDB01000625.1_pt1 | contig 61799 bp, 70 predicted proteins | sample 1639741 | NCBI WGS metagenome assembly FTDB01 (sample SAMEA3914869, study PRJEB12502) | metagenome | biome: forest; material: soil | place: USA | collected 2012-03-12 | depth 0.1 m | reverse complement strand
GGAGCCCAACCTCTACCAGGGCGACTACATCATCGTGTCGAAGTGGAACTACGGCATTTCGAAGTACAGCTTCCCGATCGCCCTGCCGTTCATCAAGGGGCGCATCTTCAACACCTTGCCGAAGCGCGGCGACATCGTCGTCTTCAAGCTGCCGGTCGACAACAAGACCGACTACATCAAGCGCGTGGTCGGCCTGCCCGGCGACACGCTGCAGATGAAGCACGACCAACTCTACATCAATGGCGTGGCCGTCCCGAACAAGGTCGAGGGGCAGGTGGCGGCGCCCGACGCCCGCTATATCTCGGGCAACGACACCGCCACCCTGCTGACCGAAATGCTGCCCGACGGCCGCACCCACAAGATGCAGGACATGGTCCAGGACGGTCCGGTCGACGATACCGATGTCTATACGGTGCCCGAAGGTCATTACTTCATGATGGGCGACAACCGCGACAATTCCGAGGACAGCCGCTTCCCCAAGGAGACCGGCGGCGTCGATTACGTGCCGGCGGAAAACCTGGAAGGCAAGGCCAATTTCGTGCTGATGTCGTGGAAGGAAGGCGCCTCGCTGTGGAAGCCGTGGACGTGGCTGAACTTCAAGTGGGACCGCTTCTTCAAGGGCTTGCAGTAAGCCGCCTTTTCCGCCTTTCCTGATGAGGCCGGGTGATGTAAAGCCTCACCCATGCCCTCCCGCGTCAAAACCCCGCGCGCCGCAGGCTCGCGCCTTGAGGCCATCGCAACCTTGCAGGCGAACCTCGGCTACAGCTTTCGCGATCCGTCCCTGCTCGAACTGGCCCTGACCCACGCCAGCGTCGGCGAGGGCGCACGCAAGGCCAATGACAATGAGCGGCTCGAATTCCTGGGCGATCGCGTGCTGGGCCTGATGATCGCCGAAGCCCTGATGGACGCCTTTCCCGAAGCCGGCGAGGGCGACATGTCCAAGCGCTTCCACGCCCTGGTCAGCCGCGATACCTGCGCCGGCGTCGCCCGCGCGCTCGGCATGGGCGACGCCATCCGGCTGGCGGCGGGAGAGACCAAGAGCGGCGGCCGCTCCAATCCGACCATATTGGGCGATGCGCTCGAAGCCCTGATGGCGGCGGTTTATCGCGACGGCGGCTATGACGCGGTGAAAGCCGCCTTCCTGCCTTTGTGGCGCGGCCCCATCGACGACAGCGCCAATGTCAATCGCAGCAATCCCAAGTCCTTCCTGCAGGAATGGGCGGTGGCGCACGGTCACAAGCCGCCCGTCTATACGGTCACGCAACGCCGCGGCCCGGACCACGCCCCCGTCTTCACCATCGAGGCCGTCGTCGACGGCTTCATTCCGCAACCGGCCAACGGCAAATCGCGCCAGGAGGCCGAGAAGGCCGCCGCGCTCGCCTTTATAGAACGAGAAAAACTGACATGACACGTTGCGGCTTCGTCGCCATCATCGGCGCCCCCAATGCCGGCAAATCGACCCTGGTCAACCGGCTGGTCGGCACCAAGGTGTCGATCGTGACGCAGAAGGTGCAGACGACGCGCTTTCCGGTGCGCGGCATCGCCATGGCCGGCGACACCCAGATGATCCTGGTCGATACGCCGGGCATCTTCAAGCCGCGCCGGCGGCTGGATCGCGCCATGGTGGCCTCGGCGTGGGGCGGGGCGGGGGATGCCGACTGCATCGTGCTGCTGGTCGATGCGGCCGCACAACTGGCGGTCAAGCATCCCGTCGCAAGCTCCGAACCCCGACCGCGCGACGCGCTCCTGGCTGACAATACACCCGAAAATGAAGCGACAGGGCAACGCCCAAAGGCGACGGCGGCGGATCACAAGGCCGTCGAGGACGTCGAGATGATCATCGCAGGCCTCAAGGCCCACGGCAGCAAGGCGATCCTGGGCCTCAACAAGATCGACCTGATGAAAAGCGAGAACCTGTTGGCCATCACAGACGAACTCTACAAGGAGGGTGTGTTCAGCGACGTGGTCATGATTTCGGCCGAGAAGGGCCATGGCGTCAAGGATTTGCGCGAACTGCTGGCCGGCCGAATGCCGGAAGGCCCGTGGCATTACCCGGAAGACCAGGCCGCCGACGCGCCGGTGCGCATTTTGGCTGCCGAAATCACCCGCGAAAAGCTGTTCCTGCGCGTGCACGAGGAACTGCCTTATGCTGCCGCGGTCATGACCACCGACTTCAAGGAAAAGGACGACGGCAGCGTCCGCATCGAGCAGACGGTCTTCGTCGAGCGGGACGGCCAACGCGCCATCGTGCTGGGCAAGAACGGCCAGACGCTGAAATGGATCGGCCAGAAATCGCGCGAGGAACTGATCGTCCTGCTCGACCGGCCGGTACACCTGTTCCTGCATGTGCAGGTGTCGGAAAAGTGGAGCGACGATCGCGCCCTGTATAGCCAGTTCGGCCTGGAGTATGATTCCTGACATTTTGCCGATTGAGGTTGCAAAGTAGGGATCCACAGATGCACACAGATTAACACAGATTTCATGGCGGCATTGGCTGAGCGGGAAAATGGACGAAGATCGCGATCCGCAGACCTACGCCATTATTGGCGCGGCGATGGAGGTCCAGAATATTCTGGGCAGAGGATTTCTTGAAGCCGTCTATCACGAAGCCATTGCCGTCGAACTTTCACGCCGGGACATCCCCTTTCGGCGCGAATGCGCCTTTCCCGTGCGATACAAGGATGAGATTCTGCCGTGCCAGTATCGTGCTGATCTGGTGGCTTTTGATAATGTTCTAATTGAATTGAAGGCACTTCCGCGACTGACTGGAACGGAAGAAGCGCAAATTCTCAATTACTTGAAAGTGTCTGGCTTGAAGAAGGGCCTGTTAATCAACTTCGGCGTCTCCAGGCTGGAATATAAACGTTATCTCGCATGAGAAGCCTTCGAACCATCTGTGTTCATCTGTGTGTATCTGTGGATGTCTTTCTTTAAATGACTGAATTCGAAGACGAGGCCTATGTTCTGGACGCACGGCCGCACGGTGAAACCGGCGCGATTGTCCACGTCCTGACGCAAATGCATGGCGTTCATGCCGCCCACATCGCCGGCGGGGCGTCGCGTAAACTCAAGGCCGCGCTCCAGCCGGGCGCCAACGTGCTGTTCCGCTACCGCGCCCGCCATGCCGAGCAGCTGGGGGCCGCCACGCTCGAAGCCATCGGCCCGTCACCCGACCTGTTCGATGATCCCCCCGGCTTGATTGGCCTGCAATGCGCCTGTGTCATGACCCGGGCCGCCCTGCCCGAGCGCGAGCCGCATCCCGGCGCTTTTCTTGCCTTTTCCGCATTGCTGGGCGCCTTTATCCATCCCGAAATCTGGCCGGCCATCTATGTCCGCTACGAAGCCGGATTGCTGGAAAACCTCGGCTTCGGCCTCGACCTGTCCGCCTGTGCCGTCACCGGTTCGCGCGAGGATCTGGCCTATGTCAGTCCGAAGTCCGCCCGGGCCGTTTCACGAGACGCGGGCTTGCCGTACAAGGACAAGCTGCTGGCCCTGCCGCCGTTCCTGTTGTCGAGCCAGGGCGGGCTTCGGCCCGGTGACGTTGAAAATGGCCTGGCCCTGACCGGCTTCTTCCTCGAACGCTACGTCTTCCACCCGCACAACAAGCCCTTGCCCGATATCCGCAATCGTTTGCTGGATAGCTTGCGCAGCGCTTCCATCCTTTAGTAAGTTCTCTATGGCAAAGTGCCGTGATCGATTCTCAGGGGCCGAATTGGGCGCATGAACGTCTATAGCGAAGAGGATTTGCTGGCCGCCAACGTCAACCCGCGCACCGGGCTGGCGACCGACTACCTCAATTTGTTCAACGAAGCGATCATGCTGTTCGAAATGGGCCTCGACATGCCTGACATGGCCGAGGAACTGGCCGACTGGCAGAAGCGCGATTACGTCGAACATTTCGAGCAGTCGGGCTTCGAGATGAAGGACGTGGTCATCGCCGCCTATCACTATGCCCCGGCCAGCGTGCGCATGCGCTTCGACCCGGCCGTCAAGCGGGCGCTGGCGGCCTTTGATTCCTCGATCGATATCCTGCTGAGTTCCAACCTCGGCGACGCGGATGCCCGCGCCGACCTCGAGGCCCGCCTGCACGACATGAAGGCGCTGGTCATCGAACTCGATTCACATATCCACGGCCGTGCCGTGGCGATGGACGTCGATATCCAGAATGAAGTCGACGCGCTGTTCTAGGCGCTTATTTGCGCATGATATCCATATCATGTATAGTCCATGGTCATTCTATGGAGTCGCGCCATGACCATGCACATCAACCTGTCGAAGGAAATGGAAGCCTATATCCGCTCGAAGGTGGAGGGAGGTTTTTATGGCAACGCGACCGAGGTCATCCGCGATGCCATCCGCCGCATGCATGATGAAGACGCTCAATTGACGGTTTTTCAGGCTGCGGTAGACGAGGGTGAAACTGAACTCGAACGCGGCGAAGGTATTTTGGGAACCGATACTACGATACGTGACATCGCCCGCGAAGTCGCCGCGCGCCACGACGTGAAGACTTACCGCGCCCATGGCTAGGTTGGGCGTTGTTTACGCCCCGAAAGCGCTCGAAGATATCGACCAACTTCTTGAGCGATCTCAGGCCGAATGGGGGCAAGAGCAGATGCTGGTTTATGCCGAAGCGCTGGAAAAGGCAGTCAGTCTTTTACGCGACTTTCCTCGCCTGGGGTCTACAATCCGCGGCCTGCGCAAAGGGCAAAGTCAGTATATTTTCGGTGCTCACCGGATCATCTACCGCGCGGTTACAGACAATCTGATCGTCGTCCGTGTTCTTCATCAAAACATGGACGTGCGCAAACACCGTTAGACTTTTCGCAGGGTATCATACCGATGGGTCGACTTCCCGACCGTGATGTGCGCGGGCACGCCGGGCAGGGCGCAGGGCGCGAAGACAGGCGCGGCCAGGGGCACGGGATCGTCGGTCTTGTGGTTGTTCCAACCCATCATCAATATGCCGTCCGGCTTCAGTATCGCCGCCATGGCGATGAGCGCGGCCTGACGCTGCTCCAATGTATCGACACCCCAGCCGAAGATGCCGTTGCAGATCACGGCGTCGAAAAAGCCAGCCTCGAACAGCTTGTCCGCCTGCGTCAGGTCGCCTGTGACATGCCGGCCTTCACGGCCCCAGGTGACAGACGCCGGATCGAGGTCGAGCGTCCAGCAGGCACCGCCGCCGCTTTCCAGCACGGCGTAATAGGGCGGGGTGTAGGCCTGGCAGCCGATCCACAGGACGCGTGAAAATCCGGCAAACGCCGGCAGGATCGTTCCTGTCAGGATGACCCGGTCGGGCTTCAGCGCGATGCTGTCGGCTTCGCTGCGATTGTGAAGCCAGTTATGCAGCCATCCCGGAAGTTTCATGACGCCACGCTTCCCATGGAACGTTGCTGCGCTCAAGCAAAAACAGCGCTGCCAAAGCCTTGCCGCCCTTGCGTTCGCGTCTCGTTCCGCCTAAGCGATACACATGAGTGATGTCATGATTCCTGACGACGGCGGACGTGTCGTCGACGAACCGATGAGCGATGCGCTGTCGCGCCGCTATCTCGCCTACGCCCTGTCGACCATCATGCACCGGGCGCTGCCCGACGTGCGCGACGGCATGAAGCCGGTCCATCGCCGCATCATGTACGCCATGTCGAACATGCGCCTGACGCCTGAGGCCTCGGCGCGCAAGTGCGCCAAGGTGGTCGGCGACGTCATGGGTACCTATCACCCGCATGGCGACCAGGCGATCTATGACGCGCTCGTGCGCATGGCACAGGATTTCGCCCAGCGCTACCAACTGGTCGACGGCCAGGGTAATTTCGGCAATATCGACGGCGATAACCCCGCCGCCATGCGTTACACCGAATGCCGGCTGACGCCCGCCGCCATGATCCTCCTCGACGGCATCAATGAGGACGCCGTCGATTTCCGCGCCACCTACGACGACCAGGACGAGGAGCCGGTCGTCCTGCCGGCCGGTTTCCCCAACCTCCTGGCCAACGGCGCCATGGGCATCGCCGTCGGCATGGCCACTTCGATCCCGCCGCATAACGTCGCCGAACTGATCGATGCCTGCCGCAAGCTTCTGCAAAAGCCGGAAACGACGACCGAAGAACTGATGGAGTTCATCCCCGGCCCGGATTTCCCGACCGGCGGCGTCTGTGTCGAAAGCCGCGCCTCGATCCTCGAAGCTTACGAAACGGGCAGGGGCGGCACCCGCGTCCGCGCCCGCTATGCGGTCGAGGAGCACGGCCGCGGCATGTGGCGCATCGTCGTCACCGAAATTCCGTACCAGGTGCAGAAGTCGCGCCTGATCGAGCAACTGGCCGATCTGATTGAGACCAAGAAGTCGCCGTTGCTCGGCGATGTGCGCGACGAATCGGCCGAGGACATCCGCCTGATCCTGGAGCCGAAGACGCGCAACATCGAGCCCGACGTGCTGATGGAAAGCCTGTTCAAGCTGTCCGACCTTGAAACGCGCTTCCCGATCAACATGAACGTGCTCGACGCGACCGGCACGCCGCGCGTCATGGGCCTGCGCGCCTGCCTGATCGCTTTCCTCGATCACCGCCGCGTCGTCCTGCTGCGACAGTCCAACTGGCGGCTGGAACGCATCGAAAAGCGGCTGCATCTGCTCGACGGCCTGATGATCGCCTTCCTCAACCTCGACGAGGTCATCCGCATCGTCCGTGAAGACGACAAGCCGCGGGATACCCTGATGGCGCGGTTCAACCTGACCGAGGTCCAGGCCGACTACATCCTCGATACCCGCCTGCGCCAGTTGGCCCGGCTGGAGGAAATGACCATCCAGGACGAGCACAAGAAGCTCAGCGAGGAGCGCGAAGGCATCCTGGCCCTGCTGGCGTCGGAAAAGCTGCAGTGGAAGCGCATCGACCAGCAGTTGGTTGAGGTGCGCAAGAAACTGCTGTCGGCCCGGCGCACCACCTTTGCTGACGCGCCGGCGGCCTTCGACGTGGCGGCGGTCGAAAGCTACCTGCCCAAGGAGCCGATCACCGTCATCCTGTCGAAGCGCGGCTGGATCCGCGCCGCCAAGGGCCGGGTCGAGGATCCTTCCGAGCTGAAGTTCAAGGAAGGCGATGAGCTTCTCTATCTCGTGCCCGGCTTTACCACCGACAAGTTTCTCATCCTGACGTCGGACGGCCGTTTCCTGACGCTCAGCGGCGACAAGCTGCCGTCGGCGCGCGGCCATGGCGAGCCGTTGCGCCTGATGCTGGATATCGAGGAATCGGCCAAGATCGTCACCATGTTCGCCTACACGCCGGGCGCCAAGCGCCTGATGGCCTCGCGCAACGGCTACGGCTTCGTCATGAACGAGGAGGACGCCGTCGCCAACAAGCGCGCCGGCAAGCAGACCATGACGGTCGACGGCACCGAGGCTTTCGCGGCACTCGCCGTCACCGGTGACCATATCGTGGTGCTGGGCGAGAACAACAAGCTGCTGGTCTATCCGGTGTCCGAACTGCCCGAAATGGCGCGCGGCAAAGGTGTCAAGCTGCAGGCCTACAAGGACGGCGGCCTGAAGGACATCGCTGTCTTCGACGCGGCTGCCGGCACGGTGTGGTACGACGGTTCGGGCAAGGCGCGCGACTTCAAGGATTTCAAGGACTATACCGGCCGTCGCGCCTCGGCCGGGCGCATCGCCCCGCGCGGCCTGAGGAAATTACGCCTTTGACATCGCCGTCTTGACAATGTGATGCCAGCGAGTATCTCTGATGGTGTCTATCGGGGATGAGACGGGGGGGAATATGACAATTGAAACAATCTCTTGCGCGCGATCCATCGCGTGCTGGAGTGGCGTGGCGGTTCTGGCGCTCGCGCTTTCGGCCTGCGCCACCGTGACGCGCGGCACTCACGAAAGCTGGACCGTCACCTCGGATCCCGTCGGCGCCACGGTCACCGCCAGCAACGGCTTCGCCTGCGACGCCACGCCCTGCACCTTCACCATGCCGCGCACGCCGGGCTTCGTCGTCACCGTGTCGAAGCCGGGTTACAAGACCGCCACGGTCACCGTCGATAGCCACGTGCACGGCAACGGCAAAGCCGCCATGGCCGGCAATGTGCTGGTCGGCGGTATCATCGGCGGCATTGTCGACGCCAACAACGGCGCGCTCGACGATCTCCTGCCCAATCCGCTCAACGTTACACTCGAAAAGGACACTTCCCATGCGGGCAACTAAACTCATCGCCGCCGGCAGCTTCGCCCTGGCGCTTACCCTCGGCGCCGTCGCGGCTCACGCCCAGGACACGGCCGTGGCCCCGGCGTCTGCTCCCGCCGCCGCCGCCGTTACCGGCAAAGGCGTTCTGGTCATCGACGACGTCCTGCTGAACCAGGTCCTCAAGCAGCATCCGACCTCGATGACCGGCGCGCTCCTGACCGCCACCTGGCCCGTGGGCCAGCAACTGCGCGACCAGGGCATCGCCGACCTGAAGGCCACCTTCACGGACGGCGTCGATACGGCAACCACAGCCCAGGCGGGTGCCTACAACATCGTCCTGCGCCTGGACAATTTCAGCTACAAATACGCCCAGACCGCCATGGGCTTTTCGGTGACGCCGAAGGTCAGCCTGACCATCACCGCCGACATCACCGCGCCCGATGGCACGACGACGACACACAAAAGCTATGTGCGCAAGGATTTCAGCGCCGGCGCCTATGTCGCCAGCCTGAACCCGCCCAAGAAGGTGATTGCTGCGGCCAACGCGGCCGTCGACGATATCTACGCCGAAATGGACAAGGATATCATCGCCCTGGTGCCGGCTTCGACGACGGTCACGCCGCCGGTGGACACCAACACGGTCGAACCGGCGCCGTCCGTGCCTTCGGATGCGGCTGCGTCGTCGGCATCGTCGTCCTCGGACTCATCATCTTCGGAAACGCCGGCTCCGGCGCAGTAAACCGCGGTAACCGCGGCCAAACGATAAAACACCCCGCCGCCTGGCCAGGCGGCGGGGTGTTTCTTATTGCGTCATAAGGGGGAGGGACAGGTTTAGAATCCACCCCCGCCGCCGCCATAACCGCCGCCGCCGCCGGGCCCCCCTTGACCGCCACGGCCGCCGCCCCAGCCGCCCCACTGGCCGCGATCCTTGGCGCCGCCCAGGGAATAGCTGAGGCCGATATAGAGAATACGGCCTTCGCTGCGCGCATTGCTGAAGCTGTGGACGATGCTGTTGTCGATGCGCGTGCGGAACTTCATGCTGTTGAGCGCGTCGTTATCGGTGACGATCAGCTTCAGAGCCGGGGTCAGGGTGCGCGAATAGCTGAGATTCAGCATGCTGAAACTAGAGGCTGTCCCCTGCGATTGCAGGCGCGGGCCGTTGAACATGGCCATGACCTGGAACTGGTCCTTGAACGTCGGCGACCAGGTCAGGCGGCCGCGGTTGGTGTAGGATGTGCCCTTGGTTTCCTCGGGCGCATGGGTGAAGGGATCGAAGCTGTCGAGTTGCTGGTAATAGACGTTGAAGCTGGCGTCGATCGCGACCGTCTTGGTCAGGTTGGCGTTGAACTGGTACTCGCCGCCGGCCGATTGCGACTTGCCGGCGTTTTCCGACGTCGTCAGCAGGATGTTGCCAGGCAGGAATTCCGCTGTCTGCGAGATCGTCTTGGTGCTGACATTGTAATAGACGCCGGCCGAATAGCTGCTGCCCGCGATCTTGGCCTCGAACGAATCGATTTCCTGCGGTTTCAGGTCGATATTACCCGATGAAACATTGAAGGCGTCGCGGTAGACCAGGAAGGGGTTGAGCTCGCCCGGATTGGGCCGGCGAATCTTGTGGCTGTAGCTCAGGCGCAGGTTCCTGGTGTCGCTGAGCGGGTAGGTCAGGTGCAGGCTGGGCGCCCAGTTGAGGTAGTTGTTCTGGTTGAAGGTATTGCCGGTCAACTGGTTGAGATCGACATTGGTGTCTTCCAGGCGCAGGCCCGCCAGCATGCCCCATTTGGGCCCCAGCATGGTCTGCCAGGTGATATAAGCCGCCGTCACCACCTGGTCGACCTGGAAGTGGTTGTTGAACTGGCTGTCGGGCAGCTCGGGCGCGCCGGCGGCCTGAGGCAGGGTTTGGAAGTTGTTGAAATCGCTGTGGTTGGCCGAGATATCCCAGCCGGCGGCCAGTTGCTGGGTGTCGCCGATCGGGTGCAGGTAGTCACCGCTGAAGTCGTCGATGCGCGTGTTGCTCTTGTTGCTGACGCGATCGAAGGTCGTGGCCTGCGCAGGCGTGGTGTAGGTGTTGGTGTAACGGGTGTCGTTGAGGTTGTCGCTTTCACTGTGGCGGAACTGGACCTTGAAGTCCTCGCCATAGGTCTGGCCGCGATGGTCGAGCATGACCTGGAAGCTGCCATTGCGCTGGCCGCCGTCGGTGTCGCCGCGGCGATCGTAGTCCTGCGTCACCGTGCCTGCGGCATTGGTGGCGACGGTGTGGCTGTCGCGCATGCCGCTTTGCGGGTTGCGGCTGTAACTGGCGCTCAGCGACAGGGTATCGTAATCCGACAGGTTATAATCCATGCCGATATTGCCCGACGTCGAATCGCGCGGGCGGGTCGAAGCGCCGTGCTGACGGAAATCGCCGAGGTCCCCGGTCAACGGATCGAGGCGCTGGTTGTCGGAATCGGTCGTGAAGGTGCGGATGTCGTGGCGCTGCGACAGGCTGAGGCTGAGTGTCATCGGCCCCTTGGTGTAGTTGCCCGAGAAGGCGGCGTTATAGCGGCCGTCCTCGCCGACATTGAGGCGGATATTGCCGCTGGCGCCCGGGCGGCGGTTGCGTTTCATGACCAGGTTGATGATGCCGCCGCCGGTATCGGCGCCGAACTGGGCCGACGGGTTGGTGATGACCTCGACCGAATCGAGGTCGCCGCCCGACAAGGCTTCCAGCGCGGTCGAGCGGCTGTCGCCCTCCATTTCGGCCGACGGTTTGCCGTTGACATAGACCTTGACGTTGCTGTTGCCGCGCAGGGAGACGTTGCCCTGGTTATCCACGCTGACCGACGGTACGTTCTGCAACGCGTCGGCGGCCGAACCGGTCTGGGCCTGCGGGTCCTTCGAGACGTCGTAGATGTCGCGGTCGATCTTGTGCTGGACCGGCGGCTTCTGGCCGACGATGGTCACGGTCGTATTATTGCTGTCGCTCGACGATGACTGTGAGGAGGTCGTGCCGCTGGACGGGCTGTCCGTTGTCGTGGTCTGGCTGCTTGACGGCGTCGTCGACTGGGCATGCGCCGACAGGGCCAGCAGCAGGGCGCCGACGGCGACGGCGCCACCGGTACGAAGGGCAGGAGAAGACGGCGTGAAAAAAGTGCGGTGCATGGAGGTCTTTCGGCCTTTGTGGTTATGGCGGTCTGCGCCGTATAACGCACTCAGCGCCGCAAACTGTTGCAGCCGGCACGAAAGTTCGCGGGCGCGGCCTTCCGGCCACAGGGGGAAAGACGGGTGTGAAAGAAGTGTCAGCGTTCGCCGGCGCGCGGGGCGCCGAGCGGCGTGATCGTCTGCCAGCCCAGGTCGGTCAGGCCTTCCAGCGGCTGGTAGCGCGCCTTGTAATCCATCTTGGGTGAGCCCTTGACCCAATAGCCGAGATAGACATAGTCGTAGCCGGCGCGGCTGGCCTGGTCGATGTGATCGAGAATGATGAAACGGCCCAGCGACCGCGTCATCAACTCTGGATCATAGAAACTGTAGACCAGCGACAGGCCGTCGTTGAGGGCGTCGACCAGCACGCACGCCACCAGCCGGCCGCCCAGCCGGTATTCGATCAGGTGGGTACGGACCAGCGTGTCCTCGATCATCGCCACCAGGTCGGGCCAGGTCATGTCCATCATGCCGCCGTCGGGATGACGCGCCTTCAGGTATTTCTGAAGCAAATCGAACTGTTCGCGGCTTGCCTCGGCTTCGACGAAGGCCTTGACCAGGTCGGTATTGGCTTTCATGACGCGGCGATCGGATTTGGTCATGGCGTAGCGCTTGACCGGGATGCGCACGCTCTGGCAGGCGCGGCAGGTCTGGCAGGCCGGGCGGTAGGCGATATTCTGCGAACGGCGGAAACCGATGGCCGACAACTGGTCGTTGACGCCGATGGCTTCGAGCGGCGGCAGATGGACGAAGACCTTGCGCTCTTCCTGGCCGGGCAGGTACGGGCACGGGCCGGGGATGGTCAGATAGTATCTGAGCTTTCGTCCCGGAAAATGCTCACTCATCCCTTTGCTCACTCGGTTCCGGCTTGGGTGACGCGCGCCGGTTCGCTTCAGTTGATCCTAATTCTCATGACCCGGCAAGGCCTTTTCAGGGCCAAACCATCGTCACATCATGTTTTCAGCCGTCGCGTGCAAGTTAAGACGTCACATGGGTGTATTTTGCGGCAGGACTGGTGCTTCCCGCAGCAGAACGATGGCGATACGGCGGTTGCCGGCCAGCGACGGATCGTCCGGATAAAGAGGCTCCTTGGCCGCCTTACCCGTGACCGAGGCGATACGGTCCTGGTCGACGCCGGCCGATTGGAGCAGGGCGCGGGCGGCGTCGGCGCGTGCCGAGGAAAGCCCCCAGTCAGCGGGGTTCTGCGTCGACTGGCCGGCGGTGCCCGACGTGTGGCCGGTGATGGAGATGCGGTTGGGCAGGTTGTTGATCACCTTGGCGACCGCGCGCAGCAACAGCTTGCAGCGGTCGTTGGGCTGGGTCGAATTCTCGTTGAACATCGACCGGCCTTCCTGGTCGATCAGCTGGATGCGCAGGCCCTCGGGCGTCTGGTCGACGAGGATGTTCTTTGACAGCTCGGCCAGTTCCGGCATGTCCTGCAAGGACTGGCGCAACGATTCGGCGGCGCTCTGGAACGAATCCTGCTCCTGCTTCTGGGCGTCGGTTTCCGAATCGGAGGGCGTGCCGGCTGTGCCTTTCTCGCCGGGATTCTGCGCCTGGCCGTCATTGGCCTGGCTGTCGGGCGATTTCGGCGCCATCTGCTCGATGAAGGACATGGTGCCTTCCTGCTTGTCGCCGTCCTGGCCTATGGCCGTGCCGCCGAGAATGCCGCCCGAGCCCGATGTCGCCTCCGATACGTTGGCAGGCGCGAAATAGTCTGCGACGCCGCGCTTTTGCTCAGGCGACGTCGTATTGATCAGCCACATCAGCAGGAAGAAAGCCATCATCGCCGTCACGAAGTCGGCATAGGCCACCTTCCATGCGCCGCCATGGTGGCCGCCGCCGCCGCCCTTCTTGATCTTCTTGATGATGATGGGGACGTCGCGGCTGGCCATGCATTCCTCGGCTTGGGATAGTCACCTTAGGAGCGGTATCGTTAATGGCGCGTTGAAATCCGTTGTCAGGCCCTACAATTTGCTTGGAAAAACGGTGGCCTTGTCTTTATAGCGTAAGGCCTTACAGGGACTGATGATGGATACCAAGCAACTGCGTTATACGCTCGGCCAATTCGCCACCGGGGTGTGCGTCATCACCATTCCCGACCCCGACCATGTGTCCGGCCATGTACTGGGCATGACCGCCAATTCCTTTACCTCGGTGTCGCTGGAACCGCCGCTGGTGTCGTGGTTTCTCGATAATCGCGCGCACCGTTACGCCGTCTATTCCGAAGCGCTGGTCTTCGGCGTCAACATCCTGAGCGGCGGCCAGGAAGCCCTGTCGCGCCGCTTCGCCCGTGAAAACGCCCACATCACGCCGGACGAAGGCCTGATCGGCCGGCTGCATCCCCTGCGCTTCGACGCCTGCGTCGGCTTCCTGTCGTGCGAGCTTTACGAGACGCGTCAGTTGGGCGACCACCTGATGATCGTTGGCCGGGTGCTCGACTATGACCGCGACCCGGACCAGACCGGCCTGACCTTTTTCCGCGGCCAATATGGCCAGATCGGAGGCGAACGATGAAACTGTGTTTTGCCGGGTTGGGCATCATGGGCGGGCCGATGGCCGGCCATCTGGTCAAGGCCGGGCATGAGGTTGTCGGCTACAACCGCAGCCATGCCAAGGCCACGGCTTGGGCGGCGCGGCATGGCGCGGTGTCGGCTGACACTATCGAAGAAGCGGTTGCCGGCGCCGATGCGCTGCTGTTGTGCGTCGGACGCGACGACGACGTCCGCGACCTGCTGACATGGGCATTGCCGCATGTCAAAACCGGTGCCCTGATCATCGACCACACCACGACCTCGGCCAGACTGGCGCGCGACCTGGCACTCGACGCCGCCACTAAGGGCGTCACCTTCTATGATGCACCGGTGTCGGGCGGTCAGGCAGGCGCTGAAAACGGCCAGCTCGCTATCATGGTGGGTGGAGACGATTCCCGTTTTCGGGAAATGTCCGATCTGGTCAAGCCGTATACCAAGACGATCACCCGTCTCGGCGAGGCCGGCGCCGGGCAAACCGCCAAGATGTGCAACCAGATCGCCATCGCCGGCGTTGTCCAGGGTGTGGCCGAGGCGCTGCATTTCGCCAAATGCGCCGACCTCGATCCGGCGCTGGTCCTGCAGGCGATTTCGGGCGGCGCCGCCGGCTCGTGGCAGATGTCGAACCGCTGGCCCACCATGGCGGAGGGCAGTTACGAGTTTGGTTTCGCCGTCGACTGGATGCGCAAGGATCTCGGCATCGCCCTCGACGAGGCGCGCCGCAACGGGGCGCACCTGGCCGTGGCCGCCCTGGTTGACCAGTTCTATTCCGAGGTCCAGGCCATGGGCGGCGCGCGCTGGGACACCTCATCGCTGCACGCCCGGCTTGAGGCGAGGCGCAAGTGAACCCTCAGGGAAAGACCATCGGCATCCTGTCGCAAAGCCCGGAAGGGGCTGGGCTGTGCTTCACCGCCATGTGCGAATATGCGCAGACGCGCATGGGGCCGTTGATGCACCCGGATATCGTTCTGGCCACCGCGACGCTTGGGGTCTGCCTGCCGGCCTATACGCAACCGGGGAATCTTGGCTTTGCCGTACCGTATCTCAAAAAGGCGGTCGACAAGCTGAAGGCCGCCGGAGCCGACTTCTTCGTCTGCGCCGCCAATACGCCGCACGGCGTGCTGGAGCTGTTCATCGACGAGGCGCCGCTGCCGGCCCTGCACATCGCCGACGCCGTCTCGGCCGTGATCGCCAGGAACGGCTGGCGGCGCGCCGGCATCCTCGGCACGCGCTCGACCATGACCGGCACGGTCTATGACGCGGCGTTCCAGCGCTTCGGCATCGAAAAGCTGGTGCCGGATGCCTCGGTGCATGCGCGTTTCGACGAGATCGTCTTCCAGGAGGTCAACCAGGGCAAATGGCTGGAAAGCTCGCGTCTTGAGCTGATCCGCGAGATCGAGGCCTTGCGGGATCGTGGCGCCGATTGCGTCATCATGGGCTGCACAGAGTTCCCGATCCTGCTGGGCGAAGGCCGCTCGCCGTTGCCAAGCCTCGATTCGACCCGCATCCTGGCCCAGGCGGCTGTCGACCTGGCGCTGAGTGACATGATCTTGCCGTCTACTGGCTGGATAGAGGCCTAAGGGATGACGCAGGACTTCTACGATCTCAATGCGGAACCGGTCGTGCAGGGCGAGCGCAAGCCGCTGATCGGCGATGACCGAAGGCTGATGATCTTCGCGTTCGCTCTCGGCGCCATCCTGATCGTGTGGAAGATCGTCATGGGCCACGTCGCCCATATACTGTGGGACGAAGCCCATTTCGTCGTCTCGGGCCAGCACCTCGACCTGGCCTATCCCGACATTCCCGCCGGCTATCCGTGGCTGGCGCGGCTCTCGACCACGCTGCTCGGCTGGTCGATCGCACCCCTGCGCATCATTGCCCTGCTGATCGGCACCGGCATTCCGTTCGCGGTCTACTTTGCCGCCACGCCGGTGACCAGCCACCGCAACGCCCTCTGGGCGGCCATCCTCAGCATGGTGCTGCCGGCGGTCACCTTCAACGGCACCATCTTCTATCCCGAGGGCGGCCTGCAACTTATGCTGGCCCTGATGTCGGGCTGCCTGGTCCGCGCCATCGACAAGGACCAGTTGAAATGGTGGGCCCTGGCCGGCGTGTGCGCTGCCTTCGGCCTGCTGGTCCACTACCGCTTTCTCGTGCCCGGCCTGGCGGTGATCGTCTACATGCTGGCCAACGCACGCGGGCGCGGCCTGTGGAAGAAGCCGGGGCCTTATGTCACCGCCGTCATCGCCATGATCGGCATGGCGCCCGCCCTTGTCTACAACATGGAAAACGCCTGGCCGGCGGTGCAGTTCCATATCCTCAACCGGCCGGAATATGCCTTCAGCCTGAAATACGTGTTCAGCGTCTTTTCAACCCAGATCATCATGGGCACGCCGGTCCTGTTCGTCGCTTATATCTGGGCCGCCAAGGCCTCGGCCTGGGACGAGCGCGACCAGCCGGGCGCCATCCTCGGCTACCTCAGCGCGGTCATCTTCCTGTTCTATGTCCTGCAGGCGCCCTTCAACAAGCGCGTCATGCCGCACTGGCCGTGGCTGGCCTTCGTGCCGCTGATCCCTTACCTGCCGGGCGTTCTGACGTCGTACGCCGATGCCGCCGTTAGCGCTTCGGCGCGCTGGCTTCGCATGGGACTGGTGGCGCTGGCCCCGGTCATTGCGCTCCTCATGCTGGTGGGCTTTTCATGGGTGGTCTATGCCCAGGCCTCGGGCCAGCCCTTGCCGGCCATCGTGGGCACGCTCAGCAATAACAAGAAGGAAGACTGGGCGCTGGTCGAGCCTATGCTGGCCGAGGCGCAGGCCCGGGCCGACGCACGTTTCGGCGCGGGCAGCGTCATCGCCGCCGACGGCCATACCACGGCGGTTCACCTCGAATTTCCGGGCGTGAAGGGCCGTCTGGTCTATACGCTCGATGAGCCTTACGACATCGCCAGCCGCTTCGTGGTGGCGCGCCACAAGTGGGGGCTGGACCGTGCCGCCTTGCTGCAAAAGCAGGCCGGCAAGGGCGTGGTGCTGGTGCTCAACGAACCGGAGGTTTTCTACCATACACCGGAAGAGGTCGCTTTCTACCAGGACCTGTGCCGGCAGTTCGGCGACATCGAGCCTTTCCGCGACATGATCCTGCCGCCGGGCCAGGTGACGCTGCATGTGTTCACGGCCAGGGCGGGCGGTATCCCGGCGACGGGCGTCTGCCCGCTGCTGCCGCAGCTTTATATAGCCCAGCCCTATCGCGGCGAGACGCTGAAAAAGGACGATCACGGCCACTATTTCGGCATGGCGGCCGATGCCAGGGGTGTGACGGCGGTCGACATCCTGATCGACGGCAAGGTGGTGGCCCACGCGCATTACGGCCTCGATCCCGAAGGGTATCATGCGCCGGATGCGCTGAAGTTCGATCCGGATTGGCCGAATGTACAGTACGACTGGGATTTTCCGGCCGGGCAGGTTTCGCATGGCAAGCACGAGTTGTCGCTGCGCGCCACGCTCAAGGACGGCAGCACGAAGGATGGCGCCGCGCAGGTGCTGTTTATCGATTGATGGTCAGTTGTGCCGGCTGCATCAGGGTGACCGGCAGGTAGACGATCAGGGTGTCACCGTTGAGGTGCGAGACGATGCCGGTAACGGCTTCGGTGGCCTGGCTCTGGCCGTTGATGCGCAGGCTGACAATGGGGTTGCCCTGCCAGTGATCGATGACGAAGGCCGGATCGACCAGCGGATGGTCGGGGCTGGCCGGGATGTCGAGCGTTGCTGGCCCGGCAAGGATAAAGGCGCGCTGGGCGGGGTCGTAGGTGGCGCCGGTAATGAGGGGCGGCTGCAACCACGACCGCGCCATCGGCAACAGGTCAGGGGCCTGCCGCGTCGTCAGGCCGTCGAGCAGCAGCTTGCTTTCGCGGCCGGGTGATTTTTCGTAATCGCCCCAGTGGATATGCGACAGCGAACTGTGCGAAGCGCGGTCGGCGGCGACGGCCGGGCGACCGCTGGAATCGATGGTGCCGAGCGGCCAGTGGTTCCACCATTCGAACATGGCGTAGCTGGGCTCGCCATTATAGCTGTCGAACCAGGCTGCATCGGGCGCCACCACCTGGAACGGCCTTTCCGGTGCCTTCAGGTTGATCCACTGGATGTTGGCGTGGTCGAGGTCGAGCTTGTCCGGGCCTTTGGGCAGGGTGAAGGCGTTGTCGGTTTTGATCCCCCAACTGTAGGTTTTGGTCTCGCCATTCATATTGGCCAGGGTCAGCGCATCGGAGTTGATCGAGTCTTCCGGGCGTTGACCGGGGCCATTGATGACGATCGATTCCTGCCATTCGTGGTCGTCTTCGGGGTCGTCGGGCGCGTTGCTGAACAGGACCTGCTTACGCACGGCGACGCCGTCGGGATAGACGGTCCAGGTTTCTTCGGCCCAGTCGGACCAGCCGGTATCGGGGTCGGCATAGGCGCCTTGCAGGGTCCGTGAATCGGCCAGGGCATAGCGCCAGCGGACAACGGCGCGGGCAGGCGTCGATTCGAGGATGGTGACGCGGGAGTAGCGGTTCTGGCGGTCGGACATCGGCTCGCAGTCGCCGGCGCCGGGGCAGCCGCGGCGGTAGCTTTCGACGAATTCGTCGCTGTACCAGCGGTTGTTCGCGGTGACCCAGGCAGGGACGTAGGACGTGCCGGCCCAGAACACCAGGCGCATGGCCGACTGCGGGAAGCGGACGACGACGTCGCTGCCACCATCGCTATGGCGTCCTGCGTCCCAGGCCGGAGTGTAGGCGAGCGTGGTGTAGAAGGCGCCGAATGGGCCGGGCGCTTCTGGTGGCGGCAGGACGGCTTGCGGGATGACCTCGCCGGCCGGAGCATGGGCGGCAGCGACCTCGGCGGCGATAGCCCTGGGCGGGAGGGCGGAGGCGCGGACCTGCACATCGTCGAGCCAGCCGTCGAAAGAATAGCTGACCGGGTCCTTGGGGTGGATGTAATCCTGCGGGTAGGGCAGTTGCGGTGTGCGCGTCCGGCCGATCAGGATATCGGTCGAGGCCGGTATGAAGGGGCCAGAGGTTTTCAGCGTCTGTTCCAGCTTGCCGTCGATATAGAGCGCCATGGCGTGGCCGTCGAAGGTGGCGGTGACCTGCGCCCACCGGCGCAGCGGCAGGGCTGACCGACTGGTGATCGACTGGCGTTGGCCGTCGATATCGGCGGTGAAGACGGTGTGGCCGAAGGCATCGAGGCTCAGGCTATAGCCGGCATCGCCGTCGCTCTGGTCGAGGATGGGGACGGTGTTCCACGGATAGGCGTTGACCGCCCCCCATGCCGAGATGGTGAAGGCCTGGCCGGGCGGGTTGGCTTTGGTGGTGGCGCGGGTGGTGTCGCCATCGAAGACCAGGGCCTGGCCATGGATGCCGGGAACGTAGATAGCTGCGCCGGAGACATCGGGCGACGGCGCGTCGAAAGTCCATGTCTGGGCATAGGCCGGGGTGGCCAGCAGGGCAAGGAGCGCCAGCGCCCGCACGCCCTTAGCCCTTCAGCTTTTCGGCGACGTCGCGGGCAAAATAGGTGAGGATGCCGCTGGCGCCGGCGCGCTTGAAGGCCAGCAGGGTTTCCGCTGCCGCGCGGTCCTCATCCATGAAACCTTGCGCAACAGCGGCCTTGATCATGGCGTATTCCCCGCTGACCTGGTAGACAAAGGTCGGCATTTTGAAGGTCTCGGCGACGCGCTGGACGATATCGAGATAGGGCAGGCCGGGCTTGACCATCACCATGTCGGCGCCTTCGGCGATATCCATGGCGACCTCGCGCAGGGCCTCGTCGGAATTGGCCGAATCCATCTGATAGGTTTTCTTGTCGCCCTTCAACGCCTTGACGCCGATGGCGTCGCGGTACGGTCCGTAAAAGGCCGAGGCGTATTTGGCGGCGTAGGACATGATCAGCGTGTCCTGATGGCTGCTCTTTTCCAACATCTGCCGGATGGCCAGCACGCGGCCGTCCATCATGTCGGACGGCGCCACGATGTCGGCGCCGGCCTCGATCTGGACGCGGGCCTGCTCGACCAGCATCTCGACCGTCGGGTCGTTGGCGATCCTGTCATTGATCAGCAGGCCGTCGTGGCCGTGATCGGTATAGGGATCGAGCGCGACATCGACCAGCAGGCCGATATCCGGCACGGCCGACTTGATGGCGCGACAGGTCTGCGGGATCAGGCCATCGGGATCGACTGCGGCCTTGGCGTCTTCTGTGCGGATCTTTTCATTGAGATGCGGGAATAGGGCAAGGACGCGGATGCCGAGATCGCGGGCCAGCCGGGCCTCGTTGACGGCTTCGGCCACGCTGAGGCGATCGACGCCCTGCAGGCTGCCGATCGGCTCGCGGGCAATATCGCGGTCATGGACGAAGATCGGCCAGATCAGGTCGGAAGCATGCAGGCGGTTTTCCGCCACCAGGTCGCGAATCCATGCCGACTGGCGCAAGCGGCGCGGACGGGCGAGAGGAAAGGCGGCGGGGGCGGGAAAAGGCATGAAGGCACTCCGGTAGTCTCAGGAGGTTTAGGCCGATTGCCGGCGTGGCTCAAGACGAAAGCGAGGGCGTTGGCGGCGACTTCAGCCGCAAGCCGAGGATCAGCGGAATAGCGAGTGCATACACGACGACGACCGAGAGCCAGATCGCACCGGGCCAGTGCGCCCGGACGACGAAATAGAGGCTCGAAAAGCCCAGCGGCGCCACGATCGAGGCCAGGCTGACGGTCGAAGCCAGCACCCCCTGGAATTGACCCTGGCGGTTGTCGTCGACCTGGCGGGTGGCCAGGGATTGCAGGGCCGGTACGCCGATGCCGCCAAGCGCAAACAGCGGCATGATGGCGAAGATCATCCAGCCTTTGGTGGCCAAGGCCATGACGGTCAATGCGGCGCAGGTGCCGGCGACGCCGGTCAGGATGGCGGCACGCTCGCCCAGCCACTTGGCCGCCAAGCCAGGCAGGAAGGCCTGGGACAGGGTCTGGCAGACGCCGAACGCACCGAGCGACAGGCCGATCCACAGGCCGTTCCAGTGGAAGGCGTCGTTGCCCCACAAGGCCCAGGAGGTGCCATAGGCTTCGCCGGTGGCGCTGAAGAGAAAAAAGATGAGGATAATCGGCAGCAGGCTTTTCATCGAGACCACCCAGCGCAAGGGGCGCAGCGGGTTTAAGGCGGCAAGGTCGATGGGCTCATGCGTCGCTGTGCGCGATTCCGGCAAGACGAATATGGCCAGCAGAAGATTGCAGCCGTTCAGGGCGGCGGCGGCCATGAAGGGCAGGCGCAGGCCGTTGTCGCCCAGAATGCCGCCGAGCACGGGTCCGATAATGAAGCCCATGCCGAACATGGCATTGAACAGGCCGAAGCGGCGGGTGCGCTTGTCTTCCGGAGAGATATCGGTGAGGTAGGCAGCGGCGACCGAGGTGTTGGCGCCGGTCAGGCCGGCGATGGCGCGTCCGAGTAGCAACAGCCACAGGTTGGGCGCGAAAGCGAGGAACAGGTAGTTGACGGCAGCGCCGGCGAGCGAAATCAGCAGCACTGGCCGGCGGCCGAGGCGGTCGCTGAGCGCGCCCAGGACAGGAGCAAAAACGAACTGCATTGTCGCGTAGAGGGCTGTCATGACGCCGATATAGGGCGCCACATTGTTGCTGTGGGTAACGTCCTTCAGCAGCGACGGCAGGATGGGAAAGATAAGGCCGATGCCGACAGCATCGAGGGCGATGGCGGCGAAGATAACGATCAAGGGTCTTTTCATGGCGGACTCCGGCCAGGGACAGGCATGCGGCGCCAACCGGCGCGCAGACCTGCGATGGGACCTGACAGTGAGTCAGGCGTTGGATTGTGGGAAACGCTGGCCGATCCGGGCTCTAAGGCGCCGGATGGCGTGTGCTTGACCGCCTGGACGACAATTCGTCCACCTGTTTACTCCGCGGTGTCCACGGATCAAGGTAAGCGGTCGCTTTTCGCGATGGCAGGCTCATACGCCGGATGGCGGCGTGGGGCAAGGCGGATTTTTGTGAGGGAAGGTCAGCCCATCGCAGCGGCCATATCACGCAGCGTTTCGCAGGTATTAAGATTGCGGGCGGTCATGTCGGCTTTCAGGCACTGGGCCAGTTTTTCGATCAGTTTGGAACGGCCGACGCCATCGGGGGCATAGAAATAAAAGCATTCATCGGTGAGATGCCAGGCTTCGTTGTCGGCTTTCAGGCTGTCCATGCGCTCGGTATCCGACTTGGTGATCGGGCCCTGGATGAAGAACAGGTGCTGGGCGGCGCCCTTGTGCTCGTGATCCTTGAACGGGTTGGCTGCCATGAGTTTTTCGATATGCGGCAGCGTGATCAGGAACAGATGGGAATGAAAGCCGAAGTTCTTTTCGACCAGGTTCTCGATCATGGCCTTGAGATCGTCGTGACTTCGATCCGAGCGGAACAGGACATTGCCGCTGGCGATATAGGTCTTGACGTCGCCCAGCCCCTCGGCTTCCAGGAGGCGGACAAGCTCCTTCATCGGCATGCGGTTGCCGCCTATATTGATGCCCCTGAACAGGCCGATCCACACCGCCATATGCGTCTCCCTGCGACATCCGAAGCGCATAAGCGCGTCTTTCTGCGACAAAATGCGCGCCTATTAGAGACAAAAAGCCGTGGCAATCGCAACGCATTTGGCGCACAATTCCAGCCGACGGCGAAGTTTTGCGCTTTTTTACCAGAGTTGCGCTTGTCTAGGCCGGGCGGGCGGTTTATCTGCCCCGCATGTCCGGAGTTGTTACGCCTATGGATTATAATGCCGCGTTCGAAGCCGCCGTCTCGTCCGTCCGCGACGAGGGCCGTTATCGCGTGTTCGCCAACCTGAAGCGTCATGCCGGGCAGTTTCCGCGCGCCACCCATATCCGTGACGATGGCTCGGAACACGAGGTTACCGTCTGGTGCTCGAACGACTATGTCGGCCAGGGGCAGAACCCCGTCGTGCTCGACGCCATGCACCGCGCCATCGACGAGGTCGGCGCCGGTTCGGGCGGCACGCGCAACATTTCGGGCACCAGCTTCTATCACAACCAGCTTGAGGGCGAACTGGCCGATCTGCACGGCAAGGAAAAGGCGCTGATCTTCACCTCGGGCTATGTCGCCAACGAGGCGACGCTGATGACGCTGTACAAGATCCTGCCAGGCCTGATCGTCTTTTCCGACGCCTATAACCATGCCTCGATGATCGAAGGTATCCGCAATGGCCGTGGCGAGCGTCACATTTTCCGCCACAACGATCTGGAGCATCTCGAATCGCTGCTCAAGGCGGCGCCCGTGAATGCACCCAAGCTGATCGCGTTCGAGTCGGTTTATTCGATGGATGGCGATATTTCCGATATTCGGGAAACGGTGGCGCTGGCGAAGAAGTACGGCTGCCTGACCTATCTCGACGAGGTCCATGCGGTCGGGCTTTATGGTGCGCGTGGCGGCGGCGTGGCCGAGCGCGACGGCATCATGGCCGAGGTTGATATCATCGAAGGCACGCTCGGCAAGGCGTTCGGCCTGATGGGCGGCTATATCGCCGGCACCACGGCGATGTGCGACGCCATCCGGCTGTGGGCCTCGGGCTTCATCTTTACGACCTCGATGCCGCCGGCGGTGGCGGCGGGTGCGGCGGCTTCCGTGCGCTGGCTGAAGGATCACAACGAAAAGCGCGAGGCGACGCATGAGCGCGCCAGAACCTTGATGGCGCGCTTCAAGGCGGTCGGCATCCCGGTTTTCCCGTCGGTGTCGCATATCGTGCCGGTGCTTGTGGGTGACGCCAAGCACTGCAAGATGATCTCGGATATCCTGCTCAATGACCACGGCGTCTATGTCCAGCCGATCAACTACCCGACCGTGCCCAAGGGCACCGAGCGCCTGCGTTTCACGCCGTCGCCGGACCACAGCGACGCCATGATGGACCACCTGGTCGAAGCCATGGACAAGCTGTGGACTCACTGCAATGTCGCACGGCTCCCAAGCGTCGCGTGAGGGCAACGTTGCACGCCTCCCAGGCGTCGCCTAAGGGCTGCCGCGCCGAAGCCTTGGCGAAGGCGGGGTAATCGATATCAACCCGAACTTGTGATCACGTCTGGCTTGACGAACGGCCGGCACGGGTAGAGTCTTGCCGTACATCCGGGGATGATTTTCGGGAGGGAATGTCATGCGTCTTGGTCTGATTGCCCTGGCGGCCACGGGCCTGTTTGCCGCTGCTGCCCACGCCGGCGATGGGCGTGGCCTCTACAATTATGAGCGGCCGATTTCGGGCCTCGATCCGGCTTTGCCGTGTTCGCAGCTCAGGGGCTATATCCAGCACGTCAAGATGGATCTCAGCCTGATCCGCAGCGATTCGTCGGTGACGGCGGGTCGGCCGCTGAACAGCGATACGTCCGGCGCGCATTCTGGCGACAACTGGAGCAATGTCCAGTGGGCGCCCGGTAACGGCAGCAGCAATGCCGGTTATTATGAGCCCGACACGACGACGGGTTCATACGACACCCGCCGCGATGACGACGCCGAGGACAATGCCCGGCGGAGCCTCGACTACCTGATCGGCCTCAGGGCGACCTGCACCGCCGACAGCTGACGCCTCAGGCGCATGGGTGGACAAGCGGCGGATTCGGCCTCATGCTTGAGGCATGAACCTGGCCCGCATCATCTTCTTTACCGATCGCATCGACGCGATGGCGGCGTTTTATGTCCGCCATTTCGACCTGGCGATTGTCACCGATGAGCCGGAATGGAAAGAGCTGGATGCGGGGGGATGCCGCATTGCGCTCCATGCCAATGCGCGCGCCCGGCCGAATGGCCATACGCCCAAGATCGCCTTCAAATGCGAGGACGTTGCCGCCAAGCGCGATGAGCTGATCGCCAACGGCGTCCAGATGGGCAAGCTGTGGCAGGGCAAGATCTCTTTCAGCGATGGCGTCGATCCGGATGGCAACGCTTTTCAGATATCGAGCCGCTGACATGGGCGATATCTATATCGAGCTGCAGCGCAACGGACAGTATCTCAAATGCACCGCCGTCGACGCCGATACCGCCGAGGAAGCCGTGGCGGTGGGGCCGGTCAACGACCCGGAAGGCATCAAGCGACTGGCGGTGATGAAGCTGCGGAACAAGCTGGCCGAACGGCGCGGCGGGGCAACGCCCGGACGCGGCATCAGCGTCTAGGGCAGGGGCGCATCCGGGTCGTGCAAGGTGGTCATGGCGGCGACCACGGCGATGTCGCTGACGCGATAGGCGTCGAAATGATGGCGGACACCGTTGAACAGCAAGGGCGCCGGGTTGCTGCGGGCGCCTCCGGCGAAGAAGTCGATATGGTGGCCGCGCACGCCCGAGCCGCTGTCGACGACCATGACATAGCCGTCGTGGGTGAAAGACGTGCCGTCAGGCGCGGTCATCACCTTGCCGCGCAGTTCGGGAATAAACAACACGGTGCCCGCAGGGAACAAGGTGCGGTCGGCGGCGATGGAACGATAAGGCACCAGCCTGTAACGGGTGGAGCCGCGGCCATAGGGCGCGGTCTTGGTGACTGTGCGCCGGTTCATCATATGGTAGTAGGAGCCATACATCGACAGCGCTGTGCCGGGGGTCTCGGGCGCCGGCATGTTCCAGTCGTCGGCGTGGACGCCGGCGGGCAGGCACACGGCGGCGAGGGTTGCCAGCAGGGTCAGGGCTTTTTTCATGCGGCGGCCGCTTTAGCCTATTTGCCGGATGGCGTCGAGTTACCTGCATGGAAGCCGAGCCTGCAGGATTATCAGGATGTGGGTTTTTTGTCACAATTCACCAAAAGGGTTAACGTGCCCGTATAGGTTACAGCTTTTCAGCTATTCAATCTGTTCGCGATCACTATGGTGCGTGGAGCCCGCGACAGGGTTATGAGGGCGGTGCAAAAGATGTTTGACGCCGAACGCTGTGCCGTTCGATGTCTTGATATGGGGCCCAACTATGCTGGACAGCAAAGAGTTTCGCCACGGTATTGTCGCCGTCGGCCTGGCCCTTAGTTACGATCCGATCATCAATGCAGTACTTAAGCTTCCGCTGATCGCTCCCAATAATTTCTACTGCATTCTGGCGATCGCCGGATTGGGCCTGTTTCTTATTGCAACCTATTTTTTTGCTATTTCGATATTGAACAGCTTTCTCCTGTTTCGGCCGTTCCGTTTCTGGCGGACGCGCCTGCGCCCGCCGACCGAAATGGAGGGATACTGGTATCAACATATCGACGGTATCCCAGAAAGACCCCACAGCATCTCGCAAATCCGTTTCGACCACGCCCATTATCGCTGGGTCTACGAGGGAGCCGCTCTTGATCATGATGGTAATCTCGCCGCACGATGGTTGTCGTACAGCATCTATTACGATGATGACACCAACCAATGGTTCCTGATGGGCAAGGCTGAGCTGATGGTCAAAAACGACAACGTCAACAACTTCAGGCCTGACAGCAAGGATGGCGAGGTGCTGACCATCATCAAAATGCCATCGAACGGATACGACGCCGTTGGCGCTGTTTGCATCGATTACGGAGCCGTGATCGGAAGCAAGGGACGCCATTATAACGTCGCCATGACACGGATCGGAAAAGCGGACTTTAAAAAAGCCCGACCCGGCGGCTTCGGAGCCTGGCGCGAAGACATGCCGCCGCGCCTGGGGGATATTGACTACGATACTTTGCAAAAAGTCATGAAGATCGTCACGTTCAGCATCGACCGGTAAGGTTTTTCGACCCGGCTCATGAAAACCAACGCGACGACTGCTCGCAGCACCTTAATGCGGGTAGCGAAGGTCTTGCGCCGTTTTGTCCGAGGGCGTAAACGCACACGCATCCCATCTCTTTCCGATTCAAGCCGCAGGACACGCCCGTGAACGCACCCGCCAACGCATCAAGCTTCCGCCCCGAGGGCTTTTTCCATAGCGGTCTCGCCGCCGCCGATCCGGCGGTGCTGGAAACGATCAAGGGCGAACTGCACCGCCAACAGGAGCAGATCGAGCTGATCGCTTCGGAAAACATCGTCTCGAAGGCAGTGCTGGAAGCGCAAGGCAGCGTGCTGACCAACAAATATGCCGAGGGCTATCCCGGCCGGCGCTATTACGGTGGCTGCGAATATGTCGATGAGGCCGAGAAGCTGGCCATCGAGCGCGCCAAGCAGCTGTTCAACTGCAACTTCGCCAACGTGCAGCCGCATTCCGGCGCCCAGGCCAACCAGGCGGTGTTCTTCTCGCTGCTGTCGCCGGGCGACACCTATATGGGCATGGAACTGGCCTGCGGCGGCCACCTGACCCACGGTTCGCCAGCCAACCAGTCGGGCAAGTGGTTCCACGTCGTACCTTATGGCGTGCGCCAGGACGACAATACCATCGATTATGATCAAGTGGCGGAACTGGCCCTGGCCAACAAGCCGAAGCTGATCATCGCCGGGGCCTCGAACTATTCGCGCAAGATCGATTTCAAGCGTTTCCGCGAGATCGCCGACAGCGTGGGCGCCTATCTGTTCGTCGACATGGCGCACTATGCCGGCCTGGTGGCGGGCGGCGTCTATCCTGACCCGCTGCCCCACGCCCACGTCGTCACCACCACGACACACAAGACGCTGCGCGGTCCGCGTGGCGGCATGATCCTCAGCAACGACGAGGCGCTGGGCAAGAAGATCAACTCGGCCGTCTTCCCGGGCCTGCAGGGCGGGCCGCTGATGCACGTCATCGCCGCCAAGGCCGTGGCCTTCGGCGAGGCGCTGCAGCCGTCGTTCAAGGCCTATGCCAAGCAGGTGGTTGCCAATGCCCAGGTGCTGTCGAACACGCTGATCGAGCGTGGTTTGGCCATTGTCACCGGCGGTACTGACAGCCACGTGATGTCAGTGGACCTGCGTCCCAAGGGCCAGACCGGCAAGGCGACGGAAGCGGCGCTGGAAGCGGCCTTCATCACCTGTAACAAGAACGGCATCCCGTTCGACCCGCAGCCCTTCACCATCACCTCAGGCGTCCGTCTTGGCACCCCGGCCGGAACAACTCGCGGCTTCACCGAGGCCGAGTTCGCCAAAATCGGCCACCTGATCGCCGACGTCGTTGATGGCATGGCATCGAACTCGGGCGCGCCGGATGAGGCCGTGCAGGCCAGGGTCCGCGAGCAGGTCAAGGCCCTGACGACGCAATTTCCGATCTACAGCTAGTTGCGGTAAGGCTTCGGCCTACCATATGAAGGCCCATCATGCGCTGTCCCTTTTGCGGAAACCTAGAAACCCAGGTCAAGGATAGCCGTCCGTCGGAAGATGGCGGCGCCATTCGCCGGCGCCGGTCGTGCCCGGAATGCGGCGGGCGGTTTACCACGTTCGAGCGCGTGCAGCTGCGCGACCTGATGATCGTCAAGCGCTCGGGCCGGCGCACGCCGTTCGATCGCTCCAAGCTGGAGCGCAGCGTTTCGATTGCCTTGCGCAAGAGGCCGATCGACCAGGACCGCATCGACCGAATGGTTTCGGGCATCGTCCGCCAGCTCGAAAGCATGGGCGAGACGGATATCCCGTCCGAGGTCGTCGGCGAGCTGGTCATGAAGGCGCTGCGTTCGCTGGATGTGGTGGCGTACGTACGCTATGCCAGCGTGTACCGGGACTTCCGTGAGACTTCGGATTTCGCCAGGTTCCTGGGCGACGAGGGGCTGCATAACGATCTGCTCGATGATCCGCACGACATCAAGCGCGGCCTTGGCGATCAGGATATCAGCCCGTCGGACGACGCATAACTCAAATGACAGGTCATTTGAGTTATGCTTTTCCTGGTAAGAGAAGCCCCGCAAAGGCTCGGGCGGGCAGTCGCCCTTGCCAAATTTCGCCTCAACGAAATTTGAAATGTTTCCGGTGAGCAGACCCCAAGTTACCCTGAAACTCGCTACAACGCTCGACGGGCGGATTGCGACTCATTCGGGTGAAAGCCGCTGGATCACCGGCGAAGAGGCGAGGCGTGCCGTACATGAACTGCGCGCCGGCCACGATGCGGTGCTGGTGGGCATTGAAACCGCGCTGAAGGACGATCCTGAACTGACCGTCCGGCTGGCAGGCTATGAAGGCTATCAGCCGACACGGGTGGTGCTGGATAGTCACGGACGCCTGCCCTTGGCGTCGAAAATGGCGCAGACGGCGCGGGTGATCCCGACAATCTGCGTGACCACGGTCGACCTGCCGCGCGAACTGCTGGCGACGCAGGTCAAACAGGTGAAGGTGGCGACGAAGCACCAGCGTGTCGACCTGGCGCTGGCGCTGGAGGCGCTGGCCAAGCTGGGCATCGAGCGCCTGTTTGTCGAAGGCGGCGGCGTGGTGGCGACGGCGTTTTTGCGGGCGGGCTATGTCGACCGGCTTGAATGGTTCCGCGCGCCCACCATCTTGGGCGGGGACGGGCGGCCGGCGATTGGACATCTCAATCTCGAAAGCCTGGCGCAGATCTATCGCTTCACCCGGCTGGGCGTGCAGAGTATCGGCGAGGATCTATGGGAAACCTATGAGTTGCAATAGGGGGTACAGGTGAACGCGGACGAAGCCGCCATAAGACAAAGGATCGAGTCCTGGGCGGAGGCCGTGCGCCGCCAGGACATGGACGGTATATTGGCCGGCCATGCCGCCGACATGGTGATGTTTGATGTGCCGCCACCGCTGGCCTTGACCGGTATAGACGCCTACGCCGCCAGCTGGCCGCAATTCTTCGAGTCGTCGCCGCGACCGATGTCCTTCGAAATCCTGAATCTCGACATTACGGCGGGCGTCGATGTCGCCTTTGCCGTGGCCCTGATGCAGTGCCGGACTCCGGAAAACGGCGTGTTTGTACCGCTCGATTTCCGGCTCACGATCGGGTTGCGCAAGATCGGCGGCGAATGGATCGTCACGCACGAACATCATTCGGTTCCCGCCGCATAGAAAGGCTTTCAGGACGTGTTCACGGGCATTATCACCAGTATCGGCACGGTCAGGCGGCTGGAAAGGTCGCCGGGCGGGGTCAGGCTCGCCATGCAGGTCGGCTTCGACGTCAGCGACGTCACCATCGGCGCGTCGATCAGCCACGCCGGTTGCTGCCTGACCGTGGTGGCCATCTCGGAAGACGGCTACGACCTCGATGTGTCGAATGAGACCCTGGCCCTGACCAATCTGGGCGACTGGGACGTCGGCACCAGGGTTAATCTTGAGCGTGCGCTGAAGATCGGCGACGAATTGGGTGGGCATATTGTTTCGGGCCATGTTGACGGTCTGGCGGAGTTGCTGAGCGTAACGCAGGATGGCGATAGCTGGCGGCTGACATTCCGCGCGGCCAAACCGCTGCACCGTTTCATCGCGCCGAAAGGCAGCGTGGCGCTCGACGGCATTTCGTTGACCGTCAACGAGGTCGAGGACCACACTTTCGGCGTCAACATCATCCCGCACACCTGGCACCACACGACCCTGGGCGAAACCAGGGTGGGGCAAAGTGTCAACCTTGAAGTCGACCGGCTGGCGCGCTATGCCGCGCGCTGGTTTGAAACCGAGTCGAGCCCTCAAGCGGCGAATCCATCGCTCATGCGACGGTAGGGCAAAGAGAAAATCCATGACCCTGCATAGCGTTCCCAACAATCTGGACAGCCCGATTTCCGCGATCGAGGACATCCTCGAAGACGCGCGCAATGGCAGGCCTTACATCCTGGTCGACGCCGAAGATCGCGAGAACGAGGGCGATGTCGTTATCCCGGCCCAGATGGCCACGCCCGATATCATCAACTTCATGGCTCGCTTCGCGCGCGGCCTGATCTGCCTGTCGATCACGCCGGAGCGCGCCAGGCAGTTGCGCCTGCCGCCGATGGCGCACGACAACGGCGCGCGCAATGGCACCGCGTTCACTGTCGCCATCGAGGCCAGGGAAGGCGTGACCACCGGCATTTCGGCGCACGACCGCGCCCATACCATTGCCGTGGCTATCGACCCCAGTAAGGATTCGCACGACATCGTCTCGCCCGGCCACGTCTTCCCGCTGGTGGCGCGCGAAGGCGGCGTGCTGGTCCGGGCGGGGCATACCGAGGCCGCTGTCGACATCTCGCGCATGGCCGGCCTGTCGCCCGCCGGCGTGATTTGCGAGGTGATGAACGACGACGGCACGATGGCCAGGCTGCCCGACCTGATCAAGTTCGCCCAGACCCACGGCATGAAGATCGGCACCATCGCCGACCTGATCGCCTATCGCCGGCGGACCGAGCGTTTCGTCGACCGCGTGCTGGAAAAGCCGTTCGACAGCGCTTGGGGCGGGGCGTTCCGGTTGTTCGTCTATCGCAACCGTATCGATGGCGCCGAACACCTGGCCCTGGTCAAGACGATGCCGAAGCCGGGCGAAGCGACGCTTGTGCGCATGCATCAACTGGATATCGCCTCGGATGTACTATCGGGACTGGGCGCCACGACGCGCTCGGACTATGTCGAGAAGGCGATGAAGGCCTTGGCCGAACACGACGGTCCGGCGGTGATGGTGCTGCTGCGCGATCCCGACCCGAAGATGCTGTCGAACCGCTTCTCGGCCGATGACGCCACGCTGCAAAGCGGACGTGGCCTGCGGGACTATGGCGTGGGAGCACAGATTCTGCTCGATCTGGGGGTGAGGGATATGATCGCGCTTTCCGGCACCCGGCCGAAGCCGGCGGCGCTGGAAGGTTATGGTTTGACGATCATCGATTGGCGGGCGCTGTAGGTCCTGAGGAACGTAAGGTTTAACCACGAAAAACACGAAAAGGTCGAAAGACACAAAAAGATTAGGTGGGCGTCTCGTCTGCCTTGTATGTCCGAAAAATTGAGATTGGCGGCGCAAGGCGCCGTTGAGGTCACACAGTCTGATTTTCGTGCTTTTCGATCTTTTCGTGTTTTTCGTGGTTAATCCTTCTTACCCCTCGGTGTCTGAGATTTGACTTTGTACGGCAACCATTTGGCGCTATTGAGCCAGACCCTCCCTCGCTTACAGGATGACTCGCTTGTCGCCAGAAAATCCCCTCCGTATCCTGATCGTCGAAAGCCGCTTCTATCACGACATTTCCGACGAGCTGCTGGCCGGCGCCAAGGCGGTTCTGGATGCGCACGGCGTGGCCTATGACGTGGTGACGGTGCCGGGCGCGTTCGAGCTGCCGGCGGCCATCGCCTTTGCCGAGGACGCGGCGCACCGGCCTATGGGCAAGAACTACGACGGCTATGTCGCGCTCGGCTGCGTCATTCGTGGCGAGACGACGCATTACGATTATGTCTGCGAGGAATCGGCGCGGGGCCTGATGGACCTCAGCTACAAGCAGCGTCTGGCCATCGGCTATGGTGTGCTGACCGTGGAGGACGAGGACCAGGCGTGGGCGCGAGCCAAACGTTCGCAAGGCGACAAGGGTGGCACGGTGGCCAAGGTGTGCCTGGACATGATCGCCCTGCGCAAAAGCCTGATGGGGGGCACGGTCCATGGCTGATAACAAGCCGACGAGCCTCAAGGCGGTCATGGAGCAATTGAACAAGGCGCCTGCCGCCGCACCGGCCATGGATTCCAAGGCCAAGCGGGCGCGCACCGTGGCGCGGCTGGTGCTGGTGCAGGCGCTCTACCAAATGGAACTGAGCGGCAGCGGCGTCGAGTCGGTGATCCGCGAATTCGCCGATTACCGTTTCGACGGCGACCTGGAAGGCGAGACCCTGGCGGCGGCCGACGAGGCCTTCTTCGCCGAAGGCGCCCGGGCGATCGTGGCGAACCAGGCAACGATCGACAAGGCCATTTCCGAACGGCTGGCGTCGAACTGGCGCCTGGAACGGCTGGATACCACGGTGCGGGCGATCCTGCGCGCCGGGGCATGGGAATTGAAATACCGCTCGGATATCGGCGTCGAAGTCGTAATCAACGAATATGTCGAGATCGCCCGGGCCTTCTTCGGCGAAACCGAGGCGCGGTTCGTCAATGCGGCGCTGGATGGCGTGGCCAAGGACGTGCGGTAGGTCCGGATTGCGCCTGGCGCACGAAAATCACGCATAATTTTGTCGTCTTTTTCGCGGAATGGGTGCACACCTCCGCTTCCCGGAACGCCAGGTGAGAGTGCGCATGTCCGAACACGACGAGTTTTCCATCCTCGATCAGCTTTTCAAGCCGCTGGCGGGCCTGAGTCGCGAGGCGAGGGGGCTGATGGATGACGTGGCGGTCATACCGCCGCATGACGGCTGTGACCTGGTGGTTTCGACCGATGCCCTGGTCGCCGGCGTGCATTTCTTTGAGCACGACCCGCTCGACCTGGTGGCGCGCAAGCTGATGCGCGTCAACCTGTCGGATATTATCTGCAAGGGCGCCGTGCCGTATGGTTATCAACTGTTGACGGTTTGGCCGAGGGGCACGACCTATGCCGAAAAGCAGGACTTCGTACGCGGACTGAAGATCGAGCAGGACCGGTTTCATCTCGATCTGTTCGGTGGCGACACCGTGTCGACTTTTGGGCCGATGGTGTTTTCTATGACCATCTTCGGCAAGGTGCCGGCGGGACGTGCATTGTCACGGCTGGGAGCCAAGCCGGGCGACAAGATCCTGATCAGCGGCTATATCGGCCAAGCCTATATGGGCCTGCGCGCCCTGCAGGGCAATCTGGCCGGGGTATCGCATAATGACGTCAACGAGGTGATCACCGCCTATCACCTGCCCGAAATCCGCACCGACCTGAGCCCGGCGATCCTGCAGCATGCCCGGGCGGCGATGGATGTGTCGGATGGATTGCTGGCCGATGCCGATCACATGGCGCGCGCCAACAAGCTGATGATCCGGCTCGATCTCAACAAGGTGCCGACTTCCCTGGCCGGACGGGCGGCCATCGCGGCGGGCCTGTCGCCGGTGGACCTGGTGACCGGCGGTGATGACTACCAGATCCTGTGCGCCGCCGATGAGGCAGGCGCGAAAGCTCTTGTCATGGCCGGATTCTACGAGATTGGCACGTGCCTGGGTTTGTCGGAAGACACGCCGCCGGGCGCCGAACTTTGGGCCGACAACCGCCGCATCGAAGTGGCCAGCAAGGGTTATTTGCATCCGCTATAACATTTCTCGTTGATGGGAAATTTATTTAGCGGCCAGGCGTTCCGCCGCTTCGACGCATTGCCGTGAATCCTGCCGCTTCATAAGTTGCGGCCATGAAAGCGGAGGATGTTCAGATGACTCATATGATCAAGATCGGCTTGGCGGCCGCAACGGTGCTCGCCATGGCAGCGCCGGCCATGGCGCAGGACAATGATGTCCGCAATGCCGATGGTTATTGCTACGCCAAGCAAAAGGACGCGCGCACCGAAGGCACGGTTGTCGGCGCCATCATCGGCGGCCTGGTCGGCAGCCAGATTTCCAAGAACGAGCGCGGCCTGGGCGCGGTCGGCGGCGCAGTGATCGGCGGTGCTATCGGCAACAATGCGGGCAAGTCGAGCGTGAAGTGCTACAACGGCGAATATTACGCCTATCAGGGCAGCTATTACGATCCGGCGCCACCGCCTCCGGGTTACACGACGATCTATTATCGCCAGCGCCCAAGCCAGGACCACTACACGCAGGTCTATTACGACCGCTATCATCACACCTCGCCTCCGCCCTATGGCTATGGCGATGCCTGGCGCCGCGACGACAACAACCCCAACGGCTGGTACGACCAGAGTGGCAACTGGCACGATCGCAACGGCAATCACGGCCTGCATCACACCCGCGACCGTCACTAGAACCCGGCCGGGGCGTAGGCGCGCCCTTGGACATGGCCCTCCGGCTCCCTAGCCGGAGGGCTTTTTTCGTGCCGGGCTCACGCCACAAAACGGTCACGCTGACGCTTGCGGCAACTTTACGAAAACGGGGTAAATTCAGCAGGCAGGCAGAATTGCCGCCGGGTGCCAGTGGTCATAGTCTTTGCGCATAGGGCGAGACGCGGAGTCTCAAGGGTGGGCACAGATCACGGAGTTGATCATGAAACGCGCATACATGAGTTCCCTTGCCGGCTTGGCTGGTATCGCCCTGGCGGCAGGCCTGGCCCTGCCTGCGGTCGCCTCCGCCCAGGATTATGACGGCTACTGCTATCAGAAAAAGCATGACGCCGGCAAAAGCGGCCTGGTGGCCGGAGCGATTATCGGCGGCATCATCGGCAGCAACGTCGCTGCCAAGCACCATCGCGACAGCGGCACAGCCGTCGGTGCGGTCCTGGGCGGCGCCATCGGCAGCAATGCCGGTCGCGACAGCGTCAAATGTTATAATGGGGAATATTACGCCTATAACGGCACCTATTACGATCCGCCCCCGGCACCCGATGGCTACAGTACTGTCTATTACCGCAGCCGCCCGAGCAGCGACGCCTATAGCCGCGTCGAAACGCGCCGCGCCTATAATGACGGCTATGCCCGCGGCTACGCCGATCGTGACGACGAGCGTAACGATCGCAGGGGCTATTACGATTCGGAAGGTTACTGGCACGACGACCCGCGGTAGGTCCTTTCCTGCCGCCAAAGAGAAACCCGCCGGCGCTTAACCGGCGGGTTTTCGCTTGCCGGAAACTTACGACGCGAGCGTGCGATCCAAATTGCCGGGATAGGCGCGTTAACCCTAAGCTCCGTCAACTTGGGCCTGGCCGTTCGTCCGGAACGGCGTCGATCTCCAAGCGCAAAACCTTTCGGAGTTGGTCTGACATGAAAAATGCACGCGTATACGCTATGGCCGCGCTGGCGGCCCTGGCGACGGCCTTCGCCCTGCCGGCCATGGCGCAGGACGGCTATTACCATCATGAAAGCTGCTATGACCGCGACCAGGATGCCTCGGCCGGCGGTGCCCTGACCGGCGCCGTGGTGGGCGGCGCGGCGGCCGGGCCGGTGGGCGCTGTGGTCGGCGCGGCGGTCGGTGGCAGCGCCGGCGACGACAGTGTCCATTGCCGCTACGAGCATGACGACGGCTATTATGACACAGGCTATCGCGATGGCGGCTATTATCGCGATGACGGCAACTACGACAACCATGGCGGCCTGTACGGCAGCAATTACCGCGAAGGCTATGGCGACGGTTATGCCGATGCCGCCCAACGCTACAATGGCTCGGATCGCGGCTACCGCTACGATGACAGCTACTATGCCCGCAGGCCCAGCTATCAAGGCGGCTATTACGACGGTTACGGATTCTGGCACCCCGCCCAGGACGACGGTAATTACCGCAACTAAGCTTTTCTCAACATTTTAGCGGCAGAGTGTCGGCATGTTCCGCACCCTGCCTTTTTCCGTTGACCGTCGTGCGCTCCTAGGCGGGGCCGTGGCGCTTGTTGCCCTTGCCGGAACCGCGCGGGCAGGGGATTCCGCCGATGCCGGTGCTCCGGCGGTGCGCTTAGCCACCGTCGGCATTCCGATCATGGAAGACGGCCAGGTCGTCAACTACATCTTCCTCAGCGTCCGCATCAACCTGACCATCACGGCGCCCGAGGGCAAGTTCCGCGACATGGAACCCTATTTCCGTGATGCCTTGGTCAAGGCGTCGCACAAGACGTCGTTCGGGGTGGCCGGCCATTCCGACCAGCTCGACGTGCCGCGCTTTACCGCCGCCATGATGACCGAGTGGAGCCAGATCACCGGCCCCCACATGATCAAGTCGATCGACGTGCTGTCGCAAAGCCCGAAGCATCACCTGGACTGATGTCGTCGCTGTAAATGATCGCTGGCGTGCCAAGCGCGTCGTCTAAGCCCATGATTTCATGCGTTATCGGCGGAAACGCTTAACTATAATGGCTTTTCACGCCGTCACGGCTTGAATTTGTGGCCGGTTTTTGGCAGTGTCCGCGCCAATCAAAAATAAGGCCCTGATTTTGGGTCCGTTTTGGTCATGAAAACCGGGCGTGCCGGGAAGCGCGCCCATCCCAAATATTATAACAGGGGTAAAAACATGAACTATGCTTTGGTGCTGGCCATCGTGGCCGGCGCGGTTGCGCTTCTGTACGGCGTGCTGCAGACCATGGGGCTGATGAAAGCCAATGCGGGCAATGACCGCATGCGCGAAATCGCCGCGGCCATCCAGGAAGGCGCGGGCGCCTACCTGAAGCGCCAGTACACCACTATCGGTATCGTGGGCGTCGTCATTTTCGTACTCGCCTTCTGGAAGCTGGGCATGTACCCGGCCATCGGCTTCGCCATTGGCGCCATCCTGTCGGGCGCGGCCGGCTATGCCGGCATGCTGATCTCCGTGCGCGCCAATGTGCGCACCGCGCAAGCGGCGTCAGAATCGCTGGCCAAGGGCCTGAAGATGGCCTTCGGCGCCGGCGCCGTGACCGGCATGTTCGTGGCCGGCGGCGCGCTTCTGGGCGTGGCGGGCTACTACTACATCCTGACCAGCGTCCTGGGCATGGCGCCCACCGACCGCACCGTCGTCAACGCCCTGGTGGCGCTCGGCTTCGGCGCGTCGCTGATCTCGATCTTCGCCCGTCTTGGCGGCGGCATCTTCACCAAGGGTGCGGACGTCGGCGGCGACATGGTCGGCAAGGTTGAAGCCGGTATCCCGGAAGACGATCCCCGCAATCCGGCCACCATCGCCGACAACGTGGGCGACAACGTCGGCGACTGCGCCGGCATGGCCGCCGACCTGTTCGAAACCTATGCGGTGACCACGGTCGCCACTATGGTTCTGGCCACCATCTTCTTCGGCGACAACCCCGACCTGCTCAGCAAGATGATGATGCTGCCGCTCGCCATCGGCGGCGCCTGCATCTTCACCTCGATCATCGGCACCTTCTTCGTCAGCCTCGGCAAGAGCAACGACATCATGGGCGCGCTCTACAAGGGCCTGATCGTCACCGGCATCCTGTCGGTTGGCGCGGTCGCCGCCGTGATCTACCAGTTCGTCGGCTTCGACACCGTCATCAACTATACCGGCGCGCCGCATGCCTTCACCGGCCTCACCCTGTTCTACTGCGGCCTGGTCGGACTGGCGGTTACCGCCGGCTTCATCGTCGTGACGGAATACTATACCGGCACCGGCAAGCGCCCGGTCGTCTCGATCGCCCAGGCGAGCGTGACCGGCCACGGCACCAACGTCATCCAGGGCCTCGCGGTCTCGATGGAATCGACGGCGGTTCCGGCGCTGATCATCTGTGCCGGCATCATCGGCTGCTACCTGCTGGCCGGCCTGTTCGGCATCGCCATCGCCACCGCCACCATGCTGGCCCTGGCCGGCATGATCGTGGCCCTCGACGCTTTCGGCCCCGTCACCGACAATGCCGGTGGCATCGCCGAAATGGCGGGTCTCGACAAGGAAGTGCGCCACACCACCGACGCGCTCGACGCTGTCGGCAACACCACCAAGGCCGTCACCAAGGGCTACGCCATCGGTTCGGCCGGGCTCGGCGCCCTGGTGCTGTTTGCCGCCTATACTTCGGACCTCAAGCACTTCGCCGCAACCGCCACCAGCGGCATGTTTGTCGGCATGGGCGACCTGACCTTCTCACTGTCGAGCCCGTGGGTCGTTGTCGGTCTGCTGATCGGTGGCCTGCTGCCGTATCTCTTCGGCGGCATGGGCATGACCGCCGTCGGCACCGCCGCCCAGGCCGTCGTCGAGGAAGTGCGCAAGCAGTTCCGCGAGGACAAGGGCATCATGGCCGGCACCTCGAAGCCGAACTATGCCCGCGCCGTCGACATGCTGACCAAGGCCGCGATCAAGGAAATGATCATCCCGTCGTTGCTGCCTGTGCTGTCGCCGATCGTGCTGTTCACGCTGGTCTACTTTATCAGCGGCCAGCAGGCCGGCCCGGCCTTCGAAGCGGTCGGCGCCATGCTGCTCGGCGTCATCGTCACCGGCATCTCCGTCGCCATCTCGATGACCTCGGGCGGCGGCGCCTGGGACAACGCCAAGAAGTCGTTCGAAGACGGCTTCGTCGACAAGGACGGCGTCAAGCACATGAAGGGCTCCGAGGCGCATAAGGCCTCGGTGACCGGCGATACGGTCGGCGATCCCTACAAGGACACCGCCGGCCCGGCCGTCAACCCGATGATCAAGATCACCAACATCGTCGCCTTGTTGATGCTGGCGGTCCTGGCGGGTCATTAAGCCCCCCGATAGAAACGAAAAAAGCCCCGGAGAGCGATCTCCGGGGCTTTTTTGAGCGCGTTTTCAGCGGTTTCAAACGAACAAAAAGCCTCCGGAGCAATCCGGAGGCTTTTGAATTTTAATAGCAGATAAAGACTATTCCTTGCGACGCTGGTGGCCGGGGTCGCTGTCGGCGCTGTTGTCGATGCGCTGGTGACCGACGGTTCCAAGGACCTGTTCGAGCGCGGTCAGCGAGCGGCCGCGGGTCGGAGTCTTGCGCGGGTCGGGCGTCAGCGTTCGGCCGTCGGCCAGGCTGAGCACCTTGACGTTCGAGACGTTCTGCGTGGTGGGATCGAAATCAACGATGGTGACGCTGCGTGCTGTTACGTGCGGCTGCTTGTAGGTCATCTTCATCGAGGTCTGGTCGATATAATACCATTCCTGGGCATCATAGACCGAGGTCTGCGATGGCGTGCCGAACTTGTCGAGCACGGCGGCCTGGCTATCGCCGACCTTGATTTCCTTGGACGGATCGCCGTCGAAGGCGAGATAACCATGGTGGGTCATGGTCGGCGCGCAGGCCGACGCGAATGCGGCGAGAGCGGCCAGGCCAGCGAAGCCCATAATGGCTTTGGAAGACATGATGGCTTTGGAAGACGGGCGCGTGCTCATATATAACCTTGGGGCTGGAAACCCGTTTGACCTATAAGAAAATCAGGTCTAGGGCAAGCTTGAGGCCGAAACATGGCGTATTCCGCCGATTTGGGCCAGTAAAATATTTACCATGGCCGCCACGTCCGGTCGAGGATCGAGTGCCTTTCATGCAGCGTTATTTTCGCCAGCTTGCCCGTCTGTTCAAGCCGAAGCCGATCGAGCTGGAGGGGCGCAAGCTCTATGCCGCCTGTGTCGACCAGGCTCGCCGTCCGGTGTTTTATCTCGACTACGGCGTCGAGGACGCCATCGGCGCACGCTTCGAACTTCTGACCTTCCATGTGGCACTGGTCATCGAGCGGTTGAAGGCGGTGGCGACGGACGACCCACGCCACGCCCAGGCGCATGACCTGGCCCAGGCCGTGTTCGATGCTTTTCTCGGCGCGCTCGACAATACCCTGCGCGAACAGGGCACCGGCGATCTTTCCGTGCCAAAGAAGATGAAGCGCCTGGGTACGGTCATCTATACGCGCATGAAACGCTGGGACGAACTGTGGAACGAGGACGCGGCGGCGCGGGTAAATTATGCGGCACGCACGGTCTTCGCCGGCAGCGACTATAACGATGAGGAAGCATCCGGCGACGGCGCAATGAGCGAAGATGTCTTGCGGCGGGCGGCGGCGTTCGCGGCCTATGCCGACGCGGCGCGGGCGCAACTGGACGTCGACGGGTTATTACGCGGGCAGGCCGTCTGGGCTGACGCTCCGGCGCTTGAGCAGGCTTGAGGAGGGTATCATGGGTGACGATCTGGCAAGCGAGAGCCTGTGGACGCATACCGTGCGCTTCGATGCGGCGCTGAAAGGCCTGAGCCTGGACCTCGTCGCCGACGAGGATCGCCGCAAGAAGATCGCCAGGGATTTCGGCATGATCGCGCTCGACGCCCTGTCGGCGCATATCGTGACGCGCAGCCTTGCCGGGCCGAAGCCGGTCGTGCATGTGCACCTCACCCTGTCCGGCGAGGTGACACAGGAATGCGGCGTGACACTTGAGCCGTTCAGCCACGGGCTGTCGGCCGAACTGGAGATCGACTGCATCGAAAAGGCGCGGGCTGGCGGCGAGGTGGCCGAGGTCGGCGCACGCGAGTTCAGCCTGGAAGACCTCGATGAGCCGGATATGGTGACGAACGGCCAGATCGACCTTGGGCAATATGTTATCGAGGCGCTGGGTGAGGCCTACGATCCGTTCGCGCGCAAACCCGGCGCGGTGTTCGAGGAACCGGAGCCGATTCGCGAGCCGTCGCCGTTCGACGTGCTGGCCCGGCTGAAGCGGGACGAATGACATCGCGCCGCAATAAAGCTTGCATAGTTGCGAACTCGCGCTATCGTCCGGCGACCTGCCCCGACGCATGCCGGGCGCTAAACCATTGAGTTCGCGTTCAAAAGCGCCGCTGGAATCGTAACCGTCCGTGACGACACCTCCTTCCCCCGAGACCGCCGATCAGTCCGCTCCCGCTCCGGCAGGCGCGCTGGTCATCGCCATCGACGCCATGGGCGGCGACCACGGCCCGGCCGTGACGGTGGCCGGCGCCGCCCTGGCCCTTGTCGACCGCGCGGACCTGTTTTTTCAGCTGCACGGCGATCCGATCCTGATACGGACCGAACTGGCGCGTCATCCGCAGTTGAAGACGCGCTCGGTTATCGTGGCGACCGACCAGTTCATCGCCATGGACGAAAAACCCGCCCAGGCCATTCGCCGAAAAGGCACCTCGTTGTGGAACGCCATCCAGGCGGTCAAGGCCGGCGAGGCGCGGGCGGTGATTTCGGCCGGCAATACCGGTGCGCTGATGGCCCTGTCGAAAATGATCCTGAAAATGGTCACCGAGGACCTGGAACGGCCGGCTATCGGCTGTTCTTGGCCGAATCGCCAGGGCTTCGGCACCGTGCTGGACGTTGGCGCCAACGTAACCTCGGACGCGCACCAGTTGATCGAGTTCGCCATCATGGGCGCGGCCTTTCACCGGGCTGTGCGTGGTGTAGAAAGCCCGTCGATCGGCATACTTAATGTCGGGTCCGAGGACGTGAAGGGCCACGACGAGGTGCGCGAAGCCCACAAGCTGCTCAAGGAAAACACCATCGGCCTCAATTATCACGGCTTCGTCGAAGGCACCGACCTGTGTGTCGGCACCACCGACGTGGTGGTCACCGACGGCTTCACCGGCAATATCGCGCTCAAGACCGCCGAAGGGGCGGCGCGCTTCATGCAGGATATGATCCGCAGCGCTTTCAAGTCGTCGCTCCTGGCCATGCTGGGGGGCTGGCTGGCGCGGCCTGGCCTGCGCGCGGCGCTGAAGCGCATGGATCCGGGCGCCGGCAATGGCGGGCCGTTGCTGGGCTTGCGCGGCATCGTCATCAAATCGCACGGCGGCGCCGATGCCAAGTCCTACGCCAACGCCATCCGTGTCGGTGTTTCCCTGGCAGCCAGCACCTATGAGCAGGAACTGACGGCGGCGCTGGCACGCTTCTCGCAGAGCCTTCAACATGCGCCGGCGGCGGCCCTTGCCGAAACCGTCGCGGATACAGATATGAAAGACCTGGTTCGCATGAAGGACCCGGCCGCGGCGGGTAACAAGGTTTCGTAAGGCGATGGCTATGTTGAGAACGGCGGTTGCTGGCGTCGGGGGGTATTTGCCCGAGCGCATCGTCACGAACGAGGATCTCGCCAGACTGGTGGATACGACTGATGCCTGGATTGTCGAGCGCACCGGCATCCGCCAGCGCCATATGATCGACAAGGGCATGAAGACCTCCGACCTGGCGGTCGAGGCGGCTAGGGTAGCTCTCGCCGCGGCGGGAAAGACGGCCGCCGACGTTGACATGATCGTGGTGGCGACGACCACGCCGGACATGCCGTTTCCTTCCACGGCTTCGATCGTGCAACAGAAGCTGGGCGCGCCGTCGTGCGCCGCCTTCGACGTCCAGGCGGTCTGCTCAGGCTTCGTCTACGCGCTCAGCGTGGCCGATGGCTTCGTGTCGCGCGGCATGGCCAAATGCGTGCTGGTGATCGGCGCCGAGGCGATGACGCAACTGCTCGATTTTACCGATCGCGGCACCTGCATCCTGTTCGGCGACGGCGCCGGCGCGGTCGTGCTGGAGCCGGCGACGGGTGAGGGTACGACCGCCGACCGCGGCATCCTGGGTTTTGACCTGCGTTGCGACGGCACCAAGGTCGACCTGCTTTATGTCGAGGGCGGCACCTTCGAGGATGACAGCCGCATCGGCAAGATCCGCATGCAGGGCAACCAGGTCTTTCGCCATGCCGTCCACAAGATTTCCGAGGCGGTCGAGGCGGCGGTCGAAAAGTCGGGCGTCACCATCGCCGACATCGACTGGTTCATTCCGCACCAGGCCAACCAGCGCATTCTCAACGGCGTGGCGCATCAGCTCGGGCTTGACGAAAACAAGGTGATCTCGACCGTGGCGCTGCATGCCAATACATCGGCGGCATCGATCCCCCTGGCGTGGTATGTCGGCACGCAGGACGGGCGCGTGAAGCCGGGCGACCTGGTGCTGATCGAGGCGCTGGGCGGTGGCCTGACCTGGGGCGCGGTGACCATCCGGTTGTGAGTCTCCAAGGAGCCGAAGCCGCATCCCGCAAACGAGGAGGCATGCGGAAAAGCCCTTGGTAGGCTATTGTATTTCCTGTGGAATTTTTCATATGATGCGTTGTGTGCCGCCGTCTTCGCCGGTTTGATGTTTTTTGGCATGAATTGCCGATAAGCCTTTGACGCAAACGGCTAATTGCGGCATTGTAAACAAGCCTGACCGTGGGCTCCCTTTCGCATGGCCGGGCTGCGCAAACCGACAACCGGGGCTGGACACCACATGAAATCGACAACCTTGACGCGGGCTGAACTTTTCGAAGACGTGCATAACGAACTGGGCCTGCCGCGACAGGAATGCGCCGCCATCGTCGAACGCACGCTGGACCTGGTCGTCGATGCGCTGGAACGTGGCGAGATGGTCAAGCTGTCAGGCTTCGGAGTCTTCCAGGTGCGCGACAAGAACGCCCGCGTCGGCCGTAATCCCAAGACCGGCAAGCCGGCCGCCATCGATCCGCGCAAGGTGATTTCATTCCGCGCGTCGCAGATCATGAAGGCGCGCGTCGACGCCGGGGCCAGCGCGTAAGGCCGGAAGGGTCGGATATTCTGTGAGTAACAAAGGGCCACTTGCTTTACGGACGATTTCCGAGGCCGCCGATGCGCTCGGCGTGCAGCAGCATGTGCTGCGTTTCTGGGAGACCAAGTTCCCCTTCATCCGCCCCACCAAGCGCGCCGGCGGGCGCCGGTTCTACCGGCCGCAGGATGTCGACATGCTGATGGGCGTCAAGACGCTGCTGTACGATCGCGGCTATACCATCCGCGGTGTGCAGAAGCTGTTCAAGGACGAGGGCCAGAACGCCATCCTGTCGCCGGGCGAGGACGCGCCGGGCGCATTCCTGACGGAGCAGGGCCGGGTGCCGCCCGAGCAGATGGATGACGGTGGCCGCTTTGTCTATCGTGAAGATCTGGATATCCTGCGGGCGGGCCTGTCGGACGAGACCCGCGAGCGTTTCCTGAATATCGCCAAGGCGCTGGAAGAGGCGCAGGAGGCCCTGGGGCGGCAGATCGGCCGGCCGGGCGGACGCGGCAAGGTCTCTTGAGAGGCTGACAAAAAAGCGGTGCGGGGGATTGCGGCGCAAAACTTTCCTCTCTATAAGCCGCCTTCCTTGAAGGGTCTCGGAGCGTGGCGCAGCCTGGTAGCGCACTTGACTGGGGGTCAAGGGGTCGCAGGTTCGAATCCTGTCGCTCCGACCATTCAAAGAAAAAGGGCCCCGCTTGGGGCCCTTTTTCTTTGAATGGTCGGGCATCAAGTTTCGAACCGTTAGGTTCGAAACGAGAAATTGCGTAGCGAATTTCGAGTTCGGCGAAGCGCAGCGAAGCCAATCCTGTCGCACAGCAAAAAGCGTCGCGCAGCGACACCGAAAATATCTTCTACGCCGCACTTGTCCCCCTCATCCGGCCTTTCGGGCCACCTTCTCTCCCTCGGTGGGGAGAAGCGGAGAAAGAAGAATTTCATCTCCCTCTCGTGCCCGAGTCAGCGCATAGTCTGCCCGCGGCCAAGGAGATCGCATGGACCTTTCGGAACTGATCGACATCGCCGCGGACTCCAAAAGCGAGAACGATTACGCCACCGTTTTTGCCGCCCTCAAGGGCCGGCAGGTCTATGTCAACGTCCTGCGTGACGAACCGATACCCGAAGCGCAGCTACGCATGCCCATCATGACGATCGGTGACGGTTTCAGGGTCGTTGGCCTCTACACATCACTGGAAGCCGCGCAAGCTCTGGGCGCCGCCGCCGGTATCCTGTGGGAAGATGCGCTCGCCATGGTTGGCAAGCTTGCCGAGGTCGATGGCCTGGCGGTGCATAACGGCAAGGATTCGTGGTTCGCCGTCGACAAGGCCGCGGCCGCAATCGTGCTGGCCCAGCCCTGATGGCCCTGTCGCCGGCGGCCGTTTTGCGCTAAGACAGGGCGCGCAACCAAACGGAGGCAGGATCATGAGCAAGTTCGTGCATGTGTTGGCGTTTGTAAGCTTGGCTTTTGCCGTCCCGGCCGGGGCGGCGGTAACGGATTCGACGGCCAGCGGGTTCGAGGTGTCGCAGACCTATACGGTCAATGCGCCGGCGGACACGGTTTATGATGTGCTGATCCATCCGGCGGACTGGTGGAGTTCGGACCATACCTTTTCAGGCGATGCCGCCAATCTGACGCTCGATCCCAAGGCCGGCGGGTGCTGGTGCGAACGCCTGCCCGACGGCGGTTCGGTCGATCACATGACTGTCGATTACGCCCAGCCGGACAGCGTGCTGCGGATGGAAGGCGGGCTGGGGCCCTTGCAGGAAACCGGCGCTTCCGGTCACATGACGGTGCAACTGGCGGAGAGCAACGGCGTGACGACGGTCAGCGTGGTCTATGATGTCGGCGGTTACGCCAAGGGCGGGCTCGATCAATTGGCAACGCCGGTCGACGCCGTGCTTGGCCAGCAGTTCGCCAATCTCAAGACGGTGGCCGAGGCCGAGGTTGAAACCGCTGCCGAACCGGTAACCGATCCGGCAGCCGACCCCGCGACCCCGCCGGCGCAATGAACCTGGACGTTCGCGAAGTCGGCTCAGAGGCTTTTGACGCCATCTGGCCAATCTTCCATGACGTTATTGCCGACGAGGATACCTTTCCGCATCCTGCCGATATGCCGTTTGCCGATGCGCGTGATTACTGGTTCGCGCCGGGCGCACGGGTATGGAATTTCTGCAGCGGTGATGACCTGGTGGCGTCGCGCTTTATCGTGCCGAACAAACCGGGCCTTGGGGCGCATGTCTGCAATACGGGCGTGATCGTCGACAAGGCGTGGCGCGGCAAGGGGCTGGGACGGCAGCTCAACGACTTTGCCATTGCCAAAGCGCGTGAACTGGGCTTTCGCGCGATCCAGCTTAATTTCGTGGTCTCGACCAACGAAGCCTCGATCCGTATCTGCCAGAAAAACGGCTTCGAGATCGTGGGCACCTTGCCCGGCGCCTTTCATTACAAGCGCCAGCGTTATGTCGACGCCTATGTCATGTTCCTTGCGCTTTGACCTGGGCCAAAGTCCGGCTATGATGACGGCGCGACGGAGGGTGATCATGCGCGAATGGCTTTTGGGGATGGTTGTGGGCCTGGCGGCGTGGCCGGTCATGGCCGGTGATTTGCCCGTCGCGCCGCCATCGCCGATGGTCGATGTTTCTGCGGCTCCGGCCGTGAAGGCGACCTTCGCACAAGGCTTCGCGCTGGGGGCCTTCAAAGGTACGCCGCGCACCGGGCTCGATGACGCGGAAAAGGCCCTGGGCGGCATGATCGACACGCTCGATAGCATGGAGTGGGTGTGTTATGACCTTCCCGCCGGCGGACAGCGCGTATGGCTGTCGTCGGATGAGATGTCGGGAGGCAGTGTCGATACCGTGACCGTGACACCGCGCGGCACGGCGCGTTCCAGCCATTGTCCGGAACTGCCGGCGAAATTCCAGCCTTTGACCATAGACAGCGATATCCGGCTGGGCATGACGCCGGCCGATCTTACCAGGCTATTGGGGCAGCCTTCGAAAACCACCGGCACGTGGGTCGTTTACAAATCGCAACAGCTTTTGCCGGACGGTAGCGCGACGCTGACCCTGGCGGTCAATTTTGTCAACGGCCATGCGGCCTTCATCGCCGCCGGCAATATGGTCAATGACTGAAACTCTGTCACTTAACCGTCATAACGCGGTCGTACAATAGTGGTGTGAGGAATAGCTCCGAACATAAGCGAATGCGAATTTGCCGAAAGCCGGCAAGCGCCAGTCGCTTTACCCTGATGATGAGACGAAGCCTGCCATTGCGGCGGGCTTTTTTTATGCCTGAAACCCAGGCAGTAAGGATATAATATGACCCATGTGACAGGTTTGCTTTTGATGGTTGGTATTTTGCTGGCCATGCCGCTGCTGATCGGCCTGCTGGCCTGGGGCGGAGCCCGCAAGCGCTACAAGGACAGTGGCGGCGAAGGTGCCATGCCGATGTGGATGCTGTTCGGCGGGATGGATGGCAGCGGGCAGGGGACTGACGGGAGCAGTCATCACGGCGGTCACGATGGCGGCCATTCCGGTGGCGGCTTTGACGGCGGCGGCCATGGTGGCCACTAGACAACACATCCTTATATGCAGGACGGCCCCTCCGAATGGCGATCCTATGAAAAAGTAACCATATATCGAGGGTGAGACACAAGGAGGTCGGTCATGACTTCGGTAATGGAAACAATCTGGTTCCCGCTTCTATTCGTCCTTGCGACGGGTACGTGGATCGTTCTGGCGATTGCCGGCGCCTTGCGCCGCCGCGACGTCGCCAGCCACAGCGGTTCGGTGACTGTGCGCTTGCCGGAAGATGCGCATGTTGTCAGCAATGACGGCACCAATTTGAACAATTAGGGCTTTTTCTCGATCCGGGTGTCGGGAATGAACCAGATACAGGCCACGGCCACGTAACAGGCGACGCCGGCCAGGGGGCGCCAGAAGATGGTGGCGCAGATGCCGATGACATACAGCAAAAGGGAAAGCTTGCCTTTGGTGTCGGCGCCCGTGGCCCGGGCAAGGGGCGAATCCGACCCGTTGACCCGGATCAGTGCCCACGACAGCAGGGTATAGGCGATGGCCGGCATCAGCAGGGAAAAGCCGTAGATCGCCACCGGCCATTCCGCGAAGTTTTCCTCGCCCATCCAGCGCGTTGTGAAGGGAACCAGCGACAGCCAGAACAGCAGGTGCATGTTGGCCCAGAGCACGGCGCCATCGACACGGTGAACGACGTGCATCATGTGGTGATGGTTGTTCCAGTAGATGCCGACATAGACAAAACTCATGGCGTAGAGCGCCAGGGTCTTCCAGATGGCCTGCAGGTCGGAAAGGTGGTCGCCGACCGGCGTCTTCAGTTCCAGGACCATGATGGTAATGATGATGGCCACGACGCCGTCGGTGAAGGCTTCGAGCCGGCCCTTGGTCATGACGCCCGGCGTTTCGCTCATTTCTTCCTGCTTTTGTAATTTTCAGACCACGATATGACCGGTATGACCGGCAAGGCCCAGCCGATGCCGGCAACGGCATAGAACAAAAGCTGGACCAGCTGGTTCTTCGGCAGGTGTTCGGCCAGGGCAGATACCGCCAGCACCCACAGCAGCAGGATGACGAGGATGGCGGCGCAGGCGACCAGCCGCCGTTTCGGTAGCGAAACGGTCATCCGCGCCGCTCGGTGATACGGCTAAGATGGAACAGGCCGAGCAGACCGGCCGAACCGACCAGCGACACCAGCAGGATCGAGAAAAAGTGATCGTCGACCATTTCGGCCGTGCGGGCGAAGAAATTGGCCAGGATGGCGCCAAAGATGCCGACAAACAGGTTGATCGGGAAGCTGAAGCGGCTCTTGCTCATGAAGTTGGCGATCCAGCCGACGACGAAGCCGGCGAGGGTGGCCAGGATATAGTTTTCCGCCGTCATGATCTGTCCCTCGAAATCTTTGCCGGGCATGCTTGAATTTGCATCCGGCTCATGGGCAAATCGGCCCGCCTTTCTTCTAACAGGCGGTTGCGGACGGCGGCAAGGCCGTTTTGTCCGTCACCCAGGCCTTACTCCCCGCAGGCGGGAGCGAGGGTTAAGGATGGCGGCACTGTTCTCGCGTAGCTGAGAGGCGAATAAGTTGAGACTTCCCTTACGATCCCCGCTGGTGTCGGCCTGGCTGTTCGCCGCCGCCGTCCTGATCGTCCTCATCCTGTGCGTGGGCGGCGCAACGCGCGCCACCCAGTCTGGGCTCTCGATCACGCAATGGAAACCCGTCGCTGGCATCATACCGCCGCGCGACGACCGGGCGTGGAATATCGAGTTCGATAATTACAAGCAGATTCCGCAGTTCCGTCATATCAATCCGAACATGACGCTCAGCGAATTCAAGGGCATCTACTGGTGGGAATGGACGCATAGGCGGTTGGCCACGGTGCTGGGCCTGGTCTATCTCGGCGGTTTCTTCGCTTTCCTGGCTCTGGGCCAGATACCACGGCGGCTGATCTGGCGCTGCGCTGTCCTGCTGGGGCTGGTGGTATTGCAGGGGCTGGTTGGCTGGTGGATGGTGGCGTCGGGCCTGACACGGCTTGACTATGTGGCGCCGGAAATGCTGGCCACGCACCTGTTCATGGCGCTGCTGCTGCTGATGGGGTCGCTGTGGACGGCGATGGAAGCCGAGGACGGCGAGACGCGGTCACGCGGAGCGCCGGCGAACTGGAAAGTGGCGACCGGCTTTTTGCTGGGCGTTGCTGTTTTGCAGTGCCTGTTGGGCGCCCTGGTGGCGGGCAACCGCGCCGGCCTGGTCTATAACGATTTTCCGCTGATGAACGGGTCGTTCTTTCCGCCGGTTCAGTGGGCAAGGGGCATCGGCTATTCATTCCTGCACGACCAGGGCCTGGTGCAGTTCATGCACCGGATGAATGCCTTTCTGCTGGGGGGATTTGCCGTGGCTTACGCCGTGGTCGTCAATCGCAAGTGCCAGGATGAAGATATCCGCTTCTGGGCCAATCTGCTGGCGGCCGGGGTATGTCTCCAGATCGGGCTGGGGATCGCCACCCTGATTTCAGTGGTCGAAATCTGGCTGGCGCTGGGGCACCAGTTGGTGGGCATGTCGCTGGTGGTGATCGCTACCGTCCTGGCATGGAAAGTGGCGCGGGCGGATTACGGTTTCCGGCGTTCGGGATTCTAATCTGGAACACGGGCATGCGGCCGGATTTGCTTGGAATTAAGTCAACATTTTCTTGATTGAGGGGTAAAAATCGATAAATTCAACCTAGGGATCAATCCAGAAATCACTTCAAGGGGATATGACGGTGCGTAATTTCTTAATTGTATTGGCGGCTATGATTGTGTTTCCGTATGAAGCATCTGCTTGCGAGGTCATTGAACAATATTCCGCACGCCTCGGTTCATCGGATCATTTCAACTCGTCTGGCGAGCGACTAACTTCAGCGGCTGCCATTATTAGGCAAGACAGGGCCAATTACCACAAATTCGGAATCCGTGATCCCGAGGATGAGGACGATAATTATTTTGCGTCCAAGTCAAATCGCGCGATTCTTGAGAATTTATTGGCCAATGGCGATTCCAGCGCGAGCGCGATCGCCGATATTGTCAACAGTCAACCACTCGTCGAGGTGACGGTTTGCCGCGGTTACAACCGCGATTTTATTAATGTCATTGTAAGATAGCGAATTCGGAATGTTCAAAATCTTGCTGGCTATCTACCTGGCCATGCTCACCTCTTTAATCGCAAGTTCGAGTCGAGCAACTTCTGCGGAGGACAATCGACTAATGAACATTCTCGTCGCGAACTATCCTGATTTTCTTGCTGGTCACCAAGGTAACGTGATTATCTGGAAGGATGGAACCCATATGCCTTTTGACGATGGCATCCAAAACAAATCCTTTCCGGATCTTGTCAATCAGCCTTCTATCAAGGACATGTTTTATACGCCGTATAAGTCCGGTCGACAGACGTTACCTCCGGCATTGAACATCGATCCCGGAAGGGTGAGAAACGAGGCTTTCTTTTTGAAAATGTACGGCGATTGCCGTAAGGGCGGTGAGCCAAAAGGTATGGTTGATGTGATTTGGCTTCCGCATAAATGGGGCAAGAAATTACGTGTCACGAAAATCAATAGAATGGCAGACGCGCTTACGAAAGTATCCCTCGAATTGGATCGTCTTCCATCCAAATACGACATTTTTCTTTTTCCTTCGGCGGGAACGGTTAATTGTAGAGTTATAGCAGGCACCCACCGACTTAGCGCTCATGCGACGGGAACAGCCATAGACATTTCAACTGCTCGTACGAATTATTGGCAGTGGGAAAAGCCGGATGGCAATGGCCTATATCCTTGGAAAAACGCCATTCCTCAGGAAGTCGTCGACGTTTTTGAAAGACACGGCTTTATCTGGGGCGGCAAATGGTATCACTATGACACGATGCATTTCGAGTATCGTCCGGAGCTGATCGCGGCAGGCGAGAGGCATTAAAACCAGAGGGAATGTGGGCGGTAATATAATACCTGTTTGTTTTTATTCAATAAATTCAATATAATAGCTCAAATTCTAAATTTTATTATGCGTTGACACGAGGGGGGCGCTCCTGTACATGACGCGCCTCTTCGAACCGCGCGTTATCGCGCACCCTCAGGAATGACACCATGCTGACCTCCACGACCGTGGCCCGCAAGGCCGCCGATGTCGAGAAGAAGTGGATCGTGATCGACGCCGAGGACGCCGTGCTCGGCCGTCTCGCCGCCTATATCGCCATGCGCCTTCGCGGCAAGCACAAGCCGGACTACACCCCTCATGCCGACACCGGCGACTATGTCGTGGTGATCAACGCCGAGAAGGTCCACCTGACCGGCAAGAAGGAAAACGAAATCTTCTACTGGCACACCGGCCATCCCGGCGGCGTCAAGAGCCGTACCCTGGGCCAGATCCGCGACGGCAAGTATCCCGAGCGCCTGCTGACCAAGGCGGTCGAACGCATGATGCCGAAGGAAAGCCCGCTGGCCCGCGCCCAGATGACGCACCTGCGCATCTTCGCCGGTCCCAACCATACCCATCAGGCCCAAAGCCCCGAAGACGTGAACTTCAAGGGCCTGAGCCGCAAGAACGTCCGGAGCCTGTAAGATGTCCGAAGTTGAAGCTCCCGCCGTCGCTGAAACGGCCGCTCCGCAAACCACTCAGGGCCTCGCCAGCCTCGCCGTTTTGGCGCCGAAGGCCGAGAACGCTCCGGTCGAACGCGTCCAGATGCTCGACAAGCTGGGTCGTGCCTATGCCACCGGCAAGCGCAAGAACGCCATCGCCCGCGTCTGGATCAAGCCGGGCTCCGGCAAGTGGATCATCAATGGCCGCGAGCAGGAAGTCTATTTCGCCCGCCCGGTGCTGCGCATGATGATCGCCCAGCCGCTGAACCTGACCGAACGCGCCTCGCAGTTCGATGTCATGGTTCAGGTGCAGGGTTCGGGCCTTTCGGGCCAGGCCGGCGCCATCCGCCACGGCCTGTCGAAGGCGCTGACCTATTATGAACCCGGCCTCCGTCCGGCCTTGAAGGCCGCCGGCTTCCTGACCCGCGACTCGCGCGTCGTCGAACGCAAGAAGTACGGCCGCGCCAAGGCTCGCCGTTCCTTCCAGTTCTCGAAGCGTTAAACTGCGGACATCTTTGTTTGCGAAAAGCGCTTCGGGCAACCGGAGCGCTTTTTGTTTTGGGAGGTTGGGAGGCAAGACGCCCCGCCACCACATCTCACTCGCCATTGCTCTGGGCAATGGTCCATTCGTGCGGTCCCCCTCCCCAAACGCTGCGCGTTCAGGGAGGTACAAAAAGAGGTCAGGTAATGGCGAATACGGTTTTTATCGACGGCGAGGCCGGCACAACCGGCCTGCAGATTCGTGAACGGCTGGAGAAGCGTGCGGATATCGAACTGATCCGCCTGGCCGACGATCGGCGCAAGGACTTGGAGGCCCGGCGCGATGCGCTGAACAGCGCTGATGCCGTCATCCTGTGCCTGCCCGACGAGGCGGCGCGCGAGGCGGTCAGCCTGGTCACCAATCCCGAGACGGCGATCATCGACGCCTCGACGGCGCACCGCACCGCTGACGGCTGGACCTATGGCTTCCCCGAGATGCCGAACAGCGATGATGTCGACCAGCGCGAACTTATCCGGAAAGCCAAGCGTATCTCCAATCCCGGTTGCCACGCCACCGGCTTCATCGCGCTGGTGCGGCCGCTGGTCGAGGCGGGCATCATTCCGCCGTTCTTTCCGGTGACCAGCACCTCGCTGTCAGGCTATACCGGCGGCGGCAAGGCGATGATCGCCGAGTTCGAAAGCGGTGAGGGCCACGAACGTATCTATGCCACCGGCCTGACGCACAAGCACATCCCGGAAATGACGCAATGGTCCGGGCTGGAAAGCCCGCCGGTGTTTTCGCCCACCGTGGCGCGCTTTCCGCAAGGCCTGATCGTCGAGGTGCCGCTGGCCCTGTGGGCCTTGCCGGACGAGCCGGACCTGGCAACCGTGCATGATGTCCTCCATGCCGCCTACGACGGCGAACGCTTCATCCGGGTAGCGGACCTCGAGGAGTCGGCGGCGGTCAAGGCCATCGACGGCGCCATGCTGGCCAACACAAATCAACTGTTGATTCATGTCTTCGGCGATCCCGAGACTCAACAGGCCAACCTCGTCGCCGTGTTCGACAATCTCGGCAAGGGCGCCTCGGGCGCGGCTGTACAAAACCTTAATCTGGTATTAGGGGTGGACGAAGGCCTTGGCCTTTGATTTGGGCCTTTAGGGAGTATTCGTGAGCAAGCGCGGTCTTTTCGTTTTCCTGCTGACCATCGCCGTGATGGTCGCTGCCGGCGTCGTCACCTGGGCCGTGTTGTCGCACATGCCGGCGACGGCCGCATCGACGGCGCCCGAGCATCACGGCATGTCGCCGGCCATCTGGGTCGCCATCTTCACGGGCGTCTGGGTGCCGCTGCTGGCCGGAGCTTCGCGGCGCCGGCGTGAAAAGAAGGACCGTGAGGACAAGCAGCCATGATGGTCAAGATCGTCAGCTGGCTGGCCATCTACCTGATGATCTGGTGGGTGACCCTGTTCGCCGTCCTGCCGCTGGCCGGCCATCGCAGCGCCCATGAAAGCGGCGAGGCGACGATCAAGGGCAACGACCCCGGGGCGCCGGTCAAGCTGAACCTCAAGAAAGCGGTCAAGATCAATACCCTGGTGTCGCTGGTGGTGTGGTTGATACTGTTGCTGTTTGTCTTCGTGATCCACGTGCCGCTGCCAGCCATACCAGGATAAGGCCGCTGCCTTATTTTACCCGCAAAGTCCCTTCACTTGTCGCACGGCGCTCTTTATAGGGATGGCACGTCGAAACCCACACGGATTCTTGCCCATGCGCCTGTCGCGCTTCTTCCTGCCCCTGCTCAAGGAAAACCCCGCCGAGGCGCAGATCGTTTCGCACCGGCTGATGCTGCGCACCGGCATGATCCGCCAGGAAGCCGCCGGTATCTATGCCTGGCTGCCGCTGGGCCTGCGCGTGCTGCGCAAAGTGGAGCGCATCGTCGAGGAAGAGATGCTGCGTGCCGGTTCGGTGCAACTGTTGATGCCGACCCTGCAACTGGCCGACCTGTGGCGCGAAAGCGGCCGCTACGACGACTACGGCGAGGAGATGCTGCGCATCAAGGATCGCCACGACCGCGATCTTCTCTACGGACCTACCGCCGAAGAAATGGTGACGGACATCTTCCGCGCCAGCGTCCGTTCGTACAAGGACCTGCCGCTCAACCTCTACCAGATCTCGTGGAAGTTCCGCGACGAGCAGCGCCCGCGCTTCGGCGTGATGCGCGGCCGCGAGTTTCTGATGAAGGATGCCTATTCGTTCGACGTCGATGAACCGGCCGCGCGCCGCGCTTACAACCGCATGTTCATCGCCTATCTCAACACCTTCGCCCGCATGGGCTTGAAGGCCGTGCCGATGCGCGCCGACACCGGCCCGATCGGCGGTGACCTTTCGCACGAATTCATCATCCTGGCCGATACCGGTGAAAGCGCTGTCTTCTGCCACAAGGACCTGGTCGACATGCCGCCGCCGGGCAACGACGTCGACTGGGACAACCTGCAGGGACTGGTCGACCAGCGCACGGCGCTGTATGCCGCCACCGAGGAGATGCACGACCAAGCTGCCTTCGCCAACGTTCCGGAGGACAAGCAACTGTCGGCGCGCGGCATCGAGGTCGGCCATATCTTCTATTTCGGCGAAAAGTACTCGAAGCCGATGCGTGCGGTCGTGGCCGGGCCGGACGGCAAGGAAATCACCGTCCACATGGGATCCTACGGCATCGGGGTGTCGCGCTTGCTGGGAGCTATCATCGAAGCCAGCCACGACGACAACGGCATCATCTGGCCGGAAAGCGTGGCGCCGTTCACCGTGGCGATCGTTTCCTTGCGCGCCGGCGATGCCGCGGTCGATGCTGCCTGTGACCAGGCCTATGCCGCCTTGCAAAAGGCTGGCGTCGATGTGCTCTATAACGACAGCGACGAACGTCCGGGCGCCAAGTTCGCCTCGATGGACCTGATCGGCATTCCGCATCAACTGATCATCGGGCCGAAGGGCCTGGCTGACGGCACGGTCGAACTGAAGGACCGCGCCACGGGCGAGCGCCAGATCCTCAGCCTGGATGCCGCCATCAACCAGTTGACGAAGGCCTGACCGCATGTTGGGTTTCAGCGGCTGGGAATTCGACCTGTCCCTGCGCTACCTGCGCACCAAGCGCAAGGACGGCGGCATCGCCGTTATCGCCATCATCTCGTTCGTCGGCATCATGCTGGCGGTCACGGCGCTGATCAGCGTGCTGTCGATCATGAACGGTTTCCGCGACGAATTGATGGCGCGCACCCTGGCCTTCGGCGGCCACGCCTATGTCTATGGTACGGCAGCCAATGACTTTGCCCACCGCGACGACATGCGCAAGCGCGTCCAGACCGTGCCGGGCGTCACCGAGGCGACACCCTTCATTGACGGCGCCGCCCTGGTGCAGAACAGCGCCGGCGATACCGGCACGACCCTGATCCGCGGCGTCGAGCCCGAGGAACTGAAGAACACGCCGATCATTGCCACAACCATTGAAAAAGGCGGATCGCTCGATCAGTTCGGCAAGGGCGACTTCGGCGGCCACGTTGTCATGGTCGGTGATGGGCTGGCAAGTACCCTGGGGCTTTATCCCGGCGACGACGTCACGCTGACCACAACGGGCAGTTCGACCGCCATGGGCACGGTGCCGCGCCGTGTGGTCTATACGGTTGGCGGCGTCTTCAAGAGCGGTGTCTCCGAAATCGACAAGAACTTCGTCTTCATGCCATTGCAGCAGGCCCAGCTTTTTGTCGGGCGCGACGACGAATGGGACGCGCTCGAAATCAAGGTCGACAAGCCCTACGACATCGCCAAGTGGCGGGCGCCGATCATGAAGGCGGCGGGCCAGGGCGCGCTCTACGAAGACTGGACGCAACGCAATGCTTCGCTGTGGGGGGCGCTGAAGGTGGAGCGCACCGCCATGCGCTTCATCCTGTCGTTCATTGTCATTATCGCCACCATGAACATCGTTTCCGGCATCGTCATGCTGGTGAAGAACAAGACGCGCGACGTCGCCATCCTGCGCACCATGGGCGCAGGCAGGGGCTCGATCACGCGCGTATTCTTCATGACTGGCACCATGATCGGCGCGGCCGGCACGCTGGCTGGCCTGACACTGGGCGTATTGTTTTGCAGTAATATCCGTTCGATCCAGGTGGCGATCGAGTTTGCCACTGGCGTGCGGGTTTTTCCGCCGGATATCTATTATCTCGATTATGTGCCGGCCAAGATCGAACCGACCGAGGTCGCCTTCGTGGTCGTCTGCTCGCTGCTGGCGTCGTGCATATCGACCCTGTTCCCGGCCATGTGGGCCTCCAAGCTCGAACCCGTGGAGGCTTTGCGCTATGAGTAGCCCGGTCCTGAGCCTTAAGGGCTTGCATCGCGAATACGACATCGGCGACGGTCGCAAGCTAAGTGTGCTGAAGGGCGTCGATCTGGAGGTCATGCCGGGACAACTGGTCGGCCTGGTGGGGCCTTCGGGATCGGGCAAGTCGTCGCTTTTGCATGCGGTTGGGCTGCTGGAAGATGCGCCCAATACGCAGTTGATGATCGCCGGCGACAGCTATGCCGGTACTGATGATGCCTTGCGTACGCGGGCGCGCCTCGACAAGATTGGTTTCGTCTATCAGTTCCACCATCTGCTGCCGGAATATACGGCGCTTGGCAATGTCGCCCTGCCGCTGCGCTTGGCGCACAGGCCGGCGCGCGAGGCGGAGACACGGGCAAAGGAACTGCTGGTGTCGCTGGGTTTGGCCGAACGGCTCGACCACCTGCCGGCACAGTTGTCGGGCGGCGAGCAGCAACGGGTGGCGGTGGCGCGGGCGCTGGCCAACGATCCCAAGCTGCTGCTGGCGGACGAGCCGACCGGGAACCTCGATCCGGCGACCTCGCAGCAAGTGTTCGAGGCGTTGAAAGCGATCATCAAGGCGCGGGGAGTGGGCGCCATCATCGCCACGCACAATATGGAACTGGCGCGGCACATGGACCGCGTCGTCCGCCTGATCGATGGCGTTCTCGTTGAATCCGCGCCGGACGGGGTCGCGTAAAACCAAGTCCAATCAAAGTGTTGTCATTTTGTTCGCGTAGCGTGCGAATTACGGTTGCCGTGAGAACAAAATAGGAATATAGAACAAACCATGAATTCACCACCTTAGAAGGATGTGGAAAAATGGTCGGCGCACTGCATAACATCTTGTCCCTGGTTGCCGTTACGGGCTTTGTCTACGTCGTGTGTCATCTGGTGTCGCTGGCGGCGTAAGGCCGGTCACGCCTGACAGGAGGCGATCGTGAGCGAGCAGTTTGTCCATCTTCGGGTCAGGTCGGCCTATTCGCTGCTTGAGGGCGCAATCAAGGCCTATGACATGGGCAAGCTCGCCGCCAAAAACGACATGCCGGCGGTGGCGATCACCGATCGTTGCAATCTTTTCGGGGCGCTGGAGTTTTCGCAGGCCTGCAAGGATGCTGGTGTCCAGCCGATTATTGCTTGCGGATTGCCGGTCAAGGGTATCGGTGGAATTCCCACTGAGCGTTGGGCGCGGATACCGACCTTGGCCCTTTATGCCCAGAACGAGCAGGGCTACCTCAATCTCACCAGGCTGTCATCAATGGCCTATGTCGATTGCGATGCCGCCGATGAACCGCACGTCACCTGGGACAAGGTGGTGGCGCATAACGAAGGCCTGCTGCTGCTGAGCGGCGGGTTTGACGGGCCGGTCGACCTGCTGTTCCGCCAGTCCAAGCCCGATGACGCTCAGGTGGCTTTGCGGGAAATGCAGTCGGTTTTCGGCGACCGCTTCTATATCGAATTGCAGCGTCACGATGGCGGCCCGCATGGCGGCATCAAGGGTGGGGCAGCCGAGGCAGGTCTGGTGGCGTTCGCCTATGCCAACGATGTGGCGCTGGTGGCGACTAACGACGCGCACTTTGCCACGCCCGATCTTTATCGCTCGCACGAGGCTTTGCTGTGTATTTCCGATGGCGCCTATCTTGGCGTCGAGGATCGTCGCAAGGTGACGAAGGACCACTGGTTCAAGCCGCCTAAGGACATGCGAGCGTTGTTCGCCGACCTGCCCGAGGCCTGTGACAATACACTGGAAATCGCGCGCCGCTGCGCTTTCATGGTCAGCAAGCGCGATCCGATCCTGCCGCGCTTCGATACGGGAGCGGGACGCAATGAGGCCGAGGAACTGGCGTGGCAGGCGCGTGAGGGCCTCAAGATGCGGCTGGGTCAGGTCAAGCTGGCTTTTCCGGCCGAGGATTACTGGGCGCGCTTGGAACGCGAAATCGGCGTCATCCAGAAGATGGGCTTTCCGGGTTACTTCCTGATCGTTTCCGACTTCATCAAATGGGCCAAGGCGCATGGTATTCCGGTCGGGCCAGGTCGGGGATCCGGTGCTGGTTCCGTAGTGGCGTGGGCCTTGACGATCACCGACCTCGACCCCTTGCGCTTTGGCCTGCTGTTCGAACGTTTCCTCAATCCGGAGCGGGTGTCGATGCCCGACTTCGATATCGATTTCTGCCAGGAACGCCGTGAAGAGGTCATCTCCTACGTCCAGCAGAAATACGGCCGCGACCGGGTGGCGCAGATCATTACCTTCGGTACACTCCAGGCCCGGGCCGTGTTGCGCGATACCGGCCGGGTGATGCAGTTGCCTCTGGGGCAGGTCGACCGGCTGGCCAAGATGGTGCCGAACAATCCCGCCAATCCAACAACCCTGGCCCAGGCTATTGAAATCGAACCACGCCTGAAGCAAGCTCGTGACGAGGAAGATACCGTCAGGAACCTCCTCGATACGGCGTTGCGGCTGGAAGGCCTTTACCGCAACGCCTTGACTCACGCCGCCGGCATCGTCATTGGCGACCGCCCGCTCACCGAACTGGTTCCGTTATACCGCGATCCGCGCTCGGATATTCCGGCGACCCAGTTCAACATGAAATGGGTCGAAAGCGCCGGGTTGGTGAAGTTCGATTTCCTCGGCCTAAAGACCCTGACCGTGCTGGACCGTGCCGACAAATATCTACGCAAGCGCGGAATAGATATAAGATATACCACCCTGCCTCTCGATGATGCGCCGACCTACGATCTGCTGGCTTCGGGCCAGGCGATCGGTGTGTTCCAGCTGGAAAGTCAGGGCATGCGCGATACCCTGCGCAAGTTGAAATGCGGTTCACTGGAGGAAATCACCGCGCTGATTTCGCTTTACCGGCCCGGGCCGATGGACAACATCGATACCTATGTCGACCGCAAGTTCGGCCGGGTCGAGATCGATATGTTGCATCCCAGCCTGGAGCCTGTGCTGAAGGAGACTTATGGCGTCATCATCTATCAAGAACAGGTGATGCAGATCGCCCAGATATTGTCGGGGTACAGTCTGGGTGAAGCCGACCTTTTGCGCCGCGCCATGGGCAAGAAGAAAAAGGAAGAAATGGACTTGCAAAAGGCAAGGTTTATTTCGGGAGCTTCGGAAAAAGGCGTACCGGAAGCGCAGTCCGACGGCATCTTCGAACTGGTCAACAAGTTCGCGGGTTATGGCTTCAACAAATCGCACGCAGCCGCCTACGCCTTCATTTCGTACCAGACAGGATATCTCAAGGCCAATCATCCGGTTGAGTTTTTTGCCGCGACCATGAGCCTTGATATCGCCAACACCGATAAACTGGCCGTTTTCTATCAGGATGCGCGGCGCTTCGGTGTCACGATCCGCCCGCCTGATATCAACAGGTCGATGGCCGATTTCGACGTCGAGAATGGTGAAATCCTTTATGCGTTGGGCGCAATCCGCAACGTCGGCTTCGAGGCGATGCAAAGTGTGGTGCAGGTGCGCGAGGAGGGTGGACGCTTTGTCGACTTGTTCGATTTCCTCGAACGTATCGATCCGAAAGCGGTCAACAAACGCGCCATTGAAAACCTAGCCAAAGCCGGCGCTTTTGATTCAATCCATGAGAACCGGGCACAGATCGTTGCTTCGGCGGATATACTGGTCGCCTACGCTCAAAGCATTGCGGCTGAACGCGCAGCGTCGCAGGTCAGCCTGTTCGGATCGAGCGAAGCGTCTCGGCCGCGCCTCCCCAGGATCGCCGCCGCTGCCGGACCGGAACGGTTGGATGAGGAACTGGTGGCCATCGGCTTCTACCTGTCGGGCCATCCATTGCAGGATATGCTCGACGTCTTCAAGCGCAAACGCGTGACATTATATGCCGAAGCCATCGGCTTAGCGGCGGAGGGGGCGGAGGCTTTCCGCATGGCGGGGGTGGTGCGGCGACGACAGGAACGGGCGGCGGCAGGATCGGGGGAAAAATTCGCCTTCGTCACCCTGTCTGATCCTTCCGGAGAATATGAAGTGTTGTTTCCGCCGGAATCACTGCGCAAGAACCGCGACCAGCTTGAACCCGGCCAATCCATTGTTCTCAAGGTGCGCAGCAAGGGAAGGGACGGCGAAGTACGCTTTTTCGGCGATGACGCGATGCCGATGGCGAACGCCTTTAATACGGGCGACATGGGCCTTAAGGTGCATGTGTCAGCACAGGTGATCGATCTTGTCGCCCTGAAAGAGCAGCTTGAAAAAGCCAAGGCGCCCGCCGGCGGCGGGATTACGCTTGCCAGCAGTCTGAATGGGGAAGGGGATATCGAGGTCAAACTACCGTATCGGTATAAACTCGACCAGGGTTTGCGTGGTCAGTTGAAGGCAATCGTTGGCGTTGTGGAGTTGGAAGACGTCTAGCTGGATATCCGCGGCTGCCATCTGGTTTCAAATTGCGTGTTTTTCTTTTGTCTGCGGCTTGATTTTTTTTGAAATTGTGAATAGGTGCGCGTCATCTCACACGCAGATGTGCGCCTTCGCTTCCCAAGGGCTTGTCCCGGCTGGATATGAAACGCGTTCCGAGGCAAGGACGGGCATGGGTCCGTTACGCTTTCTGTCTGCGGCGGATTATCGGAAGAAGGAAGTAAATCTTATGGCTATGCCAGACATCTCCATGCGCCTGCTGCTTGAAGCCGGTGCCCACTTCGGCCACCAGACCCACCGCTGGAACCCGAAGATGGAACGCTATCTGTTCGGTTCGCGTTCGAACATCCACATCATCGACCTGTCGCAGACCCTGCCGCTGTTCCACCAGGCGCTGCTGAAGGTGCGCGAAGTCGCTGCCTCCGGCGGCCGCGTCCTGTTCGTCGGCACCAAGCGTCAGGCGCAAGGTCCGGTGGCCGCCGCCGCCAAGCGTTCTGCGCAGTATTACGTCAATCACCGTTGGCTGGGCGGCACGCTCACCAACTGGCGCACCATTTCGGGTTCGATCCAGCGCCTGCGCGAACTGGAAAACGTGCTCGACAACAATCCGGCGGGCCGCTCCAAGAAGGAACTGCTGACCCTGACGCGCGAGCGTGAAAAGCTTGAGCTTAGCCTTGGCGGCATCAAGGACATGGGCGGCATCCCCGACCTGATGTTCGTGATCGACACCAACAAGGAAGC
>FTDB01000748.1_pt1 | contig 63365 bp, 48 predicted proteins | sample 1639741 | NCBI WGS metagenome assembly FTDB01 (sample SAMEA3914869, study PRJEB12502) | metagenome | biome: forest; material: soil | place: USA | collected 2012-03-12 | depth 0.1 m | reverse complement strand
CTGCTTGACCAGGGCATGTTCATCGCCGCCGGAATTATCCACCCAGGTCACGACGAAGCCGCCGGCGATCGCCGACACCGACGCGAAATCCTGGTTGCCCGCCGTGGTGGTGTTGACGCGGGTTTCGACGCCGTCCGGAGCACCGGTCGCGTCGTAGCGCTGCATCATGATATCGTAGTTGGTGGCGTTGCCATCCGTATCGAAGGTGGTGGCGCTGTTGTAGACGACGACGAGGCCGCCGGCATAGCTGAGCTGGGGCACGGCCGGAATGACGGCCATGGCCGAGCTGTCCTGGGTGCCGGCCGTGCTGGTCGAGATGTGGATTTCGGCACCGACCTTGGCGCCGGTGGCGTCGTAGCGCTGGGCGTATTCGCCGTAACGGTCGCCGTCCTGGCCGTAGCTGTCCCAGGAAATGATGTAACCGCCATCGGGCAGGCCGACCACGGACGGCGTATCCTGTTCATCGGTCGTATAGGTGTTGGCGACGCCTTCGGCGCCGACCTTGGCGCCGGCGGCGCTGTAGACCTGGTAGTGGATATCGCCACCGGTGGGCACGCCATCGTCGGTAACGCCGGTGTAGTTGGTCCAGGCGACGACATAGCCGCCGTTCGCCAGGAAGGTGATGTTGGGCAGGGTCTTGCCGAAGCCTTCCGTGGTGTTGACCTGGGTCTGGGTGCCGACCTTGTTGCCGGCGCCATCGTAGCGCTGCATGTAAATGTCAAAGAAGCCGTCGGTGTTGCCGCCCTGCCAGACAATGACGTAGCCGCCGCCCGGAAGGCCCGTAACCGTATGGCCGTGATAGTTCGGCGTTTCGTTGAAGCCTGTGACGGTATTGACCAGGGCGGGATCGCCCGCGGTGTAGGTGCTCATGATAACCTCGTGATTTTAAAGACGTAAAGGCAATGGGTACGATACGCAAATAACCGGCATGCCAAACCGGCGGACCTGACCGCCAGCGGAATGCCGGTTTGAGGCGCGCCGCCGCGCGCCATGGAATAGCAAGCCAAATCCCCCGCTTCCTATGATGAAGCGTTGCTTAGCCCTCCGTCACGTCCGCCCGGCGGAAATGAGCCGGCGCGATGAACGGAATGGCGGGACAGTGGCATAGGCCTCGCGCCGGTGCAATACGGATCATCGCACGGGCGAACTTGGTCGCTTGCTACCGCACAGGCGGTTGCTCTCAGAGGTAGATTTCAAACGGCCCCAGGGTTTCCGGGGCCAGCTTCTGGCCGTTGTAGAGGCGCATCAGCTTGTCGCCCAGCCGGTCGGCGGGGCCGGCCTTGAAGCGCGGGCCGCCGAAGGTGGCGATATTGTCGTGCAGATGCCTGAGCGCATCGGCGTCCTGTTCGATGACGCGGAACAGGAAAAGGCGAATCAGGGCCTCCTTCAGCCACGCCGGCCCCCTGGCTTTCGGCGTCGAAAAACGGGCGAACGGGCGAAGGGTGTGTTCATCCAGCGGCACGAACCAGATGGTGACGCACAGGTTCGACGCACCCCGGCTTTCCCAGACGCCCTGAAAGGCGGCCGGCGGAAAATAGCGGCCGCGGCTGGAACTGCGCGGCCCTTCCAGCGCCCGCGACATCCAGCCGTAATCGGTGTCCTGGTCATAGACGGCCTCGAAGCCGTCCTCGAAGATATGCAGGGTCTGCTCGACGCGCTGGCGGCGGTGCCTGACGCGGATATAGCCGTTGTGGATGAAGTTGGTGTGGAAGGGATCGAGGACGTTATCCAGCGCATCGAAGACGCGCGCGGTTTCCGGCTTCATCGCCCACCAGAAATGGTCGTAGTCCGGCCCTTCCGGCATCGGCGGCAGACTGGCCGCGCATTCGGTCCGCGGCTTGAGGCAGGCCCAGACGACGCCGTGCTCTTCGTGAACCCCGATGGTTTCGGCGCCGAGTCGCGACAGGTCGCCTGTGCAGCCGGGGACGTCGGCGCACCGGCCTTCACGCGTAAACGCCCAGCCGTGATAGGGACATACCAACCGGCCATTTTCGACACGACCCTGGGACAGCGGATAGTTGCGATGCGGGCAGCGGTCGATGAAGCCCGCGACGCCGCCTTCACCGCGCCACAGCACGACCGGTACGCCGGCCAGTTTCAGTTTCATCGGCTTGCGGCCAAGCTCGCGGCTCAAGGCCGCCGGCATCCACGTGGTTTCGATATTCGCCGGCAGGCTCAAGCCGCGGCGATCCTCGCCAGGTGCGGCTCCAGGGCGTGTAATATCCAGGCGATGACGCGGTAGCCCATCCGCCGCCATGGTGGCAGGTGCGTGTCGATGATCAGCAGGTATTCCATCCATGGTCTGGCTCCCCGATGGCGTTTGAAATGCGGCGCGCCGGCCGACAGGTTGAGTTTCAGGCCGCGCGTGGCGGCGATGCCGGCCATGTGGGCCTGGATGATGCGGTAGATGCCGTCGCCTTGCGGGCGCGTGCGGTCGTAGCCCATCATCGGCTGGGTGACGGTCTCATCGTCGGCATATAGGCCGCAGAAGGCGACGATTTCGCCATCGCCGCCTTCCAGCGTGTGGATTTCCAGGCCGTCCTCGGCCATCAGGCCGCGCAGGCCGTCAAGGGTATAGTCCGGATTGAAGGCTGAATAGATGTCGAGGTAAAGCTCGCGATAAAGGGCGAGGCAGCGCGCCAGTCGGACGGGGTCGATGCCGGCGCCGTAGGCCTTCGGCGTAAGGCCGGAGTCCGCCAATTGTTGCAGGTCGCGGCGCGTATCGGTGCGCGGCGCCCAGTCGCGCTTGAGATCCTCGATGATCCAGACCAGTCGGAACGGCCATGCAACGCCTTGTGGCGGCGCGGTCAGCGAGCGCAGGACGATGGCCTTGCCGGGGTAAAGCCGCGCCAGCTCAGCGGCACCGGCCAGCAGGGCGGGCAAGCGGCCATGATACAGGCTGGTGGTGAGCAATTTGTGTTCGGGATAGACGGCCTCATCGACCCGGGTCAGGCGGGCAAAGGCTTCGAGAACATAGCTCAGGGCCAGGACAGCCAGCATGGCGGGACCGGACATGGCGCGGCGCGTCTCCTGGCGCGCCATGGGTCCGATGGCGGTGCACAGCGACGTCACCCAGCAGTGGTTGGGCGATAACGGCACGGCGACGCGCGTCTGCGTGCCGCCGGCGTGGACGTCGTCAAAGCGGACCCGGGCATTGTTCAGCCGCATGTCAGGTCCCTGTTGCATTCCATGTCGGCGGTCAGGAAGGTTTGCAGGTCTTGCCCGGCCAGGGCCGCCAGCGTCATCCATGAGATGGCGCCGCAAAAGGCCGGCCAGCGTACCCCGGCGAAGACGTCGCGGGCGCGGTGCATGTCCTTTTGCCAGGCGGACAGCCGCCCCCGCGCGATGGCTTTCGGCAGGCCTGATAGGATCATGGCCGGTCCGACACAGGCTGGTTGTGACGAGGCTTTCAGCACCTCGCCGTCTTCCCGGAGGAACGCCGCCGTCAGGGCTTGCGGGTTATCGGCCAGCAGGTGCAGACCGCTGGTGGCGCGTGGGTTGCACTCGACCAGCCAGGGCTGGCCGTCGTGATCGAGGCGAAGATCGCAGGCGATCTGTCCGGTCAGATCGAGGATGTGGATCAGAGCATTCGCGATATTCATCAATTGTTGATTTAAAGCCTCGCCGATGGGGTCGAAATAATAACTCGCGCCGCCCGAGGTCCGCCATGACGAGCGATAGGCGCTGAAGGCGCGCAGGCGGCCTGCCCGCGCCACGGCATAAAAACAAACGTCCTCGCCGGCGATGAAATCCTGTCGCAGCCAGGGATTTACAGGGTCGTGGTCGAGCCGGGGCAGGCTTTTCGGCCGGATGAAAACATGCGTCCCGAAGCGTGAAAATTCGCGCTTGAATACCGACCGATCGGTATTTAATTCATCCTTTTTCTTTGATATCCTGTGCGTTGGCGGCGCCGCCAGGCCCAGCTTATGCGCCAGTTCGATGAAGGCGAACTTAGAGTGCAGCCGCATCAGCACCGGCAGGCCGGGAGCGAAGATCGGCCAGCCGTGGCTTTCGGCCAGCCGTGACCAGTAAAAGATGTCCTCGCACAGCGAAATGACCAGGCCGGGCCTGATGGCGTTCACGATCCTGTCGGCGTCGCGGGCAAAAGCCTCGGGCTGGCGGCGCGGAGAGGCGCATAGCGAAAAGCTGTCGAGTGCGCCACCCAGAACGGCGCTGCGCAGGCTATCGGCGCCGTGGACTTCGTGGCCGCACGCCCTGAACGCCCTGGCGAGGTCCAGCGCCACCGGCGCGCGCGTTCCGGTCAGCAGGATCCTCATACCGCCCACCGCACGTGCCGGCGCTTGGGGAAATCCATGTCGCGGTCATAGGCTTCATGGCTGACGGGCTGGCCGAAGGCCGCCAGGGCATCCACGATCGCCGGTGCGTCCTCGTCATGCCGGCAGGCCAGCCGGATGCCGCCGGCGTGGCCGGTGGCGATCCAGGCGTGTCCCGGGGCGACATGCGGCGCGACCCGGGCTTCGACATCGCCCGGGAAAACCGTACGGCCCGGCCAGCCCCAGATATCGCCGACGCGGCCTTCGACCGGCTCGACCGCCGCCAGCGGAGAACCGCAGGCACATGTGGCCGGGCGCAGGATATCGTCGAGCCGCAACCGCACCACCAGTTGCGTGCGGCGCAGAAGGTCGGTGACCACCGGTCGGAAGCGATCGCCGCCCAGCGGTTCGCGTTCGACGATCATGGCGTCTTCGTTGAGGTGCAGGGTGCCAAGGCGGCACGGCGCACCAAGGAAACCTTCGGTCGCCTGGTAGATCGGATCCGGGCGGCGGCCCAGGCGTGCCGTGATGAAGTCGCGCTCGATGGCATTGAGCGGTTCGGCGCCGTAATAGAGGTGCTTGAGCGCGGGCATGGCGCGGCCTGTGGCGGCCAGATCGAGCAGCACCTGCGGCGGCGCGACCAGGATCTGCGGGTCGCAGGCGGCGATGGCGTCGTCACGCCCCTCGCCCGCCAAAGGGAAAAAGCGGACGTGGCCGCCTTCGTAGAGCCTGCCCGGCGCGCGCAGGCACAGGGCGATGCGGCGCAAACCCGGCAGGTCCGCCAGCCTGACCAGCCTGCCGAGGAGCCGGCCGGTATAGGCGGCGCGTTCAGCCGGCGAGGTGACGAACAGGCCGCGCGCCCCACCGCCCGTGCCGGTGGAAAAGCCGGCGTGCAGCCCATTGGCCAGTCCTACGCCCTCGCCCGCCTCGGCGCGTTCGGCGGCTTCGGCAGCCTGGGCCACGGACAGGCCGCGCGTGTTGTACGCCTCGAAGCGGGCGCGAAAATCGGCGATGTCGGTGACCGGAATATCGGCAAAGGCAGTGCGGGCGCAGGGCTTTAGCGCCGGCGCGCGGGGAAACTGCGCCTGGAGATCGCGCCACAAACGCTGCTGGCGGCGCTTGACGTCACCGAGGGTGCGCGGCCCGAAACGAACATCGGCATAGGATGAGACGGCGTCAGCGAGCATACCCCACCCATTTGCGCGCGGTGGCTTCGCAGTGCGACGGAATGATCTCGACCTTGCCGAGCAGCGCTTTGAGATCGCCCAGGGTCCGGCGGTAGATGGCCGTATCGCCCAGCAGCGAAGTGGTGAGCGCCGGCGGCGGTGCATTGTCGGCGATGGCCGCCAGCGACCAGGCGGCGTCGCCGATGAAGAAGGCGTCGGGCTCGCCACGCACCCACAGGCCCCAATGTCCGGGGCAATGGCCGGGCAATTCGACCGCCATCAGGCTGCCGTCGCCCAGAAGATCAGCGCCGGCGGCGAAGGGCGCCAGGTGCGGCGGCAAGGCCTGTTGCGGCAGATCCCCGTAAAAGACCGGAGCGATGTCGTCGGGCACCAGGGCGCTGAGCAGGCCCTGGCGGACACGGGTAAAGCGTCCGCCTTTGGCCAAACGTTGCAGCCCGGCGCGGGCGCAGAAGACCTGCGCGTTTCCGAAGGTGGCCAGGCCGGCGACGTGGTCGCCATGGAAGTGCGACACCACCACCGCCCGGATATCCGACGGCGTCACGCCGAAGCCGGCAAGCTGGGCTTCCAGACTGTCTTCGGGCCCATATTGCACCGGCGTGGCCCAGCGGTAGAAACGTTCGGGAAAGTCTTCGGTGGCGGCGAAAAAACGCGGATGGTAGCCGGTGTCGAACAGGACCGGGCCGTCGCGATGGAAGATCAGACCGACCAGCGCCGGAAAGCTGACGGCGCAGAGATGGCCGCCGCGTTTCGCCATGAATTCGGGATGACGACAGGCGCCGACCTGCAAGACGTGCCAGGCTTCAACGGTCATGGCGGGCGACCTCGAGCGCGGTCTGGAAAGCATCGTAGCGCGGCACGTAGCCCAGCCTTTCGCGCGCCTTCGTCAGGTCGAAGGTCTGGGAAAAGCCGAGCGTGGCCAAGGTATAGGGCGTCAGGCGCGGCTCGGGCCGGCCGGGCCAAAGGTTGCACACGGCCTGGGACAGCATGGCGGCCACCGACACCAGGCCGTAAGGCAGGTGCACGAAGCTGATGTCGCGGCCCAGCGCCGCCGCCAGGGTTTCGGCCATGGCGCGGATGGTCATCGGCCGGCCGCCGGAGATATTGAAGGCCTCGCCTGCCACCGCTTCGGCGCGATCGAGCGCGCGCACCAGGGCGTCGGCAGCGTCGCGCGCATCTGTCAGTTCGATCAGCGCCCTACCTTGACGGATCAACGGAAAGCGTCCGCCGTCGATCATGCGCAGGACGCGCGGCAACAGGACAGTGTCGTCGGGGCCGACGATGGCGCGCGGACGAACGGCGACACAGGCCATCTCAGGCGAGGATGCCGCCAGCACCTCGCGCTCGGCCATAAGCTTGGTGGCGGCATAGGCGTTGAGCGGCTTCACCGCCGGCGGATCGGCCTCGGTCAGGCCGACCTGGTCGGCGTGGCGGGCATAAATGGAGGGCGACGACACCAAGACGAAGCGCCCCACGCCGGCGTCGCGCGCCGCCGCCAGCAGATAGCGCGTCGCCAGGACATTGATCTTGTGGAAGGTTTCATAAGGCCCCCACGGGCTCGACAGGGCAGCGCAGTGGATGACGCCATCCATGCCCGCAACGAGCCCGTTCATCGCGCCGGCGGTCAGGTCGGCTGCGACGAATTCGGCGCCCAGGCCTTGCAATCGCCCGGCGACATCGCTCCGGCGGCCCGTTGCCCGCACGTCATGGCCGGCCTCTCGCAAGGCCTCGACCACGGCCAGTCCCAGCCCGCCCGTGGCGCCGGTGACCAGCACCCGGCTCACAGCCGGATCACCATGGCGCCCATGCTGATGCCGGCGGAGGTACCGAGCAGCAGGGCGTGGCTGCCCGACGCCAGGCGGCCTTCCTTGTGGGCGGCGCATAACGCCATGGCCAGAGAGGCGGCGATCTGGTTGCCGTGGCTGGCGAAGATATCGACCACGCGTTCCGGCCGCGTCCGGGTCAGGTGGCGGACATATTCGAGGCCGGGCTGGCTGGCCTGATGGCAGATGAAGGTATCGACGCCATCCAGTGTCAGGCCGGCAGCGGCGAGCGTGTCGTCGATGATTTTGGGCAGGTAGCGGCCGGCGGCCTTGAAGATGCCAAAAGCGTCCATGTGGAAGCGGGCGCCGGCGGCCAGGGCCTCGAAGCCGTCCTCGATGCGGATGCGCGTGCCGCCGGAGCGCAGGTGGGCCAGGTCCTTACCGCTGCCCAGGGTGCGGAATTGCGCCGCCAGCACGGCCGGGCCGTCGTCGTCGCGCGCCTCGACGCAGACTGCCGCGGCGCCATCGCCGAAGATGGCCGACATTTCCGGGTGGCTGTAATCGAGGCCGGCCGAGGCGATGTCGCTGGCGAAGATCAGCGCCCGCCGCCAGCGGCCGGCCTTGAAACCCAGGCTGACGAGGTCGAGCGCGCTCAGGAACGACAGGCAGGTCATGTTGACGTCGAAACAGGGTATGCCTGATTTTGCCAGGCCCAGTTCGTGCTGCACCAGAACCGAGGTGCCGGGGATGGGCTGTTCCATGACGCCGCAGCCGCCGACGATGACATCGAAATCGTCGCTCCAGCCGGCCTCATCGAGGGCTTCGCGGCAGGCGCGCGACGCCATGACGGAGGTCGTCTCGTCACGGCCGGCGACGCCGCGCTCGGCGATGCCGAACTTGCCGCGCGTCCAGCCGGAAGGCTGGCCGAACAGGGCATCCAGCGTTTCCGACGTGCGTCTCTGCGCCGGTGCATACATGCCGAAACCGGTCAAGGCCAACCCGATGGGATAGGTCATTCGTCTCTTTCCATGTCCGGACGAGCCTTGTGATTCCCCGCCCCCGTATATCCGAGCCGACCATAGCCGATATTTCGGCCCCGCAACAATGAACAATGTTCAAATCTTTGTCAATTGTTGATTTCATCCAAGCCGGTTGCGGGGCTGCGGCGGAAATTGTAGGTGAGGCGCATGGCGCCATCCCTGTCCAGCCTCAAGCGCAGCCTGCCGGGCCTTTGGCTCGGCTGGGTGGCGAAGCCTTCCGATTACGCCTTCGGCCTGGGCATCGTGGTGGTGGCCACCCTGGCCGGCCTGCCCCTGCGCGACGTCACCGACGCCGGCAACCTGACCATGATCTATCTTGCCGGCGTGGTCATCGTAGCGGCAAGACTGGGTATCGGCCCGGCCGTGCTGGCTTCGGTCGTCAGCGTCGCCGCGTTCAACTTTTTCTTCACGCGCCCCTACGGCACGCTCCAGGTCCAGGACAGCCACGCCTATGTCACTTTCGGGGTCATGCTGGTGACCTCGCTGGTAGTGGGCTCGCTGACCGCGCAGGTGTCGCTGCATGCCCACCTGGCCGACCGGCGGGAGGAAGCGGCGCGCAATCTCTACGTCCTGACGCGCGGCCTGTCGTCGGTGCGCGACCCCGCCACCATGGCGCAGGCGGCGCGCGACGCCATCTGCCGGCCGTACCAGGTAGAGGTCCGGCTGTGGCTCGGCGACGACGCGCCCAGGGACGACGCCGATGTCATGGCCGTCGAGTGGGTCAGCGAACACGGCCAGGCCGCCGGCCGCGATACCGGCGTCATGGCTTCCAAGGCCGCGCTTTACCTGCCCCTGTCGGCGGAAGGCGAAACCGTCGGCGTCATGGCGCTGACGCCCGATGACGAGGCGCGGCGCTTTAGCGAGGCCGAGCGCCTGCAGTTCGACACCTTCGCCACCCTGATCGCCTCGGCCCTGCTGCGGGCGCGGGACGGTGAAACGGCGGAGAAGGTACGCGTCGAATCGGAAAACGAGAAGCTGCGCAACGTCCTTCTGGCATCGGTGTCGCACGACCTGCGCACGCCGCTGACGGTGATGAACGGCGGTCTGGGCCAGTTGCTGAAAATGCGCCGGAAACTGCCGCGCGAGGCGCTCGACGAGGTGACGGCGCTGTGGGGCCACCTGACCCGGTTGCAGGCCTTCGTCGATAACCTGCTGCGGCTGGCGGCGCTGACCTCGGGGCGGATGAAGCTGAACCTGCAGCCCTATCTCATCCAGGAGATCATCGGCGCCGCCATCGCCCACGTTTCGACGCAGAAAGGCGAGCGCCAGATCCGCACCGTCATGACCGGCGCCTTGCCGATGGTGCGCATCGACGGCGCCCTGGTCGAGCAGGTGCTGGTCAACCTGCTCGACAACGCCATCCGCCATACCGCCCAAGACGGCGTCATCGCCCTGTCGGCGGGACGCGACGGGAGCACCTTGCGCGTCAGCGTCGCCGACAACGGGCCCGGCCTCGGCGAAGGCGATCCCGACCGTCTGTTCGAGCAGTTCCATTCCGACCGCGAAAACGGCTCGGGCCTGGGCCTTGCCATCTGCCGCGGCGTGGTCCAGGCTCACGGCGGCCGGATCCAGGCGCGCAACCAGGACAGCGGCGGCGCCCTATTCACCTTCACCCTGCCCGTCGAGGCTTCATGAACGCGCCGCGCATCCTCATCGTGGAAGATGAAGCCGACATCCGCCGCTACCTGCGCACGACGCTGTCCGCCCACGATTTCACGCCGCTGGAAGCCGCCACCGTCAAGGAGGGCCTGCAACTGGCGACGACGCAGAAGCCGGATGTCATCCTGCTCGATCTCGGCCTGCCCGATCGCGACGGCATGGACCTTATCCGCGAGGTGCGCGGCTGGAGCGCCCTGCCGATCATCGTGCTGTCGGCGCGCGAACAGGAAGCCGACAAGATCGCCGCCCTCGACCTCGGGGCCGACGACTACCTGACCAAGCCGTTCGCCGCCGGCGAACTGATCGCGCGCATCAAGGTGGCGCTTCGCCATGCCGAGCGCATGCGCGACGACGGCGGCGCGGTCTACGATTTCGACGGCCTGACGGTCGATCTGGCCACGCGCCGCATCCGGCTCGACGGCGACGAGGTGCGGCTGACGCCGATCGAGTACAAGCTGCTGGCCGTGCTGGTCAAGAACGCCGGCAAGGTGGTGACGCACAGTCATCTGCTGCGCGAAGTCTGGGGCCGGCACAGCCTCGACCAGAGCCATTACCTGCGCATCCACACCCAGCACCTGCGCGAAAAACTGAGGGACGACGCGCTCCATCCGCGCTTCATCCTGACCGAGCCGGGCGTGGGCTACCGCCTGCGCAACTAACGTCTATACGAAAACTATACGGCCGCGCCGGCCATCTATATGCCGGCCATATGCGTTTCGGCGCACTCCACGCCTTACCTGTAACAGAGTAAGGCATCCCTCATGCACGCGATGACACCGGCCGCCGAGGCCGAAGCGGCCGGTCACGGCCATGGCCCCAAAAGCGGAAAGTCCGGTTTCCTGCTGCTGACCTTGGGCGCCATCGGGATCGTCTTCGGCGATATCGGCACGTCGCCGCTGTACGCCCTGCGCGAAGCCCTGCGCCATACCCGCGCCGGCACCGATCCGCATCTGGCGGCCTTCGGCGTGGTGTCGCTGGTGTTCTGGGCGCTCCTGCTGCTGGTGACGGTCAAGTACGTCATCTTCCTGATGCGCGCCGACAATGCCGGCGAAGGCGGCACCCTGGCCCTGATGGCCCTGGCGCAAAAGGCGCTGGGCCGCGCCTCGCCGCTGATCTTTTTCCTCGGCATCTGCGGCGCGGCGCTGTTCTACGGCGACAGCGCCATCACGCCGGCCCTGTCGGTGATGAGCGCCATCGAGGGCCTAAAGGGCGCGCCCGGCATCGGCCACGGCCTCGACGCCTATGTCATGCCCATTTCCATCGCCATCCTGCTTGTGCTGTTCCTCGTCCAGGCCAAGGGCACGGACAAGGTGGCGCGTTTTTTCGGCCCGGTCATGCTGGTATGGTTCGCCGTCATCGCCGGCATGGGCATGGTTTATATCGTTCGGCGGCCGGATATCCTGATGGCGCTCAGCCCGCATTACGGCGTGGAATTCCTGCTCGCCAACGGTTTCACCGGCTTCGTCGTGCTGGGCAGCGTCTTTCTGGTCGTGACCGGCGCCGAGGCCTTGTATGCCGACATGGGCCATTTCGGCCGCCACCCGATCGGAGCCGCATGGCTGTGGGTCGCCTTCCCGGCCCTGATCCTCAACTATCTCGGCCAGGGCGCCCTGACCCTGATCGACCCGTCGGCCGCCGCCGATCCGTTCTGGCGCATGGTGCCGCACGCTTTATACTGGCCGGTGCTGGTCCTGGCCGCCATGGCCACCGTCATCGCCAGCCAGGCCGTCATTTCCGGCGCCTTTTCGATGACGCAGCAGGCGGTGCAACTGGGCCTGCTGCCGCGCATGAATATTCTGCGCACCTCGGAAACCCAGAGTGGCCAGATCTACGTGCCGCAGATCAACGGCATGCTGATGATCGGCGTCATCTTCCTGGTCGGCGCCTTCCGCAGTTCCGACGCCCTGACCTCGGCCTACGGCATCGCCGTGACCGGCACGATGGCGATCAGCACGGTGATGGCCTATATAGTCATTCGCCGGACATGGCACTGGACGCGCTGGCAAACCCTGTGCCTGCTGGTGCCGCTGGGCCTGATCGAGGCCGTCTTCCTGGCGTCCAACCTGACCAAGTTCTTTTCCGGCGCGTGGATGCCGCTGGCGCTCGGAACGAGCCTGATCTTCATCATGACGACCTGGCGCCGCGGTTCGCAGATCATCGCCGACAAAGCGCGCCGCGACAGCCTGCCGCTCGGCGACCTGATCGCCATGCTAGGCAAGCGGCCGCCGCACCGGGTGTCGGGCACGGCCATCTTCCTGACCTCGGATGCCTCCGTCGCGCCCGGCGCCTTGATGCACAATCTCAAGCACAACAAGATGCTGCATGAGACGAATGTCATCCTGACCGTGCATACGGCCGATACGCCGCGCGTCGCGGACGCCGCCCGCATGACGATCGAGCATCTCGACGCCGACTTCAGCCGCGTCACCCTGAGCTACGGCTTCATGGAAAGCCCCAACCTGCCGCGCGCCCTGGCAGCGGCACGGCGCCACGGCATCAAGTTCGACACCATGGCGACGACCTTCTTCCTTGGCCGGCGCACCGTGGTGCCGTCGGGCAAGGCCGGCATGCCTAGGCTGCAGGACCTCCTGTTCATCTTCCTGATGAAGAACGCCGCCAGCCCGACCGACTTCTTCCATATTCCGCCCGGCCGTGTCGTCGAACTGGGGTCGCAGGTCACGGTGTAGCTGCCATCGCCAGAATCACATGGATTCCTTATGCTCTCGACGAAATAAACCTATTGTCGGGGAATTAAGGGACCGAGATGGGGCTGAAGGCGTTGAGTTCATCTGCCGGCATGGCGTTGTCCATGGCCGCGGGCCTGTGCGCCGTGGCCGCCCGCGCCGACACGCCGCCGCCCAGGACGGTCGAGGACCTGCAGAACCTTTCCATCGACGATCTCGCCAACCTCAAGGTCACCTCGTTGTCGAAACGGCCGGAAGCCCTGGCCGATGCGCCGGCCGCCGTCTATGTCATCACCGCCGACGATATCCGCCGTTCGGGCGCCACCAGCCTGCCCGAGGCGCTGCGCATGGCGCCCAATCTCGAGGTCGCCCGCGTCAACGGCTATATGTGGACGGTGACGGCGCGCGGCTTCAACTCGCCGGAAACCGCCAACAAGCTGCTGGTGCTGGTCAACGGCCGCAGCGTCTACGAGCCGATCGGCGGCGGGGTCCTGTGGCAGCAGGTCGATGTCGACCTCAACAATATCGAACGCATCGAAGTCATCAGCGGCCCGGGCAGCACGCTGTGGGGCGCCAACGCCGTCAACGGCGTCGTCAACCTGATCACCAAGGACGCCAAATCGACCATGGGCCTGGCGGCCCAGGTTTCCGCCGGCGGCTTCGAACGAACGGGCTCTCTCCGCTATGGCGGCCGCTTCAGCGACCACGTCACCTTCAAGGCGATGCTGGACGCCTTCGACAGCGACGCCACGGCGCCGGCCGATGCGACCGCGACGGCTTCCGACGCCTTTCGCGGCGCCTTCGGCAGTTTCAGCCTGGCCGGCACGTGGGACAAGGATACGTTCTCGGGCGGTGTCAGCGCCTACAAAAACCGGATCGCCGATCACGGCGGCACCTTTACCGGCAGCCTGGGGCGGGTCATCTACACCCATAGCTTCGCCGGCGGTTCTTCGCTGAACCTCAATGCCATTGTTACCCACGATATCCGCGACGAGCCGACGCTTTACGAAAGCCGCGACAGCGTCGTGACCTCGGCCCAGTACGCGATGCAGGTCGGCACGCGCCAGCAACTCGTCATGGGTGGCGAATATCGCTATTTCTGGGAAAACTTCAATTCCTTCAATATTTTCCATTTCGCCAATCCGAAAAGCAACATTTCGCTCGGCTCGCTGTTCGTCCAGGACGAGATTGCGCTGAAACCGAATCTCAAGCTCACCTTGGGGGTCAAGGACGAATACAACAGCTATTCGGGCTATGAATGGCTGCCCAATGTCCGCCTGGCCTGGCAGCCCACCGACGACACCCTGCTGTGGGCGGCCGTGTCGCGGTCGGCGCGCACGCCCAACCGTATCGAGCGCGAACTGGAAGCCGACAGCTACCTGACGCCGTCTCCAGACTTCCAGTCCGAAAAGGTGACGGCCTTCGAAGCCGGCTGGCGCGCCCAGCCGTCGCCGCGTTTGTCGCTGTCGCTGTCGGCTTACTACAACCGTTACGGCGACCTGCGCACGGATGAATATCCCCCGAGCATCTTCCCGATCATGCTGGCCAACGGCGGACGCGGCACGACCTACGGCATCGAGGCATGGGTCACGTTCGCGGCGACGCCCGACTGGCGGCTCAGCGCCGGCTTCAACACCCTGCACAAGCATTTCACGCTCAAGCCCGGCTATAACGACCTGTCCGCTCTCGGCGTCCAGGGCCAGGATCCGGACTACCAGGCGCAGGTCCGGTCCGACTGGACGATCAACCGCTACCTTGAAGCCAATATCGCGGTGCGCCGCGTCGGCAGGATCGACTACGCGCCGGTGCCGGCCTATACCGAAGCCGACGCGCACCTGGAATGGCGCGTGAACGGCAAGCTTTCCGTGGCGCTCGACGGACTGAACCTGCTGCACAGGCAGCACCTCGAGGTCTGGGATCCGTCGACGACGGCGCCGCGTTACGTGCCGCGATCGGTTTTCGTGACCCTGCGGTACGGTTTTTGAGATGGCGGGACGCCCATTCACCGCCGGCCTGGTCTTCGCCGCAGCCTTGTTCGGCTTTTCGCCGGCGCGTGCCGGCGACGCGCCGGTGCCAGAGGCCGCCGTCAAGGCAACCTACCTTTACAAGTTCGCACCGTTCGTTACCTGGCCGGACGGTGCGGGCAGCGGGCCGCTGAACATCTGCATCGTCGGCGCCGATCCGTTCGGCGACCAGCTTGACCGCGCCGTCGCCGGCCAGGCCTATAATGGCCGGCCGTTCCAGGTCGTACGCATGGACAGCATCACGGCGCAGGCGTCCTGCGCCGTCGCCTTCCTCGGCGGTTCGCGCAGCCAGACCGTGGCGACGGCGCTGAAAACCGTCCACGGTGCGCCGATCCTGACCGTCACCGACGAAGGCAGCCCCGCCGGCATCATCGCCTTCGAAATGCAGGACGACCGCGTTCGCTTTCGCATCGACGAACAGGCGGCCGAGGACGGCGGCATGGTGATCAGTTCGAAACTGCTGGGCCTGGCCCTGTCGGTGCGGACGCAACGGGTGCTGCAGCCATGACCGCGATCGTCGGATTCCTCGAACAGCGCCGCTTCCTGGCTGTCATCGTCTGCCTCACGGCCCTGCTGGGCGCCAGCATCGCGCTGGGCGTCTATTCCGAGGCCAAGCATAACGAGCAGGTGCGGCAGTCGGCCAATGTCCAGGCCCACGTGGTCGCCGATTCGATCTCCGCCGCCCTGTCGTTCAACGATATGGTGGCGATCCACCAGTATACCTCGGCCCTGCGCGCCAATCCGGACGTCGAGGCCGTGGCGGTGTATGATGTCTATGGCGAACTGGTGGCGCACTACGGGCCGGATACGGTGCCGAGCCGCATCGAGGCGGCCGAGAAGGAAGTGATCCCGGCGACCGTCACGGTCACGGCGCCGGTGTCGGAAAACGGCGTCCAGCTGGGTCTGGTCTATCTGCGCGAACGCGGCGAATCGGTCGGCGCCCGCTTCCTGCGTTATGGCGGCGCCGGCCTGCTGGTCATCATGGCGTCGCTGATGCTGACCGTCATGGCCTTCGACGCCCGCGCCCTGACGCTGGGCAACCAGCGCCTGCGCCAGGAAATGAACGAGCGCCAGCGCGCCGAGGCCGCCTTGCGCCAGAGCCAGAAGATGGAGGCGGTCGGCCGGCTGACGGGCGGCATCGCCCATGATTTCAACAATATGCTGGCGGTGATCATCGGCAATCTCGACATCCTGCTGCGCCGCTATCCCGACGGCGATCCGAAGATGATGCGTTTCGTCACCGGCTCGCAGGAAGCGGCCAAGCGCGCCGCCGCCCTCACCCACCGCCTGCTCGCCTTTTCGCGCCTGCAGCCGCTCGATCCGAAGGCGGCCGACATCGGCAAGTCGGTGACCGACATGTCCGACCTGCTGCGCCGGACCCTGGGCGAGACCATCTCGATCGAGACGGTGCGCGCGGCCGGCCTGTGGCGCGCCCATGTCGATGTCGGGCAACTGGAGACCGCACTCGTCAATCTGGCCGTCAATGCCCGCGACGCCATGCCCAACGGCGGCAAGCTGACCATCGAGACGTCAAACGCCTATCTCGACCGCACCTACGCTAATGCGCAGGAGGAGGTCGCTCCCGGCCAGTACGTCATGGTCGGCGTCACCGATACCGGCACGGGCATGGCGCCGGAAATCCTCGAAAAGGTGTTCGAGCCTTTCTTTACCACCAAGCCGGTGGGCCTGGGCACGGGGCTCGGCCTCAGCCAGGTGCACGGCTTTGTCAAGCAGTCCGGCGGCCATGTCACCATCTACAGCGAGGTCGGCCACGGCACGACGATAAGGCTCTACCTGCCGCGCTCGCACGAAGAAGCCGAAGCGGTCCTGCCCGAGCCCAGCAAGCGCGCCGGCAAGGACCGACGCGATATCACCGTGCTGGTCGTCGACGACGAGGACGGCGTGCGCGAATTCGCCGCCGAGGCCCTGGTCGAACTCGGTTACGACGTGCTCAGCGCCGACAGCGCCGAACAGGCCATGCATGTGCTGAAAGGCAGCGACGGGATCAGAATCCTGCTCACCGATGTGGTCATGCCGGGCGGCAGCGGGCGGCAGCTGGCGGATGCGGTGCTGAAGATCAAGCCCGATATCCGCATTCTCTACATGACCGGCTACACCCAGAACGCCATTGTTCATAACGGCGTGCTCGACACGGGCACCCACCTGATCAGCAAGCCCTTCACCATCGGTCAACTCGGCGAGGAGCTGGACGTGCTGCTGGCGTGATGGCCGGCGGCGCCTGTTGCGAAAGTGGCCTGCTCGATGGCCGCTTCCGCAACAGGGTTCTCACGAAGGCCGGGTGTGGTGGCGCCCAGCTGTCGTCGTGAAATCAGTGGCGGCCATTGCCGGTGAAGCGTCCGTCATCATCGCGCTGGCGATTGTTGCCACGGCTGGAAGAACGATCGTCATCCTGGCTGCCGCCGCGGCCCGAGGCAAAGCGGCCATCGTCGTCGCGCTGGCGGTTCGCCTGGCCATGGCGGCCCTGCTGGTGGGCGTGCCAGCCGCGATCGTGGCCATAGGCGTGCCAGTTGTCGAAGTCTTCGTCTTCGCGCGCGTTGCCGGAGGCGAAACGGCCTTCCTCGTCGCGCTGGCGATTGTTGCCGCGGCCCTGGCCGGCCGCATAGCCGCGGCGATCGTCATCGTCGTCGCCGTAACGCGACTGCGAACCGCCAGTATTGTCGTGGCTGTGGCTGCCGGCCTGGGCGTGGCCTGCGGGGTCGCCGTGCCAGCCCTGCCCGTGGCCGGAGAATGCCCGCGTGTCATCGTCATCCTGGCTGCGCGAGCGCGTGGAACGGCCGCCGCCGCTGGCGAAACGGCCATCGTCGTCGCGTTGGCGGTTGCCGCCGCGGTTGTCGTCGTCGCTCATGCGATCATTGCTGTTTCTGGGCATGATGTCTCCTTTTCCCGCAGGCATGGGCGGGACGTCCGGTCGTTGGATTAAGGGAAGCTCATCCGCCGGGTTGCGACGGACAAGGCCGGACCCTTCATAGGCGTCCGGCATGGCTGCGAGACGGTTTGTCTCACGGGCGGCATTTTAAGAATCCCGCCGTAAGATTAAGCTACGCATGGCGGCATCATCGCGTAAATATTGAATAAGGGGCCCCAGCTGTCGGCTTTGCATTCCCAGTATTCACTGAAACAAACCTTTTGCGTAAAATTTCGAATTGACAAGCCGCCGGGCATTGCACGCGCATGGAAATCGTCACTTATTTCCCGAAATATAAGGATTTTTGTGCGCGAAAACGTCGGAAATATCCCTGTGGCCCTCTCACACTTCGGTGATGGTCCCGACCAGGGCTTCGTTTATGATTTTTTGATTTTACCATGAGCCGCCTCGGCGACCATTCTTACGTCACGCCTGTTATCTTCAAACGCCAACAGTTTACATCGCACTTTCAGTATTCAGGCCCGGACATCCGGACGAGCAGGAGCCAAATCATGGACAATTTTTCAATTCCGACCGATACGCCTGCACCCGATACCCCGACGGTGCCGGCCAGTCCTGCCGTCACATCGTGGCCCGACATCGACGCCGTGCAGATGCAGGACAATCCGCCACCGCCGCTTCCCGAGGTCGAGGACGAGCCCCGCGTCGCGGCCTTCAGCGCGCAGGCTGCTTCGTGGCTGGAGACCGTCACCGAAAAACTTGCTGTCACTATCACCGCTTTCCCTGTCACCAGCCTGGTGGTAGCGGGCGTGACCGGTTTCGGTGCGGCCTGGCTTCTTGACCGGGGTGTCCGCCGGCGGTTTCGTTAATCGCTGGCCAGGACGGCCAAGGACGAATACTGATTATTGTCTGAGTTTTACAGTGCTGATTCGCGAATGACAGCGGCGCGGGCTTTTGCGAGGCCTTGGCGTCGCCATTCGTCATATAAATATTCGTTTTGTAGTATGATTGCGGCCGAATATTGCCGTTTTATCGCTAAAATGTTGCAGGAAATGCACGTTATACATAAAACCGCCCCCATCATTTAGAAGATATTTGACGACAGCAATGGTCGCTGGTACCGCTGTTACCGCTATCAATGTTGCCTGTTGCGCGAGGCTGTGCAATGGGCGGCGGCCATGGCCGCGCACGTAAAGGTCAGTCACAGGGCCGGTGCACGCATATAAAAAACTGGAGGGAAGATCCCGGGGCTTCATGCCGCGGGCCAAGCAAAACATTCGCGCGGCCGGCCTCCCTTTTGGGTGCCGGCATTGCCATGCGCCGACTCCGCGCCGGCGCCTTGCCTCCTGTTCGCTATCCGGGTGTTCGGGCATGTGCCCGATATGCCCGCGCCATTTCGGTTCGGCCTTTGCGCTTCCGGGCGCACGGCCTCGCCGCCAGTAACTGTAGCCTTACGGGCCAAGGACCGCGCACAGGCGGCCATGGATCGGCAGGGGCAGACGCGTACTTAAAAAACCAATGTTGGGAGGACTACACATATGACGAAGACAGTATCCACACATGCCGGCCGCATGCTGCGCGCGGTGTTCCTGGGCGGGGTTTCGACCCTGGCCCTGGGCACGTTCGCCGCAGCGGCCAAGGCACAGGACGCCACGGCTCCCGCGCCGGCCGCCGCCTCCACCGATGACAACACCGTCATCGTGATCACCGGCATCCGCGGCTCGCTGCAGCGTTCGATGAACATCAAGAAGAAGGCCGACGGCGTCGTCGACGGCATTTCGGCGGAAGACGTCGGCAAGTATCCCGACACCAACCTGGCCGACTCGCTGCAACGCATCCCGGGCGTGTCGATCAACCGCGTCAACGGCGAAGGCGAGCAGGTCACGGTTCGTGGCTTCGGCCCCGGCTACAACTCGGTCACCGTCGACGGCCGCCTGATGCCCGCCACCGCCATCGGTGTCATCGGCGGCGGTCAGGGCGCCGACGGCAACCAGGGCAATTCACGCGCCTTTGATTTCAGCCAGATCGCCTCCGATGGCGTCAACGCCATCGAGGTCTACAAGACCGGTCGCGCCGACGTGAATTCCGGTGGCATCGGCGCTTCGATCAACGTTCAGACCCTGCAACCGCTCGGCAGCCCGGGGTCGAAGGGCAGCCTCACGCTCAAGGGCCTGACCAATGACGAACCGGGCCTCGGCACGGTCCTGAGCAAGAAGAGCGTCACGCCTGAATTCTCCGGCGCCTATCAATGGACCAACGACAGCGGCAATTTCGGTGTCGCGCTCTTCGCCTCGCACCAGGAAAAGTCGGGTTCGACGCGTTCGGACACCGTCAACCACTGGACGATCCAGCCCTACTCGGTCGATTACACCAACGATGACGGCACCGTCACCACGGCCTTCACCCATGCCGGTTCCTATCAGGCTGGCGTTACGACCATCACCAACGCCCCCACCGACGGGACGCGACTGGTGGCCACGCCGAGCGACAGCCGCCTGACCTACGCCGAAGACCACACCGAGCGCACCAACGGCGAACTGGTCCTGGCCTGGAAGCCGATGGAAGGCCTGACCATCAAGGCCAATGAATTCTATTCTGAATCCAAGGAACAGGAAGCCCGCTCCGAACTGACCAACTGGTTCTCGCAGACGCCGTACAAGGCGCTGACCTTCGACGGCAACTCCACCGTCGATTCGGCAGTCGTCGTCGTCGACACGGTGCCGGGCGGCAAGGACCAAGGTTACGAAAACGAAATGCGCGCCGTCAATTCGAAGGTGCAGTCGACGGGCCTGAACATCAATTTCCACCCGAACGACAACTGGACCTTCACCTTCGACGCCGCCCATTCGACGTCGGACACGACGCCGGGCAATTCGGACGGCACCACCGCCACCGATGTCAGCGTCGCCCAGACCTATGTGGTTAGCGACACGACCACTTTCGGCAACCTGGCGGCCCCTGTCCAGAACGTCGTCCTCGACCCGACCAAGTCGGCAACGGGCAAGCAGGACATCGCCTCGATCAGCTCCGGCTACAGCCACCAGAACATCGCCAGCCAAAGCGACAAGCTTGACCAGGTCAAGTTCGACATGACCTATCAGGTCGACGACAACAGCAAGCTGACCGCCGGCCTCGATTGGTACAAGAACACCAACGACGAACAGTATGCCCAGATCGAAGCCCAGTTCGGCGACTGGTCAGGTACCAACCCGGGCGACCTGCAAAAGTACGGCGGCGCGGACATCAAGACCTTCTGCCTGTCCTGCCAGTTCAAGACGGTCGACCTCGACCTGACCAACGGCACGGCTTACCGCTTCAACGCGGTCGACGCGTGGAAGGGCCTGGCGGCCTACTACAGCCAGCCGACCGCCAGCTTCCAGCCGGTCCTCCCCGGCTCCGGCGCGACCGCCAAGGCGCCGTATGCCCACGGCTCGAACCACAATACGGTCGAGGAAGCCGTCAGCGCTGCCTATGCGCAGTTCGCCATGAAGTCCGATCTCCTGGGTCGTCCGGTGAAAATTCTCGCCGGCGTGCGCTACGAAAAGACGGATGTCACGGTTACCGCCTATCAAACCATCCCGAGCGCCATTTCCTGGGTGCAGAAGAACAACTTCGGCATCATCCAGAGCTCCGGCGTTCAGCCCTATGCGCAAAAGTCGAGCTACTCCAACCTGCTGCCGAGCCTCGACATCGCGATGGACGTCCGCGACGACCTTATCGCCCGGATGTCGTTCTCGAAGACCATCGCGCGTCCGCAATACAGCTCCATGTATGCGACCACGAGCGTCAACGCGCCAGGCAACCCCAGCTATCTGGGCTATACCTATACCGCGTCGTCGGGCAACCCGTCGCTGAAGCCGCTGGAATCGGATAACTTCGACCTCTCGGCCGAATGGTACTATGGCAAGAACAATTACCTGTCGCTGGGCTATTACCGCAAAGCCGTCAATAACTTCGTCGGCAACGGCGTGACCAAGACCAGCCTGTTCAACCTGACCGATCCGGCCTCCGGCAAGGCAGGCACGCGTTCGGGTGAAGCGGTCGCGGCCCTCCAGGGCATCAGTGAACCGGTCGATACGAACCGCCTGTTCGTCATGACCGCCCTGATCGACCAGACCGGCAGCGTGGCGACGGCGACCACGGATTATCAGAACCTGCATAACCCCAACCTTCCCAACAAGGACTACCACGGCGACTTCGGGCTCTACGAGGCCGATATGTTTGCCGGCCCGGCGGTCAACGGCAATTCCACCGACCCGATCGCTCTGTTCTCGCTGTCGCAACCGATCAATAACCACACGGCCAATATTGACGGTTTCGAATTTGCCTGGCAGCACTTCTTCGGCGATACGGGCTTTGGCCTCGCCGCCAGCGCCACGACCGTCAACGGCGACGTGAAGCTGAACGACGCCGCACCTCCGGGCGGCAGCAGCCAGTTCGCTCTGGAAGGTCTCAGCAACACCTACAACGTCACCGGCATCTACGAAAAGTATGGCTGGTCGGGTCGCGTCGTCTACAACTGGCGTGACAAGTACCTGAACGCTGCCAACGTCTCGTCGAACGGTGGCCTCTACACCGCCGCCTACGGCCAGTGGGACGCCTCGATCAACTACGACCTGACTCCGAATGTCGTTCTGTCGTTCGAAGCCCTGAACATCAACAAGGGCCATATCGTACAGTACATTCGTGTCCCGGCGGATGTCGTCAACTACCAGGAACTCGACTCGCGCTACGAGGCGGGTATCCGTTACAAGTTCTAAACCCGACCAAGGTTTAGCTTGAGGGGAAGGCCGCATGCAAATGCGGCCTTCTTTTTTTGAGACCACAGACACATAAGGCCAACAAGGCAAGGCAGATGAACACTCAGGTCGTAAAAAAGGTCGTGATTGCCGGCGGTGGCACGGCGGGCTGGTGCGTCGCGGCCGCCCTGTCACGCCTGCTGGGTCCTTTGCTGGACATCACCCTGATCGAATCGGCGGATATCGGCATCGTCGGCGTCGGCGAAGCCACGATCCCGACTGTAAGAACATTTCATCATCTCGTCAGCATCGACGAGCAGGCCTTCATGCGCGAGACGGACGCATCCTTCAAGCTCGGCATAGCCTTCGAGAATTGGGCCCGGGATGGTGACCGATACTTCCACTCCTTCGGAACCGTCGGCAAATCGCCGTGGATGGGGCATTTCTACAATATCTGGCTCGAAGGCCGCTCGAAGGGCCTTGGCGGAGCGATTGAAGACTTCAGCCTGGAAACTCAGGCCGCGAAGGCAGGAAAATTCCAGCTCCACAAGAACCTTTCCATCAACTACGCCTATCATTTCGACGCCGTGCTTTACGGCAAATACCTGCGCAAGCTGAGCGAGGCTTCCGGCGTCAAACGGCACGAAGGCCAGATCGTCAGCGTCCAGCAACAGCCTGACACCGGCTTCATAGCCTCGGTAACCCTGAAAAGCGGCGAGGTCATCGAAGGTGATCTTTTCATCGATTGCACCGGGTTCCGGGGCCTGCTGATCGAAGAGACTCTACATACGGGCTACGAGGACTGGAACCACTGGCTGCGCACCGACCGGGCCCTGGCGGTGCAGACGCGTTCCGATGAGCCGCCGGCGCCCTATACCCGGTCCGTCGCCCATGCCGACGGCTGGCGCTGGCGTATTCCCCTGCAAAGCCGCGTCGGGAATGGCCTGATCTATTCCAGCGCGTATCTTTCGGACGACGAGGCGCACGCGCGCCTGATGGCGAGCCTCGACGCACCGGCGGCCAATACGCCGCGGACCATCAGCTACCGGGCGGGGCGACGCAAAATGGCCTGGAACAAGAACTGCGTCGCCATGGGCCTGGCCAGCGGCTTTATTGAGCCGCTCGAATCCACCAGCATTCATCTCTTTCAGAAATCCGTCCTGCATCTCATACAGAATTTCCCGTTTTTTGGAATAAACGATACGACTGTGCAGCGTTACAACGACCTGTCGCGGCAGGAGGTCGAATATGCGCGCGACTTCGTCATCCTGCACTACAAGCTGACAGAGCGGACCGACAGCGCCTTCTGGCGGGACAACGCCAATATGGACGTGCCGGATACCTTGAAGGCGCGGATCGAGCTTTTCCGCGAATCCGGCCTGGCCTACCAAGGCCCGGAAGAGCTGTTCCGGACGGACTCGTGGGTCCAGGTCATGCTCGGGCAACGATTGGAGCCGCAAGGGTGGCATCGGCTGGGGGCACTCATGAATCCGGATGAAATGAATCAGGTGTTTGGCGGCCTGAAAGCCACCATCGACGACACGGTTTCCAAGATGATGGCCCACGACGCCTTCCTGAAGCAATATTGCCCGACCGCGATCGCCTGAGCACCCAGCCGGCGAAAATCGTTTCACGCCTTTTCCGCCGCCGTCAGGTCCTCTAAAAGACATAAAGCCTTCCCTCCCCTATGGACCTGAAACTCATGGACAACAGCAAGCCGGTACCGCTCGACAACGTGGAGCACCACGACCTGCGCATCATCGCCGGCCAGTCCGCCGCCCTTGGCGACGCCATCAACCAGGTCAGGGTCTTTCCGAATGAATTCGCCGAAGCCCAGCGTGAATATCCGATCTTCTTCCGCCGCAACGAGCAAGGCGCCTTCTACGCCATAGCCCTGCTCGGCTTCGACAGGGACGAGAACCTGTTCCTTGACGACAAGGGCTGGAACGCCCGCTACATCCCGGCGACGCAACAGCGCGGCCCCTTCATCCTCGGCCTGCGCCCGCCGTCCGAAGATGGTGACGCCGCCTCCTCCGGACCGGTGATCCTTATCGATCCGAACCATGCCCGCCTGAGCCGCAGCGAAGGTGAGCCCATCTTCCTGCCCCACGGCGGCAATACGCCGGTCCTGGAACGCCATCTCCAGGTCATGCGCATAATTCACCAGGGCATCGCCAGCAACGACGCCGTCTTCGCCGCCTTCATGGACGCCGGCATCCTGGCGCCGATCAAGGTCGAAGTCCGCATCGATGACCAGCAGGGATACAATATTCCTGACCTGTTCTCGGTCAGCGGCGAAGCCTTGGCCAAGCTCGACGGAGAGGCCCTGGCCAGACTGAACAAGAGCGGCTTCCTCGCCCTCGCCTTCCAGGCCGTGGCGTCGGTCGCAAACCTGCAACACCTGATCACGCTCAAGAACCGCAAGCGGCGGGAGGCCTGAGCCGCCATGCCGGACGTCGCCGCCACGACCCGCGTCGTCACCGGCATCGCGCCGGATCGCATCCCCTACGACCAGTTGATGGCGGAACAGACGCCGGTGATCATGAAGGGGGTGGCGCGCGACTGGCCGCTGGTCCAGGCCGGGCTGCGCTCGCCCCAGTCCGCCATGGACGACCTCAAGGGTTTCTACCAGGGGCGGCCGGTCACGCTGTTTGTCGCCGCGCCGGAACTCAACGGGCGCTTTTTCTACAATGACGCGGTGACCGGCTTCAATTACCAGGCCTGCCGCGCCTCGCTGGCCGACACGCTCGACGACATCCTGGCGCACATCGACAGCCCGAATCCGCCGTCATTCTATGTCGGCTCGACGGATCTCGACCTGTTCCTGCCCGGCCTGCGGGCACGCGACGACCTCCTTCTCAACCATCCGATGTTCGCCGCCAGTCCGCCGCTGGCCAGCATCTGGATCGGCAACCGCACCACGGCCACGGCGCACTACGACATGTCGCACAACCTGGCGGTCTGCGTCGCCGGCCATCGCCGCTTCACCCTGTTCCCGCCCGACCAGATTCATAACCTCTATCCCGGCCCGCTGGAGCCGACGCCGGGCGGCCAGGTCGTCAGCATGGTCGATTTCCAGGCCCCGGATTTCGAGCGCCACCCCAAGTTTCGCGATGCGCTGGCCGCCGGCCAGGTGGCCGAGCTGGAGCCGGGCGATGTCCTGTTCTATCCGGCCCTGTGGTGGCACCACGTCGAAGCACTCGACAGCTTCAATATCCTGGTCAATTACTGGTGGAACACCTCGCCGGCCTTCATGGACACGCCGATGAACACGGTGCTGCACGGCATGCTGTCGCTCCGTGACCGGCCGCCGGCCGAAAAAGCCGCCTGGCGCGAAATCTTCGAGTATTATGTCTTCGGGCCGGCGGAGCAGGCCGGCGCCCACCTGCCGGAGCACGCGCGTGGCGCCCTGGCGCCGCTGGACGACATGAAGGCCCGGCGGCTGCGCGCCATGCTGCTGAACAGGCTGAACCGATAGAGCCTGCGAACTGCGCTTAAAAATAGCAGGACGCGCTGACGATGACCGCTTCACCGTCGTCGAGGGTCTGCGCCGGATAGACAACCACCTTGTTGGTCTTGACCCACGCCAGTTGCACCTCGTAATTGCGCAGCGACGCAGCCACCCCGGCACGGACGTCGTAGCGTTCGCGGCGCGTCCAGCCGCTGACTGGCGTCAGCGCGCCGGCATGGGCGAAGACCCGCCAGTGCGGCGACAGGATCTGGCCGGCATTGACCTCGGCATAGAGGGTCTTCATGTGACGGCCGTAATAGCTCGGCGAATAGGAAAGCCGGGCGCTGACATGATCACCCAGCACGCCGGCATAGGCTTCGTTGTAATCGTAGCTGAAACGTTCCTTGATGTGGGTGTGGGTAATGCCCGCTTCCCACGCCAGGCCGCCATGGCGCGGCGACACATAGCCGGCATAAGCGGTATAGCCGAAGGTTCCCGGCTGGCCGCTATAGCCCTGCGCGGCGATCAGCGACAGGCCGGCATAGGCGCCCTTGCTGTGATCGTAGGACAGGTTGAGGCGCAGGTCAGGCTGGCCGTCGCTTTGGGTCAGGCCGCGAAAACGATAGTCGGAGTCAAGCGCGACGCTGGCCGAGAGTTGTGCACGGCACGGCGCGGCGGCCAGGGTGAGCAGCAGGCAGGCCACAGACAGGAGGTGCGTCCCCGGCGCCTGCATTCACGGCCGCGCCGGTGACATGGCCACCGCCGCCAGGGCGGGCGCGGAAACGCGCAGAAGCGTGGCGGACGGATCGACCGTATCGCTGCCGGCGACGGTGGCCAGGGCCGACGCCGCCTGCGGCTTGTGCGTACGTTCGCGCAGCAGGGCGAACAGGCCGCTGACATGGGCGGCGGCGAAGGAACTGCCGTTGACGAACGCCCAGCCGCCGCTGGCCTGGGTGGTCGGGATGTCGCGTCCGGGAGCGCCGAAGATACCCGCGCCCGACGGATCCGTACCTTCGTCGATCACCGCCACCACGCCGGTATGTGACGCCGGAAAACCGCCGCCCGGCAGGGCCGGATCGAAAGCGGCGACAACGGTGATGCCGTGCGCCTGCGCCAGGTCGAGCAGACGGCCGAGCAACGGATCGTCAGGCCCGCTCAGGCTCATATTGATGACCTGGGCGTCGTGGTCGATGGCGTAGTAGAGCGCCTTGGCCAGGCTCAGGCTGTCGCAGGTGGTGGCGGTGTCGCCCTGCTTGCAGGCGCGCAGGCCCATCAGCCGGGCCTGGGGCGCCACGCCGACAATGCCCTTGCCGTTGCCGGCCAGGGCGGCGATGATGCCGGCCACGCCCGTGCCATGGCTTTCCGCCGCCGGGGCCTGGCCCAGCACGAAGTTCTCGCTGACGATCACCTGGCCGGCAAGGTCGGGATGGGTGCGGTCGATGGCGCTGTCGATGATGGCGATGCGGACATTGCGGCCCGTGGCGATGCGGTGCAGGTCGTCGAGCCGCCATTCCTGCGCGTCGGGCTGGACGCGGTAGAGCGGGTCGTCGACCGGCGCCTTTTCCGAACCCTGCGCGGTATAGGTCGCCATCGGCTCGGCCCATGCGACGCCGGGGTCGCGCGACAGGTCGGCGGCGGCCTGTTCGGTGGTGCGGTTGTCGGGCACCGCCATGATATAGCAGTCGAGCCCCGCCATCGGCATCGGCCAATCGTCGACCAGCTTCAACCCGTTGGCCTTGGCGCGGGCTTCGGCGAAGCGGCGCCGCGCCCCCCTCGCCTCGCCGCCGCCGTAGCTGCCGCCGTAAGCCGAATCCGGGGTGAAGTGTTCCTGCGGCATGCGCAGCAGCACCAGCACTTCGCGGCCGGGATCCGGCGGGGTGTGATCGGAGGCATGGGCCAGGCTGGTGCTGAGCAGCCAGAAGCCGGCGGCCAGCAGGATAAGACCGCATACTCCGAGGCTCCAGGCAAAGGCGCGGTTCATGGCGCCTCCCCGCTGTCGACGGGCTCGGCCAGGACGATGGCCGGGCGCTGGCGCAGCGCTTTAAGGATCACATCGCGGTCCTTCGGAGTCACATGCAGGATATAGGCGTCCGCCGCCGTCGGCCCGTCGACCAGCCGCGCGTGGTTGTCACGAAGGGCCTGGCGCAGTTCGCGTTCGGTGATATCGGGCCGGAAGACGACCACGACATTGCCGGCAGCCGCATCGGGCGCCGAGCCCAGGGTATGGTACTGGCCGACCGGCGCGGCTTGCGGCGCCTGGGCATGCGGCCACAGCAACGCCCCGCCACCGATGACCAGGGCGGCGAACTGCGCCGCCGCCGCCCAGCGCAGCCACGGCGCGCTGGCGCGCCACTGCTGGCCGATCCGCCGCGCCGCCAGGCGCCGCGGGCGAGCATGGACCTGCGGCTGCAGGCGCGCCCAGCCGTCCTCGACATCCTCGATATCGCCGGCCGGTTCGGCGACCAGGCCATGCAAACGGCACTCCAACGCCAGGTCGGCCTGGCATTGCGCGCAGGTCTTCAGGTGCGCCTCGACGCGGGCGCGGTCGGCGTCGTCGACCTGGCCGGTGACGTACCACGGCAGGAGCGCCGACGCTTCCTCGTGAAGATCGCCATGCAGGGGAATAATGCGTCCGCTCATCGCCGCCTCACAACCAGTCCGTCAACTCGCCCGCCAGCTGGGTACGCAGGTTGCGGCGGGCATGATACATCCGGGTCTTCACCGTGTCGACCGGACAGTCCATGATCTCGGCGATCTCGCGGTAGCCGAGTTCCTGATAATAGGCGAGGTGCACCACGGCACGGTGATCGTGGCTCAGGGTTTCCATCGCGCCGGCCAGCACGCCGCGCATCTGGCGCTGGCCGAGCTGCTGTTCGGGGCCGGCCTCCTCGCTGGGCCGCCGGTCGGCATATATGTCTTCCATCGGTTCGTCCATGCGCCGCAGCGCTTTCAGCGCCCGGCGGTAAGCTATGGCAAAAATCCAGGTCGAGACCTTGCTCTGGCCGTTGTAGGTATCGGCGCGGTTCCACACCACCAGCAGGGTGTCGTTGACCACTTCCTCCACCACCACCGGCCGGCGCAGCATGCGGATGACGAAGTGCGACAGCCGGGCGTGATAAGCCTTGTACAGCGTCTCGAAGGCGCGCAGGTCGCCGGAAACGACGCGGGCGATCAGGCGGGCGTCGTCGTTCGCCGACGATGCGCCGCGAGGACCGGTATCGTTCCGCCTGTTCAGCATGCAGCCTCCTGGACACAGTATATCCCATGCCCAGGGTCAAAGGTTCACGTCCTCGATATACTTTTTCAAAAAAAGTCCCCGCCCTCCGAGGCTGCATGGAGGGCGGGGACAGGCGGACGGCGGGCCCTGTGAGGGGGTGATGTCGGCCGCGCCGCTGAGGGTTCGGTAATTACTGCGCCGTGATCTTGCCGTAGGCGCCGTGCGTGCCATCGACGGGGCCGGCGGCATAGAAAAGCGTGGTCGCCGGCTGGCTGTTGAGGCCGTTGCCGAAGGCGATGCCCCACAGGCCGTCGACGACGATGGCCGAGCCGTCGGCCCTGCTGAGCGTGCCCAGCATGGCGCCCGTCGCCGGATCGTAGACATTGATCTTGCCGTCACCGAAGTTGCCGACGAGCAGGTCGTTGCTGAACGGGCCGAAATTGGCCGGCGCCATGGCCAGGCCCCACGGCGCGTTGAGCGCGCCGTTGCTGATCAGGCGCTTGAGCATGGTGCCGTTGGCGTCGAAGACATCGACATAGCCCAGTCCCGCCGCCTTGACTTCGCGGCCGTTCGAGGTGTCGACCTCGGCATAGGTGACGTAGAGCTGGCCGCCGATGGCCTGGACGTTGAAGGGTGCATAACCGGCCGGCAGGGTGGCGTCGGTGAAGCCGCCGGCGACCGTGATCTTGGTGAAGGTCGAATTGAAGACATCAATGCGGGCATTATGGAAATCCGCGGCGTAGAGGCGGTTGGTGCCGCCGCCCAGGATCGCCAGGCCTGTATAGACCGAACCGCCGGCGCTGCCGTCGTAGACCGTGTAGGCGTTGGTCAGGTCGACGTCCGGCGACCAGGCCGCCAGCGTGCCGCCGATGGTATCGAAGATGAACAGGCTGACTCCCGAAGAACCGCCGCTGTAGCCGCCGTAACCGCCAAATCCGCCACCGCCGGCTCCGTTGTTGAGGACGAAGCCGGTGCCGGCATTGTAGACGACGCCGGTCGGATGGGCCAGGCCGCCCGCACCGGCCGGAATGGTCACGATCGGCGCCTGCAGCACGCCGTTGCCGTCGTAGAGCGTCGACTTCGATGTGCCGTTATCGGCCACCCAGCCATATCCAGTCGGATTGAAAGCCAGGCCCCAGCCGTTGATCAGGTTGGCGTCGGTATGCGGCGCGGCGGTGGCCGTGTCGGTGACCAGGTCGGCGGCGATATAGGCGCTGGCCGTGGCGCTGCTGCTGGAACTCGAGGACGAGGACGAGGACGAAGAGGTCGACGAAGATGAGGACGAGGATGTGCCGTAACCGCCACCGCCACCACCGCCACCACCGCTTCCCCCGCCACAGGCCGCGAGGGCGAGAAGGGTGATACCCGCGGCGGCCAGCGCCACACCATGACTCTTTTTCATTGCCATCCTCCATCCGGAAACCAACCGGGCCAATCAAGGTCGGCAGGTAAATCCCGGGCGAAGGATGAGGCGTTCACAGTCGGTCCATAAAAAATTGGCGGGACGTAAACATGAAAAAGGCCCCTGCGCGAGGGGCCTCCGGTTACGCATGACGATGCGCCGGTGAAGTACAGTCCTAAAACAAAAACGGTTCCTTCTTCGAACGCATAAGGATGCGCCGTAACGGGAGTCCCGCGTTTTCAAGCCTGATACGTTGTTAGTTTTCAAACGCATCAGGATGCGCGCGATGTACATCCCACTATAGCCGGGGAAGGTTCAATGTCGAGCCTGTCTTTTCGCCGGCCGCAGGACGTCAGGCTCGGCGGCCCGCACGCCGGGGTCGATCAGGGTCGCCTGCGGATAGGTGGCGAAGAGACCGGCGCGGAAGCGTTCCGGGATGCAGGCGCTGAACGTACGATGGTAGGGATCGCCCGGCGGCAGCCGCAGGCGCGGGTTGTCGGTCAGACTGCCCGGCAAGGGGAATCGCGGATCGGTGATCCAGACATGGCCGTCGTCCGTTGCTGCGCGGATGGCGCGGCCGATGCCCAGCCGCAGCTTGCGACGCGCCTCGCGCATCCGTTCGCTCAGCACCTGGCGCTGCGCCTCCTGGGCCTTGACGCCTTCGGGCGCGGGCGCCATCGGCCGGCCGCCGATGGGCAGGCGGGGAATGACCAGATGCCTGACCAGGCCGGGCAGGTTGACACGCTCCCACAGGTTGGCGCCGATCAGGATGGCGGCCGGATCGGCGGAGAAGGCGGCCAGCACGTGCGACAGGCTGTCGCCAGGCCGATAGGCGATGACGGCGGCCTTGCGGGCACGCAGGCGGCGCGCCAGTTCGGCCGTATCCTTGTGATGGCAGGTCAGGACCAGGGTGCGCTGGCGAAGCATGGCAATATCGGCCAGGACGGCTTCGACATAGTCGTACCAGTGCGGATTGCGGTTATCGTCCTTGCTGAACCTGTCGCCCTCGACGGTCGGGCGGGGGGCGCCGGGATGGCTGAGGTTGAAGACGAGCGAACCGAAGCGGGGCGGCAGGAAGCGGCCGCCGAGATCGACGCGGACATTGCCCCGACCGGTCAGGCCGACGCCTTCGCGCCAGGCGCGGAAGCCGGGATCGTTGCCGAGACCGTCCGGATCGAGAAGAGCGCCGGTGAAGCACAGGCTGCCCAGTCGCGGCAGGCTCCAGTCGGGTTGAGCTTCCAGCCCGGCGACGGCGGCCGGCAGGACATCGCCTTCGTCGATGACGGCGCAGTCGAAGACCTCTGCGGCGAGGTCGCCTTTCCCGGCCATGCCTTCCAGCAACAGGCCATGCGGCACCAGCAGGATGTCGGCATAAACGGCGGCGGCCAGGTGCGCCTTGTACGCCGCGCCGTCGCCATCATCGCAGATGTCGGCGGCGGCGATCCGCCCGGGCAGAGGACCATGGTCGCGCAGGACCTGGGGCAGCAGGGCGCCGTCGCCGCAGGCCTGCAGCAAGGCGGCCACCGCGACCTGCAGGTCGTCGCGATGCGGGGCCAGGCGGGCCGCCATGGCTTCGATCCGTCGGCGCGACAGGAAATCGGACGGCGCGAAACGACGGGCGCAAGCAAGCCGGCGGCCGGTCAGTTCGTGCGCAACCTGAAATGCAAGAGCCATTTCATCCCGATAATGCGGATCGGCGACGGCTTCCGCCGATGCCGCCACCACGCCGCGCTTGCCGCCGAGCGCGCAGAAAATCGCCATGGGCACGAGATAGCCAAGCGTCTTGCCCATGCCCGTCTCGCCTTCGAGCAGGGACATGGGGCCTCCGTGCGCGCCGCGTCCGGCGGCGAAGGTCCGGGCGACATGCCGGGCATAGTCGAGCTGGGTCCTGTTGTAATGGAAGGTCCGCCCGGCGCCCACACAAGCCCGGGCCAACGGTCCGCCGGGCGCGAACGCCGTGTCGACAAGAGCCAGGTAGATGTCGTTCGCGGTCGGGCCCAGCGTCATGACACGTCACATCAGCAGGGAATTGACGCGGTCGGCTTCGATATGCTGGTGCGTCGGCAGCACGCATTCGGCCGGCTCGGTCAGGTTATAGGGCGGCTCGTAACGCACCACCGCCCGCCATACCGGCGCCAGGCTGTTCAGGCTTTCCCATGTCCGGACCGGTATCGGCCGCGACGGCGTGCCGTCGGACAACATCAGGGCGCCCTGCGAGCGCGGATAGTCGAGGTCGACGAACTCGGAACGGTTGAAATCGATCTGGCCATAGCCGGCGCTGCGCTTCTTGCCCATGCCGGTCATGGTCAGCATCAGGCGCCGGACCTCGTCGAGGTCACCCTCGCCCATGAAATAGGCCGCCGGGCTGGAATAGGCGCGCACGAACGCCTGGCGGTTGCGGAAATCGCCGCCCTTGGGATCGACGGCGATATAACGGCCGTTCTTCTTGGTCCGGATCAAATAGGGATCGAGATGCTGATGGCGCAAGGACGAACCCAGCACCAGTTCGTCGGTCAGCACGGGCGCCTGCAGGAAGACGGACGAGCCGCACCACAGGCCTTCCTGCCTGCGCAGCGGCAGATCGGCCAAGGCGCTGTCGAGATCTCCGGTTTCCTGGAATTTCAATCCGGCCAGAAGGGCGTCGAGCGTCGTCTGGTGCGACAGAATGACGGGCGTCTTCAGTTCAAGCCTGATCAGGAAGTGATCCGCCACGCGGACTCCTCGGTAGCGCAACCCTGTCTTGCTATATTTTGACCCCATGTTAAAGTCAAGGATTACAAGCCTTACGAGCCTCCGACCGCATGAGCAATTCCGCCGCCATCAAGTTCGCCTACGACCATCTGGCGCACTATCTTCATGACGGCGACTACGATCCGGCCGGCAAGACGCTCTACGCCCTCACCAAGCGCCAGCCGATCTCGTCGAAGACCGGCGACATCCGCCTCGGCGCCATGGGCGACGGGCTGCACATGGCGGTCATTACCGAGTCGAAAACGGTGCTGAAGGCCGACATCCGGCCGTCGCGCCCCCTGCCCGAAACCATAGAGTTCAAGGCGACAAGCTGGCGTTCGAATCCGGCCTGGCGCGCCGAGATCATGACCCATCCGCCACAGGAACCGTTCATGGTCATCGTCTTCGACAAGAGCACGGACTACGCCGATACATTGCGCCTGTCGTCGAGCGATGTCCTGTTCGAATGCGGTCCCAAACCGCGCGTCTACAACCTGGCGCTGGTTCGCCGCGGCCTGGCCACTTTCAACAGCGTCGATCCCGCCGTCATGTTCGATGCCAAGCGCCTGCTCGACATGCGCCTGCGCCAATCGGGCGCGGCGCGCTTCGTCGATGAAAAGATGGCGAAGCTCAAGGAAAAATGCGCCAACCTCTTCGAGCTGTGTAGCGAATTTCCCGAAGTCAACACGGCTGAATTCGACGCCATCCGCATGATCGTCAACGTGCGCGCCCGTGAAGGCAAGGCGTAAACCAAGCCTGAACAAACAATAAAGTACAATGAGAGCTTTTGGGGAATGAGCGATCTTTTCGAAGTGATGGTGGCCCTGCCGGACGGCACCTTGCGCCATCCCCAGGCCTTCCACAACGCCATTTACCAGACCTTCGTGGGCGAAGGCGGCGAACGCGATTTCCTGTTCAAGGGCATCAAGCTGGCCGGCGAGGCCGCCATCGTCAGGGCGCGCCATTTTTCCGATCGCTTCGCCGCCATGGCGCGGCCGATTACCTATGCTACCGGCCGGGACGATTATGAGTTTCACCTGTGCGCCTCGCCGCAGTTCCGCGACCGCGCCACCCAGAAGCTGCAGTTCCTGCCGCCAAGCGAGAACAATCTCAACCATGTGCTGTGGCTGAAACGCAAGGCCGCCGAATGCGGCTTCGCACTGGTCGGCGACACGGCCTGCGAGCGCCGCATCAAGCGGGTGCCGGAAAAAGGCAATTTGAGTATAGACGAATGTGAATTTAGCGGTCACCTTAGCGTGCTCGATCACGCGCTGTTCGTTACGGCGCTGGAACACGGCATCGGGCCGCGCGGCGCTTACGGTTACGGGCTGCTGACGCTGTATTAAGGACGACCATGGCGGCCAAACGCGAAAAAACCTACGTCATGCACCTGACCGGCCTGATGACGGCGATGAGCCCGCTTACCACCACCACGCCGCCGCTGAAGAACCGGCCTTACGATTCCGACGCGCCGGCGCCGCTGCCGAAAATGACCGTCACCTATGGCGACCAGCGTTTTACCGTGCCCTACATGCCGGGGGCGGGCATACGCGGCAAGCTGCGCCGCTGCGGCGTCGATGTCCTTCGCCGCGTCTATCCCGACGGGCTGAAGCTGCACGATTATTATTATCTGGCCATCGGCGGGGTCAAGGGCAGCGAGCCGGAAAGCAAGTCCGACTTCGCCGCCGCCATCGAACGCCGCGCCCGCAATCCGCTGATCGCGCTATTCGGCGCCGGCGCCCCATGGACGCAAGGCCGCCTTTCGATCAGCCACGCCGTGCCGCAACAACCGATCTCCGAGCAATATGTAACGGGCGTCCGCACCGACGATATCGGCAAGTCCGGAGGCAACATCACGGTCCTGACGCCGGAAGAGCAGGCCCTGTGGATCGAGATGGCGCATAACAATTCGCGGCGCAGCAAGAAGGAGCACAGCGTCCGCCGGCTGAAGGACGATCTTAAGTCGCGTTCCCTGAGCGAGGCCGACCGCGCCGCGCTGCAGGCCCAGATCACGGTGGCGGAAAGAGAGATTGCCGAACATACGGCCAGGGCCTATTCGACCAATTCGGTGCTGCGCCCCCTGCCCGGCTACGAATACATTCCGCAAGGCACCCACCTGTCGCACAGCATGGCGCTGACCCATGTCAACGAGAACGAGATCGGCGCCTTCCTGGCCATCCTGCGCGAGTTCTCCTTTCACCCGGTGATCGGCGCCAAGGCCGCGCACAATGCCGGCGTGGTGTCGGCATCGTGGACCTATTCGATCCGCGAAAGTCTCAGCCACGATCCCGTAAGCCACGGAACGGTCACATTAAAGCCATACGACGATCTTGAATTCGACGATGAGTTTTTGATTGCGTGCGCAAAACGCTTTATAAAGGCGCTCGATGCAGGCGACTTCGATTTCAGCGCGCCGGCCGTCAGGAAGGGCGGCGCCGGCGACAGTGACGACGACTAGACACGGGGACAGGCAATGGTCAGCAACGGCAAGCGGGATGGCGAGCGCACCTTTCCCTACAACATCAATCTGCCGGACGACCCCAACTGGATCTACGTGACGCGCGAGGGCCTGGCCGAATACATATCGCGCTATCGCACCAGCGCCACCATGAGCAGCCTCCTGGAGCAGGCCATCTATTTCTGCAAGGACAAGACCGGCGACGGTCTCTGGGAAGAAATCGAGGACGCCTTCATCTTTTCGGCGGAACGGCGTGGCGCCATCAGCATCAGCCGGGAAATGGATTCCCGCATCAACGCCATGCGGGACCGGCTGATCCGGACCAGCCAGTCGGCCTATGACGAGGTGCGCTGGTCGAACCGGTTCGTGGTGGCGGCGACGCTCTATATCTTCTGCGCCCACCTGATCAAGTTCAAGGGGCGGCGAATTCTCGTGCCGGCCAATTACACGGTCAGCATACCGAATTAGGCGTATGCCGGCACGCTTTACTCTATATTTTAAATAAAAAGTGGCGAATATTCGTTAAAATTTCGCTTATGCGCAGATTTCAACTGTTTAACTTTCGCCACAACGGCGGCATTATGCTGTGCCGCGACAGCGAAGAGGCGAAGGCGAGCCGCGCTTCAGGCGCCGGGCATGTTTGTGCCCGGAGCAGGAATGCAACAGGGCAGGATTTTTCCGATTTCGCCGTTTCAGAGGTCGAAATTTTTCACTTGGGATTTTTTCCCTGCAATTCCAGCCAGATATGTGCAGTGCGTCAACGGCGACACGCCGTTTTGCAGAAATTCTGTGGAACTGTTTTTATTTTGGCAACGGTGAAAGTTGTAATTGTGACTTTATTAGAACATGTTGCAAGCGATATTGACGCAATTATGTCAAGTAATTGACGGATTTGCGAGGTGGCGATTTAACTTGGTTCACCGGCAGATAATGCTGAGAATGCGGTGGGTGCGCCTACACCCATAATGTAACCCGGAGAAACAAGAGTGAAAAAGATATCTTTGCGATCTGGCCTGATGGCCACGACGACAATCTGCGGTGCAGTGATGTCGACAATGGCCGCGGGGGCTCTGGTGGCCACCGTCGCCACGATGCTTCCGGCCACGGCCGAAGCGCAGGACTATACGTCCGGCGCCGTCTCGATCTCGGTCAAGGATGCGAACGGAGCGGCCGTTTCCGGCGCCACGGTCACCCTGACCTCCCAGGCCCAGGGCATCAGCAAGACCCTGACCACCAGCGCCAACGGCAGCGCCACGGCCACCGGCCTGGCTCCGGGTGAATACGACATCTCGGTCGCCGCCAACGGTTTCGACACCTACACCGGCTCGGCCACCATCGTCGTGTCGCAGGAAGTGACCTACACCTACGCCCTGAACACGACCGGCGCCTCGACGACCGTCGTCGTCAAGGGCAAGCGCGTCCGCCAGGACTTCAACAAGACCACGTCCGGCCTGAGCGTCGACCTGACCACCTTGACGTCGCAACAGGCCATCGGCCGTTCGGTCGAAGCCGTCACCCTGCTGGCGCCGACGACCTCGAACTCGCAAGCCTTCGGCGAACCGTCGATCGGCGGTGGTTCGGCGGCTGAAAACGCCTACTACATCAACGGCCTGAACGTCACCAACCCCGACACCTATGTCGGCCTGGCCTCGATCCCGTTCGACTTCTACAAGACCGTCGACATCCAGACCTCGGGTTCCACCGCCGAATTCGGCCGTGCGACCGGCGGCGTCGTCAGCTCGACCACCAAGTCGGGCACCAACGACTTCATGTTCGCCGTTCACGGCAACTTCGCGCCGCAATCACTGCGTTCGGACGCCTTCGTCACGCCGTCGACGACCAGCCCGCTGAAGTGGCAGAAGAGCGACCTGAACTCGATCTCGGTCGAAGCCGGCGGCGCCCTGATCAAGGACAAGCTGTTCCTGTACGGCCTGTACCAGGCCACCGACAACGAAACGCAGTTCGCCAGCACCAGCAGCAAGTACCTGGAAAAGGACAAGAACACCGATCCGTTCTACGGCCTGAAGGCCGACTGGTACATCGTGCCGGGCCAGCACGTCGAACTGACCTATTTCGACACCACGTCGACGACCCATCAGAACCGCTACCTCTACACCTGCGGCAATATCAACACGGCCTGCCCCGCAGGTCCGTCGGGTCAAACCAACGAAATGGTCGATTCGGTCGCGCACCCCGCTACGACCAAGACGGGCGGCCCGAGCTGGGTTGCCAAGTACACCGGCAGCATCACCGACAACTTCACCGTGTCGGCGGCTTACGGCGACACGAAGTACAACAACGACTTTGCCTCGGGTGACCCGAGCAAGAACTACGCCATTACGTACGTCCTGACGCAAAACGGCATCCCGGCGCACTTCCAGAACGTGTCGTCGCAATATTATAGCGCGGCGACGACGGTCGATGACTGGGAACGCAAGTTCCTGCGCCTCGACGGCGACCTGCGCTTCGAAGCCCTGGGCAAGCACCACGTCCGCTTCGGTCTCGACAACGAAGACCTGAGCATGACCAAGATCACCCAGTTGCCGGGTGCCCAGCCGATCCGCTACTACATGCTGCCGGACTACAGCTACGGCTACATCATCTACGAACACCTCGGCGGCAAGGTCAGCAGCAAGGATTCGGCGTACTACATCCAGGATTCGTGGGATGTCACCCCCACCCTCAACCTGCAACTCGGCGTCCGCGACGACGACTTCAAGGCCAACAACCTGTCGGGCCAGCAGTTCCTCAGCCTGACCGGCAACTACGCGCCGCGTCTCGGCCTGAGCTGGAAGCCGTCGGAAGACTCGAAGTGGCGCTTCACGGCCTATTACGGCCAGGAATACATCCCGCCCGCGATGAACCTCGGCTTCCGCGGCAAGGACTTGTATTTCAAGGAATACTTCGACATGCCTGCCGGCGGCTATACGCTTGACGCCAACGGCATCCCGACCGACATGGGTGCGGGTGAACCGGGCCACAGCCAATGTCCGACGGCCGGTGTTGCGGCCACGGCCAGCGCGCCTGGCAATGTCAGCCAAGCCGGCGACTTCTGCGACGTCTTCGGCGGCGGCAACCAGGAACCGGCGGCGGCCAAGGCTGCGGTCGGTCTGAAGGCGACCCGTTCGAGCGAAATCGATCTCGGTGCCTACTACCGCGCCAGCGATCTGTGGTCGTTCGACCTGCAATACGTCCACCGCACGCTCGACCGCGTGTCGGAAGACACGGACTTCGCGCCGCAGATCAACGATTACTGCGCTTCGAAGGGCTACACCTGCTCGTTCTCGAACGAGTATCACGTGTGGAACGTCGGTGACTCGGTGACCATCAACACCTTCTCCACCCTGCCGGGCGGCGAAAAGCAACTGACCCTAACCGGTCTGGGCTTCCCGAAGCCGAAGCGTGAATATGACGCCCTGACCTTCGACTTCAAGCGCGCCTTCGACGGCAAGTGGGGTATCCAGGGTTCGTACACCTACTCGCGCCTCAAGGGTAACTACGAAGGCACCGTGTACAGCCTCGGCAGCGGCACCGGCCAAACCGACGCCGGCTCGACGCAGCTCTATGACTACGTCCACCTGTCGGACTACTCGGAAGGCCGCCTGATCAACGACCACCCGCACGAGTTCAAGGTGTGGGGCACCTACGCCGTCACGCCGAGCTTCTCGGTCGGCGCCGTTGTCAACGTCCTGTCGCCCAGCCCGCTGGCCTGCTACGGCCACTATCCGGACGTTACGGATACGGCCAATGCCTACGGCGCGGCTTCGCACTACTGCCTGGATACCAGCCACGTTGTCCAGACGCAGTACGCGACTCAAGCCGCTTGGCTTGCGGGTACGCCCACCAACTACTACGCCTACGTCCCGTCTCCGATGGGCAAGGGTGGCAAGACCGACTGGACGAAGACTGTCGACCTGTCGGCCCGCTACACTCTGCCTGACTCGTGGTCGCTGGGTGGCAAGCTGGTTCTGCGCGCCGATATCTTCAACCTGTTCAACGACAAGGAAGCTACGGCCCGTAACTCGACCGGCGACTCGGTTTCGCGTTGCGGCAACACGGTCACCGACTGGTCGAACAACGTGAAGAACACCCACTATGTCGTCGGTGCGCCGACTGCCTGCGTGGGTACGATCAACACCGGCTACGGCCTGGCGACGGCGTACAACGCGGCTCGCTATATGCGGATCGGTTTCGACCTGCAGTACTAAGATCGCGGTCTTCGGACCGAAATCTGCAAACGACGGCGGAAGGGCAACCTTCCGCCGTTATTTTTTATGGCGCATGTTGAATCTCCGGCAAAAGTCATTTCAAATCCGTAGGCTCTTTGCTACCCGGATACGCCTGTACTTTCCGCGCCTTACAGAAAGACCGCCATGTCTACGCCCACAACCTTGCCTCGGCTGGCTGCCGTGAATGACGCTGTCGCCGCCCTCGATCGCCGGGGCGCCGCAGCCATCCTGCGCCAGGACCTGGAAACCGGACCAGCGTCAGGAGATATCTGGCAGGAGATCAGCAAGGTGGCGGCCCGAATCGGCGAGCACCGCCTGTCGCAGGAAGCCGCCCGCCGTTATGCCGCCACGGCTCCGGCCGACATGGACCATGTCTTCTTTTACGCCCTGACCCTGTCGCGCAGCGGACGGCTGGCGGAAGCGCTGGAACAACTCGACGGCCTGCCCGCCGAAGCGCAAGGCCACCCCGCCATTCTGCATTTTCGCGCCATGACGGCGACCCAGATGGGGAATTTCAGCGAAGCGGAACAGCTTCTTGAAAAGGCCCTGGCCATTTCGCCGGCGCCGGTACAGTGGCTGGCCCTGGCGGTCGCCAAGAAATTCAAACCCAACGATCCGCATATCTCGCGCATGGAACAGGTGCTGCCGCGGGTCGGCCGTGCTCCGCCGGCCGTGCTGGCGCAGCTCTATTTTTCGCTGGGCAAGGCCTATGACGATGTCAAGAGCATGGAAAAGGCCGTCCAGGCCTATGCGATCGGCAACCGGCTTATGCGCGATGCCACCGTCAGGCCCGACGCCCCGGCATGGGATGCCTTCGCCACGCACCTGATCACCGGCTACACGCGTGAGAACCTGGCGAAACTGACGCCATCGGGCGCCACCAGCGATCGCGTGATCTTCGTCACCGGCTTTCCGCGTTCCGGGACAACCCTGGTCGAGCAGATTCTGACCAGCCACTCCCAGGTCAGTGATGGCGCCGAACTGAACCTGGTCAGCGTGGCCCTGATGCCGACAGGCGACAGCCAGTTCGACGCCTCCCAGGCCTATCCCGGCGGTCTTGCACGAACCGCCGCCGTAACTGGCAATTTCGCCTTCGAGGACGCCATGGCCTACCAGGAGCGCTTCGACGGGCCAGACCCGTGGGGTGAGATCGGCAGCGATTACCTCCACATGGCGGAAGAACGCTTCGGACCCAATGGCCGCGTCATCGACAAGACGCTGAACCTGGGCAGCTTCATGGGTTTGCTGCTGCACGTCCTGCCCAATGCCAAGGTCTTTCGCCTGCGCCGCAAACCCGAGGATTGCGCGCTTTCGAACTATCGCATGTACTCCCAGGCCGGCACCTTGCCATGGACCAATGCCGCAACGGACATCGCCAACTTCTTCCGCACGGAAGAGCGGCTTTACGCCCATTGGGCGGAGGTGTTGCCGGGCCGCATTTTCGATGTGCCGTACGAAGAGCTTGTCTCCGATCCGCAAACCTGGATCCGGCGCATTCTCGACCATGCCGGCCTGCCGGAAGAACCGCAGGTGTTCGAACCGCACAAGTCGACGCGGGCCGTGGCCACGGCCAGCATGGCCCAGGTACGCTCGCCGATCTCGACCGCGCGCATCGGCGCCGCCGAGGCCTACAAGGATTTCACCGAAGAATTCCGCCGCGCTTATTACGAACAATAGACCGGGGTCAGTGCGCGGCGTGTTTGCGCGCCGGCAGGCTGTCGGCGCCAGCCCAGGCGACGGCGTCCTCAAGCACGGTGAACAGCCGCACGTCACGGGTCGGGAACAGGTCCTGGTAGCTGTGGGTACTGAAGCGCGCGGCGATCAACGGATCCTCCGACACCACCGCCATGCGCCGGCCGCTGTCCCGGTCGCCGGCCAAGCCATACCAGTCGCGGGCGAAGGCTTCCCATTCCGCGAACACCTCATGGCCTTCGAAAGCGCGCATGTCGAACAGGATGTTCCACCGCCACGGCCGGTCATCGTCGCGAACATCTTCCATGACCTTGTGCGGCACGGACGTGCAGTTGCCAAGCAGGGGATAGGAAACGACCATCAGGTCGCGATCCGGCCGGCGGTCGATTTTCGGTTGCTGCTCGGCGTTGTTCACAACGCGGATGTCGCTCTGCCACATACTGCACCCCATGGCCACGCTGGCGGGCCGGCCTGTTTTCAAGGACGCGGAGCCCATCGCGGACACCGTCACTTTAACATTAAATAATTTTAATGAAAGCGGCGTTGTGCATGGATGGTCACATTCGACACCTTATTTTCTTACGGGTGTGACATAAATTTAACTTGTCAGACGGTCGAAAATCGTAAAAATCCATCCTGCTTTAGCGTCCGCAGCGAGCGGAGAATCCTGGCGGCGCGGCAACCTTAGGGAAGCCCCGCTATGACTCTGTCTGAACTCCGTCGTTTTGTCATGGACACTCGCCTGCGCGAGGGCGTGAACTGGTATCTCTTTGATGCGACACCGATTTTTGGTGAAAGCGGACTGATTTTCACCCTTTTCTGCTACGATGAAAGCGGCGAAATCGTCCAGCATGTGCCGTTCATCGAAGAACGCGCCGGCAAGAAGATACCACCCGAGACCCTGGCGGAAATCGGCGAAGCGCGCGCCAAGGCCGGTATCAACGGCCACTTCCTGCGCAAGATCGTCAAGAAGCGGCCTATCGGCAACATGCAGGCCTTCATGGAGGCGCGTGCCCGCTGGCTGGAAGAGGGCCGCAGGAAATTCATGGCCATCCATGCGTGAACGGCCAGCGCCCGGACCTCCCGTCTGCCGGATTGTGATGCACCCTTGACCTTGCCGGCAAGCCCGCGCAATCATCGCGGATTAAAGGGAGCCAAGATGGACGCCGTCAAAAAGCCGGGCCTGTGGAGCGTTGTTTTCTACGCCCTGGCCATGAACCTCGCCATCCGCTGGCTGGCCACGGCCGCCGCGACCGGCCCGACCTCCCTGCCGATCTGGATCCTGGCGGCCGCCCTGTTCCTGGCGCCGCTGGTCTTCGCCACGCTCGACCTGTCCGGGCGCTACCCGGGCGTCGGCGCCATCTATGCCTGGACGCGCGAAACCCAGGGACCGTTTTCCGGCTTCGTGTGCGGCTGGCTGTACTGGGCGTGCAACCTGCCCTATTTCGCCGGCCTCCTGATCTTCATCGTCAACTTGGCCGGCACGATCTTCAAGGGTTTTCCCGCCACCACGGCGGCCGGCGACTGGCTGCTGACGCCGTTCGGCACCTTCTCCCTGTCGACCGTCCTCGTTGTCGTCATAGCTTGGTTGCACAGCCGGGGACTTGGCGCCGGCAAATGGATTCCGGTCGCCGGCGCCACGGCGACCCTGGCCCTCTATGCCTTCCTTGTCGGGGCCGGCTTCTTTTTCAGCGCCCATAGCGGCTCGGCCACCGATTTTGCCCACGCCTCCTACCTGCCGCCCCTCAACGCGGACGGCGCCGTCCTGTGGTCGACCATGATCTTCGCCTATGGCGGCGCCGAAGGCGTGGCCCTGCTGCGCAATGAAATCAGGGGCGGCAACAAGACCCTGACCACCGCCCTGATCATGGTGGGCGTCCTGCTGGCCGTGGCGTTCGCCATCGGCACGGTCGCCATGCTGATGATCATCCCGCAGGACCAGGCGTCGCGCCTCGGCGGCCTGCCCAATGCCCTGACGGCGGCGGCGGGGAAGCTGGGCCATTCGGCCATCGGCCCGTGGCTGCTTGTCGCCCTGGCGCTCAGCCAAGCCGGCGGCCTCAGCGCCTGGTTCGGCGTCGCCGCCCGCCTGCCGTTCGCCGCCGGCATCGACCAGGCCTTGCCGAAAGCCCTCGGCGAGACCGACCCGAAGACCGGCGCCCCCAAGGTCGCCATCTGGACCCAGACCCTGCTGGTCATCGTCCTGCTCGGCCTCAGCCAGGCCGGCACGACGGTTGCCGGCGCCTATGATTTCATCGTCGCCATGGGCGTCCTGACCTATACCATTCCCTATGTCTACATGTTCATCGCCTACTGGAAATCCCAGAGGACGCCCAGTCCCGAGCCCATATGGGGCGGCAAGACCTTCGCCCTAATCATGGCGGCCACGGGCTTCGTCGTCGTCTGGTCGGCCATCCTGTGCAGCCTCGTGCCTCCCGGAAAGGCGGCCGATGCGAGCTTCGCCGCCCAGTTCGCCTATTGGTGGCCGACCCTCAAGCTCCTGTTCGCCTCGGTGATCCTGATTGGCGCCGGAGCGATCGTTTATTTGCTCGGTAAGGCAAAGAAGGAGGCCGCATGACTGTCCACGCTCCGCAGGCGCAAGAGACCGCGCCGGCGTCCTGGTACGTCGACCCCGCCCTGTGGCCGGTCGAGCGCCGGCGCATCTTCGCCGCCAACTGGCAGTTCCTGACCCACGAAAGCGCGATCGCCGAACCGCGGTCATGGCGCGCCGACGTGCTGGCCGGCTATCCCGTCATCGTCGTGCGCGGCGACGACGGCCAGTTGCGCGGCTTTCACAATGTCTGCCGCCACCGCGCCGGGCCTTTGGTGCGCGAAGACGCCGGCGTCTGCGACGGCCATCTGACCTGCCAGTACCACGGCTGGAAGTACATGCTCGACGGCCGCCTGCGCATGGCGCGCGATTTCGGCGCGGCCAGCGATTTCGACCCGCGCGAATTCGGCCTGTTTACGGTCCGCCTCGCCGTCTGGCGCGGCCTGGTCTTTGCATGCATAGAGGGCGAACCTGCCGATTTGGCTACGCAATTGGCGCCGATCGATGCACGCCTGGGCGAGGTCGATTGGTCCGGCCTGAAGGTGGCCTTGCGCCGCCAGCACGTCCTCGACTGTAACTGGAAGACCTATGTCGAGAACTATTCCGAAGGCTACCACGTCGCCAATGTCCACCCCGGCCTTGATGCCGAGATACAGGCCGACAAGTATCGCGTGACGATCGAGGGCCGGGTGGTGCTGCATGACGTGCCGCCGCGCGCGCACGATACGGTCTATAACGGTGTCTGGGCGTGGCTGTGGCCCAATATCGCCATCAATTGCTACAGCCGCGGCCTGATGATCGAACGCATGTCACCGATAGGCCACCTGCAGACCCGGCTCGATTATCTGTACCTGACGCCCGATGGCGAGCCGGTCGAGACGGAGACGCTGACCATGTCGGACGAGGTCACGGCCGAGGACAAGTGGATCACCGAGCGCGTGCAGCAGAACCTCAACGCCGGCGTCTACGACACCGGCCGGCTGTCGCCGAAGCACGAGACCGGCATCGCCGCCTTTCAGGGCTGGATGCGCGAGGCCCTGGCCAAGGGCTGAGGCGGCGGCACGAAGCCGCCGGCATAGACGGCCTCGATCAGGGCGCGGTGATCGGGCAGTTGCCGCATCGCATCGGCGCCGAAACCGCGCATCTCGGCGAACAACCTTTCCGCTTTTTGCGTATCGGGGAAAGAGCCGCGCGCCGCTTCGAAATCGGTGCGGAAGCCCATGCCGTACAGGATATACTGGTAGCTGAAGTGGGCGAAGCTTTCGTTGTCGATGATGAAATCGAAACGGCTGGGCGGCCTGTGCGCCCAGCGCGCCAGCAAATCCTTCAGCTTTTCCGGAATCGTCGCCGGATCTGTGTTGTCGCGCCAGAACGGCTCGTCGCGCCCAGTCAGGCAGTAATGCAGCTTGAGGAAACCGATGATGGTTTCGTAGCGCTTGGTGATCAGGTCGTTGAACATCGCCGCCGAGACGTCGACCGGGCCATCGTGCGGGAAGAACTCGACGAACTTGTTGATCGCCGACTCGATCAGCACGATACCGGTCGATTCCAGCGGTTCGAGAAAGCCGCCCGCCAGGCCGACGCACAGGCAGTTTTTCACCCAGTGGCGTTCGCGATAGCCGGCCTCGAAGCGGATGCGGCGCGGCGCGTAGTCGCCGGGGCCAATATAGGCGCGCAGGACTTCTTCGGCGCGGTCGTCCGTTGTGTGGTCGCTGGAATAGACATAGCCGATGCCGCGTCGGGAATTGAGGCCGATGTCCCAGGTCCAGCCGGCTTCGTGCGCCGTCGAGATGGTGTAGCTGGGGATGGCGGCGTCGGGTCGGTCGTAGGGCACCTGCGCCGCCACGGCGCGGTCGCCAAACAGGATGGAGCGCACCGGTTTGAAAGGCACTTTCAGCGCCTTACCGATCAGTTCGCTGCGAAAACCGGTGCAGTCGATGAATATGTCGGCGGTCAGTTCGCCGTGTTCGGCCGTATCGATACCGGCGATGCCGCCATCGTCATCCAGCCGGACATCACGCACCGTGCCGGTCAGGTGGCGTACGCCCAGGCCCTGGCCGTGACGCGATAGCAGGGCGGCGAAACGCACGGCGTCGAAGTGATAGGCATAGTTGAGCGGCCCCTCGAATGCCCTGTCATGCCGCCATTTCGGCGCCCGCCGCGCATCGGCGACCGGTTTCTGGAACGACACGGCCTCGGCGAACGGCGGCCGCCGGGCTTCGTCCTGCAGCAGCCAGTACGGCACGAGGTCGATCTCCTCGCGATTGTAATAGGGCGGATCGAAGGGGTGGAAATAGGTCTCGCCCCTGACGCGCCAGTCGGGAAACAGGATGCCCTGCTTGAAGGTGGCGTGGCATTCGCGCAGGAAGGTGGCTTCGTCGAGACCGATGGCCTTCAAGGTGGTGCGGATGGTCGGGAAGGTACCTTCGCCGACGCCGATGATGCCGATGTCGGGTGACTCGACCAGGGTGATGTCGCAGCCGCCCAGCTTCCTGGCGAACAGGCAGGCGGCCAGCCAGCCAGCCGTGCCGCCGCCGACGATCAGAATGCTGCGCCGCTGCGCCATGGTGCCCGCCCTTTATATGACGATTGTCATAACATCGCCTCCCTGCCCTCGCAATAAGGCACGCGCGTGGCTTGAGCAGGCCCGCCGTATCGTGGGCTAAATGACGACTATCAGATGACAAACCCTTGCGCAAACGGCGTTCGCGGGCGGTAGCGCTACCAGAAACTTCGCCTCGCCGGCAAATTTCGTTGCACGCCGTGACATTTAGTGGTGACATGGGGGAAAGAACGCACAGGACGGCGGAAGACTCCATGCGCTACGATGTCGACCACAAGGAACGGACGCGGCTGCGGCTGCTGACCGACGCGGCCATCATGCTGCGCGAGGACGGCCCCGACGGCCTCAGCGTCGCCACCTTGATGAAGCGCCAAGGCCTGACCCACGGCGGCTTCTACGCCCATTTCAACTCGAAGGACGACCTGATCGCCTGCGCCATCGACGTCATGTTCGAACGCTATGCCGAACGCTTCCGCCTGCGCACGCGCGGGCTGTCGCCGCTACAGGGCATCCTGGCCTACATCGCCTATTACCTGTCACCCAGCCATTACAACAAGCCCGGCCAGGGTTGCCCGATCGCCACCACCAGCGGCGACGTGGCGCGGCTGGGGCCGGACGCGCGCAAGCGCTTCGAGGCCGGGGTCGCCGGCATGCGCGACCTGATCGCCGCCCAGTTCGTAAGGCTGGGCTTCGATGTCGACGAAGCGATCGCCCAAGCCGTCGTGCTGATGAGCGAACTGGCCGGCGCCGTCATCATGGCGCGCGCGGTCAAGTCGACGGCGGCGCAGAAACACGTCTGCCAGAGCGCCCAGACGGCCATCCTGACGCGGCTGCGCCAGTCCTTCCCGGTGTTCGAAACCGAGACCTGCCCGCCGGCCGCCGCCATGGCCGAGGATGACGCTGTCCTGCCGGTCACGTCCGGCGCCTGACCATGACCGCCGAACCGGACCGGCTTGGCGGCCTCAATCCCGCGGCCCGCATCGACCTGCGCCAGATCGGCCGTGAACGCCAGCCGCTGCTGATCATCGACGACGTACTGGCCGACCCCGACGCCCTGATCGAGGCCGCGAAAACGGCGGACTGGCACAAGCCGCACACGCAGTATCCCGGCCTCAACGCGCCGCTGCCCGCCGCCTATTCGCAGGCCGTGATCCGCGCCCTGCGCCCGCTGCTGCAGCGCGGCTTCGGCATTCCGGCGCACCGGCAACTCAACTTTTTCGGCTTCTTCGCCCTAGCGACGCAAGGCCCGGACCAGCTCCAGCCGATCCAGAAAATTCCCCATCGCGATTCGCCTGATCCCTTCCGCATCGCCATGGTGCATTACCTCTGCCGCGGCCAAGCGGGCGGCACGGCCTTTTTCCGCCACCAGGCCACCGGGTTCGAATCGATCGATTTCGAGCGCGGCGAAACCTATGACAGGACGGCGGCCGGCGAACTGGCCGCCGGTGGCGAACGCCTGACGCGCCACGTCACCGCCGAGACGCCCCATTACGAACAGGTCGATGTCGCCGCCATGGCCTTCAACCGGCTGGTGGTCTATCGCAGCCACGTCCTCCATTCCGGCCTGCTCGAAGAGTCGCGCCTGAGCGACGATCCGGCCACCGGCCGGCTGACCGCCAACAGTTTCCTCGAAGTCGCCCGTCCTGGCTGAGAATGCCGCAGGATGACATGATTATCATCATGTTGTTGTGGCATTTTTGCACGTCGGGTCTTTTTTTGTAACACTATGGAAACATAGGATTTGCGGCGCGAAGCAAACTCCGCTTATATTATGCACGTCATATAAAACATCATCTTGTATTGTATGACAATAAAAACAAAAACAAGACTTAGGGAGGCACAACATGACCATCGCTCTGGTCACGCACCAGAAGGCATTTCAACCGCGCAGGCTGTCCTGACGGTTGCGCCGGCGGGGACGCCGGCAAGGGTGACGTCCCGGGCTGCCCATGAAGGCCAGCGATACCCTGACTACAGCGAATTAAAGACCTCGCAATAACCCAATAATAAACGGCGACAGCCGGTATATCCGTCATATGGGGCGAACGTCTTTCTGAATTCCAGAGCGTGTTGGAAGAAGAACAATCGTAATCGGGGCCGCGCCTCGCGTGAATTTTTCGCGCGTGTGCCAGCGGCTTCATCTGGTCAGGGTTCCACCAACACCGGCCGCCTTTTTCAGGACCGGCGGCCGCACAGGGAGACAAGTATGAGGAAATCAAGGTTCATTACCGGCGCGGCCTTGCGCGGCGGCGTTTCGCTGCTGGCGCTGGCCGCCATGGCGGCGGCGGGCGCGGTCTACGCGCAGGCGGCCCCGGCCGACCAGACGGCGGCGTCCGCTGATTCGGGCACCGAAGTGGTCATTGTCGGCGTTCGCCGGGCGCTGAAGACCGCCCAGACGATCAAGAAGAACGCAGACACCCAGGTCGATTCGATCACCGCCAGCGACATCGGCGCCTTCCCGGACAAGTCGGTGGCGGAAGCGCTGCAACGCGTTCCGGGCATCACCGTGACGCGCTTCGCCGCGTCTGACGATTCGTCGCACTTCTCGGCCGAACCGTCGGGCGTGCTGATCCGCGGCCTGACCGAGGTCCGCACCGAGTTCAACGGCCGGGATTCGTTCTCGGCGGACGGCGCGCGCGGCCTCAACTTCGCCGACATCGCGCCCGAACTGATGCAGGGCATCGACAGCTACAAGAACCAGACGGCCGACATGATCGAAGGCGGCATCGCCGGCACGGTCAACCTGCGCACCCGCCTGCCGTTCGATTCGAAGGGCCAGGTCATCTCGATCACCGCCAAGGCCAACTACGGCGACATCTCAAAGAAGACGACCTACGACTATTCGGCCATCTATTCCAACCGCTGGGATACGAACGCCGGCGAGTTCGGCTTCATGGCCGATTACGCCCAGTCGCACGTCATCACCTCGACCAACGGCGTGATCATGGGCCGTATCGGCACCTATTGCGACGCCGGTTATTCCGACGCCAGCGGCGTGATCGTCAACGCCGACGGCAGCATCCCGTGCACACATTCGCCGTACGGCGGCAATTCGTGGCAGTACATGCCGTCGAACGTCACCTATTCGGACAACAGCTATGACCGCAACCGTCACGGCACCGCCCTGGCGGCGCAGTGGCAGAACCACGACCATACCCTGCTGGCCACCCTGCAGTACAATGACAGCTACTACCAGAACAAGTGGACGGAACGGACGGTCGAGCCGTGGTTCCACGACCTGTGGGCAGCGCCGGGCTTCAACCCGATCACGTCCAACCGCACCGCTGAACCGGCTTTCGGCACCTCGGGCCTGACCTTCGGTTCCGACGGCATGCTGACCGGCGGCACGATCGCCCAGCATTCCGACTACTGGGGTGCCGGCACCGATCCGTCCAACCCCGACAACAACATGAACCACGCCATCGTCGGCGGGCCGACCGCCCAGTATCCGGACGGCGTACCGTTCATGGCCGGCTGCTACGACTGGTCGACCGGCTGCTCGCCGACCCAGATGGGTGAACGCCTCGACACCACGGGACGCATCTTCGACCGCCGCGAAGGCACCGCCGATACCTCCTTCAACCTGAAGTGGGACGTCAGCGACCAGCTGAAGATGAACTTCGACGTCCAGCACATTCGCGCCAACCAGAACAGCTACGACATCCTGCTGAGCCCGCATACCCAGGCCGACGTCACCTATGCCGTCGACAGCAAGGGCATTCCGGAGGTGTCGTTCGGTCTCGACGCCGGCAACAACTACGCCGCCGGCGGCCTCAGCAACATGCACAACTGGTACTACGGCTTCGTGCAGGACCACCTCGACCACTCGCTGGCCACCGAGGACGCCGCCCGCATCGACGGCGAATACACCTTCAAGGAAGGCGGCTGGCTGCACTCCCTGCGCGCCGGCGTCCGCTATGCCGACCGCAAGCAGCAGGTCGACTACTCGGCTTTCAACTGGTCGGGCCTCTACGCCAACTGGGGCTGCGACGCCGCCCTGTTCAACATCGACAATGGCCCCGGCGGCTATGTCGCCGACGGTTCCTGCCAGTCGGCGGGCAATCCGACCAACGCCACCTTCGCCGGCTACAAGCCGGGCCTGTCCGAACTGGCCAGCTTCGGCAGCGACTTCTATAACGGTCACGTGCTGCAAAACATCATGATGCCGTTCCCGAATGTCGCCCGCGAAGGCAGCCAGCAGGGCCTGATCGACGAACTGAGCGCCGCCGTCCTCCACAACGCCGTGCTCGGCCAGGGCTGGACCCCGCTCTGCCAGCGCCCCGGCGATGTCACCGGCAGCTGCTACAAGCCGTCGGAAATGCTCGACGTCGACGAAAAGACCAACGCGGCCTATATCGAACTCAAGTTCGGCGGCCCCGACAAGACCCTGTGGGGCGCCACCGTGGCCGGCAATGTCGGCATGCGCTGGGTGCAGACGGAAGACGAATCCGCCGGCGGCATTTCGTACCCGCTTTCGGACTGGTACGACAACGCCAAGAACAGCGATCCCTGCGACAAGCCGATCACCGACCCGCACCAGGTCACCAATATCGGCTGCTGGCTGACCACCGACCTGAAGAACTTCTCCAATGGCGGTTCGGCCCTGTCGACCTACGGCAAGAAGCACACCAACTGGCTGCCCAGCTTCAGCGTCCGTTTCGGCTTCGACGACGACAAGCAGTTCATCCGCCTGTCCGGTTCGCGCGCCCTGTCGCGACCCGACATGGGCCAGTTGCGCAACTACCTGGCCATCAACGCTCCGTTGATCGATGTGTCGGACACCTCGCCGTACGTCGTCTACAACTCGCCGACGGCGGCCCACGTGGCGGCCAATGTCACGGGCTACAACTTCGTCTTCACCGGCAGCTCCGGCAATCCGGGCCTGGCGCCCTTCACCGCCGACCAGTTCGACCTGTCCTATGAAAACTACTTCACGGATACGTCGTCCTTCACAGCGGTGGTCTTCGCCAAGCACCTGAACGGCGGCCTGGGCCTGGGCAAGTACAACCGCACCCTGACCAACAACGGCGCGACCAGCCCCGTGATCATCACGGCCGGCGCCAACGATGGCGGCGGCGGCGAACTGCGCGGCTTCGAAGTGGCCTACCAGACCTTCTTCGACCAGTTGCCGGGCCTGTGGTCGGGCCTGGGCGTTCAGGCCAACTACACCCACGTCTCCCAGTCGGGTATCAACAACACCAACCTGGCCAATTTCCCGGGTTACGACGCAGGCTCCACCACCGCCTACGGCGGCGGCGTCGACTTCGGCACGGCGGTGATCGATTCCCACCGCCTGGCCGGTATCTCGGACGATTCGTACAACCTCGTCGGCCTGTATGAAAAAGGCCCGGTCGCGGCGCGCGTCGCCTATAACTGGCGCTCGTCGTTCCTGGTCAACAACCTCGACGCCATCCTTGGCGTTCCCGTGTTTGAAAAGGCCGCCGGCTATCTCGACGCCTCGGTGCGCTACCAGATCAACGACCACGTCGAACTGTCGCTGGAAGGCACCAACCTCACCGGCACCACGGCGGTCCTGCAACAGCAGATCTTCGGCGACACCAATGTGACGCCGGGGGCCAAGGCGGTCTTCAAGGACTCAAGCTGGATCAAGAACGATCGCCGCCTGCAGCTCGGCATCCGCCTGAAGTACTGATCGCGTTTGTAGCGTAAGCTTGCAGAGTAAGGGTTGGGCGCGTTGCCGGATGGCGGCGCGCCCTTCTCTTTGTGGGCCCGACCGCTGCGACCGCGCACGCCTGTCCCGGGATTCCGCGCCTGATCCGGGCGCCGCGCGCAAGGGGGTGCCGGAATCGAAACTTTATGCTAAGGTCCCGTCACGGGTGCGCGCGGAAGACGTTCGGAAGCGCTGGCCCTAAAAACCAAGAGGCGTGACGACACGCCCTTTCAAGAGACTGCAGGGCCATGCAAAACCACGACTTCCCATGCCAGCCGCGGCGGCGCCGATGAAGCGCCCGACCTCGCTCGATATCGCCGCCCTGACCGGCGTTTCGCAGGCCACCGTGTCGCGCGCCCTGTCGCAGTCGCCGCTGGTCAATGACGAAACGCGCCTGCGCGTGCTCAACGCCGCCAAGATGCTGCACTACAAGGTCGACGCCAATGCGCGCAAGATGCGGTCGAAGAAGATTTCGACCCTGGCCGTGCTGATCTCGGAAGACCTCGACAATCCGCAGAACCCGATCAATCCGTTCTTCCTGCCGATGGTCGGCTCGATCCTGAAATACGCCGGCCAGAAGGGCTACGACGTCCTGGTGTCGCTGCAGCAGCCGGCCGACGACTGGGGCACCGACTACGGCTTTTCGCGCCGCGCCGATGGCATCATCTTCCTCGGCTGCCGCGATTTCGACGGCTATACGCACAAGTTCGAATATCTCAACGAGGTCGGCGATCCGTGGGTGGTATGGGGCGTCAACCGCCCGGACTGCGCCAAGCTGATGATCGGCTCGGACAACGAAGGCGGCGCGGCTTCGGCGGTGGCCCACCTGGCCAGGCTCGGCCGCCGGCGCATCGCCTATTTCGGCAAGTCGTCGATGGAGCACCCGGAATTCCGCGAGCGCTTCCAGGGCTATTTGCGCGCCCTGCACGAGGCCGGGCTCGACTACGATCCGAAACTGCACCGCGACTGCTTCCTGGAACGCGAAGAAGGCATGGCCGAGGTCGGACGCATGATCGACGAAGGCGTGCAGTTCGACGCCATCTTCGCTTCGTGCGACCTGCTCGCCATGGGGGCGATGCAGGCCCTGGTCAAGCATGGCCTGCGCGTGCCGCAGGACGTTTCCGTCATGGGCTTCGACGATCTGTGGGTATGCAGTTCGCTGTCACCGACGCTGTCGACCGTGCGCCAGGACACCGAGGCGGCGGCCAAGGCACTGGTCGACGGTCTGTCGAGCCTGATCGAGAATGAATCGGTGCCGGATGTGCGTCTGGCGACGCAGCTGGTCATCCGCGAGTCGTGCGGCGGACTGGATCCGCGGCATTAGTCGTCGCTGTCGGCGGGTAGTGTCAGGTCGTCGGCGTCGAAGCTGTAGGTCAGGATATCCGACAGGTCGCAGTCCAGCACGGCGCACAGGCGGGACAGGGGGGCGAAGCGGATGCCCTTGATCTTGCCCGAGCGGAACAGGGAGAACTGCGTCTCGCTGATTCCCACCCGGGCCGCCACCTCCCTGGCCTTGAGACCGCGCCGCGCCAGGGCGGCTTCCATGTCGACATGGACCGGCATCAGAGGATGGTCTCCAGCTCCGCTTCCATGCGCGCAGCCCGCTTGAACAGGCGCGCGAACATCAAAAGCGCGATGCCGAGCGCCGCCAGCACGATGGCAGCGGGATCGAGGCCGAGGATATAGCCCAGACCTTGGCCCACCAAGGCATCGAGGCCCGGCACCACGGCGACTTCGAAAACACCGCCGGCGGTCAGGGCCAAGCCGACGCCGCTTAAGGCGTTGGCAGCCAGGAAGCGGCCGGTGACGGCGTAAATGTTCAGCACGCCGGCCAGGCGCCACAGGCCGGCCAGGTACACCAGCGGCGCCACCACGCCGATGGCGCGGACGGCGGCCTGCGCGCCGTCGGGATGGCGCACCAGCCACGGTCCGAAGTTTTCCAGCAGGATCAGAAGCGCCAGCCCGATGCACAGGACGTGGAGCGCCAAAGCCAGCCGGCGGCAATCGCGGCGCAAAGGGACAGATGTGGGTTCGGGCGAAGGGGACATGAAAAATATTTAATTAGCACTTAAAGATTGATGCGTTTATTTAAGCCTTACATAAAGAAAAGGTCAAGTGGTCTCTTATGCCGCCTCTTATCGAAACCCATGAACTGTCGCACCGTTTTGGCGATTTCGTCGCCGTGGACAGGCTGGACCTGGCCGTGCCCGAGGGTGCGGTCTATGGCTTCCTCGGCCCCAACGGGTCGGGCAAGACGACGACCATCCGCATCCTGCTGGGCCTGCTGCGACCGCAGCAAGGCCGGTTGTCGATCTTCGGTCTGGACATGCCCGGGGCGCGGCGCGAGATCGCGCGCAGTGTCGGCTCCATGGTCGAGACGCCGTGCCTCTATGACCATCTCAGTGGTTTCGACAATGTCGACCTGACGCGGCGCGCCTTGGGGCTGAGGCTGGGCGAAACCGACAGAGTGCTGGGCCTGGTTGACCTGACGACCTATGCGCGGCGTCATGCCGGCGGCTATTCACTGGGCATGCGCCAGCGGCTGGGCATCGCCCGCGCCCTGCTGGGCCGTCCCCGCCTGCTGATCCTCGACGAACCGACCAACGGGCTCGATCCGGCGGGCGTGCTCGAGATGCGCAACCTGATCCGCGACCTGCCGCGAAGCCTTGGCGTCACCGTCTTCGTGTCGAGCCACCTGCTGGGCGAGATCGAGCACGTGGCCAGCCACGTCGGGCTGATGTCGGGCGGCCGGTTGATCGCGCAGTCGACGCTGCCGGAACTGCTCGCCTCGGCGCCGCGTACGCTTTCCATCGGCGTGCGCGACGCCGCCCGCGCGGCGATGCGTTTGCGGGCCGCGGACATCGACTGCGCCAGGGATGGCGACGACGGCATCCTCGTTGCCATGCGCGACGGCGCCGCCCCCGACGCGGCGCGGCTGAACGCCATGCTGGTCGGCGACGGCTTCGAGGTGTTTTCGCTTCACACGCGCACGCCCACCCTGGAAGACATTTTCCTGCAACGCACCGCCTGACCGGAGACGCCGATGTTCGCCCTGATTGTCAACGAGATCGTCAAGCTGAAGCGCACCCTGGTGCTGATGGTGTGCGTGGCCGCGCCTTTGTGCGCTGGCGCCTTCCCCGTCATGGTCATGCTGAACCATCTAGGCCCCAAGCCGTGGGTGCAGATGCTGGGCGAAGGCGCGGCGGTCTGGGCCTATTTTCTTTACCCCATGGCGGTGACGGCCCTGACTGTGCTGGTGGCGCAGATCGAGCACGGGCCGCGCATGTGGAACCACCTGCTGGCCCTGCCTGTCCATCGCGGCGCTTTGTTCGCCGCCAAGACAATCGTGGTGACGGGGCTGGTCGGGTTGATGACCCTGATCCTTTACGGCGTGCTTTACGGCGCGGTGATCGCGGGCGCCGCCTTCATCCCCGGCGCGTCGGCGACAGGCGATCCCGAATGGGGGGACACGTTTTCGAGTCTTTTCCTGCTCAACGGCGCGGGGCTATGCATGATCGTAATCCAGCTATGGGTGGCGCTGCGCTTCCGCAGCTTTGCCGTGCCGCTGGTGCTGGGGATCGTGGGGACGTTTTTCGCCCTGGCTATCCAGGCGGCGAAGGCGGCCGTCTTCCTGCCGTGGCTGGCGCCGGCCTATGCCTTTACCGTGACGCGGCCCGACAGCCTGGCGGTGGTGATTTTCGGTTATGCCGGCGGGGTGGCGCTGCTGCCGGTGATGCTCTGGCACCTGTCGCGGCATGAGCGGGTGAATTAACACTTCGCCTCCCCCATGAACGGGGGAGGCGATTGTCGATATTACTGTTTTTTCCTTGCCGGCTGGGCGACGAAGCGGATGGCCTGGCCGCCGCCGGGCGCCATCTTCACCGTCAGAGTGTCGGCGGAGGTGACTGTCTGCTGCTCGATGGCGATGTCGAAGCGGGCGTCGCCGTGATCGTCGGCATGGTCGCCGTCGCGGTAGATCTGCGCCACGTAGGTCCTGGCCGGGTCGAGGAAGGTCAGCGGCACCGGGACGGAGCGGGCGTCCTCGTTGGTAACCGAGCCAAGATACCAGTCATCGGAATGGCGGTCCTTGCGCACGATGGTGGCGAATTCCCCCGGCTCGCCGTTCAGCGCGATGCTCTCATCCCAGTCGGTCGGCACGTCCTTGATGAACTGGAAGGGCTTGGGATACTTGGCGTAGTTTTCCGGCAGGTCGGCCGCCATCTGGATCGGCGAATAGAGCACGACATATTCCGCCAGTTCCTTGGCCTGGGTCTCCTCGATCGGCTGGTTGTGGCCCTGCAGGGACAGGACGCCGGGCGTGTAGTCCATCGGGCCGGACAGCATGCGGGTAAAGACCAGGTTGGCGACATGGTTGGGCGGGTTGGGCGGTGAACCCCAGGCGTTGTATTCCTGGCCGCGGGCGCCTTCGCGCGACACCCAGTTAGGATAGGTTCGCCTGAGGCCGGTGTCCTTGATTGGCTCGTGCGTATCGATGGCGACGTGGTACTTGGCGGCCGTCTCGACATTGGCGAGGTAGTGGCGCACGCCCTCCTGGCTGTCGGAATAGCCGAAGTGGATCGAGCCGTCGGGGCCGGCGATCTGGTCGGTGCCGGCGTCAGTGACGTAGCCGGTCTTGACCGAATCGATGCCGTACTTGTCGTCCTGGGCGAAGGACGCGTCCCACTGCTTCTCGTAATTGGCCATGTTGCCGCCGGTTTCGGCGTGGCCGATCAGGTGAATGCCCTTCTTCAGGCCGTAGGCGGAGATCGCCGCCATGTCGAAGTCGGGATAGGACTGGGTGAAGGAGAACTGGCCGTTGCCGTACCATTCACCGTCCCAGCCGGTGTTCCAGCCTTCGACCAGGACGCCGCGGAAGCCGTTCTTCGCCGCGAAGTCCATGTAATTTTCAACGTTTTTGGTATTGGCGCCGTGGGTCGGACCGGCTTCCCAGGTGGCCAAGCCCATGTGCATCTCCCACCAGATGCCGACATATTTGTACGGCTTGACCCACGAGACGTCGCCCAGCTTGTTGGGCTCGTTAAGGTTGAGCTCGATGTTGGAATTGTAGAGGCCGGCGGCGCTGTCGGTGATGATCATGGTGCGCCAGGGCGTGGCGAAGGGGGCGTCGCGATCGACCGCCGGGCCGACGCTGGACGGCACCAGTTGTGCTTTGAGACGCTGCCCATCCACACGGCGCAGCCACATCGAGGCGTAGTCGACCAGGGCGGCCTCGTGGAAGGCGATGTAGGTGCCCTTATCGGTCTTGATGGTGAGCGGTGTGTTGGCCTGGCTGACCTGGTTAAGCGGCGTCTTGCTGTAGAGATATTCGAGCTGGTCCCAGTCGCCGCCCAGGTTCCACCAGGCGGTGGCGGTGTCGGCGACGTCGAACTCGGTCTGCTCGCTCAGGATCTTGACGTTCTTCAGGTCGGGCTGGTCGGGAAATTCGTAGCGGAAGCCTATGCCATCGTCGAAGATGCGGAAGACGACCGTCATGCGGCGATTGTTCCACGCCGGCTGAACCAGATGGACGCGCAGTTTGTTATAGTGATCGCGGACGAAGCGGCGCTCGCCCCACGGCTGCTCCCAGGTGTCGTCGGCGGACGCCGTCTCGACGCTTTCGATGGCGAAGTGGCTGTCCATCTGCCTGGCGTTGGCCAGCAGGAAGCCCAGCGGTGACGGCGAGATCAGCACGGCGCCATTGCGATCGACCTCATAATCGATCTTGCCGCCGGCCTCGACCTTGAAGGTGACGCGGAGGCTGTGGTCCGGCGAATCGGCGGTGGCCGTCGTTTGGGGCATCGTCTGGGCGGCGGGAGCCGCGTCGTCGGCCCAGGCCGGAAACGCGAAAAGGGCCGCCGCGGTGGCGGCGATGGTCAACAGATGGATACGCATGTTTCCGGTCCCTGGGGCCCCTGCCCTGATTATATGTCAACCGTCAGACTAACCGCGAACGGATGCGGAAAAAACCCTTAATATACATATGCAAACGTATTCAATGGCCTGCAAAAACATTGCAAACGTATTCAATATTGCGCACACGGGCCGCCTGAATTACCTCTGTAGCAACGGTTATGGTCGGCGGATTTCGCGCGCGATGGCGCAAGGAGGATGCCCGGCCGGACAACTTTGCCAAGGGGGCGGCCAGCGTGCATATGGCGCGCGACGACGTTCCCCACGGCCTGCCCCATTCCGGCTGTTATGACGCGGCCGGGATAGTAAATTACGAGGCATGGGCTTTGTAATTTGTTCTTCTCCAACCTGTCTGGTCCCCTTGCCACTCCTCCGGCAAGGGGATTTTTTTGCGCACAAAAAGCCACAGCCGAGGCGCAAAATAACGCCGGTCGCTTGAAAGGGCGGGCGGAGTGTGGCAGTTCATGCCTCATTCATACAGGCGTGGATATTGGCGTAAATTGTAATAAATTCAAATTCGTCTTGCCGGGGGTCAGATGCGTATCCAGCCATGGACAAGTGTATTAGGCGTTTGTGCGTTTGCGTCCCTCGGCCTGGCCGCGCCTTTGCTGGCCGCCACGCCGCAGCACGGCACCGGCCTGATCACCCTGACGCCCGAACAGTATGACGCCCAGCCCCACGCCGCCCGCGCCCGCGCCGCCGTGCTGCTGTCCAAGGTCGACCTGACGCCCTACATGCCGCCGGTCGGCGACCAGGGCTATATGGGCTCGTGCTCGGCCTGGGCGGTCTCCTACGGCGCGCGCTCGTACTTCCTGGCGGCGCAGACCGGCCAGAAGCCGGCGACGGACGACCAGATTTCCAGCCCGGCCTTCGTCTTCAACCAGACCACCAGCCGGCCCAGCCAGGAAGGCGTACTGTGCGGCGGCGCCAGCATGGTCGATGCTCTTGGCGTGCTGGTCAGCGAAGGCTCGACCAGCCTGTCGCACAATCCCTACACCCAGAAGACATGCGTGCCGGCGCCGACGGCGCAGGACAAGGCCATGGCCGGCGCCTGGCGCGTGCCCGGCTACGAGACCATCACCGCCGCCAACCTGCACGTTGCCGACGCCTACAAGGAATTCCTCGAAAAAGGCTATCCGGTCATCGTCGGGGTCGGCATCAACACCAGCGAATGGCTGAATTTCCACGGCTCGGATGTCTACACGCTGGGGCCGAATTCGCTGGCCACCGGCGGCCAGCACGGCGGCCACGCCATCGTCGTGGTCGGTTACGACGACGGCATGAAGGCCCGGAACGGCGATGTCGGCGCCTTCCGCATCCAGAATTCGTGGGGCCTCGGCTGGGGCGACCACGGCTATATGTGGATCAGCTACAAGGCCTTCACCACCCTGGTGCAGGAGGCCTATGTCCTCAAGGGCGTGGCCCCGCCGATGTCGCCGCGCGACGATATCGCGGCTCCGGCCCAGATGCCCGTGGCGATCCCGGTCGCCAGCGTGACGCCGGCCCCGGCTGCCTTGCCGGCACCTTCGGCTCCGCCGGCCCCGATCCCGACGCCCGCGACCGTCACGCCATCGCCTCCACCGCCGCCGGCCAATGTGCCCCTGCCCGACCTGACGGCCGACCTCAGCGCCATCACGGCCACCTTCAAGACCGGCGAAATCAAGATCGTGCCGCAAGGCGACGGCACCTATCGCCTCAACGGCTATGGCTGCGTCGACGAAGTCCGCTACCTGCGCGCCCGCACCGCCAAATATGGCGGCCGCGTCTTCGTCACCGCCGACGAAATCCCGTGGCCGGCCTGCGAAATCCGCGGCATCCTGAAGGACGCCGTCAATCGCGGCGCGGTGGATGCCTCGGTCAGGAACCTGGCGCCCGACGCGCCGCCGGTGGCGCGCGGCGTGCAGATCACCGAGGAAGACGCACCGGTGACCACGACGGCCGTACTGCGCAACGGCGACAGTTTCGAAATCGACACCGAGGTGCAGGACCAGGATCCGTTCGTGCAGATCTTCTACCTGCAGGCCGACCAGTCGGCGAAGGAAATCTGGCGTGGTCTTATCCCGCCCGACGGCGACGGCCGCCGCCGCCTTGAGATCGGCGGCGCCAACTCGCGCATCAAGCTCAATGCCAGCCGGCCCTACGGCACCGAGGCCGTGCTGGTGCTGGCCGGCAAGGGCGTGATATCGCCGCAGACCATGCCGCAGAATACCTCCGAGGTCGGCTTCATGGACCGCCTGCGCAGCGACCTGGGCCAGGCCGTGCAAAGCAACCCCGACATCCGCGCCGCCATCGTCCAGGTCGAGGTGCGCGATTCGTCGGCATCCTCCACCGGCTGGCTGGTGACGCCCGAGGAAATGGCCAGTTTCGGCACCAATACCGACCCCGGCAGCAATATCCCGGTCAATCTCTACAGCGACAGCCATGCGCCCAAGATCACCCTGCTCAGCCCGTCGACGTCGGTGATCGACGGCAAGCTGACCCTGCAGGCGACCTTCGCCGCCAAGTCGGGCGCCACGATCCGGCCGTCGAGTGTGCGCGTGCTTTATCGCACGCCGGTCGGCTGGTTCGACGTCAGCGACCGTGTGCTGGCGCAATCCAACGTCACCGCGTCGGGCCTTACCTCGACGGCGCTGGCCCTGCCGCCCGGCAAGCACGAACTGCGCCTGTCGGTGCAGGATTCGCAAGGCCGCGAAGCGATGATCGAACTCAACCTGACCAGCGGAACCTGAGCCATGACGCCGCGCCTCAAAATCCTGTCCGCCTTTGCCGCCGTCCTGCTGTGGCTGGGCCTGTCGCTGCCGGCGTTGGCCGATACGACGCCGCGCCTAGCCCTGATCATCAACCAGGTCGATTACCAGACCCTGACGCCGCTGCCCGATACCGACGGCGAGGCCGGCGACATCAAGGCGTCGCTGGTCAAGCTCGGCTTCGACGTGACCACCGCGCGCGACATTTCGGTGCAGGCGACGCCCGGCCATCCCAGCTTCAAGCAGGTGCTCGACGACTTCCGGCTGAAGGTGTCGCAGGCTCCGGGCGCCATCGTCTTCATCTACTATACCGGCCACGGCATGCACGATCCGACGGACGAATCGGGCGAGAACTACCTGCTCGGGACCGACGCCAATATCCGCGTGCCGGCCGACCTGCCGCCCTCGGGCATCCGCCTCAGCGACCTGACCGGCAATTTCTCGCGCGCCGGCACCAAGGCGCTGATCGTGGTGCTCGACGCATGCCGCGATACGCCAAGCCTCGGAAAGGGCGTGTCGAAAGGGCTGGCGGCGGTGGCGCCGCAGGAAAACACCCTGATCGCCTATTCGACCTCGGAAGGCCATATCGCCGAGACCGGCGTCTATGCGCCGGTACTGGCGCAGGAACTGCTGCAGCCGGGCGACCTCGGCGACATCTTCAACCACGTCCAGGCCAAGGTCGCCGACGCCACGGCGCAGAAGCAGCATCCGTGGGCCAATAACGACCTCTACCAGGTGGTCTGCCTGGTCAGTTGCACCGTCAACATCCCGGCGCAGCCGGCAACGGTCGATGTCGACTGGCAGAAGGAACAGGCGGTCTGGGCGTCGGTGCACGACTGCACCGACCTGCAATCCTACATGGCGCAATATCCGAACGGCGCCTTCGCCACCCAGGCCAGGGGGCGGCTGGCGGCAGCCCCCTGCGTGGCGGCCCCTGCCCCGGCACCGGTGAATGTGGCTCCGGTCCAGCAGACTCCGCCGGTTGTCGCCGACGCCACGCCGGCGGCACCTTTGGCCGGTTCCAAGCTGGCCGCCGTGGCGCCACCGCCGTGGTATGACGACGACAGCGAGATGCTGGTCGACAGCTGCGATTCCGACGCCAATGCCGATCACGACGGCGACCGCGTGCCGGGCGCGCTGGCCGTGCTCGATCGCGACGTCAAGCCGGCCAAGGCGGTGGCCGATTGCAAGCGCGCGCTCGACAAGTACGGCGACAACCGCCACCTGGCCTATAATCTCGGCCGCGCCTACGAACTGAACAAGGACTATGCCAACGCCAAGGTCTGGTACGGCCAGGCGGCCGCGGCGGGCAGCGGCGCGGCGATGTACGGCATGGGCAATCTCTATTTCGCCGGTGAGGGCGTCAACAAGGACCCGGCCCAGGCCGTCGCCTGGTTCCAGAAGGGCGCGGCCGCCGGCAATTCGCAGAGCATGCTCTATCTCGGCATCATCTACGATTCCGGCCTGACCGGCGACGACGACAAAGCCAATGCGGCGCAGGCGCGCAAGTGGTACCAGGCCGCCATCGCCGCCGGCAATACCGGGGCGCAGGAACTGCTCGACATGATGCCGAAGGGAGGCTGAGCCGATGCGCGCCTGGCTGATGATCGCCGCCTTGCTGAGCCTGCCGGTCGCGGCGGAAGCTGGACGGGTATCGACCCCGCCGCCGGCCAGCAAGGTGGTGGGCGGGCAGTATGCCGATCCGGCGCATTGGCCGGGCTTCGCGGCGCTGGGCGTGCGCCGTCCGGACGGCACGATCAAGCTGGTCTGCGGCGCCACCATGATCGGCGCGCGCCATGCCCTGACGGCGGCGCATTGTGTCGAAAACTATGACGCGGCATTGTCAGCACGATGCAAGACCAAGTTGCAGCCGACAGCGCAGTTGCTGCTGTTTCCGGGCCTTGTCGACATGAACAAGGCGAGTGACGACGAGGCCTATGCCGCGGTCAAGGTGACAGCCAATCCCGGCGCCCATTGCGAGGACGAGCTCGACCAGGGCGACAAAAAGCCGACCTACGACAACGATCTCGCCATCATCGCGGTCGACCATGACTATAAAGGCCAGGTGTCGGCCCTGTCGTTGTCGGCCGATACCGATCCGGATTCGGGACTGACTGCCGTGGCCGGCATGGGCACCACCGAGAGCGAGCAGAGCAACCTTTACCCGGCGCGTGACGGCATGCAGGTCGAGGCGCTGTCCGACCGGCTGCTGGAGGCCTTCCTGCCACTGGTGCCGACCGAGGCGTGCAGCGATGCGCGCAAAGGCGACGGCGGCATTATCGGTGCGCACCAGATCTGCGCCGGCTGGGTGGCGCCCGCCGCCAGCCAGTCGATCGGGGATTCGTGCAGCGGCGATTCCGGCGGGCCGCTGATGGCCTATGACGGCGCCCACCGCCCCTATCAGATTGGCCTGGTCAGCTGGGGGCCCAGCCCGTGCGGCGCGGTCGGCTATCCCGGCGTCTATACGCGGCTGTCGGCCTATGCGCCGTGGAT